>Ga0224512_10000034_pt1 | contig 153035 bp, 167 predicted proteins | sample SF_May12_sed_USG_4_FD_169103 | JGI IMG/M metagenome (GOLD analysis project Ga0224512, IMG submission 169103) | Sediment microbial communities from San Francisco Bay, California, United States - SF_May12_sed_USGS_13 | ecosystem: Environmental > Aquatic > Marine > Sediment | place: USA...
CCTTCGCACCAACCCCCCCCCCAGCAACAGCAGCCGACCGCCCCGGTGCCGCAACATCGGATCGCTGCCTCGGGTCTGCGACTCGAAATCATGGCAGTCGGCTACGCCGTAACCTCGGAGTTGTGGTGGAGGAGGCATTGCCAGCGCTCGGCGCGGCGGATCCAGACACCGGTGAATCGCAACTCGAGCGGCTTTGGATCGGGTTCATGCAAGACCTGGTACCCGCCGAAGACCACGGCTATGTCACCGTAGCGGCGGACTTCAACGTCGTACGGTCCGACAAAGCTGACAGGATCTGAAAACCCCGATACCCATGCGAGATACTCCTCCTTGCCCCGAAGCAGGCCGTCGTAGTTGGTGTAGCGCCATTCTTCGGCCAGAAGGGACTCGAGTGGGCCGGTACCGGCACGGGTCAAAGCAGAGAACCAGTCTCGGTAGTGCGCACTGAGGGTTTCAGCGAGATCGTCGGGCATGGGTTGCTCCTCTCGGCTCGTCCGATGCTATTCGGTCAGGTAGCGTCCTGGTTGACCCAAGGAGGGATGATGGGCGAGTTCGACGATCGAGTAGCTCTCGTAACCGGTGGAGCGTCTGGCATCGGCTGGGCCACTTGCCTGGCTTTTGCGGAGCGGGGGGCCCGAGTGGCGGTCGCCGACATCGATGAGCCGGGTGGTCGGACCACGGTGGAGCAGATCGAAGCCCTTGGTGGCGAAGCCAGGTTCTTCGCGGTGGACGTCACCGACGAGATGCAAGTACGGGCGATGGTCGACGAGGTGATCGGCCACTTCGGCGGACTGCACATGGCGTACAACAACGCTGGGGTCGAAGGACAACGGGTGCGACTCCACGAGACCACTACCGACCACTGGCGGAAGGTCATGTCGGTGAATGTGGACGGGATCTTCTTCTGCATGAAATATGAACTGGCTCACATGGTCGAGCATGGAGGAGGCTCCATCGTCAACGCTTCTTCGACTTTCGGACTGGCGGGCGGCGCCGGGGGTCCATATCCGGCGAGTAAACATGCCGTGGTCGGTCTCACGAAGAGCGTTGCGCTCGACTACGCCGAAGACGGCATCAGGGCAAATTCCGTGCATCCGGGAGCTATTGAAACCCCGATGATCGAGCGGTTGCGAATTGATCCGGTTCTCGGTGAGGCGCTGGCGGGCATGCATCCGATGGGGCGGATGGGTCTGCCCGAGGAGGTTGCCGAAGCCGTGGTGTGGCTGTGTTCCGACGCGGCCTCGTTCGTGACCGGGCACACGATGGTCATCGATGGAGGCAACCTGGCGCGCTGAACCTCAGAATCGGGGCAGCTGCCACCCGCCGTCGATCGGGATCGTGATTCCGGTGACGCCGGCGAACAGCGGACCACACAACTCGGCCACGACCGCAGCCACCTCCCTCCGAGTGACCAACCTCCCGAGGGGAGTGTGATCGATTGCTCGTTCGACGAAGCTGGGATCGAACTCGGCGACGTCTTCGGCGCTCTCGGCGATCTGCCCGGGGGTGATTGCGTTGACATTGATCTCAGGACCCAACTCGACCGCCAGGCTCTCGGTGAGGGTGAGGAGTGATGCCTTGGCCAGTGTGTAGATCGAGTGATTGCGGAGATAGGCCGACGCTGCCGACACGTTGATAATGCGTCCCCACCTCAGCTTGCGCATCCCGGGCGCTGCCTCCTTTGCGGCGACGTAGGCAGTCTTGACGTTGGCGGTCCAGATGCGATCCCACTCTCCCTCCGGCATCTCGGCGAACGGCGTCATGGCGAAGGGCCCGTAGTTGTTGACCAGCACCTGGATTTCCCGGCCGCCCAGCTGCCGGCTGGTATCGCGCAACAATGAGCGCATACCCGCCGGTGTGCTAGCGTCGCCCTGCACTGCCAGATGTGTCCCCCGGACCGTCGACAGCGAGTCGATCAACCTTTCAGCCAAGACGGCTGAAGTGTGGTAGTTGACCGCGACGACGGCGCCGCGCTCCGCGAGAGCGATCGCTATGGCGGCTCCCAGGTTCCGTGACCCAGCAGTGACCAGGGCAACCTTCCCGTCCAGGTACCGCTCCGCTGTCGCACTCACAGCGTCGACCTATCCCATCCGCTCCTCGATTGGCAAGAAGCCCTCACGGAACTCGAGGACCTCGAGGGATTTCGAGAAGAGATCAAAGGCTTCGGGGGTTCGGAACGCCGGGTCAGCTGCCATCCCCAGGTAGGCGATTTCCATCCCCTTCGTGATGTCGGCGTTCGTCATCGGGATGCCGTCGCCGTCTACTGCGCAGATCAGATCAGGGACGGTAGCCACCACCTTGCCGTCCCGGCTGGCGACCATGTTCTCGTTCTGGAACGAAACCTTGAGAGGCAACTCTCCGACAACTTCGATGGAGCCGAAATCAAACCCTCCCCTCGTTTCGGATCGGACGGAAGCGACCGTTCCCCGCCCGAGCAAATATCCGTCGAAGCGAGCAACCAACGAATCAGCGACGTCGCCGCCCTCTTGTTGTGTTTGGCGGATGGCCGCGCCGATGCTCTCGCAGAGGGTGGTGGTGTCTCTGATGATGTGTCGTTTCATATCGGCTCCCCGCATGGCGTAGCAGGCGATCGCCGCCACCCCACCCAGCTCGGAGGCGATGGCCCGGGCGACCCGCTCCATGTCATAAGGGTGCTCCGTGCGCAACACGGCGGTGATGTGCTCTTCATTGGCCAGCCCGAGCGGTGAGATGGGAATCCCGGCCAGGTGAAAGGTCGTCATGTCGATCTGCGGCACAGCCCGTCCGACCGGATCTCCGTCGACGACCGGAATGCCCTTTTGGATGGCCACCTGCATGGGTGTGAGGCTGTTGCCGGCTCCCGTTTCGAAAGGAATGACAAAGGCCGGTTCGAAACCGAGCGCCTCGGCCAGTGCTTCCATCGCCCATGTCGGCGAGAAGGTGCGGGGGTTGCTCTTGGAAGCGACTGGAGAACCCATCCCGGCGATGACCGCCCCCCATGCGTCATCGTCGATCTCGTCGGCTTTGGCAAGTTCGACGCTGGTCCCGAACTGAAGAATACGGTCGACCAGCTTGCTCCCCTCGCGAACGGATCCACCTCCTCCTGCCCCGAGCAGACCTCCTCCAACTGAGATATCCAGCATCTGTTCTCGGCCAATGGTCCTCATTCCTCTTCTCCTCTGATCTGATCTTGGGCTCCGTCCAAGGCCTCGAGCACGTCCTCAGGGGTGATCGGTACCCGGTTGATGCTGCCTCCGGTCGCGTCCGCAATCGCGTTTGCGATTGCCGCCGCGACCGGAACGATCGGAGGCTCGGCCGTGCCTTTGGCACCGTACGGCCCTGCTTCGTCGGGGTGTTCCAGGAGGGCTGCTTCAACTCGGGGCACGTCAGGGGCAATCGGCATACGGTACGCCTCCAATGAACGTTGCCGGTAGCGGCCGTCAGCCCCGACCTCCAGAGTTTCGTAGAGTGCGTGGCCGATTCCTTGAGCGACGCCGCCTTGAATCTGGCCGAGAATGCCCTGCGGGTTGATAGCCCGTCCCACTTCCTGTGCAACAAGGTAACGCAAGACGGTCACCTGTCCTGTATGGGGATCGACTTCTACTTCGGCGACATGTACGTGGTAGGTAGGGGTCGGGAAGGTTGGGAACAGCATTCCGGTGGCTGATTCGGGATCATACTTTGGGATGGGTGTGGCGTAGGAACCCGTCGCGGCCAATGGACCGCGTCGAAACATCGCACCCTTGGCGAGGTCGGCGAGGCTCAGGCGGCGGTGAGGTCTACCTTTGACGCGGACCATGCCGTCGGTGATTTCGATGTCTTCCGTCGACTCCTCGAGAAGTTGTGCGCCCGCCTCGACGATCTGACGCCGCAAGTCGGCGCCTGCTTCTCGTACCGCTCTTCCGACGATGTGGGTAGTGCGGCTGCCCTGTGAACCAGCGTCAAAACCTTGCCCATCAGTATCGGGCATGGTGAGAATCACATCACTCGGATCCACCCCAAGTTCGTCGGCGGCGATCTGTCGCACCCCCATTGCCACCGCGCCCGATCCGTTCTCAGTAGCTGCAGTGATGACCCCCAAGGTGCCGTCCTCGTTCAGCTTTAGGGTCACTTGTCCGGGGGCCGGGTTGGTGAGCCACACGGTGGCGGCGATGCCAACGCCACGATTCGGCCCGACACCAAGACTGGCCCAGGGGGCCATTTCTTCGACTGCATCGAATGCCGTCTCGAGGATTCCGGCATCGGAGAGGACTTGTCCGTTGAGCATGGATTGACCGTCGGTCATCAGGTTGCGCATCCGGAAATCTCGGCGGTCCATCCCGATGGCTCGTGCCAGATTGTCCGTATGCCGTTCAAGCGCAAAGTAGAGGTAGGTGCCGCTCACACCCCGGAAGGCGCCACTGGGGGCTGTATTCGTGTATACGGCACGTGCCACGACTCGGGTCGGTCCAACCTGATAGACCGAACCTGCTACGAACATGGGGATGCTGATCAAGAACACGGTGTCAGTCGCGTAGGCGCCGGAGTCCATGTCGCAGAGATACTCGCGAGCGACGATGCGCCCATCCCGGGTAACACCGGAGCGCACTTTGATAACGGCACTCTCTCGAGAATTGCAGGAGAGCATATCTTCAACACGGTCGTTGACCAGCTTCACCGGAGCGCCTATCAACCGGGCGAATAACCCGGCGTACGGTTCTAGGCTCACATCCAGACGGGCCCCAAAACCACCGCCGATGTGATGGCCGACCACTCGAATATCCGAAGGACGAACTCCGAGCGCTCGGGCGGTTCGGTCGCGAACATTGAACGGGTACTGATGTGAGACGTGGATGGTGTAGCGACCAGATTCGTACACCGCGCTGGCCGATTTTGGTTCGAGGTAAGCCTGGTACTGGCGGCCGGCCTCGAATCGATCCTCAATGACTAGGTCGGCCAATTCGAACGCTTCATCTACACCACCCGGATCGGAGATCAGCTCGCCGCAAACGTTGCCGTAGCGTCGCCAATCGGGCAATCCGGGTACCGGAGTAAACGAAGCCCAATCGGTGTGGATGAAACGGGCTCCGTCGGCGAGGGCAGCACCAACGTCGGCGATCGCTGGGACTTCTTCAATGTCGACTAGCACTGCGCGGGCTGCTTGTCGGGCATTCTCGAGGGTGTTGGCTACGACGCCGGCCAGGGGTTCACCTTCGTAGCTTATGTATGGGGAGGCGAAGAGAGGCTGGTCGCTGAGCCCGAGTCCGCTGCGATGGGCTGGCGCCTGGTCGGGTGTGATCACGGCGCGAACTCCGGGCATCGCTGCCGCCGCGGTCGTGTCGAGGCCGACCACCCGGCCGGCGGCCACCGGCGAACGAACCAGGGAAGCGAACATCGTGCCGGCGATTTCGAAGTCCACACCGTAGACCGCAGTGCCACGCACCTTGGGGTCGGCGTCGGGGCGAGGGACACTTCGCCCGACTGAAGGGGTCATTGGTCATCTCCCGTCGCGGCTAGGGCTGCATCAACGATGGTGGAGTACCCAGTGCATCGGCAAAGGTTGCCGGAAAGCGCGCCGCGGATCTCCGTTTCTTCGGGCCGCGGGTTCTCTTCGAGGAGGGCGGTGAGTGTCATAAGGAATCCCGGGGTGCAGAATCCACATTGAATGGCGAACCTGTCGACGAAGCTCTGCTGGATTGCAGCGAGCTGGCCGTCGGGACCGGCCAGACTCTCGACGGTGCGGATTTGGCGCCCGGCAACAACGCCGGCCGGGAGGATGCAGGAATCGACCGGCCGGCCATCAACCAGAACCGTACACGCCCCGCACTCACCCTCGTCACAGCCCTGCTTGGTGCCGGTTAGCTTCAGCCGTTCGCGCAGCACATGGAGCAGCGGCTCAGCACCATCGACGTCAACGGTGACGTCACGCTGGTTGACATTGAAGGAGAGCTTCACAATCCCTTCCTTCCTGCCCGGGCACGATGCAGGCATGCGCCGATGGCGCGTTCGAGGAGGTGTGGCATTACCCGACCTCGATAATCGGCCGAGGCCCTGGCATCATCGATCGGAGAGGCGGAAGCCGTCAAGGCTCGGCCTGCTTCGGCTATGACGTCTGGTTCCATGTGGCTGCCTTCGAGGATGAGTTCGACGGCTGTGGCCCGATACGGATGTGGCGCTACCGAACAGACGGCGACCCGGGCGGAGGTCACTGTGTCGTCCGGATCTACGGTCAAGCGGACCGCCAGGCCGACTATTGCCACCTCCATGGCACTGCGCCGCCCCACTTTCAGGTAGGTCTCGCCGGTTCCCGGAGAGACGGCATCGGCGCTGATACCGGTGAGCAGTTCCGTGGATCGGCGGGCCGTGCTTCGTCTGCCAACCAAGAATTCGTCGAGGGGCATATTGCGCCGGTGGCCGGTGCTGGATAGTTCCACGACTGCCCCGGCGACAAGCAGCGGAGGGACCGTGTCGGCTGCTGGTGATGCGTTGCAGAGGTTGCCGCCGACCGTACCGACCTCCTGAGTCTGCCAACTTCCGACTGTCTCCGCGGCCTCGGTGAGCGCCGGCATACTCCTGGCGATGCGCGGATCAGTTGCAAGAGTTCGGTGTGAAATCAGCGGGCCGATGGACATACCGTCGTTGGCAGTGATCTCTCGTAGGGTGTCGAGCCGGCCGATATGAAGGAAAACGGATGGCGTGATCTCCCGCCGCATATGCTGGAGCATCACGTCGGTTCCTCCGGCCAGCACCTGCGCCTCGTCGCCCAATTCGGTCAGCCAGGCGAGGGCCTCATCGACTGACTCGGCAGAACGAAATTCCATCATTGCTCGCCTTCTTTCACGTTGCCTCGGTCGCCGGCTGGGTGGCCCTCCAAACAATATAGATCTCGGTAGGCGACGTCGGGTCAGAACCGAGAGAGCATCGACCGTGAGCCGGGGAGATCCGGGTCGGCCTATACCTCGTAGTGAGCGAAGTGACGGTGCACCATCCGCACGTCGCTGTTCTCGTGGAGCATGGTGATGTGGTCGTGCTGCACCCGAAAGACGTCGACCCCGTGGTCCGCCCATGGCAGACCGTCCCACGTGCGGGCGGTCTCGGACCAGGTCACAGCAGCCCGTTCCCCGTCGATCAGCGTCCGTTCGATACGAAAGTCCAGCTCATCGAGCAAACCTGCTGGTAAATGCGACAAAAGCTCGGTCTCGGCCGATGCCCTGTGCGTCGACCTGACCAAGGAAGCACCACGACGTCGTCGGACATCAGATCCAACATCGCGTCGCTGTCGCCGGCCATGAAGGCCTCATACAGGGCGTCGATCACGGTTCGGGTTGTTTCCACGCCTCGCCCTCCTCAGAAACGGGGGAGACGAAGCCCGCCATCGACGGGGATGGTGACTCCGGTGATCATGTCGAAGGCGGGAGTACACAGCAGGTAGACGAGCTCGGCCACCTCGGCGCGGGTGACCAGCCGTCCGGCGGGCGTGCGGGCCGTCACTTTCTCTGCCCATTCGGTCGAGAATTCGCCCAGATCGTCGAGACTCTCGAGAATCTGCCCGGGAGCAACCGCGTTCACGGTGACCTCGGGAGCCAGCTCAAGCGCCAGCTGCTCGGTGAGAGTCACGATTGCAGACTTGGCGAGGCCGTAGATCGACCGATTTCTCACATAGGCCGAAACAGCGGAGATGTTGATGACACGGCCCCACCCGGCGGCTCGCATTCCCGGCACCACCTCCCGGACGGCCAGATAGACAGCCTTGACGTTGGCGTCCCAGACGGTGTCCCACTCGGTTTCGCTCATCTCGACGAACGGGGTCATCCCAAACGGGCCAGCGTTGTTGACCAGGATGTCGATGGTGCCTCCCAGGCCGTCGGTCGCGGCGGCCAGCGCGTCGGTCACTTCGCTCTGCCTAGTCATGTCGGCCCCAACCGCGATATGTGGCCGACCCGACTCTGCCTCCAGGCGGGTAACGAGTTCCTGCGCGGCGGATGCGGAGGTGTGATAGTTGACCGCAACGGACAGACCGCCCCGGGCGAGGCGCTCGGCGATAACCCCGCCGAGGTTCCGGGACCCACCCGTCACCAATACCCGTTTCCCGATCAGGCCGTTCACCAAGCCTCCCCGTCGTCGCGGGAGTGAATCTATCAATTTGAGAGTGAGGGTGAGACGCGAACTCTTGGTATGCGGCGCCCTCAGACCATGAGTGTCTTCCAGGGTCCCAGTCCTAGATACGCGCGAAGGTTCTGCTCGAACAGCGCCACCAGACGGTCCACCAATCGGTCTGACGACCAGGCGGAATGGGGGGTCATCACCACGGTGGGGATATCCCAGAGCGGTGACGTGGCGGGCAGTGGCTCGACTTCGAACACATCGAGACCCGCCCCGCGCAGGGTCCCGTCTGTGAGCGCGTCGATGAGAGCGGTTTCATCGACCACAGGACCCCGACCGACGTTGACCAGCCATCCGTCGCGAAGCGCGGCCAGCTCGCTCCTACCTACTAACCCTATGGTCTCCGCTGAGTGGGGAAGAGCGACGACCACGGCATCGGCCTGTTGGCACACATCGATGGTTCTCTCAGGACCGAGGGCTCGCTCGGCCACTCCGACGTACAGCTCCGGGCGACGCTTGGTCCCGATGACCCGCATTCCCAGTCCTACAGCCCGCCGGGCAATTTCTTCTCCGATAGCTCCCAATCCCAAGATTCCGAGAGTCCGACCTTCTACCTCGAAAGCCGGTTGCACCGACCATCGCCGGTCGGGTATGTCATGCATCGGCGGCCCCAGCCCGCGCACGACGGCCAACAGGAGGGCGATCGCATGCTCGGCCACCGCGGGCGCATGGGCTCCCCGGGCGGAGGAGAGACGGACGTCTCGGGCGCGGAAGGCCTCGAGTGGGAACTGATCCATTCCCGCGGACACCGCCTGAACCCACCGGAGCCCACCGGCGAGAAACCGGTCCTCCCACACAAAGGTGATCAGGATCTCAGCTCCCGCCTCGAGGGCGGCCACGACTCCATCGCTATCTTCGGGGGCCTCAACCCGGATCCCGTCGATGCGACGCAGCGCTTCGATTGTCCCCGGTCCGTGCACGGGGTGTAGCACGGCTTTATGGTATGCGGCTTCGGCGTCCATCTCTCCGTACACTACGGCGATCGGCAACACAGGGACCCCACATGGCGCTCCGACAGGTTCTGGACACCCTCGATTTGCTCGACGGGTGGGTCACCGGGGACGAGGTGGCCGATAGACTCCGCGGCCGGGGCCTGGAAGTCGAAACCACCGACGTTTCCCACGGCTCCGGTTCCACCACGTTTCTCCGGGTTCTTGTGCCGGGCGCCGACGGTCGTTCCGAAGGGAGCTCGGCACCCACCACCGGGATCATCGGTCGCCTCGGCGGAGTAGGAGCCCGGCCCGGGGCCGTCGGGATGGTTTCGGATGCCGACGGGGCGGTAGCGGCGGTCGCCGCGGCTCTGAAGCTGGCGTTGATGCGGGATCGGGGAGATCTCCTGTCGGGCGACGTGATCATCACCACACACATCTGCCCCGACGCCCCGACCATTCCTCACGACCCAGTGCCGTTCATGGGTCCCCCGGTACCGATGGCGACGATGAATACGCACGAGGTAGATCCCCGCATGGACGCGGTGCTCTCAATTGATGCCACCAAGGGCAACCGGGTTCTCAATCACCGCGGCTTCGCCATTACGCCGACCGTCAAGGAGGGATACATCCTGCCGGTCGCTCCAGATCTGTTGGACCTGTACGAATGGGTGGCCGGCCGCCCGGCCAGAGTGCTTCCACTATCGACCTACGACATCACGCCATACGGCAACGGTCTCTACCACGTCAACAGCATCTTGCAGCCGGCCGTTGCCACCACGGCTCCTGTGGTCGGTATCGCGACAACGGCTGTGACGGTGGTTCCGGGGACCGCCACGGGCGCCAACCATCCCACCGACATCGCCGGCGTCGTTCGATACTGCATTGAGGTGGCCAAAGGGCTGGGCTCCGGCATGCTCAGCCTTTTCGACGCAGATGAGTTCGCCCACGCCGTGGCTCTGTACGGGTCGATGACTCGTCTTCAGGGAGGTGACGCGTGACCTCCATGGTCTTCTTTTTCAACCGACTGCAGAACAGCGCTGTCGGGCGACGCGGTCCGCGGCACCCTTATTGAGTGACCAGGGCTTCCTCCAAGGCCGCCAGATTGGGTTCGATCAGCGGAACCTGGGGAAGGGTCGCCGCGGTGGCTTCAATGTCTTTGAGCCCGCCGGAGGTGCCGATCATCACCACAACGGCTTCCCTGGAGACGAGCTTTCGTGCGACAAGTCGTTCGACGGCCGGGAGGCAGATCGCGGCCGATGGCTCCAAATAGCACCCTGCCGACGCCAAGCGTCGCTGCGCATCGAGGATCTCAGCGTCATCGCCCACAACGACCGCCGTGCCATCGCTCTCTCTGAGAGCTCGGACGCCTTGCGCGGTTGCCACTGTGCTGGCGACAGAGAACGCAACACTCGTCCCCCCACCAACACGTTGGGGGGTTGTTGAGCCCGATTGGAGAGTGGCCCAGTACGGCCCCAATGGTTCCGCGGCCACGAGACGCGGCAGATGCGAGATCTTCCCGAGGCACAACAACTCCTGGAACCCTCGGTGGATCCCGATGAGGCCGTCTCCATAGGCGACAGGCACCACGACGATATCAGGACACTCGGAGAGTTGTTCGACCAGTTCATAGGCGATCGTCTTATACCCCTCGATGCCGTACGGGTTCGATCCGACCGGTGGATCGGTCAGCCCTGACAAAGGGACCCACCCACGTAGGCCGACGGCCTCCCGCATCACAGTCCAGCGATCGGCCGAATCGGAGACTGCGACTACCTCGGCTCCGTAGACCTGCATGAGAACCTTCATGGTCAGAGGCACAGAGGTCAAAGTCAGAACGACACAACGGAGGCCGGCAGCCGCCGCATAGGCTGCCGCTGCGGCGCCGTGATTGCCGGTGGTTCCCACCACAACGGTGTCCGCTCCGTCGGCCCGGGCTCGGGTCACGGCGACTGCAGCGAGTCGGTCCTTGTAGGACCAGGTGGGATTACGGGACTCATCTTTCAAATACAGGTTGGCAAGGCCGACGGATGTGCCCAGGCGTGAGAGCCGGAGCAGTGGGGTGTTGCCTTCCTCCAGGCTGACCGGGTCGATCCCCTCCGGCAAGGGGAGCAATCGACGGTGGCGGAAGATCCCCGGGGCGGAGACATCCGGGCGTACATCAATCTCGATGTCGAACTCGGGGTGCACATTGACGGGAGACCCGTCGGCGGCGCACCGTGAACACCCGGCGAAGATGGCAGCACCCGAGGTTTCCGTCTGACAGTTCGGACATACGACTCGGCCTGTGTAGCCACTCATCCGTCCACCACCCGCAAGCTACGGTCCGAGTGATTGAGGCGTTGGTTACCGTCGGCTGTGATGACCACTGTGTCTTCGACCATCATCCCGCCCCACCCGATCTCATAGAAAGGTGTCTCAAAACAGAGGACCATGCCCGATTGCAGAGGAAGCTCCGTGCCCGGCGAAACAATCGGCGGCTCGTATACCTCTCGACCGATCCCGTGGCCGCAGTGGTGGCGCCGATAGGGCCGCAGACCGGCGTCTTCCACCGATTCCACTGCGGTTGCAAACAAGGTGGAGGCGAGCACCCCTGGGGCGGCGATGCGGAGTTGAGCGTCCTCGCCGGCCTTGATCGCCTCATAGCGCCTGACCTGGAGGTCGCTGGGTTCACCCAGCACAGCGGTTCGCCCCAGATCAGACCAGTACCCGTCGTAGGTGCATCCGACGTCGAATCTCAAGAGTTCGCCTTTTTGCCAAAGCCGGCTGGTCGGGTGCGCGTCGGAGAGTGCACTGCGCTCCCCCGAGGTAACGACGATGAAACGAGGAGTGCCTCCCCCGGCTGCCATCGTCGTGCCGACCACAGCAGCCAGGTCCCGTTCGGACACTCCGGAAGAAGCAGTCGCCAGCGCGGCCTGGATGCCCTCGTCGGCCAGCCGAGCAGCCTCAGCCAGGCGGTCCACTTCGGCCTTGAGCTTGACGGACCGCACGGTCTGCATCCACTGACCGACACTCTCGAATCGGAGACCAGGGACCTGGGCGGCCAGCGCAGCTGGTTCATCAAGTCCTCCATCGACTCCCACCCGGCCTGCAACACCGAAGCGGCGGATCGCGCTCGAGAAGGCGCCGGCAAGGTTTTCGTGACGTCTGGCGATTGTCGGGTTCAGCTGGTCCTGGTGGGCGGTTTCGAAAAAGAATGTGCCGAATGGTTCGATGTAGTCGAGCGCGAGGTGCTCGCCGGCCGCCCCGACGTCGGCGGCCGGCGCGACCAGGATCACGTCAGTTTGGCTCACGATTGCAACCATCTGGTGGGTGGGGAAGATATCACCGGCCACGCTGCGATAGCCGGTTACGTATCCGACGTTCTCTCGTGAACCCAATACCAACCAATCGAACGGTGTTCGGTCCATGTGCTCTCGCAACCGGGAGAGCGTTGCAGTGGCCAGCGGGTCAGACATCCACGCCTCCCGATCTCCTGATGACGGAGGCGGCGAAGGCTTCCATCTGATTGAGGGTTTCCTCCACTGTGTCCGCTGCGAACAACAGCCCGGCAAAGGTGCGAACGCCCGCGTCGGTGTACTCCTCGATCCTCTCGATAACCTCTGCCTCGGTGCCAACCAAGTTGCGCGAGCCGAGGTCGTCACGGAGTTTCCCCCTCATCGTGGAGTCCTCCAAGGAGGCCAGGTGGGAATACACCTGCGCTGAGCGGAATCGCTTTTCGGCAGCTCGATGTGAATCACCGATCGAGACAACGAGTTGTAGGGCCGGTTCAAACGACGCGGGCAGTGCCCTGCCGTCATTCTCGGCGATGAGAGAGATGTCGGCTAGACCGGCCCGATACTCATCCGGGGTGAGACATGCTGGCAGCCACCCGCCGGCGAGATTGGCCGCCCGGCGCCGCGCTCCGGGCGAGTTGCCGCCCGACAGGATGGGGAGGGGTTCTTGAACGGGCTTGGGGTAGTTCTCGATGTCCGCAAATGAGATGTATTCGCCGGTGAATGATGCTCGTCGCTCGTTGAAGAGCCGGGCGAGGGCCTCCATGAATTCGGCCGCGTGCTTGCCACGATGTAGCGGTTGGCCGGGGGCAAGAGCTTCGATCTCCTCGCGGTAGGCGCCGATTCCAACGCCCAGGACAAGCCGCCCTCCCGACAGATGGTCGAGAGTGGCCGCTTGCCGGGCGACCATGACCGGATGATGAAACGGCATCACCAGGACACACGTGGCCAGCCTGAGCCGAGTGGTACGGGCGGCCACAAACGCTAGATACTGGAGAGGGTCGTAGAAGCGAGGAGGTTCGTCGTATTCCGCCCGCACGTAACGCTGGGTCGTGATGTGGTCGTTACCCCAGACTGACTCGAATCCCAGTCGCTCCGCGTCGACCGCGAGCTGGATGGCCTGGGAGATGTCTGCGTACGGGATTGGGTACATCATTCCTTCGGTGGCGGTTGGAACGCCCAATCCGAAGCGGAGGCCGGTCATCCTCGATCTCCATTCCTGGCCTCTCTAACTTTCACCTGTTCCTCCCTCGGCACTTCTGGAGATAATCTATAGGTTGGTCCCCTTGGAAGGAACTCATGGACGACTCGGCGATCGGATCGTTTCGAAACTCGCTCAGGAGTGTCGGAGTCACCCCGGTGACACCGTTTCATGATGATCTCCGCAAAGTCGACGAGGAGGGCTTGCGATCAAACCTCGAGTACCTGGTCGAGAGAGGCGTCACGCTTCTGTATCCGTGTGGGAACACAGGTGAGTTCACCTCGCTATCGCTTGATGAGTGGACTGTGGTTGTCGAAATCACCCTCGAAGTGGCCTCCGGCCGCGCGGTGGTTGCGCCAGGCGTTGGCCACGGCTTCAGCACCGCTCGGGAGATGTTACGGAGGGCTGCCGACCTAGGAGCCGATGGAGCCCTGCTGATGCCACCTCATCCCGCATACCTGGCGGATTCCGGAGTCAGCGCCTACCTGTCCGGTCTCGCCGACTTCGGGGCTCTGCCCGTGGTGGTCTACAAGCGGAGCGGATGGCCAACGGATCGCACCCTTGTCGATCTCGTCGGAAACTCACCGGTGGCCGGGGTGAAATACGGTGAGAACGACATTTCGGCATTTGCTCGCAACGTGGCAGCGGCCGATCCCGGTTTGGTCTGGACGTGCGGTATCGCTGAACGGTACGCCCCTTTCTTTGCGGACGCGGGCGCCGGGGGTTTCACGTCCGGTCTGGCCAATGTTGCCCCCCACCTGGCACTGGGTCTGTTCGAAGCTCTCGAAAGCGGTGACCGAACCGAGTCGATGGTTCTCCGCGAGCGCTGTTTGCCCTTCGAAGACATACGGGCAAGAGATGGAGCTGCCAACAACGTGGGAGGGGTCAAGGCGGCCATGGACGCCCGCGGCCTGGTTGGGGGCCGAGTCCGACCCCCCATGCGGGACCTCGACGCAGCCACTGTTCAGGAGGTTCGCGAAATAGTGACCGGTTGGTTCGGGGGATTCGACTCATGAAGACCGCTGACTTTTCCCAACATCGTCGGGTCCAGCTGGCTTGCGACCTGCGGTCAGGAAGCCGATATCCAGACCAAGGTGGTGTTCGTCGATCCGAAGAGGGCATGACATGAGCGAACAGGTCACCCGTATGGTTGTCGAGGACCTCTACAAAGCCTATTTCGCCGGTGATCCGGAAGGCATGCTGGCGACCATGTCGGATGAGGTCGAAGTTCGGTTTCTGGGCCGGGGAGCGTTTCGCGGCATCGACGCGTCGCGACAATTCCTTACGTCCAATACAGCCAATTTGATCGACCTCGACTTCCGGATTCGCCGGTTCATCGTTGACGGTGAGTTCGCCGCGGCGGTCTGGGATGAATCCGCCACCACGATCCACGGTGATCCCTACCAGAACCAAGGGGTGGATGTCTTCCGGGTCGAGGGCGGCGAGATCACGGTCCTGCACGAAAACAACAACGTGCTGGTGCACCGGGATGCCTTCGGCGGAACTGAGCAGCCGAGCTAGAGCAGCGGTATGACTTCGGCGGAGGTGAGTTCGACGAGTTCTGAGACACGGTCCGTCGGCGTCGGAAAGAGCGCTACTGTGTCCACGCCCGCCTCATAGAACTGGTTGATCTTGGCGGCGCACTCCGCGGGACTTCCGGCCACCGTCAGTTCTTCGATCCACCTGCCGGGCATCTCTCTCTCCAGCGCTTCTGCGCCACCGCGATCGATGATCTCTTGGAGCTGGTCGGAGATGCCGTGGACGTCTGTCAACGAGTTTGGGCCGTTCGACTTGTAGAAGGCGAGCGGACCTCGCACAGCCTCTCGGGCTGCGGCGCCGTCGGTGTCGACTGAGTAGAGGGCAAACATGGTGATCCGATGTGCATCGGTACGATGTCCCCTCTGGCGGCCTTCTTCGATGCGGTCGCGCGCCCACCGCACGTACTCGAGGCTGGCCGCCACCGAAAAGATGGAGCCGTCGGCGATTTCCCCCGACAGCTGTAGCATCTTCGGCCCGATGACCCCCATGTGCACCGGCGTTGGAGAAGCCTCCGGGTAGGCGAGCTGCACCCGATCAAACGAGTGGACGCTTCCCTTGTGGGTCAGTTCATCCCCGCGGAGGAGACTGCGCAAACCGGTGACCGAGTCTCGTAGCGCACCGAGCGTGGTCGATGGATAGAGGCTCATCTGTCGGACCCAGCCGGGAACCCCGAGGCCAATGCCAGCAGTGAGCCGGCCCGGATGCACGCGGCTGATTGTTGAAATCTCCATCGCCAGTAAGGCCGGGTGTCTGACGACTGCGGACACAACACCGAGCCCGACCTTGATCTGGTTCGTGGCTTCAAGTGCCAGGACCGCTCCCGAGATTCCTCCCGTGAAGAAGAAATCCTCCGCCAGCCAGAGTTCGTCGAATCCGCACTCCTCGGCGGTTGCTGCCGCGCCAGGTAGTTGTTCCGGCGCTACCGTGCTGCCGAGTACTAGACCGAGGCCCCGGTCGTCGCTCATACTCTTTCTCCGTGGTCAGGTTTCAGCATGATATGTTCAGTCTTGTTGCAGTGCAGGGAGTGACTGAAGTGACCGAAGCACGTGAAGCCGCCCGCACCCTCGTGAGTCGGCTGGTCGAGGCCTACAATGCCAAGGACCTGGACACCATCGCCGGCTTGTATCGCGAGGACGCGCGGTACTGGAGTGCCCTCGGTGATTGGCAGGGCGGCCGCCCGGCGATCCTTTCGCACATCAAGGAGTTGCATCGTCGGTTGCCGAATGAGCAGATGGCGGTCAGGGTCCTGGTAACCGACGGCGATACCGTGGTCGTCGAGTTCGTGAGTACGGGGAGGGATCCGTCCGGACGGCCTTATGAACTGGACTTCACGGAAGTAATCGACTTGGTCGACGGCAAGATCGCGATGGTCAAGGTGTATCTGGATCCGGACGAGGTAGCTCGGATCATGGGTTGACTTCGTAGGCTTGACTTGGGCTCGTCACGGCGAAACATTCGACTCGCCGACCGTCCGGCAATGAGATCAGAGTCGGTTGCTCGGTCCGGCAACGAGTATGGACCAGTGGACACCGATCCTGGAAGGAGCATCCTTGGGGAAGCGCGCTGGGGCTAGGGGTCTCTCCTTCCAGGATGATCCGAGTGCCGCGATTGTCCAGGTCCATGGAAGGGACCGCCGACAGCAGAGCTTTGGTATACGGGTGTTGGGGGTCCTCGAATACCTGCTCGGTTGGAGCCTCTTCGACGATCCGGCCCAGGTACATGACGGCCACACGGTCGGCGATCTTTCGAACCGTCGAGAGGTCATGGCTGATGAACAGGTAGGCCACGCCGCGTTCGTCCTGGATCGACCGAAGCAGCGCGATGATCCGACCGCGGACCGATTGGTCCAGACTCGAAGTTGGCTCGTCGAGGACCACGAGGTCGGGCTCGGGCATCAGTGCACGCGCGATCGCGATCCGTTGTTGCTGCCCGCCCGACAGTTGTCGGGGTGTTCGTCGCAGGTAGTCGGGTCCCAGGCCGACGAGCCGCAATACTACGTCGACTCGTTCGGCGACCTGGTCGGCTGCCGACGCATGGAGTAGACGCAAGGGCTCAGAGAGGGTCGTGGCGACCCGCATCCGGCGATTCAGGGATTGGGATGGGTGCTGAAATACCATTTGCACCCGCCGGCGGTACTCGGGTTTGCCCAGCTTCCCGTCGAGCGTCTCACCGTCGAAGATGATCTCGCCCTCCGTGGCCGCCTGGAGCCCGACGACAACCCGTCCCAATGTGGTTTTTCCGCATCCGGATTCGCCGACCAGGCCGAGGGTTTCGCCCGGCGCGATCTCTAGGTCGACACCCCGGACGGCCGGTACTCGATTCCTCCCGTGACCGAAGGACTTGCGCAACCCGCGTACCTCAAGGAGCGCCAATTCGACCCTCCTCGGGTAAGAAGCAAGCCGACCGGTGACCTTCAATGACGGTCCGGAGTGGTGGGAACTGACCGCAGGCTTCGAAAACGTACGGACAGCGGTGGCCGAATCGGCATCCCGCTAAAGCGAAATTGGCTCCCTTTTCTTCAACGCGGGGGTCGACCTCGCGCTCGACTGCGTCAAACAGGAATTGCGTGTAGGGGTGGAGTGGTTGTGTGAAGACTCCGCGAAGCGAACCGGTCTCCATCACCTGTCCGCCGTACAACACGGTTACCCGATCGCACATCTCGGCGATGGCCCCGAGATCGTGGGTGATGAATAGAACCCCGCACCCAGTCTCCTGAACTAGATCGTTGATGAGGTCGAATATCTGGGCTTGGATTGTGACGTCGAGGGCAGTGGTTGGTTCGTCGGCAATCAGAATCCGAGGTTTGCAGGCGAGAGCCATCGCGATCATTACCCGCTGACACATCCCCCCCGACAGTTGGTGCGGGTACGCCCGGAAGACCCGTTTGGCCCCTGGGATTCCCACATGTGACAGTGCTGCCAGGGCCGCCGCCCGCGCCTTCTCTCTACTCGCGTTCTGGTTGGTTTCTATCACTCGCGCGATCTGCCGACCAATCCGCATGGTGGGATTCAGGGCACTGCGTGGATCCTGGAAGATCATCGTCATCTGGTTGGCGGTGCGGTGAATCTCTCCCGTCCCGCTGTCCATCAGATCGCGACCCTCGAGTCGAACCGTTCCGCCCCGTTGTTCGATGCCTGATGGGAGCAGCCCCATAATGGCGAGTGAGGCCATCGTCTTGCCCGATCCGGACTCGCCTACGAGACCCATGACCTCCCCAGGCTCGACCGTGAAGCCGACCTCGCGCAGTAGCGAGTGCGGACTTCGTTCGAGGCCAACGGTGAGTCCGTCGACCTCAAGCAGACTCATAGAGTCTCTGCTCCCATATCGTCGCCGATGAACTGGAAGGCCATCGCCGCGAGGACGATCATGCCCCCAGGAAAGAGGGCGGTCCACCACTGGCCGGTGATGATATCGGGGGCTCCTTCCGCCACCATGACACCCCATTCAGCCGTCGGCGGGCGGATACCAACGCCGAGGAAGGCCAGGCCGGCCACCGTGAGGATCGCCCATCCTGCCACGAGGGCCGCCTGGACGAAAGAAGGACCCATCGAGTTGGGCAAGACGTGCCGGAAGGCGACTCTCAACGGGCTGTTGCCGGCGAGCTTGGCACCGTCAACATACTCCAGTTCGCGCTCGGCCAGCACCTGTGCTCTGGTGAGCCTGATGAAGTAGGGGATGTACGCAACGGACACCGCAATCACGACGTTGGGGACGCTATTGCCGATTGCTGCCACAAGAACGAGAGCCAGCACAAAGCCGGGGAAGGCCATTACTACGTCGGTCAATCTCATCATCACCTCGTCGACCCAGCCTCCGAAGTAGCCGGACACAACTCCAATGGCCGACCCGATCACCATCGAGGACAGCGCGATGACGATGCCGATCGTGACATCCAAACGTGCAGCATGAACTGCTCGGGCAAACACGTCCCTGCCGAACTTGTCGGTTCCGAACCAGTTGTCCGATGAGGGCCCTTGATAGAAATTGGCCGGATCGGTCACCCGGGGGTCGTCGACGAAGAAGGGTCCCGCGACAGCCAGAAGCACGTAAATGCCCAGGATCACTAGACCGATAATGAGGAGGGGTTTCCGTCGCCACAACGGCAACTGGTACGCCTTGCCCGGGATTTCGGGAGCGATGAACCCTTCGACTCGTTCTTGTGCGCCGCCATCAGGACTCGTAGGGCCCAGCACGCTCATGCGGCGACCTTCTTTCCGAGGCGGATGCGCGGGTCGATCCATGCGTAAACCAGATCGATCACCACGTTGAGGCCGACGTAGAGAATCCCGACCACGATGACGAATCCCTGTAGCGCTTCAAGGTCGTTGACCTGAATCGCTGTATAGGCATAGCGACCCACGCCGGGCCAAGCGAATAGAAACTCGACGATCACATTTCCGCCGAGCATATAGCCGAAGACGATCCCGATGGCGGTGGTGACGGGAAGGAGTGCGTTGCGGAACCCGTCCCTGAAGAGAATCTGCCAGTAGGGAACGCCGATAGCCCTGGCGGTGCGGACATGCTCGGACTCCAACGCGTCGATCATCGATGCCCGGACCATTTTGAGGATCGGCGCGGCGAGCACGAACCCGAGAGTGATGACCGGGAGTGCTAAGTATCTGAACGCCTCGACCATCAAACCGAAGTCTCCATGCAGGGCCGCGTCGATGGTGAAAAAGCCCGTGATCGAGTCTGGCGGCTCCGTACCGATCGCAAGCCGGTCGATCGGTCCGGGAAACCAACGAAGCTTGAAGAAGAGGAAATAGATCAACAACAAGCCCAACCAGAATAGAGCCATCGACGAGCCCAGGACGGCGAAGACACGGGCCATCCGATCGACCCACGAGTCGCGACGTGCCGCGGCGATAATCCCCATCGGGATGCCGATGATGGCAGCCAGCACCACCGCGTAGAAAGCCAGCTCGAGTGATGCCGGGAGTCGCTGGAGGAGCTCGTCTGTCACGTCTCCGTTGGTGCGAATAGAGACGCCGAGGTTACCGGTGAACACTTCGGATATGTAATCGCGAAACTGAACGGGGATCGGGTCAGACAGACCGTATTGCTGGCGGATCTCGGCCACTTTCTGTTCGTTTGCGTACGGCCCGGCACGCACAATAGCTGCGTCACCCGGGAGGACGCGCACAATGAAGAAGACGATGATCACAATGCCGATCACTGTGGCCATTGAGATCAGCAGTCGCCTACCTAGGTATCGCCACATGTGCACCAGCGTAGTAAAAGGGTCGGGCCGATGATCGGCCCGACCCTTTCGCGGCTCTTCCTCGCTAGCAGTCGTCCGTCTTGGTTAGGAACCGGAAGGAAGGCACCTGAGAGTACCCAAGCTCCAAACCTGTTACACACTTGCCGGTCGCCACGGTTCGGGTAGTCGACCACAACGGCGCCCAGATGGCATTGTCGAACATGATTTGCTGGGCCTGAGATGACACGTCGTTCCGAACCGCCTGGTCCACGGAGAATTTCCCTGTATTGACCAGTTCGTCGTAGGTGTCGTTGCAGAACTGCGAGTAGTTGACGAAAGATCCGCATTGAGTCAGGAACTGCATCTGATAGAAGGGATCCTCTCCCCATGAGAACCAGTCGTGTATCAACAGGGGAAGTTCGCCGGCCGACGCACGGGCCGCCCAGTCGGCGTCCGGCAGCACCTGAACCTCGACATCGATGCCCATCTGACGGAGGTTTTCTTGGATGAGCACCGCGGCTTCCTGATCGGTCAGGCGGGACTCACGCACACCCAGTACAAGGCTGACGTCCGTTTCGCCGGAATTAGCCAGGTGCTGTGCTGCGAGATCGAGATCGGTTGCGTAGCCGGCGCCGATTGCGGGGTCATAGGTGTCCATCTGGGAGGTGACGACCCCGCGGGCTGGAGCGGCATAGCCGAACATCACTTGGTCGATTAGGGCGTCGTACGGCACCGCGGCGATGATCGCTTTGCGAACGTCCACGTTGGGGATCAGATTGATGTTCATTGCCATATAGTGCACGCCCGTTGTCGGGATCTCGATGACGTTGACGTTCGGGTCTGCTTCTAGCTCTGGAAGCAGTCTTTCGGGGATTCCGGTGGCAACGTCGAGCTCACCCGATCGCACGAGCTGGGCCCGTTGGGTGGCATCCGGGACGGTGCGAATCACGACACCGGAGTTGGCCACGCTGGCGGCGTCCCAGTAGTTCGGGTTCGGCTCCAGAATCACCTGCGTGTCCGGGTTGTATTCCGAGATGAAATACGGACCGGATCCTGCACTCTTGTCGTTCATGAACGCGAAGGCCCATTCGTCATCGGCGGTGGCATTGGCATCCAAGAGTGCCTGGTTGAGAGCGCCGAAGACCTGGAAAGTCATGAAGCGTTCGAACAATGGGCTTTGAACGGAGGCTTTTATCTCAAATGTGTAGTCATCGATCACAGTCAGCTGATCGGCCGAGGAGATGCCGATGAACGGCAACAAGACACCGATGTAGCCGGGACCCTCGATCGAGCGTTGGAAGACGTACTTGTAGTCTTCAGCGGTCACGGGAGAACCGTCGTCGAACTTGGCGTCCTCGCGCAACGTGAAGGTAGCCAACATGCCGCCGTCGTCGGTCAACTGGATGTCGTAGCTTTCGGCGCCGGCGCCGACGTGGTCCGATCGGCTACCGAGTAGCCACCCGCCATCTTGCGCTTCCGGCAGCTGGACGATGAGCGGCTCGTACACCGCGTGGGTGACGGCATACGCAGAGGTCGATCGGAAGGTATGCGGCTCAACGGTGGTCACTGTGTCGGACAACGCGACGACCATGCGGGGTTTCTCGTCAGATGGAGTCGCAGCCGTCGTCGTCGTTGTCCCGCCGTCATCGCCTGCCTGGGTGGTGCCGGGGGCAGCTGTCGTTGTCGTCGTGGTTCCTTCGTCACTGGCGCAAGCGGCCGCGATGAGAGCCAGGACCACTAGCACGACAACCCACCATGCCCCGGTTCGTGCCCTTCGTTTGTTGCTCTTCATGGTTTCCTCCCGAGTGGCTATTGCCCGATCTAGGCAAGTTGACAAGAAATATACATTCTGCGGTACCAGGATGCGTCCTGGGCCCGGTCAAATGTCCAAAAGGTCATCGAGTTGGGTCCCCGCCGGATACTCGAGCGGCTCCTTTCCCCGCCGGTAGATCCGTGCCCCCAGGCTCCCCAGCAGCAGAACCTCCTTACGAGAGATTCGCAGGATCGCTCCTTCTCGCAAAGCGACCACGGGACGGTCGCTCTCCTCGAGATACTCGAACAACCTCTCCTCACGCGTTTCGCCCTGGTGCGACGAATCCGGATCGCGATCGACATAGTGGGGATTGATCTGGAACGGTACGAGACCGAGGGCGACGAAGGACGGCGGCTCAATTATTGGCATGTCGTTCGTGGTCTTGATCGTTGGGCTCGCCACATTGGTCCCGGCACTGGCGCCGACATAGCGTACGCCGTCCGCGACGGAACGGCGGATGGCATCAAGCATCCCGGTGGAGTACAGCCGATCGAGCAACCGAAAGGTGTTGCCTCCTCCTATGAAAACTGCCTCCGCTTGCCTGAGTTGCCCGACTAGGTCTCCCGTGCGATCTGCCCAATCGGCGCGAACTCCCATCCGATCTAACCGCTCGCATGTCTTGGCTCCGTAAGCCAGCTCGTCTGAGACAGCGAAAGGTACGAACAGGAGGTTCGAAACCCCGGTGAGGAATTCCTGGAGAACATCAGCGCAATGATCGAGATAACCTCCATCCGGGCCGGTCGAGTTGCTCATGAGCAGCAGTTGCATTTACCTCCTCGGCCCTCCACTCTATAAGTGGGTTGGCGTGCTTGCCGTGACGCCGGAGCCGTTGTGCCCGCCGGGAAAGAGCTATATTCAACCCCTAGCTGGATCGACGCGCAGCCGTGACGGAGAACAGTGGAGCAATCCGAGCCGAAAACCAGAGCCGATTTGGTCGACCGCAAGCTGCGCGCTGCCATATTGTCCGGTGAGTTACGGCCGGGCGAGAAACTGCAGACGATCGCGCTCGGCAAGCGGTGGTCGGTCAGCCCTACTCCCGTTCGAGAGGCCTTCCAACGGCTCGCAGCCGAAGGGCTGCTGGAGATTACCCCCCAACGGGGAGCGCGAGTAGCCCCTATCTCTTTGACGGAAGCCCACGAGGTCCATGAAATCAGGGGTGTGCTCGAGCCACTTGCTTTGCGTTCCGCCATGCAGAATGGAAACGACGCGTGGGGGGCCGACCTTAAATCTGCCTACGCGACCCTCGCTGCGGAGTTGAGGAGAGGTGCTCCGGACCGGGGCGCCATCGAAGAAGCCCATCGCAACTATCACTTGGCGCTTCTGTCTTCATGCTCATCGACCTGGATGATTCGCCTCCTCGATCTTCTGAACTCGCACATCATTAGGTATTGGACGCTCACCGCCGCTCCCCGCCGGGACACCGACCAAGTTCTCGAAGAGCATCGACGTCTCCATGATCTGGTTCTTGCCGGGAAGACCGAAGTCGCTGTTGCCGAACTGGCCGCTCATCTTCAATACGCCCTCCATTCAGTGGCAGAACGGATGAGCGAGGATGTAGCCGACTAGACGATGGAGGTCGTCCGACTGAGACGTTCCTCCGCTAGGGCCACCGCAGCTGTCCTGGGCGTCACGCCTTCATTACGTGCTCGATCCAATACGGTGGCCGTCGTTTCGTAGATCCGTTGCACCTCGATAATGGCTCTGTCCCACAGATATCCCTCAGGCTTGAGCTCCTCGACGATGTTGATGATTCCGCCCGCATTGGCGATAAAGTCGGGCGTGTAGGTGATGCCGGCTTGGGCTAGGCGCTCGGCGTCGGTGGTTTCAAGCAACTGGTTGTTGGCGCATCCGACAATTGCTTCACACTTCAGTTGGGGGATGGTCGAAGCATTGAGCACACCGCCGAGGGCACAGGGGGCGAGGATGTCACAGGCCGTTCGAAGTATTTCATCGACCGGCACCATCTTTGCTCCGTGCTCGGCGGCGGCTGTGACCGCGGCCTCACCGTCGACATCAGCTACGACCACATTGCAGTCTGCAGCTGTGAGGAGATCCACCAACACCATCCCCACCTTGCCGACTCCTTGTACCGCCACCCGCCTACCGCTGAGGTCGGGAGAGCTCCAGAGGTGCTGCGCCGTCGCCCGCATAGCTGCGAACAAACCGTGGGCGGTCGCAGGTGATGGATCTCCTGACCCGCCCATGTCAACCGGCAGGCCGGTGACATGGGCTGTCTGGCGTGACACAACCACCATGTCTTCAACGGTGCTGCCGACGTCCTGGGCGGTGACATACGTGCCGCCCAAGGCCTGGACGGCCCGTCCATAGGCTTCGAGTAGTGATTCCGTCTTGTCGTGGCTCGGATCGGCCAGAATGACGCCTTTACCGCCACCGAGCGGAAGCCCGGCCGCGGCCGATTTGTACGTCATACCGCGGGACAAGCGGAGCACGTCAACCAGAGCATCTTCGACCGACGGGTAGTCCCGAATCCGAGTTCCTCCCAGGGCAGGCCCGAGGGTCGAGGAATGGACTCCTATAATCGCCCGTAGCCCGCTGTCACGATCCGAAGCAAAGAACAAACCCTCATGGCCACGGTGGCTCAATTCCTCAAAGATCTGCATTTGCGGTTTCACAGTTCTCTTGCCGGGAACATCCGTATCCTATAAATATATATTCCCGATGGTAGGTGAGCGAGTTGGCTGACGTTACCGAGTCGCTATTTCGATCTCTCGGCGAAATCCGGGCCATCGGCATCCTGCGTGGTTGTCCGCCCGAACATGTGGTTGCCGTGACCCGTGCAGCGGTGGAGGCCGGATTCAAGGTGGTCGAAGTGACGCTCGATTCTCCGGGTGCCCTCCAATCAATTGAACTACTCACGGACTCGTTTCCTGATCTCACGATCGGAGTCGGCACCGTCCGAACCGGAGAAGAGGTCGCTTGGGCGATTCAAGCGGGGGCGTCGTTTGTGGTGTCGCCGGTCGTCGAAGAGCAAGTTATCGGGGCCTGCGGCAAACACAAGATCCCCGTCCTCCCCGGCGCAGCCACTCCAACCGAGGTCTTTCGAGCTCTCTGTTTGGGGGCCGAAGCAGTGAAGCTATTCCCGGCCGTGCAGCTGGGAGGACCAGCATATGTTGCTGCCATTCGCGGGCCCTTGGGAAATCCCCGGCTGGTGCCGACCGGGGGAATCTCCGCAGAAAACGGGCGTGCCTTTCTCGATGCCGGCGCGGTGGCTGTTGGGGTAGGTGGATCGGTTTTCACGCGCGATGCCTTGGCCCGCGGTGATGCCGGGCAGGTGGGGTCGCAGGCAACGGCTTTCGTTAGGTCAATCACATGACATACGACATCGTCACTGTCGGAGAAGCGATGCTTCGCTTGTGGGTGCCGCCGGGTGAACGGCTTGAGGATGCCCCGGCGTTTCGAGTGACTGTTGCCGGGGCCGAGGCCAATGTCGCAATGGCCGCCGCCCGGATGGGTGCGCGAACGGCGTGGTTGTCCGCGTTGCCGGAGAACCCTCTCGGCCGGCGAGCCGTCCGGGAGGTCGGCGCTCATGGCGTCGACATCTCCCATGTGTATTGGACCGACGGGGCTCGCATGGGCCTCTATTTCGTCGAGTTAAGCGTGCCGCCCCGGCCCATTTCGGTACTGTACGACAGGGCCCAGTCGGCGGCGGCGGCCATGACAGAAGAAGTAGTCGCCTGGCCCGCGGTCGAGACCGCCCGCCTCGTCCATGTCACCGGCATCACCCCCGCTCTGAGCGAATCGAGCAAGGAAATGACGTACGAGGTGGTGCGGCGGGCTCGCGCGGCGGGGTCGCTTGTCTCAATCGACGTCAACTACCGGCGTCTCCTTTGGGAACCGGCCGAATGTGCATTGGTCGTCGGGGACCTGGCGGGTCTGGCGGACGTCTTGATTTCCACCATCGAGGATGCTCGAGATGTCTTCCAGATCACCGGCCCTCCGGACGCTGTGGTTCGTGAACTGCAGGGACTCACAGGGACCAGCCGGGTGATCGTGACCGCCGGTGGTGAAGGTGCCTTCTGGCTCGACGGAGACAAGGCCGGATCAGCCGCCTCCTATGAAGCGGAAGCCTTAGACAGAATTGGCGCCGGCGACGCTTTTGCGGCCGGACTCCTGCTCGGCGTTCTCGAGGATGACGTCGGGCGTGGCGTCGATCGTGGCCTGGCGATGGCCGCGCTCAAACTCGGTATCTACGGTGATCAGCTCACCGTCAGCCCCGAAGAGGTCGAGCTGTTGACAAAGGGTCACCGCCGGGAAGTGACGAGGTGAAGGCAACCGCCCGTACAATCTCGGGAATGCGCCGTTCCGGCATTCGCGAGATCATGGATCTCGCCGCACAGGATCGGGACGTGCTTCGCCTCGAAGTCGGCGACCCCAACTTTCCAACGCCAACCCACATCATCGAGGCGGCTGCCCAAGCGGCGGCCGACGGTTTCACGAAGTACACCGCCAACCGGGGGATTCCCTCGGTCCGCGAGACGCTGGCCACCAAGATCGCGATGCAAAATGGATTCGAAGTCGGCATCGATCAACTGGTTGTAACCACAGGGGCCGTCACCGCTCTCCTGCAATCCCTTATGGTCTTGTGCGATCCCGGCGACGTTGTGTTGCTTCCGGACCTGGCGTGGCCCAACTACGAGATGATGACGACGGTGATCGACGCCCCGGTTCGTCGATACCCGCTGGATCCCGCCAGAGGCTTCCTTCCGGATTTGGATGCCCTGGATCGTATCTGCCGCGACACGCCTTTGGCCAAAGCCCTCGTTATCAACAGCCCGGCTAACCCGACCGGGGGAGTTTTCGACCGCCCGACCGTAGAAGGGTTGATCGATATCGCCAACCGCTACGACCTCTATCTAGTCTCGGACGAGGCCTACGAAGACATCATCTTCGAGGGTGGGCACATCAGTCCGGCCTCACTGAATGGTTCCGGCCGCGTGATCAGCGTGTTCACCGTGTCAAAGTCCTATGCGATGACCGGCTGGCGGATCGGTTATGTGGCAGCTTCTCAGGAGGTGGCCGCCTTGATTTCCAAGCTGCAGGAGGCGATGACGTCCTGTGCCACCGCCGTGGCCCAGAAGGCTGCGCAGGCGGCGATCGGTGGTGACCAGGCCTGTGTTGCCGAGATGAGGGACGCCTACCGGCAACGTCGCGACATGACAACCGATTTGCTGGCAGAGGAGGGCTTGCTGATCACCAAACCGCACGGAGCGTTCTACGTTCTGGCCGACACATCCCCGACCGGGCTGGACGGCTACGAGTTTTGTCGCAAGCTGATCGTCCAGCGGGGCGTTGCTCTGGCACCCGGCGAGACCTTCGGGTCGACCGGGTCCGGGAAAGTGCGCATTTCGCTAGCCACCGCGCCGGCCGACCTCGAAGAGGGTGTGCGCCGCTTCTGTGCTGCTGTCCGAGATTGGTCCTGAACCTGCTCTCACCCTGCGGTTGCGGGTTTGCGGAAGCGTTTGTAGATCCTCAGCACCCAGTGCGATGTCATCGTTGTTGCCGCCCGCCACCACCATGGGGAAGACCATCTCGTCCGGGTCGACCCGGAATTCCACAACCACGGGTCCGGAGTCAATCACGAGGGATTGGTCAATAGCCTCAGCCACATCTTCGGGGCGGTCGACTCGCCACGCCGTACATCCCATCGATCTCGCCTGTGCTGCCAGATCTGGGTAGGTCGGATGCAGGTCGACCCCGTGCCGTCGCCCTCGGTAGAACAGGTCCTGCCATTGTCGCACCATCCCGTATCCTCCATTGTTGAGGACTGCCACCTTGATCGGGATGCCATAGATGGCTGCGGTCGTGAGTTCCTGGCTAGTCATCTGGAAGCTGCCATCGCCATCGATGACATACACCAGGTCATCCGGTCGTCCCAGCTTGGCGCCGATCGCAGCTGGTACGGCAAAACCCATCGTTCCGAGTCCGCCAGAGGTGACAAAACTGCGGGGACGTCGGAAGTCCCCGAACTGTGACGCCCACATCTGATGCTGGCCGACTCCGGTGACGATCGTCGCCTCCCCTTTGGTCTTCTCCCGGAGCCTTTCGATCACATACTGTGGCTTGATCGGTCCGTCCGCGTCCTGAACGTAACTGAGGGGATACCGGCGTTTCCACCCAGTTAGGGTCTCGAGCCATTCGCGCCGATCAGGAGGCGGCCTATTTCCCCAGGCTTGGAGCAACCGGTCAAGGATCGTGCCGGCGTCTCCCACGATGGCTACTTCCGGTACCCGAACTTTGCCTATCTCTTTTGGGTCGATGTCGATGTGGACAACTCGAGCCCGTGGCGCGAAGTGCTCGGGATTAGCGGTGATCCGGTCGTCGAATCGCGCACCAATCACCACGAGCAGGTCGGCATGTTGGAGGGCGGTCGTTGCCGTGTAGACACCGTGCATCCCGGGCATACCGAGAGCCAGCCGGTGATGATCGGGAAAGGCTCCTCTGGCCTTGAGGGTGGTGACGACCGGAAGCGTTGCGGCCTCGGCAAGAGCCAGGAGCCCCTGGTGCGCCTCCGCGGCGATGATCCCACCACCGGCCAGCAAGACCGGTCGATTCGCCGATTCGAGGAGTGAGACCACCCGATCCCCAACCCGCGAGTCATGCGGCTCGCTCTCAGTTGTAGGGGATTGCGGATACGAATACGTGCTGGGTGCCGCGAGCAGGTCGGTGGGAACGTCAAGCAGGACCGGACCCGGTCGCCCGGTGGTTGCGATACGGAACGCTTCATGGACAAGGGTGGCAATGTCGTCGGCCGCCGTAGCCAGCAGAGAGGCCTTTGTGCAGGGCGTCGTGATCGCGACAATTGGAGCCTCTTGGAATGCGTCGGTCCCGATCTTGTGCGAGGCCACCTGACCGGTGATGGCCACCAGCGGAACGGAATCCATCATGGCGTCGAGCAGTGGCGTGACGAGATTGGCGGCGCCAGGGCCGGACGTGGCAAGTACCACCCCCGGTCTACCGGTGGCCTGCGCATAACCTTCCGCCATGTGGCCGGCTCCTTGCTCATGTCGCGCGCCGATCACCCGAATCGGACACTCCAAGAGGGCGTCGTAAAGGGGTAGTACTGTCCCTCCGGGAATGCCAAACATGATTTCGACACCCTCGTGTTCGAGAGCTCGGATCAATGCTTGGGCTCCAGTCAACATATGTTCCCTCCCGGGGATATAAAAAACCCTCCGGCTTGAACTCGGAGGGTTACGCACGCAGATATGTGGCGTACGTTCAGCAGATAATGATCGTCGTCGAGAAGCTGTTCATGATCGCTGCAGTATGCCCGATGACCCTATGACAGTCAATGGCTTCCTCGACTGAGTGGGGTGGGGTCCGGCCCACGCGAAAGTTTGGGGGACTCACAGGCCGAGTACAACGATAACGATTCGCTGGGTGTTTCGATCACGCAACGCGAACACTCTCGCAGTTCCGATTCCTTGCGGGAGCTAGCGCAACACCTCGTCACTATCACCACCGAGTCTTGTCTCTCCGGGCTGTTCGCTGAGTCGCAAGACCCCTACCGAGACGATCTAGCCCGCGTCTATCCCGCGTCCGCTGCCGACCACGGCGGTCCCTGATGCTTGCGTTGGATCGACTCCATGAGCACCGCCAGGAGGTACCCATGGGAAGCTACCGAACTCGGGCGCGTCCACTTTGCGTCCACAAAAGAAGGAGAAATGGCCATAAACGAAGCGAAACGATGAGAGCCAAAGCCCTTTGCAGCACAAGGAATTTTGGCTGATTGCCAACGTCGGTGCGACCCCCTAATCATCCCTGATAAGGATGAGGCCCCTGGTTCAAGTCCAGGTGGGCCCACTACAGAAAACCCGCCCCGTTGGCTTTCGACGGTCCTGGATCCCTCTTCGCTGAGAGGCTGGTGCTGTTCAGTTCATTTGAGGCTGAATGGTGGGTATTGGTCGGTGACCAGCAAGGACGCGTAAGCGTCTACTCGCAGAGCCCATCGGCCAACGCCTACCACGTAATCGAAGAGTGCCCGGGGGTAGCTTCCGGTGAAGAGGATGGCGAACCAGGCGACGACCCAAACGACAATGGCGATGACCCCCAGTACGGCAAGGACGATGAAGTGGGGAATGGCCAACAGCCACTTCACCAACGGCAACCAGCGGTTGAGGTCGTGCTCGACGTCGGGGTAATCGATCTCGAGATGCACCGACTGCTCGTCGACGGTCGAGGGATACTGGTCGGTCAACAAGAAGAAGTAGGCTGCGACCCTGGCTCCGAAGCGGGTCAGTTCTCGGACGAAGTCGAACCACCAGCGTGGGTACCGCATGCGGAACACGATCATCAGCATCGTTGCGATCGCCAGCCCACCGGTAATACCCAGGCCGGTCCTTTCGATCTGTTCGCCGGTCTCGGCCAGGGTCTCGTTCCCGGTGGCGGTGAGCAGGGACAGAATGATGCCGATGGGGATGATCCAGATCAGGCGGAAGAACGTCGTGAACCGGTCAAGCTTTTCGGGATAGTCGATGTCGAGCCGGGCGGCGTAGGAATCGGGCGGGGTGACCACGTCTATCTCCTCTTGTTAGGCCACGGCGAACCCTAGTGGACCGGTCGCCAGGCCGAACCCGAGCGGTCCGGGATCGTGCGGCCCTACCGCGTGCGAGCTTGGCCACATACTGTTGGGACGACTCGGCGGCTCAGGAGCATGCGATGAGCCCAAGACAACTGCGGCTCACCTGATGTCCGCACGAGAGGCCGGCGGAGTCTTTTTTATCATCGGCGCACCGTTCGGCAGCCCAGGCGAGACCGTCGGCTACGGCGTTCTCGCTGCCATCCACTTCATGCTCGCCTGGGCGCACTGAATCGGTCCAACGACAAGCTCATAGAACGGGCAACCCTGGCGAACGGGACCGACTTGGAGGGCCGCGCATTCGACCAATTCGGTGCGGCGGAACGTCGCGGAGTCGAACCGGCCGAGAATCCGAAATCAGACACGCTTCGCCCCGGGCCGTCGGAAGAGCGGCCCGGGGCGATTGGTGCGAGGGCGCTAGGTCGACCTAGCTATTGTCATCGGCACCATCCCGAACCCGGATGCGAACCTCGCCGTCTTCAAGTTCTGCATTGAACTGGATACGCCGTGAACCGTTGCGGAAGTCAGCCTCCACCTCACGGCCAGATGCCACCTCTACCTCAGACGCCCAGCCAACTGAGGGATCGACCGAAACAATCGTGAGGCTCGAGCCACTCGAAGCAATGGTCACAGTCCCACCGCCACCAGCCTTATAGGTCACCGAAGAACCACTGTCGTTGGCGGCCGACGGCATCGTGGTCGACGTGAAGCCCGAACTGGCCGGGATTGTCGTCGATGCGCTTGTCGAACCATCGGCTCCACCATTGTCATCGGCACCATCCCGAACCCGGATGCGAACCTCGCCGTCTTCAAGTTCTGCATTGAACTGGATACGCCGTGAACCGTTGCGGAAATCAGCCTCCACCTCACGGCCGGCGGCTACTTCGACCTCTGATACCCAACCTTGCGCTGCCTCGGCGGCAACGATTGACAGGGACGCACCATCCGAAGCGACGGTCACCGTCCCGGCGTCGCCGACCTCATACACGGTGGTCTCGGCGTTACCCCGGGCGGGAAGGGTTGTCGAGGTGGGCGAGGTGGTTGAGGTAGTCGAGGTCGAGAGGTCCGACCCCGATTTGGCGATTGCTGCTCCGATACTTAGTGCCAGCAGAACTACCAGGATTGTGCCAAGTACTACTGAGATTCGCTTAGACATTCTTTCTGTCTCCTTTGTTGAGGCGATGCTTGGAGCCAGAATGCCTGAGCCGATATTTGAAGGTCCTCCGCTGTTGGTTAGGAAAACCTCTTTTCCCAAGCCGGTCAGAAAGGCCGGTTTAACCGACTGGGGCCCCGCCCGCCACTAGCCAACGGCAGCACCACACGAACCACTGTGCCGGACGGATGACCCGCATCCCAGCGGGCTTCACCGCCAGCCGCCTCTGCCGTTCTACGCACAATGTCAGCGCCTAGACCAGTCGACCGGCCCCCGCTTACCCCTCGTTCCAACAAGCCGGGGTCAGAAATCCCAGGGCCCTCGTCGGCAACCACCAGCTCGACCAGCTCACGAGCCGATTCATGCAAAGCGACGCGATACCCGGTGCCAGCAGGGGTATGTGCAAACACATTGCCCAGCAGAGCATCCAACATCGCCTCGAAATCGGCGGGAGGTCCATTCACTGCACAGCTTTGGGGCCCGACGTCAAGGTTCCATTCACGGTCCTGATCGGCTGCTAGCGAGCCCCAGTAATTCACGCGCTCAGTAACTATCCCAGCCAGGTCGGCAGCGCCCCCACCTTCCCGCACCGATCGACGGGCCTCATTGATGACGTGGCTCACCACACGCTCGAGTTCGTCCACGTCCTGGTGGAGCCGAGTCACGTCAGCATGCTTGCCAAGGGCCTCGATATCGAGCTTCAAAGCAGTGAGGGGCGTACGCAGCCGGTGCGAGATATCGGCGGCCGTTTCCCGTTCTCGATCCATCAACATACTCACCCTCCCGGTCAGCGTATTGAAGGCCATGCCAACCTCGGCCAGCTCGCTCGGACCCCCCGGTTCCACCGCTACGGTGAGTTCGCCCCTTCCCAATCTATGCGTCGCTTCAACAAGGTCGGCTATCGGCTTCACGACGGCCCGGCCCATACGGTCGGCCACCACGAAGGCCAATCCGACCAGTCCTAATCCGAGCGCACCAAGAACTATCCATGCCGATGCTACGTTTTTGGTGAGAACCTCCTCAGGAACGGCAATCACAATGACCCAGGAAGGATCTGACCCGCGCAACACCGGGACCACCACCGCCTGGCCTCCAACAAGTAGCTGCCGATAAGCCTGCCCTAAGTCCCGGGCCGCGGTCAGATCGATACCAACCGGCAGGGATGCCCCCAGTACCATCCCGTCAGACAGCATCACCGACGTATCGGGTGTTGCCGCCAGGGTCCTCTCCAGCAAGGCGATTGAATCCAGTCCACCATCAATCGTTGACGTAAAGCGAGCCACAGTCTGTGCCTCGCGTTCGGCCGCTGTCATCGCTCGGTCCACGGCTAGATCACGAATCAGCACAGCTAGCGGCACCAAAAAGGCGATTATCACGATCGAGGTAATCGACAGGGCGTAGAGGGAGAGCCAACGCCTCACGAATCAGGGGCCACAAGCTTGACACCGACACCATGAACGGTCCGCAGATACCGGGATTCAGCCGCACTCTCGCCCAGCTTGCGGCGCAACACCGACAGATGGACGTCGACGGTCTTGTCCGCACCGCCATACGGCTGCCGCCAAACTTCGGCCAGGAGCTCACGCTTGGAAACGACAACTCCGACCCTTTCAGCCAAATACGCAAGGAGGTCGAATTCCTTCCTCGTTAGGTCGAGGGGTACCCCACCAAGAGTCGCGACTCGCTGCTCAACATCCACAACCAACTCGCTTACGACCATTGGCGCGCGAATGGTTCCGCCCACCACACGGCGGATGATCGCCTCGATGCGGGCTTGCAGTTGAGCACCCGAAAAAGGCTTGACGATATAGTCGTCGGCTCCGTCACGCAGGATCCGAACGATCTCGCCCTCCTCGTCACGTGCAGTCGCAACGATCACAGGGACGGCGCTGATCGACCTGATCATCTTGAGTGCCTGACCCCCATCAATGTCGGGCAGCCCAAGGTCAAGAACCACTATGTCCAAGCCGCCTTCAGCAGTGCGCTGGACGCCCTCCATGCCCGAGGACAGTGACTCGACGCTGTGTCCTTCCTCTGCCAGGAAGATGGCAAGACCTTGCCGAATCGATTGGTCATCCTCGATTATCAGAATCGATGGCATAGCAGCATCCTATTGGTGAATGACGGCGCACCACCACGAGAATCGGCCAAATTAGGGATTACCTAACTTTTCTCAGATAGAGCTCTAACCGAACACCTGCGATAGTTGAGTCATGCCGAACTGGACAAAACTCGCTGCGGGCTGGGCGCTGGCCGCCACGATTGCCCTCGCTTTCTCCTGGGGGGCCGTTGCTCAGGTGCGAAACAGGGTCATCGAGCCCACCGTTGAGATCCCGACCGCTGCGGCCTCCGCTTCCACTCCGGCTCCCCCCGGTCAAACAACCACATCCGCTCCGTCCGTCATCAGACTCGAGCCAGAGGTGATCGATTCGGCGAACTCGACCATTCCGCTGCCAGTTACCTCCATCACTACAACGGCTCAACCACCCGGGACCACGTCAACGACTACCCCACAAGCGCCGCCAACGGCGACCATCACGACAGCCGCGCCACAGACGCAAACGTCTAGCTACACGCTGGTCGGAGGTGTCGTCACTATCAGCTACTCACCGGGCGTGATCACTTTCGTGTCTGCAATCCCTCAGCCTGGCTTCAGCACCGACCGCACCGCGACGGGCCCCGACGAAGTTCGAATCCGGTTCGAAAGCGAGAGCCATACCTCTGATTTCCACGCCGAGTGGAAAGAAGGCGAGCTCAAGATCACCAAGAACGAGACCGGTCAAGGCTGATCTCAGCCCTCATTGCGGGCCAATGATGAACGAGCAATGCCTCCCAAGATTCCCGCCGCCCGAACCGTCCGCAGAGAATCCGGAAGCGGCCGGAAGAGCTTGAGAACTGACGAAAACCCATCAGCAAGCAAAAGGCCATGTTAGAGGCCATTGCCGGGCGTTTACCCAGCCAGGCGGATTGGCTGTTCATGCCTGATTACGGACGAGGCCCCCGGTTCAGGTCCGGGTGGGTCCCCTGCCGGTCGCGGGGCAGTTTCGTGATCCATTCACCGAAGCAACATCACTCCGCCAGCAGCCCGGCAGCCTCTTCCATCGTGAAGCGGCCCTCCGTTACTTCACGACCGACGACCACACCTCCCAGGCGTTTGCCATCGGAGTCGAGCTCGGTCAAACCCCTGAGGTCGGCGAGGTTCCGCACACCGCCGGCCGCGATGACGGGCTCGTCCACGTAGGACATCGCCTCGCGCAGAATCCAGAAGTTGGGTGGCTCCGCCAGCGCATCGCGATTGGCTTCGGCGACCATGAACCCGGCTGCACCGGCCGAAGACAGTTCAATGATCACTTCTTCCAGATGGCGGCCACTGTGCGCCGTCCAGCCCCGCACAACCAACTCCTCATCCGGCTTGACGTCCATGGTGATCATGACCTGATCAGGAAAGTCGCGGCAAATCTCCCAGGTTGCCACTTGGTCCTCGATGGCCGTGGTTCCCATAGCGATCCGCCAGGCTCCAGCTTCCAATCTGCGCTCCACCTCGGAGCGTGAACGCACTCCTCCGGCCACCAGCACCGGAAGACTTACCTCGGCCACGATCTGATCGATCAACGGCCGGTTCGAGTAATCCCCATAGGCGGCGGCATTCAGATCGACAACCAGGAGGTGGTCGGCGCCTTTCGCCTCCCAGCCCTGGGCGCGAGCGACCGGATCGGCATCGAGCGCTATGGCAGCTTCGTGGACGTCGCCATGCGGAAGTCGGACGGCGCGACCGTCGAGAATATTGACGCGTGCATAGAGATCCATGACGCCAGGCTAGACGCCGAACAGGCTCCCGGGTGGTGAGTCTCACAATCATGTTCTTGGTAGTGCCGAACTCTTGGCCTCATCAAGCCTCGGGTTTGGAGAATCTGATGGGATCCTGGAGAACAGTCCGGATCGTCGGGTAGGCGAGCTCGATGGTCGGATCCGCGGCAATCGCATCGAGGAGGCGCTTCCATACGTCCTGGTCGGTCGCCCGGCGCTGTCGGGCCGACACAAGTACCCGCCCGGTGAGAAGCACCCCACTCTCTTGGACACTTACATAGACCATCGGGGTGAGGTGGGTGTACTTGATCCGATACTCCCGGGCGGTGGCTTTGATGCGTTCAGCCGCTTTGCCGGTGATGCCGGGGGCGACCTCCTGCAGAACCGCGGCAAAGACTGATTCGGCTCGCTTCCAGTCTGATTCGAAAGTGATCAGAAGCGGTATCTCATGCCAGATGAAACTGAATCCCTCCGTGTAATTGGCAACCGGCAACGTGAACACCAACCCGTTGGGTATGTGAATGATCCGTCCGGTTGACTGATCGGCATGCACCCAGTTGCCGATCTCCAGAATGCTGAAGCGGAAGACCCGAACATCGATCACATCGCCGGCGTGGTCGCCGATCTCAATTCGGTCGCCGGTCCGAAAAGGACGACGGGTGAGGATATAGGCCCATCCGGCCAGGTTCTTCAGTACGTCGGACAGGGCAATGGCCACACCGGCCGACAGCAAGCCGAGGAACGTGGCAAAGTTCTCGAACTGGATCAGCCAGATCCGCAGCAGCAAGAAGAGAACCAGCAGGGTGGCCGTATATGTGGCGATCTTGCGGGCCCGGTACCAGACCTCAGGATCCTCGATCCGGCGGTGGATGATGCGCAGTACCACCCAGCGCACCAAGACGACGACGAGAAGCACCACCGCGGATTGAACCGCCTTCAACTGACCGGTCGAGAGACCCAGGGTCTCCGCAAGCGCTTCCAATGCGTCCTCCAGACCTATCAGGTTAGGGCTTATGACCTTTCGGGACCGAATGCGTGCTTCGCTGAGGAGCAACCACGACGCTTCCGTCCGGACTCCTCAGGATTGTCACCTGAGCGCTGTAGTGCTCACGCAGAAGGGCGGAGGTGAGCACAGTTTCCGCCGCGCCTGCGGCGGCGGTACGCCCGTCGACCAGCAGCACCAGGCGATCTGCGTACTGAGCAGCCAGGGTCAGGTCGTGCATGGCCGCCAGGACCGCAATCGACCGGGTCTCGCGTAGTCGGTCAACTAACTCGAGTACCTGCTGTTGGTGGCCGACGTCCAGAGCTGTGGTCGGCTCGTCGAGTAGCAGTACCGGCGCCTCCTGGGCGAGGGCGCGGGCCAACACGACCCGCTGAAGCTCGCCACCGCTGAGCGATTGCAGGACCCGATCCGCCATGGATCCGAGGTCTAGCTCGGCAAGCACCCGTCGGGCGACCCGCAGATCACCACCGGATTCCGTCCCCCAGGCGGGAATATACGGAGTGCGACCCAGGAGGACGTAGTCCAGCACCGTCATACCGTCTGGTATCACAGGGTTCTGCGGGACCATCGCCACCAGTCGTGATCGGCGCCTGGTGGCCACACCCGCCGCCGAGTTGCCGGTGACCCGTACATCTCCCGTGGCCGGCAAAGTTCCGGCCACCGCCCGCAGCAACGTCGACTTCCCGGACCCGTTCGGTCCGATGACTACCACCCATTCGCGCTCCGCGACATCAAGATCGACACCGTGCAGCACTTCATTATCGCCATATCCGGCACGCAACCCCCGGCACTCGAGACGCGCCATCAGGCAGCCTCCCGGCGTCGCAGGATCATGGCAAAGAACGGGGCACCCACGAAGGCCGTCACCACGCCGATTGGCAACTCGCCGGGAGAGATCAGGGTGCGAGCCAGAAGATCTGCGGCCAGCAAGAAGGCTGCCCCGATGACCATCGAGAGCGGCAGGATCACCCGATAGCTCACGCCGGCCACCATTCGAACGGCGTGTGGCACCACGATCCCCACGAACCCGATCAATCCGGTCACGGAGACGACTGCCGCGGACCCGAGGGTGGCTGCAGCAATGATCACCAGTCGGGCCCGGGCGGGTTGTACTCCCAAAGTGGCCGCCTCTTCTTCGCCGACCGAAAGAACGTCGAGGACCCGGCGATAGGCCATGAGCACTACCAGAGCCACCACGACGTACGGAAGCACCGTGCCTACTTGCGACCACGTGGCGGCGCTCAGGCGCCCCAGCAGCCACGCGAATACCTCTCTGATCCGGTCTGACAACTGCTGTTGGATAAAGGTCTGGATGGCTGTGAGAAAGGACCCAACGGCGACACCTGACAGGATCAGCGTCGCCGCGGTTCTTCTGCCACCGGCCGCCCGGGCAAAATAGTAGGTAGCGCCCACCGCCAGAACGGCACCGGCAAAGGCGGCTGGGGGCAGGGCACCGGCCCCGGCACCGAAAGCTAGAGCTGCGGTGGCACCCAAACCGGCTCCGGCCGCCACCCCGAGCAGGTAAGGATCGGCGAGTGGGTTGCGGAACACTCCCTGGTAGGCACCCCCGGCGGTCGCCAGCATGGCCCCGACGAGGCTCCCCAGCACCACGCGCGGGGCTCGCAGTTGCCATACAATGGCGGCCTCCTGGTCGCTCAGACCCGAATCGATGTTCACCGGAAGGATCCGATCGGCTATTTCTAATAGGGCCGCGCCGGCTCCGATTCGCACCGGGCCAAGAGTGACACCCAGGACCGCAATCACCAGAAGGGATGTGCCACCGATGAAGTACGCGCGCCTCCTCCGACTCGAGGGGACGGCGGCCGGGGTCGCCACTACGAGGCCGCCTCGATGGCCGCCACGATGTCCTCGACTAGATCGACGGTTCGGGGGCCCCACCGTCCGGCCACATCGCCGTCCAATTCGAATACGGCACCATTCTGAACCGCGCTGAGGGAGCCCCATCCGGGGCGAGCGCCGACCGACTCGAAGCTCTCACCGAAGCCCGCATCACCGAGAAGAATGAGGTCCGGATCTCGAGAGAACAAGTACTCCTCAGCTATCTGGACATACCCGGATGCGAATTCATCGGGAACGGCATCAGCGATGTTCGACAAGCCGAGGCGGCGATAGATGTCCCCGAGGAAGGTCGATGAATTGGCGGAGAACAGCGTGTTATCAATCTCGTGGAACACTGTGAGCCCCTCAGCCGTGGTCGAACCAATCAGCGCGTCGATCCTGGTCTGCATGGAGGAGATGAGGTTGGCGGCCTCCGCCTCCCGACCGGTTACGTCGCCCAGAATCTCGATTTGCTCATAGGCGTCCTCCAGGTTCGCGGCGGGAGCTAGGAGAAGAACCGGGATCCCGACCGCCTGGAGCGCATCTAATTCCCCCTGGGAATTGAACCCGGTGACGACGAGGTCGGGTTCAACTGCGGCGATCTCCTCAACATTGAAGTTGAAGGCGTCCACTTTCGTCGTCGCCTCGGCCTCTATGGGGTAATTGGACGTGAGGTCGGTCGCAACGACGAACGAGGCGGCGTCGATGGCATACAGAATCTCGGTATGGGTCGCCGAGAGGGACACAATTCGCTCCGGCCGCTCGTCGAGAGTCAATTGGCCGGCATCGCTATCGACCGTGATGGGTGACGCACAAGCAGCAACCAGCAAACCCAGGGCCAGGAAACAAACTGTCGGGCGTCTCACCAGTCCTCCAATCCTTCGGAGGACGCTGCGTCCGACGTGGTCGCACGTGCGCCCTTCCTGCGAGAGCACTTTCGTGACCATGAAGGCAGGCGACCTGGCTCATCCCTCCACAGAGGGCATCACAGTTGCGGGACAGCGCCGGATTGAAACCGGACTTCGCTCTTAGCCACTGATGGGACCTTCACGGTGTCCGGCTCAACCGGACAATCGCAACAATAGCCGCCTGTTTGCCGGCAGGAGAATCTCCCTACACTGGGCCGATGATCCGCAGACCCATCCTCGTAGTGGCCGCTTTGGCCGCGGCAGTTCTGGCAGTTAGAAAGCGGCCGATCAGGCCTCCCCAGGGATCTGGTGCCTGGGAACCGGTCGAACTCAAGCGGTGACCAACCGACCATGAAGATCGCCCTAGAAGCCACCGGGAAGATAGGGTCGAGGGCGGCCCGGGTACTCCTGGCCGAACGGTCCGTCGAAGCCATCGGCCTGATTGGGCGGCGCTCCACGTCGGGTGACCCCCGGGTCAGCACCATCACCGACCTCGCCGGCTGGGATGTTGTCGCCAGCGACGATATCGAACACATCAAACGGCGCTATCGACAGGCTTCGGACCATGGCATTCCCTTGGTGGTACCAACCAACCAGGCGGTTGTTACTCCCAACCCGGACATACCGTTCGTCGTCGGTGCCAACCCCCGCTTCGGCCTGGCGGCCTCACTGGCGGCCCACGAATGCACCCGCCACGAAAGTCCCATGGAAGCTGTGGTCGCATGGACGGAACCCGGTCGTCCCCTCCGGCGGGGCCTGCCGCTGGTCTTTCCACAACCAATCGGGAACCTGTGGGCCGAGAGTGGCGACGACGTCTGGCCGCAAGCACCTCCCGGCACGCAGTTCCTGGCCGCACCGGTCGAAGGGCCATGGACCGGTCTGGCGGTCAGGGTGACCGCGGCAACGCCGGAGGGAGTCGAAGTACGCACGCTGGGAGTGGCAGACGACAGTTACTTCCTGGGGGGAATCGCCTTCGCGGCGGCGGTGCTGGCAGCCGGGACCGGCGCGTACCCGGTCGGTGTCAATTACCCGACCGCTGCTTTCGGTACGTATCTCGAAAGGGCGCTCAAAGCGGGTCTAGAAATCGCCACGTTCCATGAACTTCGGTAGGCGAGCTCGGCTCGCCTGTGCATGGTTCTCGGTAGGAGGCCCCCTGCCCCAGCGGGTTCGCCGCTGCGGTACTTCCCCCGGGCGGTGTTCTCTCGCGGTTTGGGCCGACGGGTCGGACGGCCTCACTCACCGAGGGGGGCTCGGTTCGAAGGAACCGAGCCGGAGGGGGCATCTAGCTGCAGGAAATGAGCCCGGGTGCCCCCTCAGTCCTCGTTTCGCTCGGACAGCTCCCCCGCTTCACAGCGGGGGAGCCCACGTTGGGAAACACGGCAGAATGTCGCCCGTATCGGCGCAACCCGACACCCGGCGGGGAACTATTTCGAGGAGAGCCACGAAGACCGAAGGGGGCGGCAGGCATCAGCGAGCTACGAGCTACGAACCTCGAATGAGGCTCCCACCGCTTTGTCGGTGAGGACCACTTCTTCGGTGGGCAGATCAACCTGGTCAAGCGGTAGAGACGAGCCAGGCGGAGGCGTGGTGGTCTGCCAGCTACGAGGGATACGGACACCGGCCTGAGAGCCCTGCGGAGCGTTGAGCGTCTCCTCCAGCACCACTATCTCGATACCACCGACTATGTCCGAGATGAGGTTGTACATCACGGCCGCCAGTGTCGTGAGTCCGGTCAACAGCACCGTCCACACGACGCCCAGGAAGACGGCTACTCGCAGATAGCGCTCACCATCGGCGAACAACTCAGCATCCGCCTCCAGCAGGGTGATCTTCTTGCCGAAGTCTTCGATGGCCTGGGGAATACCGGCGTTATTGACCACGGCCCACAGGATCACCATGCCGAGCACGATGGCCACGGCCATCACGGCATAGAAAACAATCGAGACCTTCAACACGGTCCACGGATCGAATTTTCTTATGACCCTGCGCACTCGTCGCACGGATGCCATAACTTTCAACTCCTCGTGGGGCGAGTGTAACGCCCAACCTCGATAACCCAGGTGATCAGTCCTCCAACCCAACGATGCCGCTGGTCGGCTGGTTCCCAAGGGCCTCCTCGACTTCTTCGATCGGAATGGGAGCAAATGCCGAGATCGTGGTGCCGTCCGGCATGTTCATCACTTTGACACCACTGGCTTCCCGTTTTTGGCGACTGATCTGATTCACTGCAATGCGAATCACCACCCCACCGGATGAAATGACGAATATCTGCGTACCGTCGAGGATCGCCCGGGCCCCGACCAGGGTTCCACGCACCTTGGTCAGCTTGATGGCCTTGACGCCAAGACCGCCGCGCCGTTGATTGGGGAATCCACTCATTGCTACGCGTTTCCCATAGCCACCCGAGGTGATGAGAAGAACCTGCTCGCCATCGGAGTTGGAAGCGGCTCCAATCACTCGATCGCCCTCGCGCAGCTTGACGCCGCGCACCCCGCGGGTGGCGCGGCCCATGGGCCGAAGGTCTTTCTCAGAGAAACGAATCCCCTGGCCCATTTGCGTGAATAACAGCATGTCGTTCTCACCGTTGGTGGTGCGGACCGCTACCAGCTCATCTCCTTCGACCAAGTTGATGGCAACCAGGGTTGCATTGCGCGAGTCATAGTCGCCGAACGGCGTCTTCTTGACCAGGCCCTTCCTGGTCACCATCACCAGATAGCGCGACGTCTCATAGTTGCGGGTGTCGATCACGGCTTCGATCCGTTCTTCCGGATCAAGCGGAAGCACCGATTGCGCCAGAACCCCTTTGGCGGTTCGATCTTTGCGAGGGATCTCGTGCGCCCTGATCCGGTGGACCTTGCCCTGATTGGTGAAGAACAACAAGTAGGCGTGGGCAGTCGTGTGCACGAGCTTGTTGACGACGTCATCCTCATGGAGCGAGGCTGCCTTGACTCCCCGACCCCCTCGGCCTTGCGTTCGATAGATGCTGGCCTCAACCGACTTGAGATATCCATTGGCGGACACGGTAACGACCAGTTCGTCGTCGGCGATCAAATCTTCGAGGGAGAGGTCTCCCTCGTCGGGGATGATCCTGCTGCGCCGCTTATCGGCGAATTTCTCGCGGATTTCGGTCAATTCCTCCACAATGATGGCCCGTCGGCGGGAGGGATCGGCCAGGATGGCTTCGAGTTCGGCAACGAGGTCTTTCAATTGCTGAAGGTCTTCGCGAAGCTTCCCGGTCTCCAGCGCAGTCAGACGACGGAGTGGCATTTCCAAGATGGCGTTCGCCTGGATCTCCGAGAGGCCAAACCGCTCAATCAACCGACCTTTAGCGGTCGGGGTGTCGTCGGACGAGCGGATGATCTGGACTACTTCGTCGATATTGTCGACTGCGATGATCAAGCCCTCGAGGACGTGCGCCTTTGCCTTGGCGTCCTCGAGCCGATGGAGGGTGCGTCGTTCGACTACTTCCATCTGGTGGTCGATGTAGTACCCGATCATCTCGGCGATGTTGAGTGTTCGGGGCACACCGTCGACCAGCGCAACGGCGTTCACCCCGAATGTTTCCTGCAGTTGCGTCATTTTGAAGAGCTGATTGAGCACGACTTGGGGAGCCGCTTCCCGTTTGAGCTCGACGACCAACCGGGTCCCGAGCCGAGCGGAGCTCTCGTTTCGGAGGTCGGCAATCCCCGCAATCTTCTTGTCGTGGACCAGATCGGCGATCTTGGCCAGCACCCGGTCCTGGGAGACCTGGTAGGGAAGCTCGCTCACAATGATGGCCGTGCGGCCCTTGCGTATCTCCTGCACGTCCGTGACGGCCCGCATCTTCACCGAGCCTCTTCCGGTGGTGAGGGCCTCGCGAATACCGTTGGTCCCAACCAGGTAGGCACCCGTTGGGAAGTCGGGGCCTTTGACGATCCGGAGGTAATCCTCGATCGGAGCATCAGGATTCCCGATGGCGAAAATCACGGCGTCGATGACCTCCCCCAGGTTGTGGGGAGGGATGTTGGTCGCCATGCCGACCGCGATCCCGGTGGCACCGTTGGCCAGCAGATTCGGGTACCGGGCAGGCAGCACGAGCGGTTCGGAGGACTCGCCGCTGTAGTTGTCCTGGAAGTCGACGGTATTTTCGCGGATGCCTTCCAGCAGGTGCATGGCAATAGGTGACAGTCGGCTCTCGGTGTAGCGCATGGCCGCCGGCGGGTCGTCGATGGTGCCGAAGTTGCCCTGCGGCGAGATCAGGGGATATCGAGAGCTGAAATCCTGCCCCAGGCGGACCAGCGCATCGTAGATGGCATCATTACCGTGCGGGTGGTAGCTGCCCATGACGTTGCCGACCACGGTCGCACACTTGCGGAAGCTGGTTCCCGGGCGCATTCCCGCCTCGAACATCGCGTAGACGATCCGACGCTGCACCGGCTTCATTCCATCCCGCACGTCGGGGAGAGCTCGTGACACGATGACCGACATCGCATAATCGAGGAAGGACTTCTTGACCTCGTCGTTGATATCGATCACGAGGTTGTTCTCTTCGTACGTGCGTTCGTCGACCATGTGGTTCTCTCCCTATCAGACGTCGAGGAACCGGACGTCCTTGGCATTGCGTTGGATGAAATGCTTGCGAGAAGCCACATCATCTCCCATCAACGTGGAGAAGATCTCTTCTGACTGTCCCGCGTCCTCCAATTCGACCTTGACTAAATGCCGCAGGGCAGGATCCATGGAGGTGTCCCGAAGTTCGGAAGCATTCATCTCTCCGAGTCCTTTGAAACGGCTGACGTCGAGCTTCCTGCCGTTCATGTCTTCCCGGAGTTGCTCAAGTTCCTCATCGGAGGAGAGATAGTGGACTTCCTTCCCGGCCTTGACCCGATAAAGGGGTGGCTGGGCGAAGTACACGTACCCGGCTTCGATGAGCGGGCGCATATGACGGAAGAAGAACGTGAGTAGCAGGGTGCGAATATGCGCCCCATCGACGTCGGCGTCGGTGAGCAGCACTACCTTGTGGTAGCGGGCCTTCTCGATGTCGAATTCCTCGCCGATACTGGTGCCGATGGCGGTGATCAGCGACTGAATCTCGGTGTTCTGCAAGGCCTTGGCCAGCCGGGCTTTCTCGACGTTGATGATCTTGCCACGAATGGGAAGGATCGCCTGCGTCTCGCTGTTACGGCCCTGTTTGGCAGGACCGGCGGCGCTATCGCCCTCGACGATGAACAGTTCGCTCACCGCAGCGTCCCGAGAGGAACAATCGGCGAGCTTGCCCGGCAGGCTGGCCGATTCGAGCAAGCTCTTGCGGCGGGTCAACTCTCTTGCCTTACGGGCCGCCAATCTGGCCCGGGCGGCCATGAGGCTCTTGTCAGCGATGGCCCGCCCCTCCCCGCCGTACCGTTCCAGCCATTCGGGCAGAAGACGATTGAGTGTCTTTTCCACGTAGCCGCGGATCTCGGTGTTGCCCAGCTTGGTTTTGGTTTGTCCCTCGAACTGCGGAGAACGCACTTTGACCGATACCACCGCCGTCAAACCCTCGCGGGCGTCCTCCCCGGTGAGGTTCTCATCTTTCTCCTTGATGAGTCCCTTCGATCGGGCAAAGTCGTTGATCGCCCTGGTCAGGGCTTTACGGAACCCCTCCTCATGTGTGCCTCCTTCGTGGGTGTTGATGTTATTGGCGAAGCTCAACACTGTCTCCGTATACGAAGACGTCCACTGCAAGGCGACCTCTATTTCGGCGTCTTCGCTCTGATCGTCGAAGTAGATGACGTGAGGATGGAGTGGGTCCTTGGTGGCGTTGAGGTGTTTGATGTAGTCGACCAGGCCGCCCTTGTAGTGGAAGGTCTCTTCGACCGGTTCCTCTTCGCGTTCATCGATGAGTCGGATCTCCAAACCACGATTGAGGAAAGCCATCTCGCGGAGTCGGGAGGTCACCGTGCTGAGATCTAGGGAGCGCGTCTCAACAAACGTCTTCGGGGACGGCCAATAGGTAATCGTCGTTCCGGTGCGCTTCCCCGGCTTACCTTTCTTGACGGGCCCGATGGGATGGCCTTCTTCGAAGGTCTGGGTCCAGTGGAACCCCTCCCGCACTATCTCCGCGTCGAGTCGAGCCGACAGGGCGTTGACCACCGAGACGCCTACACCGTGTAATCCACCCGAAACCTGATACGCACCGGCCTCGAACTTGCCTCCGGCGTGCAGAGTTGTGAGGACGGTGGTCAACGCCGACTCTTTCGTCTTCTTATGTCTATCGACCGGGATCCCCCGACCGTTGTCCCTCACTTGCACGCTGTCGTCTTGGCGGATCGTCACGTCAATCCGCGTGCAGAAGCCGGCCATGGCCTCGTCGACGGCATTGTCGACGACTTCCCACAAGAGATGGTGTAGTCCCCGCGGTCCGGTCGATCCGATATACATACCCGGACGGCGACGCACGGCCTCGAGGCCTTCGAGGACGGTGATATCAGCGGCCCCGTAGCTCTCAGAGGCGCGATTCGCAGTACTCACGAAACTCCTTCAACAAGAAGAACGGCCCGAAAGCGAAACCACCCGACGAGTCCCGCCAGAGCCATTGTTTACACGAATGTAAGTATACCAATTCGGGAAGGTTTCCCCAAGCCCTCCAGCGACGAAAACATCAACATTTACAGGCCTTTTCAAATGCTCGACTCTGCTTTATGTGGGTCGTGTCCTTGGGGGTGGGGACTGCACCCGAACGGAGCCGACCACGCCCACGCCGAACCGCTCATCGAGCCTTCGCAAGAGGTCCCCAACGGCGTACCGCAAAAGGGTCACCGCTTGCGATGAGGCTGCCTCGACCAAGAGTTCTCCCCCTTTGAGCAGCAGGGGGGTGGCGTGGGAAGACCAAGGCTCCGGAGTGAGCTCTTCCCATTCGTTTACCAGGCTGAGCATCACATCGAGTCGCTCTATCCCGAGGTTCTTCAGAGCTCTAGCGACGAGTCCATCCATCGATTCGAGCCGGCTCATCTGATACTCCCTGGCTCCACGAGAAAAGTGCGGCCGTGGACCGGCACCTCCTCTTCCCGGGCCGTCGTGATGAAGGTCTGAGCCGGCGGCAACATACCGGCCAGCGCGTTGGCTCTTTCCATGTCCAATTCCGAGAACACATCGTCGAGGAGCAACAAGGCCACTTCCCCGGCAGCGTCACTGATGGCGGTGTGCGAAGCCAAGCGAAGGCTCAAGGCCAGAGTCCGCTGCTCTCCCTGGCTGGCCCTCGTTCGAGCGTCGCGACCATCCACAGTGAACCAGGGTTCGTCCCGGTGGGGTCCCATCGTCGTAACTCTCCGTTCGATATCCGCCCGGTGGCTGCCTTCGAGCGCCTCCGCCAGGACCTCCGCCACGGTATCCGCCCCTTCTTCCTGCAAGGAACCTCCCCATTTCGACGCATAATGCAGCTCAACCCTTGTTCCGACTCCCGAAAGGCGGGCATAGGTCTCGGTGATACCTTCCCGCAGGACAGCAGCTGCGCCGGTACGCCGCACCATCAGTTTGCCTGCTGCCTGTGACAGACGTTGGTCCCAGACCGCCAACGTTGGCTCATCCACCTCCCGGCCCGACTGCCGCAACAAGGAATTTCGCTGTCGTAGAGTGCGCTCGTACTCCTGCTGGTCGAGGTAAGCGCCTGGCCACAGCTGAACGGCCACGGCATCGAGGAAGTCCCGACGGTAGGCCGGACCCCGTTTGACGATGTCAAGGTCATCGGGAAGAAACATGACGGCCCGCACGTGGCCAAGAAGATCGGTGGAGCGGGCGGGACGCTGGCCATTGACCCGTACTCGACGCCGCCCCCTTCGAGGAAGCTCCGACTCGATGAGTGAGGTACTTGCCACGTGACGCACCTCGCCTCGAACCACCGCAGCCTCGCCTTCGTCGTTGATCAGTGCTTCGTCGGGCGCTCCCCGGAATGAACGGAATGAGGTGAGGTACGCAGCTGCCTCAAGGAGGTTCGTCTTCCCCGCACCGTTCGAACCAACAAAAACGTTGATTCCTGGATGTGGTTCGATTCGAAGTTCACGGTACGAGCGAAAGTCCTTGAGCTCGAGCCAGGAGAACTCCATTCAGATACGGACAGGCATCAACAGGTAGGTGAACCGGTCGTCATCAACGCCTCTGATGACACTGGGCTTGAGTCCGTCCGTGACCTCGATCTGGACTTCATCCGAGTCAATGGCGGACACCCCCTCCGTCAGATAACGCGGGTTGAAGGCAATCATCACATCTTCCGCCTCACCTTGATACTCCCCCGGAATGTGTTCCGTCTCACCGCCGACATCCTGGCGTGTCACGGTGACCTCTACACCACCTTCCATCAACCGAAGCCGCACCGGAATATGATCCTCGGCTACCAGCGACGCTCTTCCGAGAGCTTCAAGCAGACCTTCTTTCGTCACAACCACACGATTGGGATAAGACTCAGGCAGGAGTTGGCGATAGTTCGGAAACGTGCCCTCGATGAGGCGTAGGGTCAACGACCCGCGCGAAGATCCGAACAATGCTTCTCTTTGCCGGATCGAGACTTCCATTTTGGCCGCTGCCACAGTCCGGCTCAGTTCTCTGAGGCCCCTGGCCGGGACGAGCCCCGACTCCGCAAGTGAAACGCCGGGCACCTTCCGCACGGCCAGCCGATACGAGTCGGTGGCAACCAGCCTGAGACCCTCATCATCTTTCTCGAAAAGAACCCCGGTCAAGATCGGACGGGCGGAGTCGATCGATGCACCAACGGTTGCCTGGGCAATAGCCGCTACCAGCTGATCTCCCTCGGCCGCGACGGCCCCGTCAAAATCAACCTCTCCTAGATGGGGAAACTCATCTACGGGTAATTCACGGAGGCTGAAGCGGGGCCCTGCCCCCATGATTTCAACCTCACCGTCACCAGAGGTAAGCGTCACCGCACCAACCGGCATCTTCTTGATAGCCTCGCTCGCCAACCGGGCGGGAATAACGATCGAGCCTTCTTCGAGCACTTCTACCTCTGTGGTCGTGCGCACCGTCATCTCGAGGTCGGTGCCGGTCACTTTGAGTTTGTTGCCCTGAACCTCGCACAGAACGCCTTGCAAGATAGCCTGGGCAGGACGCATCCCGACTCCTCGGTTGGCCCTGGAGAACACATCTGCCAGGTCGTCTCGTTCAGCTCGAATGCGCAAGTTGTCCCATCCCTTCTATTACTGAGGGTTTATCTCATAACCGTAGTAGTTGTAGTAGGCCCTGTGGATCGTGGACAACTCTCTGAAAGGCCTGATCAGGGGGTGAGTCTCCCATCCACAATGTATGGGGGTAGCGTGGCCTTTGTCCCCAGCGGGTAGTGAAGCCGCAGCGTTGTCTGTGGGTAAGATCACGTTCTCCTCAGCTGCTGGGAAAGGGCTGTGACTCTCTCGAAGACCTGATGATCGGTGAGCAACAGGCGTTTCACTTTGTCGATGGCGTGCATGACGGTGGTGTGATCTCGGCCACCAAAGAGAGCGCCGATTTTCGGCAGCGAAAGGTCGGTTTGTTCCCGGCAGAGGTACATGGCAACCTGCCGCGAGAGAACAAGAGGCTGGCGGCGGCTGGGGCTGCGAAGGTCGTCGACTGAGAACCCGTACGCGGCGGCGGCGGCGATGATGATGTCTTCTGCTGAGACCGGCCGCTGTGAGGCAGCCGGCACCAAATCCTGTAAGACGTCCATAGCCATCTCGAGGTTGATGCTCTGATCGGTCAGGGCGGCGTAGGCAGTCACCCGAGTGAGGGCACCTTCGAGTTCCCTGATGTTGTCCTGCAGGTGTTCGGCGATGAAATGGAGTACATCCTCGCCGACCAGTTTGGGAGCAAACTCCGCGTTTTTGCGGAGAATCGCGATGCGGGTTTCAACGTCCGGAGGTTGGATGTCGGTGAGCAAGCCCCACTCGAATCGGCTGCGCAGCCGGTCCTCAAGGGTCGCCAGATGTTTGGGATGGCGATCTGCGCTGAGGACCATCTGCTTCCCAGCCTCATACAAGTCGTTGAACGTGTGAAAGAACTCCTCGAGGATTTGCTCTTTCCGTTCGAAGAACTGGACGTCGTCCAAGAGCAAAACGTCGGTAGTGCGGTACCTGGCCTTGAACTCATCCATCCGTTTCTTACGGATGCCGTCGATGAACTCGTTGAAGAAGTTTTCGGAGGACACATAACGAACGACGGCCGCGGGTCGGAGTTCGAGAGCATGGTGGCCGACGGCGTGGAGTAGATGCGTCTTACCCAATCCGGCCCCGCCGTAAATGAACAAGGGGTTGTAGTGGCCGCCCGGTTGTTCGGCCACGGCCATGGCAGCTGCATGGGCAAAGCGGTTTGACTGACCGACCACGAAGTTCTCGAACGTGTATTTGCCCTGGAGGCGGCGTTCCGAGGTGGTAAGTTCGGGTAAAAGGGAGGTGCTTGCTACCTGCGGCGCCTCGTCCTCTTCTTCGAGTTCGAGATCCCCGATCAAGTGGTCGGTTACGTCGATGTCGAAGACGAGTTCGCTCCCAGGTCCGAAAGCCTCGTAGGCCGCTTCTTTGAGGACGGCCAGGTGCTTTTCCCGAACCCACCGCAAATGGAATTCGCTTGATGCGGTAATGCTGATAGAGCCGTCGTTTGGCTGTACTCCAAGTGGAGCGAGCCAGGTTTGCCAGTTGACAGGGCTCACACGGGCCTGCACCGCGCTTCTAAAGAAGTCGACTTCCCCCGTCAGCGACTGAGGTTCCGCCACGTGTCCCCTCCCGAGTCACTACGCCTGCGTACAGAATCTATTTCCACAGACCTGTCCACAATGTGTGGAAAACAGATCTGTATTCCTGTCCATCCCATCCGGACCGACACAAAGCCCATGCGCTGCATCCCGGGGAAGTGAGGCCACTCTTGAGTGCCTGACGGTGAGCGAGTATATGCTTTCGGCGAGGGGGCCACAAGAGCGTGAAATCGAGGCCTGCGACCTGTTTTCGACATAATGACGGATAAGGTTTACCCAGCTTGGGGCCGGTTTCCCCCGTTCTTGACAGGGCCAAGACACCTCGGCGACCCGAAAACTGGAGCAAAAGAGCTTTTCGCGTCCTAGGAAAAATCTTCGCGGTGTGCGGCCTGAGCGGCTGGTTGACCTCGTCGGCACAGCCTTGGGGTGGGTTAGGACCGGCCGCCGCCTTTGACAAGTGTTCCGCCCGCTGTAACCTTTTCTATCACCTCATTATTTGGAATCGGGGTCCCGATGAAACGCACCTATCAACCCAACGTTCGGCGACGCAAGAGAAAGCACGGCTTTCGCGCCCGGATGCGTACTCGATCCGGACGCGCCATCCTGAAGCGGCGACGTGCCAAAGGCCGTCAGCGCATCTCCGCCTAACAGCCGGCCGTACGCTTCTCTTCGTGGTCGGACCGCTTTCCAGCGGGTCTTTAGCACCGGGAGACGTCGTCGTAACGGCGGGGTGGTCGTTATCGTTGGAGCGGGTGCTCCGGGACCGCCGCGCGTCGGCGTAGTGGCTGGGGCCAAGAGTGTGGGTGGCGCTGTGCAACGTAACCGCGCGAAGCGTCGCCTCCGCGAGGCGCTTGCGGGCGTACGTCTGCGGGAAGGTCATGACTATGTGGTCATCGCCTCTCGGGAGGTGCTGAGTGCATCGTTTGTTGAAGTTGAGCAATGGTTGCGAGGGGCGATTGGTGAGGAGACATCAGGTGGCTGATCTCGAAGCGAAACGAACCGGGCCAGGGGCACGGCTCGGCCGCGCCCTGATCCGCACATACCAGAAGGCCTTTTCTCCTTCCATGGGCAAGAATTGCCGGTACTCCCCCACCTGTTCCCAGTACGCGTATGAGGCGATCGGCCGGTTTGGCCTGCTGGGCGGAACCTGGATCGGGATGAAACGAATCGCACGGTGTCATCCCCTCGCTGAGGGCGGGTACGACCCGGTGCCGGCCAGCTCCAAGAAAGACATTTGATGCTCGACACACTCGCCAGGATTATTGCCGTTCCGATGACGTTCTTCTTCGAACTGATCCCCAATTACGGACTTGCCATAATCTTCCTTACCTTGGTGGTCAACGTTCTGATGTTTCCTTTGACGCTCAAACAAACTCGCTCCACCCGGGCGATGACCGAGATCCAACCGGAGGTCAAGAAGCTCCAGAAGGTGTACAAGGACGATAAGGAGAGGCTCCAGAAGGAGATGATGGAGCTCTACAAGGAAAAGGGCGTTAATCCGGCCGGCTGCCTGTTCCCGATGTTGATCCAAATGCCCATTTGGTTCGGTCTGTTCCGGCTATTGAGGGATCCTCTCAATGCTTCGGGTAGTAACGAGGCTGCCGTCTCGTTTATTCCAGAAACTTCCAAACTCTATGGAGTGTTGAGCAACGGCTCCGAGGGACGCTTTCTCGGGATGGACCTGAGTTTGTCGCCCAGCCAGGTGATCACAGCCGACACGGGGTTCGACCTGGGTACGGCTCTGCCGTATATCCTGGTTGTATTGACTGTGCTGGGCACTGCATATTTTCAACAGTGGCAAACAACTCGAGGCCAGAAACAGGACAGCGATCAGGCGCGTCAGATGCAGATGGTGACCAAGATCATGCCGTTGATGTTCGGATTCTTCTCCTATTCCTTCCCGGCAGGATTGAATATCTACTTTGTCACGGCCAATGTCTTCAGGATCGGCCAGCAGGCTTTGATCTTCAAGATCGACGGCCGACCGACATCGGTTCCCCGCCAACTGGAGCCGGATCCCGAAGAACCGCTGGAGAAGCCGGTCTCGCAGCCGGTTTCAGAGAAAAAACGCAAACGGCGCAGGAGGAAGTGACTGTGGAGTGGGTTGAAGTCAAAGGACCTTCCGTGGACGTTGCTGTCGAGGCGGCCCTGGCGGAATTGGGTATCGAATCTCGTGATGAGGTCGATGTCGAGGTGCTCCAGGAGCCAGAGAAGGGCTTTCTTGGTATAGGGCGCACCGACGCGGTGGTCCGGGTGAAGCCGCGGCCAAAAAAGCGGCGTCGCAATCGATCCTCGGGCGGCAAACAGGGTGGGGACGGAAAGAGCCGGGACAAGCGGTCCCAGTCTTCGGGAGACAGACAGGGTGGGGACGGACAGGGTCGGGACGAGCGGTCCCAGCCCAGGGAGGGCAGAGACCAGCGCGGCAGCGACCGAGGCGAACGACAGGCCCGGGATCAGCAGTCGTCATCCGGGCCGAGAGGCGACCAGCGCCAGAAGCCTGGTCGGCGAGAAGAAGAGAGATCAGGTAGCAGATCCAACCCGCCCAAGAGAGGTCGAGCCCCCGAACTCTCGGCCAAGGCCGGCGGCGAATCTGAGGCACAAGCAAGGGAGACAACCGTGAGCCGAGAAGAGCAGGCCAGCGTCGTGGGCGAATTCCTCGAGGGTCTGCTCAACGCGTTTGGCCTTGAAGGAACAGTTGAGACCCGAGTAGACGAAGACATCATCTACGCGGACGTCCTTGGCAGCGAAACCGAGGCCTTGGTGGGTTCGAGGGGCGTGATCTTGCAGTCTATCCACGAACTAGCCAAGACGGTTGTGCAACGAAAGACCCAGGAATCCGCCCGGATTCGACTCGATATCGCTGGATATGCAGAACGCCGCCGCGAAGCGCTCAAGATCTATGCTCGGCGCCTCGCACAGCAGGTCCTTGATGATGGTGGTGAAATCATGGTCGAACCTATGAATGCGGCCGAGCGAAAAGTCATTCATGACACTATCGGCGAGATCGACGGTGTGCGGACCTATTCAGAAGGTGAAGAGCCACGGCGGTCGGTCGTTATTGCCGCCGAAGAGTAGGTGGATGTCACAACTGCTTCTCGTTTCACGTGAAACACTCCCCTACGAATCACCAGGCCATAGCGCGGGCAGTGAGTTGGCTCGGTTTGTCCCCCCTACATCCAGGCCAATGGGCTCAACTTGACGCTTTTGCTACTTGGCTGAAGGTTGAAGGGATCGTTGCAGGAGGAATAGGTCCACGCGAAGCAGACCGAGTCTGGGTGCGGCACCTGGCTGACTCGCTGACTTTTGCCCGGGGATGGGCGGAATCCGGTCCGCCACCGCGACTGCTCGATGTCGGCTCTGGTGTTGGTCTTCCCGGCATTCCACTGGCGATTCTTTGGCCGGAGACCCTGGTCACCCTTCTGGACCGAGCCGGTAGAAGGGTGGACCTGGCAAGGAGAGCAGTCCGGAGCATCGGGCTCGACAATGTGGAAGTCCGGCTTGGAGATGCCCTTTCTGAGCCGCCACTCTGGAAAGGGGCCGTGTTCAGGGCCGCCTTTCCCCCTTACCGGGCCAGCGAGGTGGCTGAGGCGCTCCTCCACCCGGCCGGTACTGCCGTTATCGGCCTGCGGGGAAACGATACGACGGTTCCGTTTGCTCATGCATCGCCGGGCGAGCGGACTGTCCAAGTTGTCGAAATACCCTCAACGGTCCTTGACGGGACGGTCTCACTTCTTATCATGGGTCCCAGTGAATACTGAACACGACTTCACCGTCGTCGCTATCACCAACCAAAAGGGCGGCGTTGGCAAGTCCACAACTGCCATCAACTTGGCTGCAGCTCTTGCGTTTCAGGGCGAGCGTGTTTTGGTGGTCGACCTAGATCCACAGGGAAACAGCACTTCGGGCTTGGGTATCGATCGATCAGCCATCACCTCGTCGATCTACGAAGTTCTGATTCGTGAGGCGCCTCTAGTTGATGTCATTGAGCCAACCAGTGTGCGGGATCTGTTCGTGGTGCCTGCCACCATTGACCTGGCCGGTTCGGAGATCGAGCTGGTTTCGATGTTCTCTCGAGAGTTGCGGCTTCGCCAGGCCTTTGCGCATGTCGAGAAGGATTACGACTTCGTGCTGATCGATTGTCCGCCTTCGCTTGGCCTTCTCACTATCAACGCTCTGGCTGCTTCGAGTGAGGTCTTGATTCCGATTCAATGTGAGTACTACGCCCTCGAGGGGTTGAGCCAGTTGATGAAGAACATCGACCTCGTCTCGAGCAATCTCAATCCCGACCTCAAGATCGGAGGCGTGGTATTGACCATGTTCGATGGCAGAACCAATCTTTCGGCGGATGTGGTGGCCCAAGTCCGCGAGTTCTTTGGTGATCGCGCCTACAAGACTGTGATCCCGAGATCGGTTCGGCTTTCAGAGGCGCCGTCGTATGGCGAGCCAATTGAGGCGTTTGATCCGATGAGCAGGGGCGCCATCGCCTATCGGGAGTTAGGACGAGAGTTTCGCCGGCGACACGGTCGCGACTAGGAGGAAGCACATGGCAACACGCAGGAGCGGACTTGGACGGGGGCTTGAGGCGCTCATCCCGAAAAGTGATGACATCCGCACCGGGTTTGCGGTCATTCCGATCGACCGGGTGTCGCCCAATCCGCACCAGCCACGCTCACTCTTTGGTGAAGAGGCGCTTGCGTCTCTGGCGGCTTCGATCCTAGAGGTGGGGGTTCTACAGCCGATCATCGTGCGGGAGGCCGAAGAGGGTTCCTACACGTTGGTGGCAGGCGAACGAAGGTGGAGAGCGGCCAAGAAGGTCGGTCTGAAGGAGATCCCGTCCATCATCAGAGAAAGCGATGACCGGTCGCTCCTCACCGAAGCACTCGTCGAGAATCTCCAACGGGAAGACCTCAGTCCACTCGAGGAGGCAACAGCCTATCAGGAGCTTCTCGACGACTTTGGGCTCACCCACGAGGATGTCGGCAACCGGGTTGGAAAAAGCCGCTCGGCCATTACGAACTCTCTACGCCTGCTTCAGCTTCCGGCTGCCATTCAGGGCAAACTGGAACGTGGTGAGCTTTCCGCCGGACATGCTAGGGCTCTCCTCGGCCTCGAGGACCGAAAATTTGCCGAGCACATCGCCGAACGCGCGGTCGAGGAGGGCTGGTCTGTACGTCAGGTAGAGGATGCGGTACGGGCGAGAAACCAGGCCGTTGGGGAGCGCAACACCGGACGGCGTTCCGTCGCGGCGCGGCCGGCGGCGATCGTCGAACTCGAGCAGCGACTCCGCGATCAGATGGCAACCAGAGTGAGGATCAAATACGCCAACGATCGGGGCAAGCTCATCATCGATTTCAGCTCTCTCGATGATCTAGAACGCATCTACCGGCAGTTCTTCTCGGCATGATGCACCATGCTGTATAACGTCACGTGACGTAGTTCTGCTGTTCCTAGCCCGACAAGCCGGGGCCGGGTGGATCAGGGTCGTCGACCTTGGCTGATGAAAAGAACCCACTGATGGCCGCCGCCACCAATGTGCCGAGTTCCCTGCCCATGTCATGGGTCGCCACGACGACGGCGGGTGCGCGCGTCTCCTTCAAGATCGGATGGGCGCGACCTTCGAAGGGAAGTCCGATCCGATCGGCGATCGCCGCTGCCAATAGTGCCCCTGCCTCGCTTCTACTCATCGACGAGGCAAAGAAGAACACGGCCGCCGGCTCCGCATACGGAAGTTGAAACGAGACGATGAGCGAGGCTCCAAGCCGGTTGGCCCGGCGCGCCCGAATCCTTTCGGGAAGGGTGATGTCGCTACTTCGCGAAAGGAGCGGAATGGCACCCTCCTGCTGGAGTAGGAGGGCTGTCTCGCTGGCCGCCAGCCAGGTCCGGTCTGCCTCATCGGCATCGCGGCAGGCGGGATCGAGGAACACGCGGGCGCCGACTACGGAGTCGGGAAGACCCCGCAGCCATTCTCGTTCGCGGATGGCTTCCCGTCCGGTCTTCTGGGTTGCTCTGGCCACCAGGTGAAGCTCGGCGAGCGTCCGGGGACCGGCGATGCCGTCTTCTGCCATGCCACGGTTCTGTTGGAAGTCAATCAACGCTCGGAGGGTGTTGGGGCCGAGGGTCCCGTCCACCTTGCCGGCATCGAAACCAAGTGAATTGAGCCTTCGCTGCAATTCGGCCACGTCATCCCCGCGCAACATCGGACGCCGGTGGTAAAGCAGACGGTCGCCCAACCGGAAGCCTGCCTCGTAGATCGCTCTCCAGGTCTCCGGGCCGACAATCCCATCGGCCGGCAAGCCCCGTTGGCGTTGGAAAGCCACCACCGCCGACCGAGTCATGTCACCGAACTCGCTGCGATGGTCGGCGCCGCTCGGATAGCCGAGCGCGGTCAGCCGATCCTGGATATCACGGACTGCCGTTCCCGAATCACCGACCCGGTAAAGCCTCATGAGCCCATGGTCGCAGATTTACCGCCGGGAGTCGCAAACGATATTTGCTCTGTCAGACCTTCAAACCACCACGAGGCAGGTTTGTCAGGTGAGAAATGGAGCGAGCTCCGACATCATCATGTGCTTGGGACGAGCACCAACGATGCGTTTTTTTTCGACACCCTGTTGGAAAACAATCATGGTGGGAATGCTCATGACATCGTAGGTGGCCGCGATGGACGGGTTCTCATCGACGTTCAACTTGGCAATGGTGATCTGGTCCGGGTATTCCTTGCCTATTTCTTCCAGGACCGGAGCGACCATTCTGCACGGCCCGCACCACTCAGCCCAGAAGTCAACCAGAACTGCCTTCTCCCCCGCCACGCTTTCCGCGAAGTTGGCGTCGGTGACCGTCACTGCGCTTTCACCCATGGATGTTCTCCCTTGTTCTTATCAGTACACATGAACAGACGATGACCAGCGTTCATTCCTGGTCGAGCCAGCGCTCGGCGTCGATGGCCGCCTGGCATCCAGTGCCGGCCGCGGTCACGGCCTGTCGGTACATCGAGTCGGCTACGTCGCCTGCCGCGAAGACGCCGTCCACGGAAGTGCCGGTTGATCCATCGCCACGCAGGGTGAGATAACCCACCTCATTCATTTCGAGTTGGCCCTGAAAAAGCTCAGTGTTGGGCGTATGGCCGATGGCGACGAACACACCTTCGGTTTCGATCCCGGAGACGACCTCGGTCTTGACATTGCGGACGGTGACACCGGTGACCTCATCGTCGCCAAGCATCTCCTCAACGACAGAATTCCACATCACTTCGATCTTCGGGTGTTGGAGAGCACGTTGGGCCATAATGGCCGAGGCGCGGAACTCTTCGCGACGGTGGATAATCGTCACCTTGGAGGCGAACTTGGTGAGGAACATGGCTTCTTCCATGGCCGTATCTCCTCCGCCGACTACCACGATGCTTCGATCTCGGAAGAAGAAACCGTCGCAGGTGGCACAGGCCGACACGCCTCGACCTCGCAACCGCTCCTCACCCGGAATGCCCAACCACCGGGCGGACGCTCCTGTTGAGATGATCACGGACTCCGCTTGGTATTCATCGGCGCCGACCCATACCCGGAACGGGCGAGAGCTGAAGTCGACCCTGGTGACGTCAACGGTCTGGATCCGGGTTTCGAACCTTTCGGCCTGCTTGCGCATCTGGTCCATCAGATCAGGGCCAAGGATTCCGTCCGGGAACCCCGGGTAGTTCTCGACTTCGGTGGTAAGCATCAACTGGCCGCCTGCCTGGCTCCCTTCGAACATGAGCGGATCCAAATCGGCTCGGGCGGCGTAGATCGCCGCGGTCAACCCGGCCGGACCGGAGCCGATAATGATTACCTTTTCAGCCATTGTCTTCTTTCGGTTCGCGTTTTCGTGTCGCCCACATAAACGCTCCACCGACTACAAATAGTCCCCCAAAAGATGCATACGCGCCGAGAACGCCGAGCGGTACGGCCACTGCCTGGAAAATGGCACGGATGAGATAAACGATGGCCAGGAACGCCAGAGTTATGGCGACAATACCCAGTGCCGTGATCTTGATAGCTCGATCGAGACGGTCAATCGTCAGCGACCGGATCTTGAGCGCCGTGTTTTCGAGAAAATCAGCGAACCGCGTGGCAAATTCGTCCATGACCAGCAGGATAGCTCGATGTTCGGCTGGATAATAAGTGTCGCTTCCCGCATACCATTTACGATCACGTCTGGCCGGGCCAGGTCGCCTGTGGCTGCGTCCTCGGCTTTTGAGGTAGCCAAACGAAGGCGGGTGGTCCTTCCCGCCTTTCTTGTGCCGACCGCCCGGTGCGGAGAAGTCCCATCCCGGTGTGCTCCTCTGCGCAGGTGAGAGAGGCAGCCCGGGGGGCCGGAAGGGGTAGGCGAGTCCTCGGCGTTACCAAGAACCTATCTGCCAGATACAACACTCAGTCGGTTACTCGAATGGATCCATCAAGCTGCAGTCAGAGATTAAATAGACCTTGACGAGGTCGTTGATTCGGTAGATCTCCACTCCATCACCATCGACGATGGCACGTCCGATGACGGTAATCTGGCCCTCGTCGAGGGCGATCTCGGCACAAACCATGACAGAGTCGAGCTGTAACGATTCGAGGTCGTTTGCTGAGTATGTGTTGGCACCGTCCTCTTCTTCGAAGGCGTCCAAACGACCGGCAATCTCGGCAAGATCTGCAACGGAAATGGAGCCATACTCCCGGATACCGGACGCCGTGGGAGCGAGGGCTGCCATGGTCGAAGTGGGGGCGCCGGTCGAAGCGTCGAATTCGGCTCCGCCGGAGACCTCGGGCAGCGCTTCCTCGGCGGCGGTGCGCAGACTTTCGCCGGCCACCGGGGTGGTTTCGGCGGCGGAGTCGGCACTACCGCCTCCGTCTATGAGTACGGATCCAACCCCAACCACCACCAGCAGGGCAGCAGCTGCGGCCATGGCAGGCATCAAGCGCTGAAACCAAGGAACTGCCGGCTTTGGCTTTACGACAGCCGGGGCGAATTGGGCCGCAACGCTTCTGTGCAGCCCGGCCCGTTCGAGATCGGTCATGACAACTGGCGCAGCGCCCCGAAGAGCCTCTAGCGCTTCCCGCTGCAGTTGCAGGTCTGTGCTGCACGCTTCGCACGACGCCAGAGAGGCTTCTGCGACTGCCTGCTCGTCCGGGCTCAGGCCACCTTCTGCGATGGCGGCGATCAATTCGAAGTCGTGTTCATGCATCATGCTCACCTCTTTGATGAGCCGAAGACCCCGAAAGGTTCCTGAGATGTTCGGCCAGGAGGCGCCGGCCGCGAAAGACCCGCGATTTGACCGTTCCTATCGGAACGTCGAGCGCCTCGGCAACGGCCTGTAAGGGGAGACCCTCGAGGTCGCTCAGCACTATCGCGGCACGGAATTCGGGGGGCAAATCCTCAAGAGCTCGCTCGAGGTCTGGACGCAACTCAACCGATTCGAGTGCATCCTGGCTCCGTTCGTCGGCCGGTTCGGTCGTGTCCGGTAGCGGTTGCGCCTGGTGACGCCTGGTCCGGCGAAGTTGGTCGAAGCAGGTGTTGACGGCGATCCTGTACAGCCAGGTGCTGAAAGCCGATGCTCCCGAAAACTGTTGTGCCTTTCGATAGACCGTGATGAACGTCTCTTGAACGGCGTCGAGGGCTGCTTCTCGATCGGAAAGGACTCGGAGGCAGATGGCGAACACGCGATCTTCGTGAGCTCGCATGAGCTCGTCGAACGCCCGGCGATCTCCCTCCAAGAACGATGAGACCAATCCGGCGTCCTCGGCTGAGCGGAAACTCATGGAAGAAAGCGTACTTCTGCCAGGGAAGCGTAGAAACCATCCTCCTGGGCGGGGAGATCGGTCAGCCAGAGCAACCAGAAACCATCTTCCCGCTCGGGGATTTGTGCCACGACCCGTTCGCCCGACACGGTGCCGCTGGCCAGGCGTTCCCACCCGTCAACTCCGCTGGCGGGGAGCGAAGGGGCCCACATAAGGGTATAGGCGGTTGCGTTACTGAGGCCGGTAGCCACGAATTGGGCAGGTCGTCCGCTCAACTCAACGGCGATTCCCACCCCCCGTTTGAGTTGCGGCAGCGGGTCGAAGTACCGCTCGGTCCGCCAACTTGTGGTCGGATCGCCGTCGATAGCCTTGGGGACGTTCTCTTCGTGCTCACTGCCATCGCCTTCCGGGTCGTAGGAGAAGGCCCTGACGATGGTGGTTGACCCACCCTCGATGATGGTTGCCACGGTTGAGGTCGTGGTGAGTATTGGGGTTGTCGTGGTCGCATCCGGTGTTGCGGGGAAAAGGATGGGGGATCCTGGACCCGACGGGAGGACCAGTCCAATCGCCACTATGCCTACCGCCAGAATCGACAGGAGGGCCGCCGGGGCCAGCCAGCGCCACGACCAGGTCGGCTCAGGGGCGGTAAGCATCGAGTGCTGGGTCGTGGTGTGCAGCGCCTGGGCGAGACCGGCGGCGTCGAGGTCTCCTCGCCGGGCTGCGTCGAGTGCCTCGTCGACCGCCGAGGGGATACCGTCGACCATCTGGGATGGGGAAGCCGTGCCGGCCGGCCGTCCCGTGACACAGGTCTCCAGCGTTTCTGCCAGGGCCCGGGTGTCCTCGGCGACCGTCGCGCCGGTGTGAGGGCGACCGAACGAACCGAGTTTGGCAGGATGGGAACCGGAGAAGTAGATCGCTCCTGCATCGATCGCCCCGTGTATCCCTCCGGTTCGATGGAGGGCGTCCAGTCCCTCGGCCAGGCCGGCAGCATTGGGCAGGAATTCATCGACCGGTATTGTCTCGCCGGCGGCCAACCGGTCGGCCATCGATACTCCGCCGGCCCACTCAGTTACCGAATATGCTCCCTCATCGACCAATCCGGCGGCAAACACGGATATCAAATGGACATGGGTTGTTGCAGCTCCCGAGCGCGTGTCGTTCACAAATGCCGCTCGGCGATCGCTCGATGTTTCCGGCCCCAGCACACGAATGAGAACCGGGCGATCGAGGGCCGTATCCGTGGCGAGCCACTCTTCAACATCGTGATCGCGGCCCAGCCGCACCTCTAGGCTGAAGCGGTCTGGAAGGGGTGGGGGCACGTGTTTCTCCGGGGCGGCGCTGTCATGTTCACCTTAAAGGGACAGCAGGCCCAGCTCAGTACTACGAACGTTGCGTGACGAGGAAGGCAGACGTCCTCACACGATGTCCTCCCCCGCTGCAAGTGGGGGAGGACGGCCCGCCGCGGGCCCGCCGGGGGCAATGAACGGCTCGCCATTACAACGACCGTATCAGCGTGACGCAGAGCTGAGGCGGTAGGCAATCCCGAGCACTCCCGGCCCGGAGTGGGTACCGACAATGGGACCGATATTGGCGATCAGGTGGACCGGTATCACGGTCGAAAGTTGCTCTCGAAACGCTTCGACATCGGGCGAATCGCCCGTCAGAATGGCAACCTCCTCGACTCTCGATCCCAACTGGCCCGCTCGTTCCACCAGGGTCGCAAGTGCTTTGGTGCGGGTTCTAGCCCGGCCAACTGCTGCGACGACTCCGTTCTCGACCGTGATCAGCGGCTTGATGTTTAGCAAGCCTCCCAGGAAGGCCTGGGTCGTCCCAATCCGGCCGCCGCGCTGGAGATACTCGAGCGTGTCGAGCGCCGCAACGAAACTGGCCCGATCGCGAGCCGCCAGGGCGGCGGCCTCCACCTGCTCAAGATTGTCACCGCGGGTCGCTGCTCGCGCTGCTTCCAATACTTGAAATCCAAAGGCCATGGAGACATTGCGGGAGTCAACAACCTTCACCGGAATGGTCGCGGTCTGCTCGGCGGCGATCACCGCTGCCTGGTAAGTGGCACTGAGCCTGGAACTCAGACAAATGGCCAGGATCCCGTCCGCACCCTCGTCCGCCAGGCTCGCAAACCTCTCCCGGAAGTCTCCAGCGCTCGGTGCGGATGTCTCGGGAAGATCGGAGGATGTCTTCAGTTTGTCCCAGAACTCATCCGGGGTGAGGTCGATGCGGTCGGCGTACTCTCGGTCGCCGAACCGAATAGACAACGGGACGATCTCGATACGGTGGGTTGCCGAGACCTCAGCTGGTAGATCACACGATGAGTCGGTCACAACACGGATCACCCGGGCTCCCTTCGCTTCTATTGGACAATAGGTTCCCCGGGAGTGTTACCGACGAGAGAAGCGGAGCACCTTCAGCTGGTCGAGCATCTTCTCAAATCCCTCAGAGACGTACAAACGTCCGGCTGCGTTATCAGGTTGCGTGTTCAGCATCATCGAACGGGCACCGTGCCGCTTGGCCCATCTCATTGAGGCCCGTACCAGTGATCGGCCGATGCCCTGCCGGGTGTAGTCCGGGTGGACCGCCACTCGTTGGAGGTAGCCGGCAATCGAGCCGACTCCAACGATGGCGAAACCGGTCGTACGGCTCTCCTCGTGGGTGAGAAGCAAGCTGGCGTGGGGTGTCGCCCCCATCGCTTCCCGGAGACCATCCTGATCGAGCCTCCAGAGCGGAGGGAAGGCAGCGTGATCGATTTCTTCCACGTGTTCCCAGTCGCGCTCGCCCTCGATGGTGACGGCGTGGGACGGCGCGGGCTGTGATCCGACCAGATCGCGGGAGTACAGGTCCAAAGCTTGGTAGGGCTGATAACCCGCGGTGAGCCACAGGCCGGACGAAACGTCTGGCAGGGGTGGAGAAGTCACACCGGAGACGCCGATACCGAGGAGGTAGTCCCCGCAGGCAGTCAGGAAATCGGCGCTGCCCCGGATGAGGCGAAGTGAGGCATCGGGGATATCGGCATTCCACGGTCGGGCTTCTGCCTTGGCCCAGCCATGCCGAAGGACCAACGGTCCCGGCCAGTCTCCTGTCACCCGCACTTCGGTGTCCGGCAGGTCGGTTGCGACGGCTGAAGAATGTCCATATATCTCATATCGTAGAGCCGGGGTTCAGACTCACCGCCGGTGGTGGATGCAACCCCCCGGATGGTCTGCCACCATGGACGCATGAAGGTACTGGTGGCCACCCACCCGGCATTCACTGCACACGCAACCGGCCTTTCGCATCCGGAACGTCCGGCCCGCCTTACCGCTGCCAGGGCGGGAACGGCCGACGCACCCGTTGACATTGTCGAGTTCTCACCGTCAGAAGCTGAACTCGAACTGCTGGCCGGGGTGCACCTGGTCGATTATGTGCAGTCGATCAAGCGCTTCTGCGCAGCCGGGGGAGGTCAACTCGATCCGGACACGGTCGTTGGCGTCGATTCTTGGGAAGCGGCGTTGCGAGCTGCTGCTGCCGGTCCTGATGCCGCCAACCTGCTCGAGCGGGGAGTGGCTGATGTCGCTTTTCTCCCCATCCGACCTCCCGGCCACCACGCGTTGGAGGATCGGGCCATGGGTTTTTGCATCTTCAACAATGTGGCGGTCACAGCTCGTTTCCTTGCGGCAAGTGGAAACAGAGTGGCCATCGTCGATTGGGATGTGCACCACGGCAACGGGACCCAGGAGATGTTCCTGATGGACCCCGAGGTTCTCTATGTTTCCCTTCACGAGTTCCCTGCCTACCCGGGTTCCGGGTGGGTCGATGAGATAGGTTTGGGTCCGGCGGCCGGGACAACCGTCAACTTCCCGATGCCGGTCGGCACCGGAGGAGATGTGTATCGGGCTTCGTTCGAGCGGGTGGTTCTCCCAATTCTGTCGGCCTTCAAACCCGATTGGCTCTTGGTCAGCGCCGGCTACGACGCCCACGACGCGGATCCGCTGGCCGGGCTTTCGCTACTCGAAAGTGACTACGCGGCGATGGGGTCGGCACTGCGCGGTTTGGTGGGGCCCGGAAAGACCATCCTCTTTCTCGAGGGGGGATACAACCTGAAGGCCATCCAGGGATGCGTTGCAGCCACCTTGAGCGGTCTTGCCGCTGTACCGGTGCCAGATGAGACATCACGCCCGGTTTCCGGGTCTCGCTCCTGGAGGGCCCTGGAATTCGTCGTTGAGGTACAGCAGCGTCATTGGCAAGTGGTTTAAGAACGACGGGCCCTGTGCCGATACAGCCTGCGGATAGCAAACGCACCCGCTCCGGAGGCAAGATGACGGTTCCGCTCGACGAGTTACTGAGGAAGATGATGGACGTTGAAGCATCAGACGTCCATCTCAAGGTCGGCTCACCCCCGGTGATGCGTATTGATGGCGATCTGCACCCAACCAGCTTGCCGACCCTCACTCCTCAAGACACAGAGTCGTATGCGAAAGGCATTATGCCCGCCCGGGCGGCGGCCGAGTTTGCCGAGAGCAGCGAGGCGGACTTCGCCTACGGCAAGTCGGATCTCGGGCGATTCCGCGTCAACGTTTTTCGCCAGCGCGGTTCGGTGAGCCTGGTACTCCGTCAGGTCTTGCCGTCGACAAAGAATTTCGAGACTCTTGGCCTGCCGCCCATTCTCAACAAGCTTTCGAACGAACCCCGCGGATTGGTTCTCGTCACCGGGCCGACCGGGTCGGGCAAGACCACAACGCTCGCAGCCATGATTGATTTCATCAACAGCAGCAAACGGGTCAACATTCTCACGATCGAAGATCCGATCGAGGTTTTGCACTCGGACAAGATGGCGATCGTCGCGCAACGCGAGGTTGGTTCTGATACGAAGGACTTCTCGGAAGCATTGAAGCGGGTACTCCGTCAGGATCCGGATGTGATCATGATCGGGGAGATGCGGGACGCCGAGACTGTCAAGGCCGCGCTGAAAGCCGCCGAAACAGGGCATTTGGTCCTGTCGTCGCTCCACACCATCGATGCGACGGAGACGGTCAACCGGATCGTGGACTTCTTTCCGCCTTACCAGCAGAAGCAGATCCGGTTGCTGTTGGCCAGCACCATCCGCGGAGTAGTCAGCCAGCGTCTTCTCGAGCGCGCCGACGGCCACGGACGGGTGCCGGCCATTGAAGTTATGACTATGAACGCAAGGGTGTTTGATCGTATCGTCGAAGAGGGGCAAACCCACACGTTGGCCGATGTGATCGGAGAGAGCGAGTTCTACGGCATGCAGACATTCGACAACTCGATTCTCCAACTGTTCAAGAAGGGCTTGATTGCGTTCCAGGAAGCCTTGTCCCATGCGAGCAACCCCCACGACATGAGAGTCCAGGCCGAACAGACCGGATTGGTTGCCGTATAGGTGGGTTGGTTCCCGTATTGAGATCTCTGCCAGAGCGGGCGAAGTGAGGTAGAAACAGAAGGGCCGCAACCGCGGCCCTTCTGCCTATCCTGACCGACAGATGATTCCGCAGAGACTGTCCTGGTTACTCGAACCGGACGGCGTTCCCATACAACTCGCTCAACTCTTCAACGAGGCGGGGCACCAGCTGTACCTGGTTGGTGGATCGATGCGCGACGCTCTGCTGGATCGCCCCCATTTCGACCTGGATTTCACGACGGACGCCAGGCCCCATCAGATCAAGGACCTCGTGGCTGGTTGGGCGGATACGGTGTTCACCGTCGGCGAAGCGTTTGGAACCATCGGGGTGGTCAAGGAAGGCCACACCCACGAGGTCACAACCTTCCGGAGCGAGGTGTACCGCAACGACAGCCGCAAACCACAGGTTGCGTTCTCTGATGATCTCGAGGTCGACCTGTCGAGGCGGGACTTCACCATCAACTCGATTGCCGTGCAACTACCCCATCCGGAGGTTATCGATCCATACGGCGGGCTCGAGGACTTGAGCGCCGGGCTATTGCGAACACCGCTGGCGCCTGAGATTTCTTTCTCAGATGACCCGCTCCGGATGCTCCGGTTGTTCCGGTTCATGGCCACCTTGGGATTCGATCCCGATCCGGCCGCCCTCGAAGCCGTCGTTGGTATGGCCGATCGTTTGGCGATCGTCAGCGGCGAACGCATCCGTGACGAGTTTTCAAAACTACTGATGGCCCCCCAGCCGGGAAAGGCTTTGATTGGCATGGTCCATACCGGCCTTGCCGCTCACATCGTCCCAGAGCTGGCCGAACTGGAGATGGCCCAGGATCCCGTCCACCGTCACAAGGACGTTCTGGCCCACACTGTCGCCGTCATCGACAAGACCGAACCGAAACTCGAACTGCGACTGGCGGCCCTGCTGCATGACATTGGGAAACCGGCCACACGGCAATTCTCCGATGCAGGCGCCACCTTTCATCACCACGAAGTGGTCGGTGCTCGAATAGCCCGACAGCGATTGCGGGAGTTGCGGTACCCGAAACACATCGTCGCTGATGTGGGCCAACTGGTTTTTCTGCACCTCCGACCCCACACGTTCAAGATGGGATGGACCGATTCTGCGGTCCGGCGCTATGTGCGGGACGCCGGCCACCTACTGGAGGACCTCAATCAGCTGGTCCGCTGCGACGTGACCACCCGCAACCAGGCGCGTGCCCGGGAGATCCAGAACCGCATCAATGAGCTCGAAGAGCGGATAGCGGTTCTGAGCGAGCAAGAACATCTCCTATCGCTCAGGCCTCCCATCGATGGAAACGACGTCATGGAGTATCTGGGCATTTCCCCCGGGCCGCGGATTGGCGAGGTCATGGACCTGCTGACCGAGCACCGTATTGAGCGAGGGCCTTACGAAGACATGGAGGCTTATCGCTTGGTGAGAGAGTGGGCACTCGGGCAGGGGATGGAGGATCCTGGTGAGCGGACCTAGCAAGCGCCGGCAACGGTGGTCGGCGGTGGGGCCGGCCACCGCGCTCCTGGTTCTGGCTGGATGTACGGCGACGGCAGGCCAAACCACGACTACCCCGGCTCCGACAACCACCACGGTGGTCGTCACCACCGATCCAATCGGTTCGGGAGGCGGTCTGGCGGGAGCCGCCGGCCTGGAGGATCCCTACAACCCGGCTGCCGGCAACGGTGGTTACAACGTCATACACTATGACCTCGATCTCGACCTGGACGTGGCAACCGGCGCCCTGGCAGGCATCACGACGATCGAGGCGATTGCCCTCAATGCGCTCAGTTCCTTCAATCTGGATCTGTACGACCTGGACGTATCGGCAGTGGCGGTGAACGGCGACATGGCCGATTTCACTCTCGACGATGGTGAGCTGACGGTGCTGGCAGATCTGGATCGGGGTAGCTCCTTCAGCGTCACTGTCGGCTATTCCGGGGTGGCCGGTCAGGTCTCCCCGGACTCGGTGCCCATACCAAACGGATGGATCAGGAGCCGGGACGGAATGTTCACAGTCAACGAACCGGACGGGGCCGCCACCTCGTATCCGGTGAACAACCATCCGTCGGACAAGGCCACGTATTCGATCAGCGTGACCGTAGACGTCCCCTACGTGGCCGTTTCCAACGGATTGCTCGAGGAGACGCGGTCCGGCGAAGGGACAACCACGTTCGTGTATGCGTCAGATGATCCAATCGCAAGCTATCTGACGGTGATTGCGGTCGGCTTCTTCGAAGAAGAAGCCGAAGCAGGTCCCCAAGGCTTACCGATCCGCAACTACTTCCCTCGCGACCTCACCGATGTGGAGCGAGAGCATTTCGCCCGGCAGGCAGAAATGATCGAATTCTTCGCCGGGCTTTTCGGTCCGTACCCGTTCGACTCGTACGGAGCGGTTGTGGTTGATGCGGATTTCGCAGCCGCCGTCGAGACCCAGACCATGTCCACCTTCGGAAGGGGGGTCCTCGGGTTGGGAGAGTCGGTCGTGGCCCATGAGCTGGCCCACCAGTGGTTCGGGAACAGCGTGACCCCGGCGTCGTGGAAGGACATCTGGCTGAACGAAGGCTTTGCAACCTACGCGCAGTGGCTCTGGGCGGAGCACGTTGGAGGCTCGCAGGTGCTCGACAACAGTGTCAGGGCCGCCTATCGCCAGATGAGCGGTCTTGACCTCATCGCGGAAGGCAGCTCGCCGGAGCTGGCGGCGACACTGGCGGCGCAGCAGTTCCCTTCTCCGGGTGCTCCGCCCCTTGATAATCTCCTCAACGCAGCGGTGTACCAGCGAGGCGCGTTGACGTTGCACGCCCTGCGGTTGCGTGTTGGTGAGGACCTCTTTTTCGAGCTGCTTCGCTCCTATGCGATGGCGTACCGGCATGGGAATGCTTCCACCGATGACTTCATTGCCGTGGCCGAGGAAATCAGTGGACAAGACCTCGACGACCTTTTTGAGGCCTGGTTGTTCGCGGTCGTGGTCCCACCGATTCTGGATCTCGACCTCGTTCCCCCGGGCTAGAACGGAGAAGCCGCCAGGATCATTTGCCTTATTATACGAATATGCGTATAGTCTCAGGCTCTTCGAGTGAGGTTCAGTATGGGTCACAGCGTCGCGATCCTGGGGGCGTCCGGATATGCGGGCGGTGAGTTGGTACGACTTATCGACGACCACCCGGCCTTCGACGTGATCTATCTCGGCGCGAACGCAAACGCGGGGAGGCAGCTGGCAGAAGTACATCCTCATCTAACGGGCGGCGGACGCCTGCTGGGGTCGACCGACCCGGCCGACCTGCCGCCCGTCGATCTCGCCTTCCTGGCGCTCCCGCACGGCGCATCGGCTCGGGTCGCAGGCGAAATACTCGAACGGGGCACCAGAGTGATTGATCTAGGGAGCGACTACCGCCTCGACACCGAGGAACGATACGAGTCCGCCTACGGCACTTCGCACCCCTTCCCCGGGCGACTGGGGGAGTGGGCTTACGGGCTTCCGGAGCTGTTCGGGGGTCCACTACCGGGTGCTGATCGCGTGGCCGTGCCCGGGTGCTACCCAACGGCGACGGTACTTGGCCTGGCGCCGCTTCTGGTGGCGGGACTGATCCAGCCCGAAGGGATTGTTGTTCATGCGGTGTCGGGAGTGTCCGGCGCCGGAAGATCGGCCCGGGAGGAGTTGCAGTTTGGCGCCATCGACGAAAACGTCGGTGCCTATGCGGTTGGGCGGCATCGGCACAGGCCCGAGATCGAAATGGCCCTCGAGATGGCAGCAGGGATCCGTCGCGTGTCCGTTACCTTTACGCCTCATCTGGTGCCGATGCAGCGAGGCATCCTGGCCACTGCGACGGCTGTGCTCACCAAGCCGGTGAAGCGGGCCGCGCTGCAGCAGATACTGCAAGCCGCGTATCGAGATGCCAAGTTCGTTGAGGTGATCGACGGATCTCCTCAAACCCGCTGGGTGGTTGGGTCGAATCGGGCGCTGATTTCTGCCTTTACGGACGACACGACCGGTCACGCGATCGTTCTTGTGGCAATCGACAACCTGGTGAAGGGGGCAGCCGGGCAGGCGATCCAGATTGCCAACCTGATGCTTGGGTTGGACGAAGACGCCGGTCTGCCGCTTGCCGGGTGGACGCCGTGAGCTTCATTCTGGACATTTGCTCCAGCGGAGGTCCTTAGTGGCAATCGGCCATTCAGCTCCCAACCCTGCCAAGTCACGCATTGCCACGACGATGGGCAAGGCGCGCATCCTGATGGAGGCCATGCCGTACATCCAGGCCTTTCGCGGCAAAACCGTGGTTATCAAGTACGGCGGATCGGCCATGGTTGACGAAAACCTGCGCCACAGCTTTGCCGGCGATGTCACGCTGCTATCTCTGGTTGGTATCAAAGCGGTAGTCGTTCACGGCGGTGGTCCCCAGATCAACGAGGCCCTCCGTGATTCCGGGATCGAGTCAGAGTGGGTGGACGGTCTGCGTGTATCGGATGCCCGGACCGTCAGGATTGTGCAGTCGGTGCTGGCAGGAGCTGTAAACCCCGACATCGTGCGCCTGCTCATGGGACATGATGCGCGAGCGGCGGGCATCACGGGGATCGATGGCGGCCTGTTCGGAGCCCGCCAAAAGGACCCGCGGTTGGGGTTTGTTGGTGAGGTAGCCCGGGTCGATCCGGAAATCATTCTTGGCATGTTCGAACATGGGTTGGTTCCGGTGATTGCGCCGCTGGCGCGGGGGATCGACGACGGGCAGGTGTACAACCTCAATGCCGACACCGCCGCGGGCGTCTTGGCGGTCGCCCTGAACGCTGAAAAACTCGTGTATCTGACCGACGTCGAAGGTCTCTATCGCGATGCCGATGACGACGAGAGCCTGATTCAAAAAATGAGCCTGACCCAGGGCAGAGACCTGCTGATGAGTGGATCAATCTCCGGTGGGATGCTCCCCAAATTGGAGTCGTGCGTCCTGGCCATGGAGGCGGGCGTGCGCCGGACCCACATTCTCGACGGAAGGGTGCAGCACGCTCTGCTCCTGGAAATCTTCACACCAGAAGGAATCGGGACGATGATCCGCCAGGACGCGGAGGACTGACCAGACCCGTTGGCCGGCACGGTGTGCACAGTCCCGGCCATAGCGGAGAGCTTGCGGCGTCGTGACCGCCGGGCCGCCGTACTGATGGCTGCGGCAGGGGCAGCGCGGAGCGTCCGAGGTTCCGGGTGTATGTTTTGGTTATGCGAGAGGCACCTCCGGAGATCGTCGATCTCGCCGACGAGTATGAGGATTCGTACCTCGTGTGTCTCGAGGACTGGTCCGGCGAGATGCAGGAGGCCGGGGATCACAAAGCTCGGTGGTACCGCACGATGCGAGACCGGGGGTTGCGGGTCAAGCTGGCGATTGGCGAAGACGGACGGCCGATCGGGTTGATCCAGTACCTGCCGATCGAACACTCGCCGGCCCTGGGGACGGATCTCTACATGATCATGTGTGTCTGGGTCCATGGTTACAAACAAGGCGTCGGCAAACACCAGGGCCGCGGAGTGGGTAGTGCCTTGCTGGCGGCCGCCGAACGAGACACCCGGGAGTTGGGGGCGAAAGGGATGGCGGCCTGGGGCGTCGTGTTTCCGTTCTGGATGAAGTCCGCGTGGTTCAAGAAGCACGACTACATCCAGGCCGATCGACAGGGGACGCAGGTTCTGGTGTGGAAACCGTTTACGGACGACGCGCTCCCTCCCCGCTGGATCGAGCCAGGGCCGAAGCCGGCCCGGGTTGAGGGCAAGGTGACGGTGAACGCTTTCGTCAACGGTTGGTGCCCGGCCTGCAACCTCGTCTACGAGCGAGCAAAGAGGGCCGCAACGGACCTGGGTAACGACGTCGTGTTCGAGAGTGTGGACACAACCGAGCAGTCGGCAATGATCAGATGCGGTCGTTCCGACTGTGTTCTGCTCGACGGGAAAACCGTTCAGAAGGGCCCACCCCCTTCGTACGACCATATCTACAAGATGATGGCCAAACGCGTCGCCAAGCTGCCTCGCTGACTCGAGCGCCGACCGGCCGGCACCGGAGGCTCTTCGCGATGAGTCATCGATCGCGCCGGCACCAGTGACCCCTTCGTCGCGTGCCTCAGGTTGCTTGGCGGCCGGGTCGGCGCGGATGCTCCGCCGTGGTGAAGTGGGCCGGAAGGTCATCGTCTGCGGATCGAAACAGACCAGACCGTGTTGCTCAGCGAGTTCGGGTGCGAAGCAGACGCCTCCTCAGCCATGCTGTTCGCCGAACGTTGGTACCGCCCCAACGACCAGCGTGCGAGCCGTACATCCGTGCTCGTGCACACGAGAAACGGTCTTCGACGCGGGCTTCGCCGTTGTCGCCCGGTGCGGTTTGGAGACTGCATACGGTCCGGGGCGTCGCCCATCACCGGCGCTCGGAAGGTTGCGCTCAGCATGCTCCGGCAAGTTCGGGATGGGCTAACCTCGCCCGATGAGCGTGACGGGATCCGAGTTGGCTGCGGCTCGATTGGTGATGGCTCACCGCTGGGCGGCCTTGGCGACGCTGGGCGACGAGGGCCCCGCCGCCTCCATGGTTGCGTACGCGCCGGAGCCCGACCTCAACAGTCTGGTGATGTTGCTCAGCTGGCTTTCGGAACATACGCGCAATCTCGTCACAGAGCCGCGGACTGCTCTGGTGATTTCGGAGCCCGATCCGGGCAGCGGCGATCCGCAGACACTCGCCCGGCTCAGCGTCAAAGGAACGGCCGAGACGGTAGAACGGACCGCACCGGGTTTTGAGGGCGTCTGGCGGACCTACCTTTCTGTACTACCCGACGCGGCCCCGCGTATCACCCTCGGTGACTTCTCGCTCTTCCGGGTCGTTATTCGCGAAGCCCGCTACGTCGGAGGGTTCGCTCAAGCAGGCACCATCCCGCCCGGGCGGTTATCGGCCGCCGCACTCGAATTGGCGATCCTGTGATCTCACGTTCTGGCGTTGGCCGGCGTTGTTAGTGATGTGAAGCTGCCGCCGTTCCAATCACTCCTGGATGCCCACCGAGAAGATGTCTTTCGGTTTCTTGTTGCTTCCGTGGGCCGCGACGAGGCTGAAGACTGTTTCCAGGAAACCTTCATGGCTGCGTTGCGCTCCTATCCGGGTCTTTCCGATGGATCCAACCTGAAGGGCTGGTTGTTCACCATCGCCCATCGCAAGGCGATCGACTGTCATCGCCGCCGCCGGCGGGCCGGCGTTCCACACGCCGAACTCCCCGAGACCGGGGAGGAACGAGAGCCCGAGACGGTTGATCAAAGTCTGTGGGTCCGGGTGAGGGGGCTGCCTCCCAAACAGCGGTCGTCGATCGTGCTGCGCTACGTCGAAGACCTGCCGTACCGGACCATCGGGGAGGTAACCGGTTGTTCTGAGTCCGCCGCCCGCCAGAACGTTCGCGCCGGGCTCATCAAACTACGAGAGGAGTTTGGGACATGAACGATCTGGAGCACGCCCTTGCCAACTTCGGGGCCGTCAGCGTCCCGGCGACATCTGCTGCCCGGCGGTTTGTCGACGAGGCAGGCCAGATGATCGACATTGCCTACACCACCGTCGATTCGCCCATCGGAGCACTGATTCTCGCTGCGACGCCGCGGGGCCTGTTGCGAATCGGGTTTGACAACGAGACCGATGTATTGGCCGTCCTGGCGGAGCGTGTCTCCCCCCGAATCTTGGAGTATCCGGGCCGCCTGGCGAGCGCTCAGAAGGAATTAGACGAATACTTCGCAGGCCGCCGGGACCACTTCCATCTACCGCTCGACTGGGCTCTCATCGGCGGATTCCGGCGACGGATCCTGGAAGTCACGGCCAGGATTCCCTACGGAGGTGTCTCGACGTATCAGGACGTGGCCGGGCAGGCAGGTCAGCCGAAGGGTGCCAGAGCCGCCGGACAGGCTCTTGGTGGAAACCCGATCCCGGTCATCATTCCGTGCCACCGGGTGCTGCGGAGCGGGGGAGGAATGGGTGGCTATGCCGGCGGTACGGATCGAAAGGAATACCTGCTCCGTCTGGAAGGATCCATACTCTAGGCCGGCTTGGCTCTTCTATGCGGATATGCGTATAGTTGTGCGATGCGATATACGGCTGCACGACGCCGGGCCATCCGGCGCATTCTGATGACCAGACACATCACGCGACAAAGCGATCTCGTCGAGCAACTCGAAGGGGAGGGTTATCAAGTCACCCAGGCAACGGTGTCTCGTGATTTGAGCGAATTGGGCGCAATGAAGAGGCGCTCGTCCGATGGTCTCTTCGGGTACACGCTGCCCGACGTACCTACCCCGTTGGAGGGAAGCTACGAAACCGTTTCGAAGGCGCTGGCCCAGTTCGCCAAGACGATTACCTCAACCGGCAGCCTCGTTGTGATCACGACCCCTCCCGGCGCCGCCCAGGTTGTCGCAGGCGCCGTCGACGGCGCAGGGCTGGTGGGAGTTTTGGGCACGGTGGCCGGCGATGACACGTTGCTGGTGGTCGTCGATGAGCAAGTGGGCGGATGGCGCGTAGCGAAAGAACTGGAAAGAATCGGAGTTGGAAGATGAAGAAGGTAGTTCTGGCGTATTCCGGGGGCCTGGACACTTCGGTGATTCTGCGGTGGCTCATCGAGGAGTACGACGTCGATGTGGTGGCCTATACGGCAGACGTAGGGCAAGGCGATGAGGTCGAGAGTGCCCGGGCCAAGGCGCTGCAGACCGGGGCTGTTGAGGCTATTGCGGAAGACCTCACCGAAGAGTTCGTGACCGATTTCGTGTTCCCGGCCTTGCGGGCCAATGCGGTCTACGAGTGGTACTACCTCCTGGGGACCTCGCTGGCGCGTCCCGTCATCACCAAAGGCTTGATCCGCGTTGCCGAGGAGACGGGTGCGGACGCGATTGCGCATGGGGCCACTGGAAAGGGCAATGATCAGGTTCGCTTTGAGCTCTCGGCCTATGCGCTGAAGCCGGACATCAAAGTTATCGCTCCCTGGCGGGAATGGGCGTTACGCGGTCGCGCTGACTGTGTCTCGTATGCAGAGGAGCGTGGCATCCCAATTCCAGTGACACCCGAGAATCCCTATTCAACCGACGCGAATCTCCTGCACATCTCGTACGAGGGCGGTGTGCTCGAGAACCCTTGGGCGGCGCCCCCGCCGGGTATGTTCCATATGACGGTCGATCCCGAGTTAGCACCGGATAAACCGGAATGGGTCACGATCGGGTACGAGAACGGCAACCCGATTTCCGTCGACGGCGAGCAGTTGACGCCGGTGGAGGTACTCAAACGTCTCAATGAAATGGGGGGCAAGCACGGGATTGGCCGGGTCGACATCGTCGAGAACCGGTTCGTCGGGATGAAGAGCCGCGGTGTCTACGAGACTCCGGGGGGGACCATCCTCCATCATGCTCATAAGGCGGTTGAGTCGATAACTCTGGACAGGGAAGTCGCCCATCTGCGAGACGAGTTGGTGCCGCGCTACGCAGAGATGGTCTATAACGGCTTCTGGTTCGCGCCGGAGCGAGAAGCACTGCAGGCCTTTATGGACGATGTTCAACGGCGGGTGAGCGGCGAGGCACGTCTCAAGCTCTACAAGGGCCAGGTGTACGTCGAAGGAAGGCGCTCGGAATCCTTCGGACTATACGACCAGGCGACGGTGACGTTTGAGGAGGACGATGTCTACGAACAGGCCGATGCCAGCGGCTTCATCCGTTTGCAGGCTCTGCGGTTGCGAACGCTCGCTGAAGAGCGCCTCGGGGAGGGCGAGTGAACCGACAGCTACGAGGCCGGAGTACTCAGTACTCACTGTTCAGTAGTGGGGATGGACGAAACGGAGTCCGGTCGTGACCCTATGGGGTGGGCGTTTTTCGGAGGATCCTCATGAAGAACTGATGACGTTCACGGCGGACCGTTCGGACCGACGCCTTCTCCAGGACGATCTTCTTGGTTCCGCCGCCCATACCCGCATGCTGGGCGAAGTTGGGTTGCTTTCCGAGGAGGAGGCCCGGCAGCTCGTCGAAGCCATCGGTGATCTCCTGGAAGAAGCCCGGGAGGGACGCTTCGAGTTCGACGATGCCGATGAAGACGTTCACGCGGCCGTGGAGCGTCGGCTCCATGACGCCATCGGTCCATTATCTGGAAAACTTCATACCGGCCGGTCACGCAACGATCAGGTAGCGCTCGACCTGCGCCTCTACCTATCGCGAGCGACTCATCGGCGAGTGGCCCAGCTCAAATCGTTTGGGAGGATCCTTGCCGATAAGGCAGAGGAGGTCGGTGACACGGTGGTTCCCTCCTACACCCATCTTCAGCAGGCGCAGGCAATTCCGCTGGCACATCATCTTCTGGCCTACGCCTGGATGTTGTTGCGCGACATCGAGCGGTTGGAGGAGGCCGAGCGGCGGATCGCGATATCGCCCCTCGGCGCCGGCGCATCAGGCGGCAGCAGCCTGCCACTCGACCCACGAATCGTCGCGGACGAACTCGGCATGACGGGCACCTTCGCCAATTCGCTCGATGCCGTCTCGTCACGCGACTTCGTCGCCGAATATGCCTTCTGCTGCGCTCAGGCCCTCACCCACCTTTCTCGTCTCGGCGAAGAGCTGGTTTTGTGGTCGACCACGGAGTTCGGGTGGGTGACTTTTGCCGATCGCTTCACGACCGGTTCATCGGCCCTCCCCCAAAAAAAGAATGCCGACATCGCTGAGCTGGTCCGGGGAAAGGCCGCCCGTGTGATTGGTGACCTCACCGGACTCCTGACGCTCCAAAAGGGCCTGCCGCTCAGCTACAACCGCGACCTGCAAGAGGACAAGGCCGCCGTCTTCGACGCGGACGACACGCTGGCAGGGGCGTTGGCGGCCCTCTCGGGGATGGTTGCGTCGGCCGAATTCGATCCCCCCGCGCCGTCGAGTTGGGTCACTGCGCTGGATCTCGCCGAGATACTGGTCGAGCGCGGGATCCCGTTCCGGGAGGCGCACCAAGCGGTTGGCCGACTAGTTGCCCGGCTTCTCTCAGAGGGCAAGACCCTGGCCGAGGTGAGTGCCGGCGAGCTGGAAGCAGCCCACCTCAGCTTCATCCCGGAGGATCTCGAGATTATCGATCCGAAGGTCTCGGTGGAGCGCCGTCGCACAGCCGGAGGAGGCAGCTACGTATCGGTGCTTGACCAGCTGGCCGAGCTGCGCTCGTTGTTGGGTGAGGCGTAGGCCTTGAGCCTCATGCTGGGATCGCCCAGTTAAAGGGGGTCCGGTCATCCTGCCCGAGACGGTATCCGCTCTCGATGGCCTTGTATGGCGAAGGTCATCCAGTTTGGCCCAGCTAGCGACCATCGATGAGGAGGGCCTCCAGGGCGATCATGACCATGTCGTTGAAGGTCTTCTCGCGTTCGGAGGCCGAGGTGCTCTCGCCGGTGGTGATGTGGTCACTGACAGTCAGGATGGCTAAAGCGCGGGCTCCCGTCTCGGCTGCTGCTCCGTAGAGCCCGGCTGCCTCCATTTCCACAGCCAGGACGCCCATGCGCGCCATCACCTCGAACATCTCCTTGTTGGGATTGTAGAAGAGATCGGCCGAGTGGACGTTGCCTACCTTGGCCTCGATGCCGGCGGCCATGGCTGCCTCATGGGCGGCTCGCAAGAGACCGAAATCGGCGGTCGCCGCGAAGTCGAAGCCGCCGTAGCGCACCCGGTTAGTCCCCGAGTCTGTGGACGCTCCGATGGCGAGAATCACGTCACGAATGACAACCTTCGAGCTCAGACCCCCGCAGGAGCCGACCCGAACGAGTCTCTCGACTCCGAAATCACGGATCAATTCCGTGGCATAGATCGATGCAGAAGGAATGCCCATGCCGGTACCCATCACCGATACCGGGGTGCCCTTGTAGGCACCGGTGAATCCCAGCATGTTGCGCACGGAGGTCACCTGCCGAGAGTCATCCAGGAAGATCTCCGCAATGTGCTGAGCTCGCAGAGGGTCCCCGGGGAGTAGAACCGCTTCAGCGAAATCATGGCGATTCGCGTCTATGTGCGGGGTCGGCATTGCAGCCTCTCTAAAGCCGAAAGACGCAAGGTAACTGATAATGCTGGCTAAGTGGTATCACTTTGTGCCGGGATCAGGGCTGGCGGCCGCCCATCCACTATTCGGAGCTGGGTCAATGGCGCAGAAGAAACGATCAACCTCGGCAATAGCGGCCCTCCTGGGGAGCCTGGCGACGACGCTCGCCCTCGCCCTGGTCTTCCTCACCGTGGCAGGGTTTCTCGGTGGCATTTGGTGGGGATTCGATCTGGCCGCCCACTTCCGGGTCCAGTATGCGGCGCTCCTTTTACCGGTTGTAGCGGTGTCGGCCGGTGTGCGTTGGCGACGAACTGCGCTTGTGGCCGGTGCGGCGCTTTTGGTTAACCTGGCTCTGATTGTTCCCTTGTACCTGGTGCGACCTGCCCCATCGGATGGTCCGGCCACCCTCCAGATTCTGAGCTTCAATGTAACGGCGTCCAACCCCGAGCGCCGTACGGTGATTGACTATCTAGCTGCCAGTGGGGCCGACATCATCTTCTTGCACGAATCCTCGACCGACTGGGAGGACGCGCTCAGCAGATCCGATCTGCCGTATGAGATGGTCAGCTCCTGGGAACCGGGCACGGTATTTGGAACTCTGGCGTTGATAGGTAAGGACGCGACCGCCACCGTGCTCCCCCTCGGAGACTTCGGCCAGTTGTCGGTCGAGGTGACCATCGAGTTGGACGGGACCGAGATCAAGGTCCTCGGCACCCACCCTCTGTCACCGGTGAGTTCGGCTCGAACGGCAGCCCGCGACGAGCAACTACGAACGATCGGGGAGTGGGCCGCTCGACAGGACGTTCCGGTGGTAGTGACCGGGGACTTCAATGCATCGACATGGTCGCACGGGTTCTCGCTTGTCACCGGGGCAGCGGGTCTTATCAACTCACAGCGAGGATTTGGAGTTCAGGCATCGTGGCCGGCCAGTCACACCCTGTTCAGCATCCCCATCGACCACCTGGTCCACAGTCCCGACCTGACGACGGTGGAGAGGCACCTGGGCGAAAACCTCGGGTCTGACCACTTCCCCCTCTTCGCGACGGTGGCGCGGGCCGCCGGCTAGTCGCATCGGGAACCGACAATGGCCTCCTGACGTTGTGTCCGGAGAGCGATCGGGGAGTTGCCAGCGGTGGCCGTGGTTGAAATCGAGACGAGCGATCAGCCTCGGTTGGGGCGCCCGTGGCTAGTGCTGGCACTGGCCACAGGAGTCGGAGTCGGAGTCGATCTGCTCGTCGTGCGGCATCCGGTGGGGCTCGGCGCCTCGGTGCTCGGAATGGTACTGGCCACCGGAGTGACGCTCGGCCGCACCCTCTTCGGGTTGCGCGCCACGCGGGAGTCCTTCGCCCTGGCCGCCGTTCTCGGCCTCTGGTCGATCCTCATATCGATACGCACCGCACCGCTTCTGGTGGTCCTGAATGCGGTCGCGGCTGTTCTCTTGCTGGGGCTGACGTTTCGTCTACTGAAAAGCGGCGGACTGCCGAGCTGGACCATCGCCGGATATGTGCGGTCGGGATTCGCAACTCTCAGTGGCTGGATCGCCCAGCCGATCGGTTTCCTGACGCTTGATCTCTCGGGCCGTTGGCCGAGGTCAGATCGTCTCGGGCGGATCGGCAGGATACTCATCGGGGTATTTCTAGCCCTCCCTCTTCTGGGCGTCTTCGCAGCTTTGTTCTCTTCGGCCGACCCGGTGTTTGAGGGATATCTCAATTCGGTGCTGTCGATCGACATCGATCTTGCATCGATCACCGGACACTTGATCGCAGTTTCGGCCTTCACCTGGCTGGGCGTCGGGGCGGCTCGATACGCCCTCGTGCAACACGGGGAAGACGCGACCGGGGCGATCAAACTGCGGCTGGGCCGCGTCGAGGCCGCCACCATGCTCGTACTACTCAACGGGTTGTTTCTGGTGTTCGTGATCGTCCAATCGGCCTATCTCTTCGGCGGAAGGGAGACGCTGAACCAGGTCGGCCTGACCTATGCCGAGTATGCGCGGCGCGGGTTCTTCGAACTGGTGGCCGTCGGCTCGCTGATAGTCGGGTTGGTGCTCGTCATCGATTGGCTGGTCCAGAAGGACGCTCTTCGTGTCAGGGCAGTCGATATTCTTCACGGCGGGCTGATTTCTCTCACCCTGGTTGTGCTGGTGAGCGCCCTAGGACGGATGCGTCTCTACACCGCGACCTTCGGGCTAACCGAGCTTCGCCTCTACACCACCGTGTTCATGGGATGGGTGTTCCTGGTGCTCGGGTGGCTGGTCTTTTCGGTACTCCGGGGCCGCCGGGCCGCTTTCGCTTTCGGCGCTTTTGTCTCGGCACTCGTGGTCCTGGCGGGTCTGACCGTGGCCAATCCGGCCGGAATCATCGTCCGCACCAACATCACCCGCCAGGCGGCAACCCTGCCCGACCTCGATGCCACCTACCTGGTCGACCTCGGGTCGGACGCGGTACCTGCCCTGATCGCGGCGCTCGACGAAATCCAGCCTTGCCAAACGCGTTCAGAATTGGCTGAGGAACTGCTCCGGGTGGGCAAAGACGGGCTCGCCGCGGCCGGGACCGATTGGAAGAGCGCTACGTGGAGCCGTTTCCGCGCCGACCAGGCCTTCGCCGCAGCCGAACCACACCTCCGGGCGGCTGCCTCGGACGTTTGCAGCTGAGATGCGGTTCAGCAACCGCACTCAACCCGTTCGGTCGGCTCGGTGAGGAAAGGCCCCGGCGGCCGGGTTCTGGTGGCTCCCGGCCCACAAAGCGGGGCGGCTCCCTCCGGCCAAGAGTTGATGAAGTGCCCGCTACGCTTCCGGTCCATGGACCAAGCATCATTCCGGCAACGGCGCGATCACTTCTCGGCGGCGATCGGAGAAGGCATCGCGGTCATCCCCGCTGCCAATCTGCAGGTCCGCAACGACGACGTTGAGCATCCGTTCCGACAGGACAGCAACTTCTTCTTCCTGACCGGATTCGACGAGCCAGACGCAGTCGCCGTCATCAACCCGACCCATGAGCAAGAGCGGTATGTCCTCTTCGTCAGTCCGCGGGACCGGGATCTGGAGATCTGGAACGGTTACCGGTCCGGCGTCGAGGGAGCCAGGGTCGACTTTGGGGCAGACTCTGCCTATCCGCTCTCGGAACTTGCCGAGAAGCTCCGCGAGTACGTCGTGGGCCGTTCGGAGCTCTTTTACCCGATGGGGAATTCTGCCCACGACGGCACGATCAAATCGGTCCTGAACCAGGCTCGCCGTTTTCGGACCCGCGCCGGCCGGGTGGTACCGAACTCGATATCCGATCCGCACGCCCTTCTGAGCGAAATGCGTCTGCACAAGTCCGATGTTGAAATCGAGATGCTCCGTACGGCATGCGATATCTCAGTCGAGGCGCATCTCGAGGCGATGAGATTCGCGGCGCCCGGACTCCACGAGTATCAGGTGCAAGCGGCAATCGAATATGTGTTTCGAGTCAGGGGAGCTCCCCGGGTCGGGTATGGCTCGATCGTGGCGTCCGGAGCTAACGCCTGCATCCTCCACTATGTTGAGAACACCCGACGGATGGAAGCAGGCGACCTCCTCCTTATCGACGCCGCCGCCGAATACGGGTACCACTCCGCCGACATCACTCGCACGTTCCCGGTCGACGGTGTGTTCAGCGCCCCGCATAAGGCGCTCTACGAGGTGGTACTGGCCGCCCAGCAGGCTTCAATCGCAAAGGCCGCACCGGGCAGTTCGATGAAGGAGTTGCACGAGACCTCGAAACAGGTGCTCACCGAAGGCCTCGTCGAGCTAGGCCTTCTTCCCCAGGGGCTGGACGATTCGCTGGCCATGCATCACTATCGCGAGTTTTTCATGCACGGTACCGGTCATTGGCTTGGGATGGATGTCCACGATGCGGGCAACTACATGACGCCCGACCAGACGGGTCGACCGCTGGAACCCTCGATGGCCTTCACGGTCGAACCGGGCCTCTATGTGGAGCCGGCGCGGGAGTCCGCCTCATTTCCACTGCTGGAATATGACTTCGATGCCTGGATGGAACGCCGCTACCGGATGGGAATCGAGGCGGCCAAAAAGCTCGAGGCTGAGGCCAAAGAGAACGCCGAGGTGGTCGAGCATCCTATCCCCGCTGAGTTCCGGGGGCTCGGGGTCCGGATCGAGGATGACATCCTCATCACCCGAACCGGACACGACAACATGACCGCCGGTGTCCCCACCTCGATCCAGGAGATTGAAACGCTCTGCGCCGAGCCATCCCGGCTGCCGGTCTACGGTACCTGATCGGGTCGGCCACGGTCGCCACCGGGTTCGCACGCCGAGTTGGCCGAATCGACCGGGATGATCGTCTATCTCTGTGAGCCGCATAGCCCGTGGCAGCGCGGAAGTGACGGGAACACCAATGGCATGGCGCGGCAATAGTTCCCTCGGCCCACCGACCTCTTCGGCGCCGACGAGATAGAGGCCGAGGCTCGGGGCCCGGAGTGCTTCCATAGCGGTCGAAGATCGGGTGCCTGGCCCCTCGATATCGCCACACATATTCACCACGAACTCTCCACGGCGCGCCGCACTCCGGCCCTTTTGCGCTCGCGCCTACCACCGGCATAACCGTCCGCAATGTCGGCGGGTCAATCCTCAACCTTTAAGCGCGGATTCGTGACGCGTTGGCGCTGTCCTCTGTGCCGGTCGGAGATCTGATAAGCGATAGGGTGAATCTGCGGCCCTGCGGACAACGGCGTATCTCTAGCTCCGAGAAACGCGAACGACCTCATATGCGGTCCCATCGGGCGGGGTACCAAACTTGGCGTTCACCGCATATAGGGAGTTGCCAAACACGGCTGCCGTCGTTGGAACGTTGAACAGCGGATGGGTTACCGGCTCGCCGATGATGCCAGAAACCAGGTCAGAGTTGAGCGCAATGACGCCGATCTGATTCAACTGATTCTGGACCACGTAGAGGGTCTTGCCCACCAAGACGAGACCGTCTCCGGCCGGCACGGCTGTACCCCCAAGTTCGATCTGTTTCGCCTCGCCGGTGTCCGGATCAACGGTGTAAACCGCTTCCGCCACGCTGCTCACGATGAAGAGCGTCTCACCGTTTGGAGCTGCCTCAATACCGTTCGCGTTGAAGACAAATGGGCCTTCGACCTGCGCCCAGTCGCCAGTGAGCGGGATAGCATCAGCACTCTGCGCAACCAGTGTGCCTGCCGGTCCCAGCGGAACGCGAGATATCTCCCGAGCGAACGAGTTGGTGAAATAGGCCGCGTCACGGGTGACGATCACGTCGTTGATGAAGTCGCCAAATTGACCGCCGCTCGACATGTCATACTCGGCCACGAGTTGGCCGGATTCGGTGTCATAGACACGACCAACTCCGTTTAGGCCGCCGGCTACGAATAGGTAACCGCTCCGCGAGTCGAAGCTCATACCCACGGCTAGACGACCCTCCTCTCCGGCGACCAGGACCTCGGTGTGTCCGGTCCGGAGGTCACCTGAAACAATCGTGCCGTCGGCCAGCGAACCGGCGTAGAACGTGTGCTGGGTCCCAACCGCGATGCCCTCGGATTGGAAAGCAGTCGGAAGCTGGATGACTTCGGGGTATGCCGATTTGGCCGCGGCCGGAACAGCTCCGGCGACGAGGAGCGCAAGGCTCGCAAAGGCAAGCGTTATTCGTTTCATGGTTTCCCCTATGTTTGGACCGTCTCGTCACCCAATACGGACGGTTCGTGAACCTTGGTTCCCTCGATTCCGACTCTACCCGTGCTGGAAGTGCTATATCAGCTCTAGTTTTGGGGGATCTTGGGACGCCAGCAGCCGGCACGAACTGGCCCACTGTGCAATTCACCGGCGACCGTTGGTTGAAGGAACGGCACGGTGAGGCCTCACAACAGACCGCACTGTTGCCCCTGGCAGAAGCTTGCCCTCCTCATTCCACATCTGAAGGAGTGCCACGTGCCGCCCCGTTCCTTAGTCGGGGAACCTGGCAAGCTGTAGAAACTGTGAGACGAATCGGATACCTGCCGTTGCTCCTCGTTGGACTTGCGCTCGTGCTGGCCGCCTGTACGCGAACCACCGCTGCCAACGACAAAACCGATGCGCCAACGTCCACCACCGCCCCGGAGACCACCAACACCACGTTGCAGTCCTATGCCGGAACCACCGCAGCGCCGGAGTTCCCGGTCGGGCTGGATTGGCTCAACACCGACCGCCCTCTGGCCCTCGAGCAACTCCACGGCAAGATCGTGATTCTCGATTTCTGGACCTATGGCTGCATCAATTGCATCCACGTCATCCCCGACCTCAAGCGCCTCGAAAAGGAGTACGCCGAGGAGTTGGTAGTGATCGGGGTGCATTCGGCCAAGTTCGAGGCTGAGGCCGACACCGACAACATTCGGCAGATCATTCTCCGCTACGGGCTCGAACATCCGGTGATCAACGACGCCGATTTCGCGGTGTGGAGCATCTGGGGAGCCCAGGCCTGGCCGACGCTGGCCATCGTCGATCCGGCCGGCAATGTCGTCGGTGCGCACAGCGGTGAAGGCGTCTACGACCTGTTCAAGCCGGTCCTCGACTCATTGGTCGCGGAGTTCGAAGGTCAAATCGATCGCAGTTCACTCGATATCAAACTCGAAAGGATAGGTCTGCCGGAGACGGCTCTGTCCTTCCCTGGGAAGGTTTTGGCCGACGCGGAGGGCGGTAGGTTGTTCATCGCCGACACCAACCACCACCGGATCATCGTGACGGGCCTGGACGACGGCGAAGTGATCGAGGTCATCGGTAGTGGCGCTCAGGGGAGCGGTGACGGCTATCTCCGGACCGCAGCCTTCAACCAGCCTCAGGGCATTGCCTTGAGTGAGGATGGCGCGAGGCTGTACATCGCCGATACCGAGAATCATCTGATTCGCATGGTCGATTTCTCCCGCGGGCAGGTTTCCAAGGTGGCAGGAACCGGTCACGCGGGTTTGTTTCCCCCGACGGGCGGTGTTGCATTGTCAACCGGTCTGAATTCTCCGTGGGACCTCACGATCGACAAGAACCGCTTGTTCGTGGCGATGGCCGGGTACCACCAGATCTGGGTGATTGATCTCGAGGAGGGAACAGCCGCACCCTACGCCGGGAACGCCCGGGAGAGCACCGTAAACGGGCCGCTGGCCGAGGCCGAATTGGCCCAGCCGAGTGGTGTCGCGCTCGACGGAACAGGGCGGCTCTACTTCGCCGACTCAGAGAGCAGCTCCATTCGCTGGGCGGACGTCGACGGTGATGATCGGATGGTGAACATCCTCGCCGGCAGCGACCAGGACCTCTTCACGTTCGGCGACGAGGAGGGGGTCGGAACTGCGGCACGATTGCAGCACCCGCTTGGCGTGGTCGTCGATGGGGAGTACGTGTGGGTGGCCGACACCTACAACTCAAAGATCAAGCGCATCGACCCTGAGACCGCGGAGGTGACCACTCTGGTGGGTGGGCGGGGTTGGCGGGATGGACCAGACCCGTTGTTTTATGAACCCGGTGGGATCAGCGCGGCCAACGGCAAGCTCTACGTGGCCGATACCAACAATCATTCGGTTCGGGTCATCGATCAAATCTCCGGCGAGACGGAGACTCTGGTGCTCACCGGACTGGAGCGATTTGTCATTGATGCAGGCGATGGTGCCTTCCCCTGGAAAACGGTGACACTCGATCAAATGGCCGTGGCACCCGGAGCCGGCCGCTTGCTGTTGGAAGTGGGTTTGCCGTCCGGGTACAAGGTCAACCCGCTGGCTCCCTCCCGCTTCGAGTGGAAAGTTGACGGGGGCGTAGCGGATCTGGCGTCGGAAGCCACCGGTTCGGTCGTGAACCCCTCGTTCCCGCTGGAGATACCGGCCACCTTCAACACTGGAACCGGCTCGATCACCGGCGACCTATACATCGTGTATTGCGAATCCGAGCAAGAAAGCATCTGCCTCATCGACCAGGCCCGGGTAGTGGTGCCGTTGACCGTCGGTGCGGGAGGGTCAACGGTTGCCATCAAATACGCGATCGAGTTGCCCGACCGATAACGCGACACTCCTCGATCGGTCCACTCAACAGGTGATAGCTCCGTTGCGAAGTTCCACTTGTGCGGGTTCTCGATGTCCGGGGCCCGGACGAACGTGCCCACGCCTTGTCTATCGATGGATACCGAGGGACGATGGTCTCGTGCACATCACCATCGTCACCATTGGATCCCGCGGCGACGTTGAGCCGTATCTCGCCCTCGGGAAGGGACTCTTGCTGGCGGGGCACACGGTGCGCCTCTCCACCCACGACCGGTTCCGGCCGGAGATCCGGGAGGCGGGTCTCGAGTTCAGCCCGATCACCGGCGATCCGCGCCAATTGGTGGAGGATGAGGCCGGGAAACGATGGCTCGAGAGCGGACGCAACCCGGTCCGGATCATGCGGCGCCTGCTCGATGTCTCCGGACCGTTCTTTTCGCAGTTGCTGCAGGATTGTGAGACGGCCATGGCGGGAACCGGTGCGGTCTTGTTCTCCGTTCTGGCTTTTCCCGCTTACCACCTGGCGGAGGCTTCCCGGATCCCAGCCGTTGCGGCCTATCTGCAGCCCATGACACGCACTCGGGAGCTCCCCAGTATGTTCGTGAAAGCAGGAGGGCCCGGATTCTGGAACCTCTGGTCACATGTTGCCGCCGAGCAGATCACCTGGCAGCCGCTCCGCCGTGAGGTCAACCGATGGCGGAGAAGCCTGGGACTCGGCCCGCTCCCCGTATCGGGGCTGTACCGGCCCGTCTATCGGTCGATGCCGGTTCTGTACGGGTTCTCGCCGGCCGTAGTGCCACCGCCGACCGACTGGCCCGCCCTTGTGAAGGTGACCGGATACTGGTTCCCGGCGGTCGGCGACAACCGGCGCCCGCCGGAGCGTGTCACGCAGTTCCTGGATGACGGCCCGGCCCCTGTTTACGTCGGATTTGGCAGCCGTCCTGAGCGGCGGCCCCAGGAACTCGCCGACCTGGTGCTGGCCGCCGTCAGGCAGGCCGGTCGACGGGCGATCCTGCTGACGGGATGGGGTGGACTCACCGTTCCCGACTCGAGCGACGACGTGCTGGTGGTCGATGAGATCCGTCACGACTGGCTGTTCCCGCAGATGTCGGCGGTCGTGCATCACGGTGGGGCAGGCACGACGGGGACGGCCCTGCAGTCGGGAATCCCGTCGATCGTGGTGCCTTCCTTCGCCGACCAGTTCTTCTGGGGGGAGCGGGTGGCAGCGTTGGGAGTCGGACTGAACCTGCCGCGGCGCAAGCTCATTCCGGAGTCCCTGGCCGGGGCGATCACGGCCACCTCCGATCCGGCAATGGGCCGAAGGGCGGTTGACCTTGGCGTGAAGCTTCGTGCTGAGAACGGCGTCCGGCGGGCCGTCGACGAACTGACCTCTATCTTCAATCTCTGACACCACTCAACCGGGAATCGCTCTTTACCGAGGCGACCGGACCACTACTTCGCCTCGCGCCACAGCTCGCAGGGTCTCGTAGAGGGCGGAATCGCGAACTGCATGGGCAGGCAACGGCAGAGGGATATCGAAACGGACCATGCTGTCTTCTTCCCGCCTCTCGATGCCGGGAGCGTGGAGAGCGGCCAGGACTTTGCGGTTATCAGACAGCACGTACGACCGGAATCGCCGCACTCCGTTCTCCAGCGCCGATTCCGCCAGCAAACTGAGCAGGATGCCCCCTAGTCCCCGCCCCTGGTAAGCATCGAGTACGGCCACCGCCGCCTCGGCAATCGTCGGGTCGTCCGCAAGGCACACGTAGCGCGCCAGGCCGATCCCGCGGTGTTGGCGACCTCGAGCGAGCTCGGCTCCCCAGGCAAAATGGGTCCGGTAGTCGATCTCGGTCAGGTACGTGAGTTCCTCAGAAGACAGATGATCGACCGGGCGAAGAAACCGCAAATAGCGCGATTCGGCCGACAGCTCGGTTAGTCCCTCGGAGATCCGCGGTTTGTCGGCCGGAACGATCGGTCGGACCCGGACGGGTGTGCCGTCGGACAGGTCGACGGTGGTCGTCCGCAGCTTGATGAAATCGTCGTCGATGTCCATCACAGCCGCTCGATTGGCACAACGTAGATGAGGATCATCAGGAAGTGCAGGAGGGCGCCCGAGATCACCAGCACGTGGAACACCTCGTGATAGGAGAAGATCCGGGGGAAGAGCCGAGGCCGTTTAGTGACGAGGAGGATCATTCCGACTGAGTAACAGGCTCCGCCCATGATGAGGAGCACCATCGCCTCGACCGGGAGCCGATCGAACAGCTCCCGAACAGGAATCACGGCAAACCAGCCCATGACCATGTACAGCGTGAACGACAACCAGTTCCGCACCTTGGGAAAGAGCATCTTCTGCAGAATCCCAAAGACGGCAATACCCCAAACGACCCCGAGCGTGATCCACTTCCAGGGGCCGGTCAGGGCATTGAAGGCGATCGGGGTGTAGGTACCCGCCACCAGCAGGAAGATCATCGAGTGGTCGAAGCGCTGCATGCGCTTCTTCCAGCGTTCTTTCCATGGCACGGAGTGGTAGAGCGAACTGGTGGTGAACAAGGCAACCATGCTTCCCCCGTATACGAGCATGGTGAACATCCGAGGCCGGTCCGACGACGTCTGCACGGCCAGCACGAGCATCCCGGCGAACGAAAACACCGCGGCCGTGCCGTGGAGGAACCCCCGGACCGGGTGATGCATCTTTCCGAGAGTGACACGGTCCACCCTCCGAGCCTACTGCCGGCGATGATGCTGATTGCGGAGTACGACGAGGTGTGCCCGGCGGAACCTCCGGGGTAGGGCAAGCGTTGAGGGGCAGTACCATGAACGCTTGACCAAGCGGGGGATCGATGAGTCAGGAAAGAACGCTGCTGCGGCCGATCTACCGGCTGTATGAGGACCGTCTGCTTCGACAGATGGACCCACAGCGGCTGCCGCGCCACATTGGGATCATCCTCGACGGCCATCGACGGTATGCCCGGGCTGAAGGCCTGGCGGATTACGAGTCAAGTTATCGGGTCGGCATGCGGAAGTTCGACGAGTTCCTCGGATGGGCGCAACAGATCGACATTCCGGCGATCACCGGCTGGTTGTTGAGCAAAGAAAACCTGGCTCGCCCGGCCGAAGAGCTGCAGCCGTACTTCGAGGTGTTGATCGGGCTATTTGAGAGGTTGCCCGAACTTGCTCAGCGCTACGGCTTCGAGCTGCGTTTCATCGGGAGTCTGGATCTGCTTCCCCCGGATCTGGTCCGTGCCGCGAAACAGGCTCAAGAACGCGCCGGCGATGGTCGCCGCCGGTTGACCATCGCGATTGGTTATGGGGGACGCCAAGAGATCGTCGACGCCGTCCATGATCTGGTTTCGTCGCTGGCCGCGGCCGGGATACCGGCAGAGGAGATGGCGGATCACATTGACGCAGAAAGGATCGCCGACCATCTCTACACAGCCGATCTCCCCGATCCCGACCTCGTCATTCGCACGAGCGGCGAATCGCGACTGTCAGGGTTCCTCCTCTGGCAGTCGGCCTATTCAGAGTTCGCTTTTGTCGACGTGTACTGGCCGGCGTTTCGGCGCGTTGACTTCCTTCGAGCCTTGCGTGATTTCACTCGGCGCCACCGCCGGTTCGGCAAGTAGGCGAAGCACCGGACAGCCGGAGGAGAGGGCGACGATGCGCTTTCTGCTCTTCAATCGTCGTGGTTGTGCCCGTGTGCTGCGCCCGAACCGGGCGCGTCGGGACCTTTTCAACAACCGGGCTCGCCGTGATTCCCGCAGCAATCCGATCGGTTCTTGAGTTTGATGGCGTTGTTCTTGGCTACGAGCGCCAGCTTCTCCAGAAACGGGAGATCCGAATTACGCCAGTTACCGACGACATGGCGGGGATGGGGTCGATTCATGGGCTGAACCTAGTCCGCCGCTCGATCGGCCGTCAGTTCTCGATGTACCGCAGCTGGCTCACCAGGTATTCGACGTGGTCGGGCCCGTACGATGACCACACGCGATAGAGGCAGCCGGGATGCTCGGCCACCTCGATGAGCGCCAGGTAGGCCTCTGGAGCCAATGCACCGGTCTCCGGGTCGAGATGCACGATCCGGTCGGCGGGCAGATCCATACTGAGCTCCGGAAAGACCCAAACGTTGCTTCCATCATCGAAACGCAGCGTTGGATTCCATTCCTGCTGGTAGAAACCCTCGTGTTGCCACAAGCTCGTTCCGAATGCGCCCCGTCCGCAGTCCGCGCAGTAATCACCCGAGCCGTAGCGACCCGGCCCATCGGGAAGGTCCCAGGCGACGATTAGGGCGCTGTCACCGTTGGCCCGGCGGGCGGTGGCTCCTTCGCCCTCAGGCCCCAGATCGGCCAAACCCATCATCGGGCAGACCGTGGTGCCGAGGTCTTCGGCCCACTCTTCGAAGAACACCGACGGGACCTTCGAAGAGGCGAGTCCGGTCCGGTGCCAGGGTGCTTCACCCGGCTCACGGGTCTCGATGGTGGCGGGGTCGACGAGTGCCACGGGCTCGGCTTGCATTCCCTCAACGAACCGAAGCGAGTTGAGCAGCGTCATGAGGTGTTCCTCACCGAGGAACGACCAGACGTTGTAGAGACAACCCTGACCTTCGACCAACAGGTAGCTCAGCGCGGGAGCGCCCGAGCCGGGTTGCTCCAGGCCTTCCAGGCCATAGCCCGCCCGGCTGCCGTCATCCCAGGCGATGCGATCGACCCAGATATTCAGATCGTTGATGGTGCCGGTGATATCTGCTCCGGCCACCCCGTAGGCACCCCGGCCACAGTCCGGGCAATAGCCGCTGTCCCGGGACCGTCCCGGACCATCAGGGAGATCCCAGGCTACGGCCCACCCGCCGCTGAAATCGGCGGACCGGCTGACGCCGCCGGCGCTCAGTTCGAGGGGATCTGCCGGGTACAGTACCGAGCACCACATCTGATTCTCGGCCGTCGCCCAATCCTCGATGAGATGTTGCGGTATGGCCGCTTGGGGAAGAGGCTCGGCCGACCAGGGTGCGACCCCTCCAGCGGTCGCACCGTTGCCGTTGAGGACTGCAGCGGTAGTGGTCGTCGTCGACCCCGGTTCGGTGGTGGTCGTGGCCGAGGGGTCCAACGTCGTGGTGGTCGAAACCTGGTTCACAGCCGGTTCGTCTGTTCCGCTCGGCAGGATCGTGGTCGCCAGCGCCACGGCGGTCAGGACAATGGCCATGGAAGCCAGGCCCAGGGCCGGGCCCGAGAGGCGGAACCGGCGAGGTGAGCGACCCGCCATGATTCGGCTTGCCGTTCCAAGAGGGGCTCCCGGGAGGTCCTTGGGGTCGACGGGATTGGACTTCCGGACTCGATCAAAGGCATCGTCGGTATTCATGATCGACCTCCGGAAATCGAAGCTAGAGCTTGTCCGAGCTGCTGCTTGGCGCGGTGAAGGCGGATGCTGGCTGCATTAGGAGAACATCCAAGGACGACGGCGATCTCCGAGATGGAGAGGTCCTCCCAACAGTGAAGACGGATGATCTCTCGGTCTTGGAAACGAAGAATGGCCATCGCTTGGGCCACGTCGGCGTGCTCGCCGTACGATGGGTCGAGGGTGGATCCGTTGGTGAGGGACGTCACTTTGGTTGACAACCGTGCCCGCCGGCGGAGGCCTCGATTGCTGTTGGCGAGCACCTTGCGGGCGATGCCGAATAACCAGAGACGAACTGCATCGGGCGGTGCCGACGTCCACCTCCGCCAGGCGATGGTGAAGGTCTCGGCAGCGATGTCCTCAGCGTCGACCGGGGACGAGCGCCGTTGTGCGTAGGCGAGTATGTCCCGATAGTGCTCGTCGAAGGCGCGCTGGAAACCCGCGTTGTCCTGGGAGCTTGAGACAGTTCCCACGAAAGTCGATCCCCTTGTAATGACTCCGCTCATACTCTCGCATGTCCGGATGCCACGTGGATCTTTCGGGCAGGTGGGGGCTCGTGTGCGGCGGGGAAGTCGGGAACTGAAGCGACCGCCCTTGGGGGAAGGCGGTCGCTATGGTCGGGCTAACACGGGAGGTGGGCTAACCACTCGCTTTATCGGTTCGGAATGGGGGATACTTGAGGGATTTCTCGGCGAAACGTCGAGCTTTGATAGAGCACCTTCGGGACCATGCTTTACGCACCGACGGACCGTTCAAGCTGCGATCCGGGGCGGTTGCTTCCTGGTACCTCGATGCCCGTCAGACCACCTTCGATGGAGGCGGCGGTCTCATTGTCGCCGACGCCGTTCTCGAAGTGCTTGACGGTCGGGTTACTGCGATTGGTGGGATGACCATGGGCGCCGACCCCATTGCCGTGGCCGCGGCGATGATCAGTACGCAGAATGGCCGGCCTCTGCGGTCGTTCTCTATCCGCAAGGAGGCCAAGAGCCACGGGGCGGGAGGCAGGCTGGTCGGCCCGGTGAGGTCTGGAGATGTCGTCGCCGTTCTCGAAGACACCACCTCCACCGGGGGAGCGTTGTTGGAAGCGCTCGAAGTGGCGGTAACCTCGGGTTTGCAGGTCGTGCAAGTGATGGCTCTCGTCGACCGAAGCGGGGGCGTCGTGCTGGAGCGGATAGCTGGAGCCGGGTTCCGATATCAGGCTCTGGTTACTCCCGAGGATCTTGGAGTGGAGGAATGAGCGAAACGGTGGAGTTCGAAAAATCGGCGTGGAAAGTCTGGCTGCTGGCCTTGCTCGGGGTTCCTTTCCTGCTCATCGGGGTTGATTTCTTTTTCGCCCAGAAGTTGTTCGGAGTATTTCGAGACCTCATTTACGGGACCGAAGAGCTGCCGGCCTTCGAACCTCGCGACACGATCATTGCTGCTTTGTTCATCATCGGCGGCGCCGTCCTGACGCTGTGGGGTCTCAAAGAACTCGTGTTTCCCAAGAAGGTCTTCGTCGCGGATCACGAGGGCATTCGCCTGGCGGTGAATGGACCCTTCCGCCCGGCGGTCCTGGTTCCGTGGGAGCTGCTCACCGATGTTGGGTATGAGGTGATCAACGATGAGGGTGACCTCTGCCCGTCGATCCGGGTCGAGGTGGCTGACCGAACGGGTTTGCCTGATCATCCGTGGGGGGCCCGCTGGGTCGGTTCGAACGAACTGCTGATCGATACGGCCGGCTGGTCACCACCGGCCTCCGATATCGTTGATTCGTTGGTGCGTCTCCGTCAGTCGGTCGACGTTGAGGCTTCCGCCGAATAGGAGAGGTGTTCGGATGCTCATTGGGGCTCACGTCAACAATGTTCATCCGCTCGAGGAAGCCGCGTCACGAAAAGCCGACGTCGTGCAGATGTTCGCATCGAATCCACAGTCGTGGAAGAAGCCTTTGCCCCGTCCCGATTGCGAAGAACTCAAAGCGGCATCCGTTCCTATCTACGTACATGCTCCGTATCTGATCAACGTGGTGTCGCCCAACAATCGTGTGCGTATCCCAAGCCGCAAGATCCTGGCCGAGACGCTCGAAGCGGCCGGAGCGTTTGGCGCTGCGGCAGTGATCGTGCACGGCGGTCACGTGACCGACGAAGAGTCGATCGAGGAAGGTCCGGAACGCTGGAGGAAGGCCCTCGAACCCCTCGAAACTGACCTACCGATCCTGATCGAGAACACGGCAGGCGGGGGAGCGGCGATGGCCAGACAGGTCGACGATATCGCCCGTTTGTGGGAGGAAATCGGAGATCTCGGTCCCGGATTCTGTCTCGATACCTGCCATTTCTGGGCAGCGGGCGAAGACCTCGCCGGCCTGGTCGAGCGGGTGATGGCCGCCACCGGCCGGATCGATCTGATCCACTGCAACGACTCCCGTGATGCGTTTGACAGCCGTCGCGACCGTCACACCAATCTCGGAAAGGGTGAGATCCCCCCGGAGCTGTTGCTACAGGTCGTTCGGGAGGCCGGGGCACCGGTGGTCGTTGAAACACCAGGCGGTTCTGAAGAACAGGGTGCGGACATTGCCTGGCTGCGAGCAAATCTGTGAGGTCGAGGTCCGCGTTTCCTCCGGTTTGCAGTTAGGAGCTCATGGTGCCACTGGTTGCCGGAATCGATTGCTCGACACAGTCGACGAAAGCCTTGATCGTTGATGTCGACTCGGGTGAAGCAGTTGCGATCGGGAGAGCAAACCACGAAGTCACCGGGACGGGCGGAGCGCGGGAGTCGGACCCCGAAGGCTGGTGGACCGCTCTACGCGATGCGATCGGGCAGACGGGCCGGGGAGCTGAACTGGCCGCGATTTCCATTGCCGGGCAACAACACGGAATGGTGGTCCTGGATGGCGATGGAAAACCGCTTCGGGCGGCCAAGCTGTGGAACGACACAGAGTCAGCCGCAGATGCGGCGACTTTGATTGATGCTCTGGGGGGATCCAACTGGTGGGCCGAGCGGGTCGGTCTCGTGCCCGTCGCCTCGTTTACGGCAGCCAAATGGGCCTGGTTGCGGCGGATGGAACCTGACGTAGCCACGGCTACGGCCGCCATTCGTCTACCTCACGATTTCCTGACCGAACGGCTGTGCGGACGCGGGGTTTCCGACCGAGGGGATACGTCGGGGACCGGGTGGTGGTCGACGGCAACGGAGGCATACGTCGACGAGGTCCTGGACCACCCTTCCATTCGTCTCGACCCCGCCCTCCTTCCGGTCGTGCTCGGTCCGCGGGAAGTGGCCGGAAACGTCACCAGCGAAGCGGCCGACTTCGTTGGTATTCCGGCCCGTATTCCGGTCGGTCCCGGCACGGGTGATAATGCCGGCGCGGCCATCGGCCTCGGTTTGGAGCCGGGTGTGCCGGTCATCAGCCTGGGGACCTCGGGGACCGCTTTCATGGTTTCCGAATCGCGCAGCGCGGATCCTTCCGGGACGGTGGCCGGGTTTGCCGACGCCACCGGGCGTTTCCTCCCGTTGGCGGCAACGCTCAACTGCACTCTGGCGGTGGATCGGGTGGCATCCTGGCTCGGGCTCGAGCGTGACGACGTGGTCGCACCCACCGAGGTAGTGGTTCTGCCGTTTTTCGATGGGGAGCGGACGCCGAATCTCCCCGATGCCGCGGCTTCCATTATCGGGCTGCGGCATACGACCCTGCCCGGTGAGATCTTGCTCGGTGCTTATCAGGGTGCGGTCCTCAGTCTGCTCGATGCCCTCGACGTGATCGATCGTTGCAGCTCCGGAATCGGGGTCGACGCGCCCCTGGTTCTGGTCGGCGGAGGATCGAAAGGTTCCACCTGGCGGAGCGTCATTCAGGCGATGTCCGGTCGAGCGATCCAGATTCCCGAGGCAGAGGAACTCGCGGCTCTTGGAGCAGCTGCCCAAGCGGCCTCGATGCTCGGTGGAGAGCACCCCGACGCGGTGGCGAGGCGATGGGGAACCCGCCGGGGTACCGTTCTTGAGCCGGTGTCGAGAGATGAGCAAACGCGCAACCGAATTCACCGGGTGCGCGAACTGACCACGGAGCTGAACGGGTAGGAACTCGCTTCGCTCCCAGCGTCCAGCTTCCAGCCCGCTTCGCTCCCAGCTTCGAGCACCCGGCCAGAACGGTGCTGGGCCAAGTTGCTGGTTGCTGGTTGCTATCCCTTCGCCGCTTCCAGTATTCGCTCGATGACCCGCATATTGGCCACCCCGTCCTCCGGGGGAGTGGGTACGGGCGCATCGTCGAGGATGGATTGAGCGAAGAGCTCTGCTTGAACGGTGTACTGATTGATCGGCGGGAACGTGATCGTGACGGTATCCGGGCCGGCTGTCGGGTTTTCCGCCTGTGTGAGGAAGATCCGGGTCTCACGATCCGGCGGAGGGTTGAAGGGGATTTCGACCTCGATCCGCCCGGTCGATCCCAGCAGATGAACCGCCTGGTCTGGCTCTGTCTGGGTGGAGACGACGAAGCTCGCCTGGCCTCCACCGAAGTCGAGAAGGGCGGAAGTGACGATATCGGTCCCGAAGTCCGGGTCCCTGAGGACAGAGGCTTGGACGCGAGTCGGCTCACTTCCAAACAACATACGAGACAGATTGATGGCATAGCAACCGATGTCCATGAGTGCGCCCCCACCCGTGTCCATCCGGTTGCGAATGTTGTCCCGATCGTTGTTGAAATAGGCAAACCGGGTCTGGACGGAGCGCAGCTCACCGATGACACCTGAGGACACCATCTCGAGGACTTTGGCCCATAATGGGTGGAGCCGGTACATGAAGGCCTCCATCAGCTGCACCCCTTCCGCTGCACAAACATCGACCATTTCTTGCGCATCAGCCGAGCTGAGCGCAAAGGGCTTCTCGCACAGAACGTGCTTGCCGGCCCGGCCGGCGGCGATCGACCACTCGCGGTGGAGGTGATTGGGGAGCGGGTTGTAGATGGCATCGATGTCACCGTCGGCGAGGAGCTCCTCATAGCTTCCGTACGTTCGTGGGATCCTCAGTCGGTCGGCAGCTGCGCGACCTCGAGAGAGATCACGCGAGGCGATGGCGATCACTTCGCAGTTGGAAGCGTCTTGTATCGCCGGTATTACCTGCTCGGTGCCAATGGCGGCGGTGCTGAGGATGCCCCAGCGCACTGTGTCAGTCATGTCTCCTCATTTCAGCTTGGTCCATTGGAAAGTGGCGTTGGCTACCAGCGGATGCCCTGGTCGCACAACATGGGGGGAGTTGTTCAGTGCGTCGGGCGGAGCGGTCTGCGGTTCGATACACGTGGCGTAGTCGCGCTCGTTGTAAACGACCCACCAATCGCAGTCCGTCGTCACTCGCATACGAAGGAAACCGGGCCATTCGAGCACCGGCGGTGACGCGACTTCCCCGAAACAGTCGTCCCAGGGACCCTCCGGCACCTCAGCCCTGTCCAGGGTAGAGATGCCGTCCTGGTCGCGGCGCAGCATGAAACCGGGCCGGAAGTCGAGGTGCGACGCCGTATCGTCGACGACCCGGCGGAACCACGGATGCCACCCGCACGAGGCGGGCATCGGACCCTGGGTCGCGTGGACCTCGAGACGAAGACTGAGGGAGCCGTCCTCGAGCCGAATTTCTTGAAGGACAAATCCCGGAAACGGCCAGGGAGGACCGAGGTCGGTCACGAAAGTCGTATCGCCGTTCTGTTCCCACTCTTGAAGGTAGGCGGTGCCATGGATGGCGTGGCCGTTGAGAGTGCGCGGCAATTCGTAGCGACGCTCGTCGAAGCCGAAGCTGCCGTCGCGGACCCGTCCTGCGTAGGGCGCCATCGGGTAAAGGCCCCATTCGATGGGAGACCGTCCCGTCGTGATCAGGAGCTCGCGTCCGCCCACGTGCAACGAAGCGATACGGCATCCCTGGTTGAGGTCGACGACCAGAGTGGTGTCGTACGAAGACATGGTCACCCGTCGGGGTTTCATGAGAAGAACCTAGTGGTACCTGCGGGCGCTACCGTCTCCGGCATGCGGAAGTCATTCGGTTTGCTGGCGCTCAGCATGGCGGCTTTCGTTGTGCTGGGTATGCCCAAATCGGGCTTCGGGATTGCCTGGCCAACCGTCGCCTCTGATTTCGGTAGACCGATAGGCGATCTCGGGCTGGTTATCGCCGTGTACGTCATTGGATACTTCCTTGCTGCGGTTGGGACCGGTTCACTGGCCCGCCGTTTTGAGCTGGGACCCCCATTGATGGTGGCCGCCGGCTTGGCGACGGTCAGCTTGATCGGATACGCGACCGCCCCGGGGTGGATATGGCTGCTCGTATCGGCCGCCGGTCTTGGTTTGGCGGGTGGAATCATCGACGCAGGAATCAATGCGGTCGTGGCCGTGCGTCACGGGCCCCGAGCGATGGGGATGCTGCACGCCGGGTTTGGGGTCGGCGCCACCCTCGGACCGCTGATGATGACGACCCTGATCGAAACGGACACGTCGTGGCGGATCGGATTCGTCGTGCTGGCAGTCGGTCAGGGGGTTCTGGCGTTGCTCTATGTGCGAACCCGTACTGCGTGGAAGGTTACGGTCGAGTCGGTCGATGCGTCTCTTCCTGTTCGACCCGATGGAAACCACGCGTTGTGGGGGGCGCTGACGGTCTTCGCCCTGTACTCAGGGGTCGAGGTCGGCACCGGCCAGTGGGCCTACAGCTTGCTGACCGAAGGGAGGGGGGTGTCGACCGCCGCGGCCGGAGGAGCGGTCACGGCCTTCTGGGCCGCTTTGACCGTGTCGCGGTTGGTATTGGGGGTCATCGGTCACCGGATGTTGATCCACCGGCTCCTGCGGGGCAGTTCGCTGCTGGTTCTGGTTGGGGTGGCCGCCTTGTGGCTTGACCCTGTTGAGTGGGCTGGACCGGCCGGCCTGGTGGTTATGGGATTTGCGCTCGGTCCGATCTTTCCTCTGCAGACGACGCTCACACCGAGTCGGGTGGGAGCTGCCTTTACGCCGACCGCAGTCGGTTACCAGTTGGCCGCCGCTACCGCCGGCGCCGCCGTCATCCCTGGCGGCCTGGGCATCCTCGTCACCCACTTCGGGCTGGAAGTGGTTGGAGTGGTTCTAGTAGTAACGGCCGTCATGATGGCTGGATCGATCGAGGTGTTGAGCCGGGCGAGTGCCGGGAGCGAACGGACTGGACCGACCGAGCCTACAAATCTCAACGAAGATCGTCGTTCCGGCAATGAGGGACATGGGCGAGGCCCCCTCTGGTAGAGAGGGGGCCTCGGTCACTCGACTGAGGACTGTTTACTTGACCGGTAGCAACGGGCACTGGAAGTACGGCGGCGGCCCACCGTCGAACGAACCGGGCGTGATGTTCAGATGCCGGAGGCCCGCGTGGTACATAACGTCTGCGTATGACGTCAGCACCGGAAGGGTGGCGTGAGCAGCGACCCCGGCCTCCGTCCACTCAACCGTCTGGGTGAACCACCGTCCGCCGTTGTAGGCGGGATTGCCGGGAGCGGCCTCTGCCACCGGCAGTTGTCCTTCAGCGCCGTTGGTGATCACAAACAGCTTGTCGAAGGACTGTAGGTTGTGATCGTTGGGGGCTGGCAGGTTTGTCGTGCCTTTGGTACCCCATGTCTCTCCGTCGGCGTAGAGGGCAGGGCCGAAATTCGGCTTGCCCGGGGCTGCGAAGGCCGGGGCGGCCATCACCAGCACCATGGCCGCCACCAGCGCCAGGATGGTAAATCGTCGGTTCATCGTCGATCTCCTTTCGGACCGGAGGGTCCGGCCTCCCCATAACCGTCGCAACCAAATCTTTCGCAGTAGGAACAGCGTCCGAAACAAACTCGAAACAAGGCCGGCTGAACTTTGAACGGAAGAGACGCAGGGGTTCACCCATACTCGAGGTTCTTGGCGGCGGTAACAGTGCCGGGGTCATCTGTTGGGTTGGTTGGGTCGAGGTGCTTGCCCCATTTGAACGGGCCCCAGACTGAGATCGTCGGGTTCAGCCGGTGATCAGATTGGCGCCCTTCCGAGCCAAGCCGATGTCCTCCGCTTCAGGTAACCCACTTACCCCGACTGCTCCGATGGTCTGGCCATCGACTTTGATCGGAACCCCGCCTCCCCAAGTGACGTAGCGAAGCTCCCCGAAGTTCGTCATCGGAAAGCCCTCTTCTCGCGACCGCTCGCCCAGGTTCCCGCTTTCGATCTGTTCGCGGGCCGCGGTGTACGCCTTGTTGATGGCTATGCCAATGGACGGCAGCCGGCATCCGTCGGTTCGGAGGAAGGCCACAAGCTCGCCATGTGAGTCGACAACGGCGACGGCGGCGCCCAGCCGGCTCGCCTCCAGTTCGCCTCGCACGACGTCGACGATCCGGGCTGCATCCTGGTGAGTGAGGCGGCGGGTTGAGCTCATGTGACCTCCGAGAGCTTCACAGAGGTTCGATGTCGTGCGGACTGGACGGCTGCCTCCATGACCCGTTGGGTGGTGAAGGCGTCTTCGAAATCGGGGATGGGTACGATTGGATCGGCACCGCTCAATGCCACGACGATGTCGGCCGCCTGGTTGGCGAAAGTGTGTTCGTATCCGAGCCAATGCCCATCCGGCCACCAGTTCGCGGCATAAGGATGCGCCTCATGCATGGCCTGAATGGTCCGCCATCCTTGTGTCCGGGGCGGCTCGTTCCCATCGAAGAATTCCAGTTCGTTCATCCGCTCGAAATTGAAGCGTACCGCCCCCTGCTCGCCGTGAATCTCGATGCGGTTCGAGTTCTTGATGCCGGTTGCCAGGCGAGTGGACTCGAAGGAGCCAACCGCTCCGCCCCGGAAGCGGGCCAGGAAGAGGACTGCATCGTCCACTGAGCTGCGCCCCTTCTTGGTGGGGTCGTCGGGCCGTGTCCTTTGTTTGATGAACCGTTCCTCGATGGCTCCCGTGACCTCGGCGATTTCGTCGCCGGTCACAAACCTGGCCAGATCGATGGTGTGGGCCATGAGATCGCCGAGCGCGCCCGATCCGGCCCGGGATTTCTGGAAACGCCAGCCAAGCGGGGTGTCTGGACCTCCCCACCCTTGCAGGTAGGCGGCTCGGACGTGATAGATACGACCGAGTCGCCCCTCCGCCACCAGCTGGTGGGCAAGGGCCAGGGCCGGGGCGCGGCGGTAGTTGAACCAGACGAACGTAGGGACCCCCGTTCGACGCGCCGCGTCTCTCATCTCCCGGGCGTCATCAATGGTTCCGGCGAGCGGCTTCTCGCAGGCGACCGCCAACCCCGCCTCCAGGGCGGCCAGTGCCTGCTCGCGGTGCAGGTGATTTGGGGTTCCGATATCCACCAGGTCGACGACCGGGTCGGAGATGGCAGTCCGCCAGTCGGTCGTCCAGCCGGCCCAACCCCACTGCTTCGCGAACCGCTCGAGGTAGTCAGCGTCGCGGGCTGCGATCGTATGCAGGGCCGGCCGTCGCGGTAGATCGAAGAAGTGGCCGGCTTGGAGCCAGGCGTTGGAATGCGCCTTGCCCATGAATTTCGAACCGAACAGGGCGATGTTGAGAGGTGGAGTCGGCATTGAGGCTCCCAGGCTAGAGCACCATTGCCGGGCATGAACAAACTCGAAACATCGGTCATCGTTGTTGAGTTCCACCTCAGGATTCGTAACCTGCACCTGTGAGCGCGAAAACACATCCGGCCGGACGGGTGCTGGTCGTTGATGACGAGCCGATGGTGCGCGAAGTGGTGACACGCTATCTCGAACGGGATGGGTTCCGGGTTGACGCAACCGGGGACGGATTGACGGCTCTTGATCTCGCCAGGGCCCGGCCGCCAGATCTGTTGATTCTCGATGTGATGCTTCCCTCCAAAGACGGCTTCAGTGTCCTAGCGGAATTGCGAAAGACCAGCTCGGTGCCGGTCATCCTCTTGACGGCCCGCGCCGACGAAACCGATCGGGTGCTCGGGCTCGAACTGGGTGCGGACGACTACGTGGTGAAACCATTCTCCCCTCGTGAGCTTGCCGCCCGGGTCCGATCAGTGCTGCGCCGCTCGAATCCAACCGAACCGGGCACCCGGCTCGATTTCGAAGGTCTGACGATCGATCCGCAGGCGCGCGAGGTCAAGGTCGGGGAGAAGACAGTCGACCTGACTCCGAAAGAGTTCGATGTGCTGACGTTCCTTGCTTCACATCCGCGCCAGGTGTTCTCGCGCGGCCAGCTACTCCAACAGGTGTGGGATTCCTCAGCGGAGTGGCAGGATCCTGCCACCGTGACGGTGCACATGCGCCGGTTGCGAACCAAGCTCGAAGCAGATCCACAAGATCCCCGCTGGTTGTTGACGGTGTGGGGTGTTGGCTACCGGTTCGAGCCATGAGGTTTCTCCTGGTGCTCATCGCCGTCGTAGTTGCAGCGCTGGCAGTCACCGAATTCACGATGCAACCGTCTTCTGCGGATCGCGCGGCGCTGTTGGTGATTTTCGGGTCGATCGCGGCCGCGACCGGTCTGGCGAGCTGGCTGTTGCCCGGGGTCACCGCCCGGTTCCGCACTTTGCGGCATACCGTGCTCCTGGTGTCGATGGCGGCCGTGGCGGTTGTGGCCGTTGCCGTTGCTGTTTCGGCTCAATTGATGTTTCTGTCGTCGCACGATCTGCGACTGGTGGTCGTCGCACTCGGGCTGGGAGTGGTGCTCGGTGCGCTGCTGGCCGCCACGATTTCGCGCCCCCTCGCAGAAGATCTCGAGCGGCTGGCCGGGACTGCGCGGCAAGTAGGAGAGGGAGACCTCTCGGTCCGGTCGGATTTGGATCGCCCCGACGAGGTGGGGATCGTGGCCGTGGCAATGGACGGCATGATCGATTCCCTGCGGGCCGGCCGGGCCGATCGGGACCAGGTGGAACAGTCCAGACGAGCTTTCTTGGCCGCCATAGGGCATGATCTCCGCACACCGTTGACCTCGATGCAGGCAGCCGTCGAAGCGCTACAGGACGGCGTTGTTGAGGACCCTGATCGCTACTTGCGGTCGATGCTGTCCGACCTCGATCTGTTGTCGGGTCTCGTTGAAGACCTCTTCCTCCTGGCTCAGATCGAGGCCGGGAAACTGGATGTCCGCACCGAACCCGTCGACCTGGCTGATCTGGCCGACGAAGCGGTTGAGGCCATGACACCGGTGGCGCGCCGGCGAGGCATTGAGATCGACATCGATGCTGATCATCACATAACGGTATTGGGTGGCGAGCGCGAGCTGGGAAGGGTGATTCGGAACCTCCTCGACAATGCCATCCGGCATGCGCCCGCTTCTTCGCATGTACGGGTCGAGGTTGGGGACGGTGGACGAGACGCCACCGTGAGGATCGTCGATCAGGGTCCGGGGTTTCCCGAGGGTCTTGATGTGTTCGAGAGCTTCGCCAAGGGTGACGCGGCTCGTTCCCGAACCCACGGTGGAGCCGGTCTGGGGATGGCGATCGCCAAGGGTCTGGTTGAGGCGCATGGCGGGTCGATCGCCATCGAACCCGGCCCGGGCGGCCGGGTTGCGTTCCGGTTGCCCCTTCACAATGTCAGGCTGCCCCAGTCGGGAACCCGGTGACCGCCAGTTGCGTCATACCTGCATGAAGAGACTCGTCCTTGTGCTCCTGATCATGGTGGGACTGGTTGCGTGCGCTCCCGATGACCCGGGCCGGGCCGGCAGTGCGTCTGCAAACAGAGCAGCCGCTACCACCCCCGTCGATCTCGAGGCTTGGTGTGCGACCCAAACACCCGACCGCTGCATCGAGGGGATGGTGTACCTGGATTGGAATCCAGGGCGGGACACCTGCGTGTTCTCCAGCTCCGACCAATTCGTCCGTTTCTGGGAACTTTGCGGCGACGGAGGTCCGGACGTCGTACCGGTCACCACCACCCCGACCCAAGAGTCGATAGATCAGCAGCAGGCTGCCGAACAGAACTACGAAGATGAGGCGGCCCGGCGACTCCCGGTACTGGACGAGCGCGCTTTCGACTTGCTGGCATCAACGCACTCCGACGGGGTTGTCACCGCGGGGCTCGTGTTAGCCGATCCACTGAATCTGACAGAAGCGGAACAGCTCATGGCCGACATTGGCGCAGAGCTGATCTCCGTCTGGCGAACGGACTACGAGTGCTTTCCCGGGTCCGATGCTGCTTGGCCCGTCGCAACGGCCAGCCGATTTGCCTACCCGGACGGGGTCGAGCGAGCCGAGAAATCGCGACAGGAGATGGAAAACAGCACCACTCCCGTGACCGGCGCCCATATTCCCTTGAACGCCTTTGCGGTCATGGAACAGGCGGCCCTCGCCCTACGCGACCCCGGTGTGCTGCTCGAGGTGGTGCAGGCAAAGGTCTCCGTTGCAGCGCTCGAGTTGTTGCGCAACGATCCGCGGATCGAACGGGTTCGCTTGGCCGATTTCCCGACCGAGTGGATTGATCTGAGCAACCTACCGATCCCCACCTGCGAGAACAGTTGAGTCGTCCGTACGCTCGAACTCGGCCCGCCCCGCCCGCTCGGCAGCCGGACCCTCGCTGGTTGAAGTGGTGGTTTTCGCCCGGAAGGTCTGAGGGAGGCGGCAGCGCGAAGGGGCCCGTGTTCGGGCCCCTTCGCACTGGGCAGTCGGTTACCTCGGACCTGCTCGCCCGTTAACTAGTCGGGGATGCCCATCTCGAAGATGTCCTCGAGGTTGTCCATCGTCCGTTTCAGGTCTTTCTCCAAGGCCTTCGGGAGCAGCGTGGCTTCAATCAGGCGCCCCATGAAGCTGGTTGCCCCTTCCGTCTCCAGCACGACGCGCAGGATGAAGTGGTCATCGAGGTCCGTATAGTGCCATTCCTGGATGACCTCGGGGAGCGCAGGGATCTTGCTGCTGAACTTCACCATCGCACCCTCGTCGCGCCCGTCGAGTGTGAGGACGCCTTCGATACTCCGACCGAGCAGCCGGTACGTGAAGCGGACGCTGTCGCCCACTTTGCTCCAGGCGCCCTTTTCGGGTTCGACGATGTGATCGAATCCGGCATAGAAATCGGGCCAGCGCCGGAAATCGTTGAGGTAGTCCCAGCCCTTCTTCAATTCGATCGGCATAGTGCGAGTTTCTTCGAACCGCATGTGTTTACACCTCCTCCGGGAGTCGGACTCGCGCCCCGGCGGCGGAAGAAGAGGCGCTTGACCCCAGTTTGTAACGTACGTCGGAAGAGGCTGTGTGCCTAGTGGGTTTGTCTCACGATAAGAGTTCTCGGGCCAGGCCTTCTACCATCTTGGGATGCTCGACTCTGCTTCGTTCCGGCGCGGTCTCCGAGATGGATTTCCCGTTTTCCTGGCGGTGGGAGTGTTCGGGATCGCTTTTGGGGTACTGGCCGTGCAAACCGGTCTGGCACCCTGGCTGGCGGTCGTTTCGTCGGTTGTCGTCGTGTCCGGGGCCGCCCAGTTTGCCCTGGTCGGGTTGCTGGTGGCTGGTCCTGGGCCGGTGTTGGTAGCCACTACCGGCCTTGCCCTGCGCCACTTGCCGATGTCCGCGAAACTGGCAGATCTCATTGGGGAGCGTTCACTTCGAACCAGAGTGAGCCTCGCCTGGGTTCTCACCGATGAGACATTTGGTCTAACCCTGCGTGCCTCGCAAACCGGGGTCCCCGACCTGGTGGCCTACAAGGCGGCCGCGGATGTGATGCTCTATTCCGCCTGGGTGACGGGAACCGCGGTTGGGGCCTTTGTGGGGAGAGCCATCGACCCGGCCGCGCTCGGAATCGACGTGCTCTTCGCTCTGCTGTTTCTCGGCCTGGCCGCCCCGCTGATACGCACACGTCGCGACTGGCTGGTCGTCGGCCTGGCGGTGGCTTCTGCGATGCTGGGCACACTGGTCCTCCCGGAGGCGTGGCAGATCACCGGAGCGGCGACGGCTGCCGCGCTCATCGGGACGGCCATTCGTGAATGACCTGGCCTTGATCGTGCTGGTCGCCATCGTCACGTTTGGCAGTCGGGTGGCGTTCCTGGCCCGTCGCCGACCGGTCCCGGAGGGACTACTTGGCCGCTTTCTCGAAGTCTTTCCGCTGGCCCTCTTTGTAGCGCTGGCAACGAGCGGACTGGTTGCGCCCGAAGGATCCCTGGCCGTCACCCCTGCCCTGGGCGGTGCGGCCGGCGGCGTGGTCGGAGCCGTCGCCACCCGGCGGTCGCTGGTCGGAACCATCCTGCTCGGGGCAGCCGGCTACTGGCTGACCCGGGTTCTGGTGGGGTGACTTGGAGACCGCCGAGCAACATACGTTGCCCATCCAGCCGAATGGAACGCCTGCTGGCCGATCTACGCAACGGCATCGCTCAGCGGACCCCTACCCAGCCAGGTAGCTGATGATGCGGTCTTCCTCTGCCTCGCCATCGGCGATGAAGTCGATGACGAAGTCACGAGCTTCCTCATCGAGGTATTGGACCGGGGGGCTCTTCATGAAGTAGGCGGAAGGTCCTGGCAGCGGTCCACCCATGCCACGGTCCCTGGCGATTTGCACCGTCCGGATGGCGTCGATCACCACTCCCGCCGAATTCGGCGAATCCCACACCTCGAGCTTCAACTCGAGATTGAGGGGGACGCCACCAAACGATCTTCCTTCGAGCCGGATATAGGCCCATTTGCGGTCTGAGAGCCAGGCCACGAAGTCGGATGGCCCGATGTGAACATTGCCGTCCCCGAGATCGTAGGGGATCTGGGAGGTAACGGCCTGCGTCTTGGAGATCTTCTTTGACTCAAGCCGGTCGCTTTCCAGCATGTTCTTGAAGTCCATGTTGCCGCCAACATTGAGCTGCATCGTCCGCTCCAGATCGACGCCCCGTTCCTCGAAAAGGCGGGCCAGTGCCCGATGGACGATGGTCGCTCCGACCTGCGACTTGATGTCATCGCCAATGATGGGGATCCCTGCGGTACGAAACCTCTCGGCCCACGATCTGTTTGAGGCGATGAACACCGGAATGCAGTTGACGAACCCCACCCCCGCCTCCAACGCAGCTTCGGCGTAGAAGCGGGTCGCCTCTTCCGAGCCGACCGGCAGGTAGTTCACCAGCACGTCCGCCCGCGCCTCTCGCAGAGCTGCGACCACGTCAACCGGGTCCACCATCGATTCCTCAACAGAGTCGCGGTAGTAGGCGCCGAGCCCGTCGAGCGTCGGTCCGCGCAGCACCTCTGTTTCGAGATCTCCGACGTCGGCGAAGCGCACGGTGTTGTTCATGCCTGCCCACATCGCCTTGGAGAGATCCAGACCGACTTTGGTCGTGTCCACATCGAAGGCGGTCACGAACCGCAGATCGCCAATGTGGTAATCGCCCATCCGCACGTTCATGAGACCCGGGACCGAGTCGCCGGGCACCGCGGTCCGGTAGTAGTCGACCCCTTGGACGAGCGAGTTGGCGCAGTTGCCCACTCCGACGATGGCCACTCGAATCTCACTCAATGGTTTCGGGTCCTCTCGGGGCGTTATGACTGGCCGGCCGGTCATGGTTAGGCGGTTTGTTGATCTCTAGGTAGATATCTTGCCCAAACCCCGAAGTTACGTCCATTCCCTTTTGACCTGGCCGACGATACGCTCGACAATCCTCAACTATTGAGAAAGGCTGAACACCCATGGCCGACACGCTTGTCACCACACATTCCATCTGGCGGTGGCTCGTACTGGTGGGGCTCGTTGCTGCGCTTGTATACGGATTCTCCCGGTCTTCGGACGCCGCCCCCCTCGAGAAGAGCACTGCTCAGCCGTTTATGTTCTCGCTGATCATGCTCGATATCCAGGTTCTCATCGGCCTATTCCTGTGGATCGCCGCGAGCGGATGGGACCTCGATGTCTTCCGTGCCTGGATCCATCCGGTCGGCATGCTCATCGCCCTCGGGGTCGGGCACGCGGTCGTCGGTCGAGCCATAAAATTCGGAGCGTCGTCGGCCTACCGGACCGCTGCAGTCGGGATCCTGGTGACGCTGGTCATTGTTGCGGCTTCGATTCCGCGGGACGCATGGTTCTGAGACGGTATGTCCTTGCCGGTTTGGAAGTTCCGGCGCTGAAGGGCGAGTACGCCCGGCGCCACGAGCCGACCCGAGCGGCGGCCTCGCCTCGTCGGGGATCATCGCCGAATACGGACGGGTTCAATGGATGCGGAACCCGGGAGTTTAGGGGTTGCAGACAGGTCGTAGACACACCGTATTCGTGTCTTTGTGACGTCAAAACCCCTGATCTAGCCGTCGTAGTCGATCAGCACCATCAAGGAGCCGCGATACACAGACCCATCGATACTGGTTCCGGCGATCACGGCCGTGAATGGCTCGAGGGCCACTCGCACGTCGCCCTCCGCTCCGAACACGTCGACCATCGCCGCCACATCGGCGTAGAAGGAGACCACGTATTCTTCGCCAGGAAGGGCGTCGATCGCGGCTGCAAAGCTCGGATTGGTGGTCAGATCTGGTCCGCCGGCGCCGATCCTGGCCAGGTCGTTGCTGCTTGTACCGATCAGGAAGCGCTGGCCGGTGACACCATAGGCCACCGCCTCTGCTCCGTCATCTTCGAAGACGTAGAACTCGTTTCCGGCGACCATCGAGGTGGAAACCGGCATTCCCTCATCGGCCAGAAGGTCGTTCAGCTTCGAGAGGGAAGCCCGCACCGGATCCGGCGAAGACGTGCCGACGAATCCGACCAACCCGATCGGGTAACCCGTTTCGGCGGCTAGAAGACCATCTCCGGATCGGAGCAGGGCAACACCGAGGGCGCCGTCCAGATATGCGACGAAGTCGTCGATCGGATGGAAGCCGAGTTCTTCAGCGAAGGTATCGAGCTCGTCCTCATAACCTGACTGCAGGCCCATGATCGAGGTCGCAACGGACGACCAGATCCCCGCCGGGCTCCCGTACTCCACGAAGGCGAGCGTGTCGGTCGGCAGGAGGGCGGGGACGGCTCCCGTACCAAGCAACTCCGGTGTGTACCAATCGGGTACCTGCCCATCTTCGAACAGGACGACTCCATCGAAGGCAACGCCTGCGTCGGTGACGGTCACGGCCAGGGCGGCTCCCCTCCAACCGTCCAATGAGTTCTGGGTCAGCTCGACGTCGGGTGAGATTTCCCCGAAGTCGGTGAGCAGGTCCTCATAGAGCGAACGGTAGAAACCTGCGTCGATCCAACCGGTGAACAAGCGCGAGTCCGGGAGCGATGCGGTGACCTCTGCGAAGGCCGGGTTGTCGGCCAAAGAAGTTCCGCTCTGAGCATCGATGCCGCGCTGCACGGCTCGGGTGGTGCCGGCCAGCAGCATTCCATCTGACACGCCGATGGCTGCATCGGTCCCGGCGTCTGCCCAGGCCAGCAGGTCAACACCGCCATACTCGATCGGCGCCAGGACAATTCCCTCACGACCCGCAGAGACTCGGAAAGTCTCCAAGAAATCTCGAGCTTCACCCTCGTTTCTCACTTCGACGGCCACCAGGACATCAGGGGTCGTTGTGTAATCCATTGGATCCCACCCGCCGCCGAGAACTCCCACCCCGATCGTCCGACCGATCCAGGGTTGGATGTCGTTGCTGAAATCGAAACCGGCAGATGCCTGGAGCTGAGCGTCGAGGTCGGCGATCAGGTCTTCAGGGTCGTTGATATCCTCACCGAGCCGGCCGAGGACTCCTCTGATCGTGTTGACCAGTGCCCCGGTCGTGTCTTCGCCGGTCAGCTGGAGAAGGTCCACCGAGAAGTAGACATCTGTATCCGGGGGCATGGAAGTGGAGGGTGCCTGACTGACGGCGGTGAAGGCCTGGAGAGCGAAGAACCCTCCGCCACCGACGAGGGCCAACACTGCCACGGCACTGGCCACGAGCACCCACGGACCCCGCTTTTTTGTGGCGATCACTCCGGACGCATACGTGGCTTGGATCAGCCCGGAGGTCGAGGACGTGTCGAATGAATCGACGGGCAGCTCGTACGGATCAGACGGCGGGTAGTCCATAGCCACGTCTATCGGCATTTCGCCCATCGCGCTTTACCTGCGCGGGAGAACCAGGGGCGAGCGTGTTCTTGCTACCGATGCCACTAGTGGGAACGGGCCGGCCACAGGGATTTGACGATGGACGATGGCGCCTCATTGGGAATCTCGAAGTGGTGCAGGTGCAGCCGATCGAGGGTGCCAGGACCGACGAAACCCGTCAGCGCGGCCCGCCTCGCAGCGGGCCGTCAGGGGGTTGTGGCGCCGAACGGGAACCGGCGCCGGACGGACCAGCTGCCGGCGCGCATGATCATGAGCCAGGCCTGGCGAGCCGTACAGGCGATCGGGAGCGCCGGTTCGAGGGTTTTGCGGATCTCCTCGATGCCGTGGGAGGTGTGGGCCACGGTCAGATGGGGGGTTACGTCGCTGTAGATACCCCCGTATGGTGGTGTTTCAGGCCAGCGCGTGGCGATCGCGGCGGTGAGCCGGGAGAAACGCTCGACCGGATCGGGAGCCAGAAATACCAGGTCGGGAAACTGGGAGATGGTCGAGAGAACGAAATCGAATGGGGTCACTCCGGCGAAGATCGCGGCCAACGCCGCCAGAATCGGTTCGTCCAACGCCTCTGGTGCGATGAACGGGTAGAGCACGGTGACGTGGGCCGGCAAGCCGGCCGGGGCGGCCGGGTCGAACCGGGCCCGGAAATCCTTTACCAACGGTTCGGCTTCAGGAACCGGCACGACCAAAGCCGACTCGCGCGTCAATAGGCACCTCGCAGCTTGCGGTGATCCCACGAAACAACTTCTTCCAACTCGACCATGACGGCCGTGTTCTTGCCGGCGTACCGACCAAATAGCAGCTCGAGCGTCTCGGGATCCAGCGCTGCGGATCCCCCGCCCCCCTCGTATTTGGCGGCGATCCGCCCGTAGGTCTCGAGCACGGTGGGGCGGTCGTCGATCAACCGGGCGCGCCCTTTGACCATCACCCCCCGCAGGGTGTCGTACGAATTGCCTTCTTCGACCAGCACGGTGAGGCGCGGGTCTCGGCGCAGGTTGACGATCCGTTGTGATCTCGAGAATGAGCGGAACGTAATGCGATCTTCGGCTATCACGTACCAGACAGTGGTGAGATGGGGATAACCGTCGGAACCGAGCGTGGCGACCTGGAGATTTCGGCCGGCTTCCAGGAAGGCCCGAGCCTCCTCGATGGTCATCGAGACGTCTTTGCGTGCCATGGGAGAAGAGTAGAGATGGTTCTCGGCGGGAGCGCCTTGGTTGAAGAGAGAAAGGCGAGATCACCTTCGAGCCGGGATCACCTCCCGTCCTATTGCTCGTACCTGTACGGGCTCCGGTTTGGGTCGGCTTCCAAGGGTGGTTGCGCGGTCAAGACGCGCAATTCGCCTGCCGATACTTATCTCCAGATGTCTCAAGGCACAGAAACTGCGGAACGCCTGGGAACCGGCCGGGCGACTGGAGACGATTCCGGTGTTTCCGCGCGTGCCGATGTGGTGAACATGGAGAGGCTGGACACCTCTCTGGCTCGCCGCTATCACCTGACGCGTCTAGTCATCGCCGGGGTGATGTTCCTGGTGAGCTTGGCATTGGTATTCGCCTGGGAATGGCCGGTGGGTCTTTTCGTTGCCGGAGTTGCAATGGGGGCGGCTGCAGATGCCTGGATGAGATTTGAAGGTCGCTGGTCCCGGTCGGCTCGGTTGCCTTTGGTGGTCGACTCGACCGCCATCGGGGCTGCCACCGTGCTCGGCCAACTTCCGGCCGAGGTGGTGATCATCCCTTTCTCCTACATATTCGTGAGCGCTTTTGCCATGTTGAAGGTCCGGACTGCAACGTGGTTTGTTCTCTATCCGACCATATGGCTGGTCGTTCACTTGCTCCTGGTCGGTAGCGGCGATTGGTCGGAAACCGAACTATGGATAATCAGGGCGGTCGGCTTGCTGACGTACCTGCCGGGGATGGTGGCGGTGCTCATCTCTGCGTCTGGCGCTCTGCAGTCCGCCGAGCGACTCGACCGTCAATTAGTGGTCAGCGAGAGACAGCTCGAACTGGCCATAACCGGCGCGCCGCTCGTCCTTTTCGAGTACAACCCACATGGCATCTTCACTTTGTCCGAGGGAGCCGGGTTGGAGAAACTCGGGTTGGTTCCCGGTGAGGTCGTCGGCCTTTCAGCCCTCGAGGTATATGCCGACGTTCCTGGAGTCCTCTCTGCTGTCGAGCGGTCCTTGCGGGGCGAATCGTTCTCTGAAGTCGTCCAGCTCGGCGATGCGTTCTTCCAGGTTCAGTATCGGGCGCAATTCGACGAGGACGGCAGCCTCGAAAGAGTGATCGGCGTCGCCACCGACGTATCCGAGCGGGTGGCGGCTGAGGCCGCTCTGGAAGCGTTGGTTCGTTCCAAAGACGAGTTCGTGGCAACGATCGCCCATGAACTCCGCACTCCGCTCACCGCCGTGGTCGGTCTGTCTGAGGAGCTGCGCTCGAGCCACCAGGTGTTCAAGCCGGCCGAGATAGCCGAATTCATCGACATGATTGCCGATCAGAGCCACGAGGTGGCAGCGATCGTTGAGGACCTGCTCGTCGCGGCCCGGGCCGACATCGGGAAGGTGTCCGTCATCTCTCAGAAGGTTGACCTGCAGCGGGTGGTCGAGGGGGTACTGACGGAAACCAATCATTTGCGAACTTCGACCACCCGGTCGATTGTTTTTGAGGAAGCTCGAGGTTGGGCGGTTGCGGATCCCCAACGGGTTCGTCAGATTCTCCGGAATCTCGTGACCAACGCGTTCCGCTACGGAGGTGAAGATGTCTGGATCGAGGTCGATTCGACCCTGGCCTGGTGCAAGATCGTGGTTGCCGATAGCGGGCCCGGGATATCTGAGTCTGAACGGGAAGCCATCTTTGAGCCCTTCCGCCGGGCCCACGACACGCCCGGGCTTCCTGGTTCGCTTGGGCTCGGGCTCTCCGTAGCTCGGAAACTGGCAGAGATGATGGACGGCACGCTCAGCTACCGGCACACCGGCGGTCGGAGTGAGTTCGAGCTGGCCTTGCCGGCGGGCCCGGAGCAGTAGAGGCCGGGCGTCGAAGCGGGAATCGATCTATTTCGAGTCGTGGACTTCCGCTTCTTTGCTTTCGGGCTTCCGGTTCTTTGCCATCGCCGTCGGGAATTGCCGAGTTAGCGACGCGGGCAGCAGGGTCAGCAGCATAATGCTCGGCTCGATGGCCTCGACAGAGTGGGGAAGCCCGGCGGACATGTGGGCCCAATCGCCCGGCTTGGCTTCGAATGTCTCCGATCCCATCGTCAGCCGGAGATGTCCGGACAGGACCTGGATGATGGCCGGCAGTGCGGCGGTGTGTTCGGTGAGTTCCTGATCTTGGTCGAAGGCAAAAATGACCACCCGAACGTGATCGTCTTTGTACACCACCTTGCTGAGGGTCCCCTCAACGGGAATCTCGGTTGTGTTGACCAGATCGGCGAGGAACGTGTGTTGCGAGGTCATAGTCGTCAGCGTACCGGGAACCCGGGAGCTCGGGTTGGCTGGGGAGTGTTTCACAACCCGATCCGGTAATGTAGGTGTTGGTTCAGAGCACGGTTGACCCCTCGGGGGCGGCTGAGGTTCGATCGGACCGAAGGCAAAGCCCAGATTTCATGGAGTCCCCCAACCCGTCGGGGTGGGGAGAGAGGAATCGAACATGGCCGACAAGATCAACGTCCCGCACGTACTATCGCGCAAGGGCGGTCCCAAGCTGACCATGGTGACCGCTTACGACGCTCCTACCGCGCGGATCGCCGACGCCGCCGGGGTCGACATGATCCTGGTAGGAGACTCGGTTGCGAATGCGGTCCTCGGCTACGACGACACGCTGGCTGTTGACATCGATGTGATGATCCATCACACGGCTGCCGTTGCTCGTACGGAACCGGATGCTCTGGTGGTGGGTGACATGCCGTGGATGAGCTACCACGTGTCGGTGGACGATGCCGTGCGAAATGCCGGTCGACTTGTTCGCGAAGGCGGAGCCGAAGCCGTGAAACTGGAAGGCGGCCGCAAGCGGATTCCGGTGGTAAAGGCAATCCTTTCGGCCGAGATCCCGGTGATGGGCCATCTTGGGCTCACACCCCAATCGGTGCATGCTATGGGTGGGTACCGGGTCCAGGGGAAAGCTGGCGAAGCAGCCAGGGAACTTCTCGAGGACGCCCATGAATTGGCTGAGGCGGGTGTTTTTGCCTTAGTACTTGAAGGCATCCCCGATGTGCTTGCCCAACTCATCACGAAAGAGGTCTCGGTGCCAACCATCGGTATCGGCGCCGGTGAGCACACCGACGGTCAGGTGCTGGTCTTCCACGACGTTCTGGGACTGCACGACGGCCGGGTGCCGAAGTTCGTTCGCAAGTATGCGAATCTCTTCGACGACGCGGTGCTGGCACTGCGGGCCTATGTCGGCGACGTCCAAAGCGGTGCCTTCCCCGGTGATGAGGAGAGCTATCACATGACCGAAGAGGCGGCCAAGGAGCTATTCAAGGAGGAGCCACGCGACGACTTGTCCTGGCCCTTGTCCTGGTAACGGCCGCTTGCACCGACGCGGCGGTTTCTCCTCCGACGACAGCACAGCCCGTGCCCGCTGCGTCGACGACCGCATCCACCGCGTCTTCGACCACTGCGACGGCGATGACGACCACCGCAGCTCGCGTTGTCGAGGGTTTACCCGGGTTCGAAACGGTCGAGGTAATTCTGGAAGGCGAATCGCTGCTCGTCGCCCTCGCCGATACACGGGACCTGCGGACTCAGGGCCTCATGGGCGTAACCGATCTGGGAGGTCTCGATGGCATGGTGTTCGTGTTCCCCGACCCGTCGGTCCACACGTTCTGGATGAAGGACACGCTCATCCCGCTTGACCTCGCCTTCTTCGCGACCGACGGATCCTTGTTGGGCGTGCTGACGCTGGAACCCTGCCCATCGGGCGCGTGCCCCTCATACGGCGTCGGCGAGCCCTCGCAATGGGCCATCGAGGTCCCGGCCGGCGGTTTCGCCGATCTTCCCTTGGATGCGACGCTCGATGTCGGCCGGGACCCGTTTCTCGCCCTGTTCTCAGAGAGTTAGGCAATAGCTTCCAGCTTCGAGCCTTCCCAGCTTCCGGCAGCTGGATGGCTTCGCTCCCAGCATCCCGCCAGAACAGTGGTTCGCTGGTTGCTGGTCGCTGCTCCGCGAAAACTCCCTTGCTACTGGGGTTCCGCTACCTGCCTATCGTTGGTTACACTTCCAACGCTTCCCCGGGTAACCAATGCTTACCCGAGCCTGCTCCGCCAGACGGCGGGGCCTTCCGCATCGAGCGGTTGTCCATAGGAGGAGGTTGCCTTTGCGCAACTATGAGCTGATGACCATCCATCGGCCTGAATTGGCCGATGACGACTACCGAACGCTGGTGCGCGAGACGGAGGAGTTCCTCCGGAGCCGTGGTTCCTCCGTTCTTGATACCGACCTCTGGGGCAAACGCCGCTTTGCCTATGAGATCAAACATCTCAACGAGGGCTACTACTCAGTACTCAAGTTCTCGGCCGAACCAGACGTGGTCGATGACCTGGACCGGGTGCTATCGCTGGCCGATCTGGTGATTCGACACAAGATCTTTCACCTCGACAAGACATGACCGATCGGCAGGTGTCACACCCCTCTGGCACAGTGAGGGTGAGCCTGCCTCGTAAGGAGAGAGAAGAATGGCGACGAACAGTGTGACCGTGATCGGCAATCTTGTTGAGGATCCCGAACTTCGTTTCACCCCGTCCGGTGTGGCCTTGGCGAAAATCCGGGTGGCTGTGAACCGCAGATGGCGTGACCAAGCAGGTGAGTGGCAGGAAGAGACCGGTTTCTTTGGTGGCACCCTGTGGCGAGAGGCGGCGGAGAATGCTGCCGAGTCGCTGACCAAGGGTGCCCGCGTGATCATCACCGGCAGCCTGGAGCAGCGCCAATGGGAGACTCAGGAGGGCGACAAGCGATCAGTCGTTGAGATCCGTATCGACGAGCTTGGCCCGTCGCTTCGCTGGGCTACGGCCTCGATCACGAAGACGGCCCGGTCGGGCGGCGAAGACTGGGGTAGCGGAAAGCAGAGCGTTCCGGCCGCGCCCGTGGCCCGGGAAGATTACGGGCCAGATGAGGCACCGTTTTAGGTAGGAGGAAAGACACAGAAATGGCTGCAAAAGCACCTCGGCGTCGCCGAGAGAACCCCAAGAACGTCAAGAAATTCAAGAAGAAGGTCTGTTACTTCTGCCGGGAGAAGATTGACCATATCGATTACAAGGACGCTGCCGTGCTCCGCAAATACATGTCCGACCGGGCCAAAATCCGGGCGCGACGGGTGACCGGCAACTGCACGCAGCATCAGCGCCAGGTGGCGATTGCGATCCGCAATGCCCGCGAAATGGCGTTGCTCCCATATGTAGGGCAAGGATGAAGCTCATACTCACCGAAGACGTCTCGGGGTTGGGCGGCAAGGGCGAGGTCGTAGAGGTTGCCGATGGCTACGGTCGCAACTTCCTCCTTCCCAAGCGCTTGGCGATGAGGGCAACCGCGGGAGCCCTACGAGATGCCGAGGGCATCAGGACGGCGCACGAAGAAACTCTCCGAAAAGTCCTCGAAGAGGCCGAGGCAACCGCCGGGATCCTGGTCGGGACCCGAGTGGTTCTGGCTGCCCAGGCGGGAGATGAGGGCAAGCTCTTCGGGTCGATCTCCACCACCGACGTGGTCGACGGTGTTCTGAAGTTCACTGGTGTGCAGCTCGATCGCTCCACGGTCCAGATGGCCGCTCCGATCAAGAGTATCGGCTTGCATGAGGTGATGGTCAAACTGCACCCGGAGGTTCAGTTTTCTCTGACCATCGATGTGATTCCTGCGTGAGGCAACCATGACCGATCTCGACCGGATCTCCGCTCCCACCAGGAGCACATCCGGTCGGGGCCGTATTCCCCCTCACAACATCGACGCCGAGGAATCGGTGCTGGGCGCCATCATGCTTTCGGCGGATGCCGCCAATCTGGTGATGGACAAGCTCGAAGCCGATGACTTCTACGTTCCGGCGCATCAGGCTATTTTCGATTCGATTGTCCAGTTGTACAACGCCAACCAGCCGATCGATCCGCTGACCGTCTCGGACGCGCTGCACCGCAAAGGCGAGTTAGACCGAATCGGCGGCGCCGGATATCTCACCGACTTGATGGAGGGCGTGCCCACAGCCTCCAATATCGAGTATTACGCCGAGATTGTTGAGGAACATGGTCTACGGCGCCGCTTGATCAGCGCCGGTGGCCTGATCGGCGATCTGGCGGTCATGACCGATCTCGAAATCTCGGCAGTCCTCGACCGGGCCGAGCAAACGGTGTTCGGAGTCGGTGAGCGGAGGATCGGCGAAGGCCTGATCGCGATGAGCCCGCTGCTCCACAGCACCCTCGAAGTGATCGAAGAGATGGAAGCCCGCGGCACTGAGTTGACCGGGCTGGCCACCGGTTTTCGGGACCTGGATCGCAAATTGGCAGGACTGCAGGCTGCCAACCTGGTAATCGTTGCGGCAAGGCCGTCGATGGGTAAGTCGGCCCTTGCCTCGAACATTGCCACCAACGTGGCCATGGACGGTGGGACCGTGGCCATGTTCAGCCTCGAGATGAGTCGCGAAGAGATCGTGCAGCGGCTTTTGTGTTCTGTGGGCAGGGTCGATTCGATGAAACTCCGTACCGGTCAGCTCGGCCCTCAGCTTTGGCAGAAGGTTGTGCACGCCGCTTCGCGCATGTACAAAGCGCCGATCTTCATCGACGATTCCGGGCAGCTCACGGTTACCGACATCCGGGCAAAATGTCGCCGGCTCAAGCGTCAACACGGGTTGGACCTCGTGATCATCGACTATCTCCAGCTGATGACCGGGTCGAACCGCGAGAATCGCCAGCAGGAGATTGCCGAGATAAGCCGGTCACTCAAGAACCTCGCCCGGGAACTCGATATCCCGATTTTGGCGGTGTCGCAGTTGAATCGAGGCTTGGAAGCCCGAGAGGACAAGCGTCCCAGGCTGGGTGACCTTCGAGAGAGCGGCGCCATTGAGCAGGACTCTGACGTCGTGATGTTCATCTATCGCCACGAGTACTACCACCCGGAAGCCCAGGACACGAAGGGTCTCGCCGAGGTGATTATCGCCAAACACCGGGCAGGATCCACCGGCCGGGTCGACATGACTTTCCTTCCTGAATTCACTCTTTTCGCCGACCTGGGTCGCGACGTCTCCGTCTGAAACGACCGGCGCCCCATCGACCGATGAGTTCCTCGGTGGCGTGTTCGATTCCAGAGGAAAACGGGCTTCTCTTCCGGGTGGACGATCTCAACGTGGCCTTGGCCGCTTGTATCGTCGGGTTCGCCGATCAAGCCGTTCTGCCGGATTACCTATTTTGGGCGATGGCCGGGGATTGGTTGGCTAGGTTCAATCTCATGACTAACCAATCCCGGGTCCTGTGGATCGTCGGCATCATCGTGGCTCTGGTCGTACTCGGCCAGCTACTCGCGCTCCTCAAATGGGCGATCGGTTTCGTGATCCTGGTGGTCGTGATCGGTCTCGTGGTTCGTGCGATGGGATCAGATACCGACCGGGGACCTCATCCCTGACGGGAGTTGCCGCGGCGCAGGCCCGAAGGGCCTGAGGGCGGTGCCCGTAGGAGCGCTCGCCGGCCGGGTAACCGCTCACCGCGTTGGCGGCGGCTCGGCGACGAGCGCTCCTCGTATTCCGCAGCCCTCGGCACCCGGCCGCCGAGTATGCAAGGCTTGGATAAGCCAGAGGATGGCGTGGCGTACCGGCGACATCGATAGGAGCAATGAGTGGCACAGCGCAATGTGATCATCATCGGAGCAGCCGGGCGAGACTTCCACAACTTCAACACCCGCTACCGCGATGACGATTCGTCGAAGGTCGTTGCCTTTACCGCCACTCAGATTCCCGACATCGAGGGCCGCCGCTACCCACCGGAACTGGCCGGTCCCCTTTACCCCGACGGAATCCCCGTCTACCCCCAGGAAGACCTCACTCGCCTCATCGGAGAACTCAGTGTCGATGAGTGTGTGTTCTCGTACAGCGACGTGTCCTACCAGCATGTGATGGGTGTTGGTGCCATCGTCCAAGCGGCGGGAGCATCTTTCACGATGCCGGGACCCGCCGATACTCAACTTCCCAGCACAAAACCGGTTGTCTCAGTGTGCGCCGTCCGCACCGGGTCGGGAAAGAGCCAAACCTCCCGGCGAGTGATCGAGATCCTGATGGCCCGGGGTCTCAAGGTGGTGGCCGTCCGTCACCCGATGCCGTATGGGAACCTCGTTGCCCAAACCGTGCAACGGTTCGCCGAACTGGCCGATCTCGAGAAGCACGACTGCACCATCGAAGAGATGGAGGAGTACGAACCGCACATCGTGCGAGGCAACGTGATCTATTCAGGCGTTGACTATGAGGCAATCCTGCGGGCGGCCGAAAACGACCCAGACGGTTGTGATGTCGTCGTCTGGGACGGCGGCAACAACGACTTCTCTTTCTTCAAACCCGATCTGCGGATCACCGTGGCCGACCCCCATCGGGCCGGCCATGAGCTCCGGTACTACCCAGGCGAAATCAACGTTCGGATGGCCGATGTGGTGGTGATCAACAAGGTCGACAGTGCCGATCCCGAAGGGGTCAAGACGGTCCGGGAAAACACAATGGCGATCAACCCCCGAGCGGTCATCGTGGAGGCGGCGTCAACTGTACGAATCGACGACCCCGACATCGTGCGAGGCAAGCGTGCACTCGTGATCGAAGACGGTCCCACCCTCACCCACGGTGGGATGAAGATCGGGGCCGGGGTGGTGGCCGCCAGGCGGGCAGGGGCAACCGAACTGGTCGATCCACGCCCCTACCTGGTCGGACGCCTGCGAGAGACCTTCGAGACTTACCCCGACATCGGCACGATCCTGCCGGCCATGGGCTACGGCGAAGAGCAACTGCGCGATCTCGAGGCGACCATCAACGCAACGGATTGCGATGTAGTAGTGATCGGCACCCCCATCGACCTCAATCGGATCGTCACCATCGACAAGCCGAACACCCGGGTCTTTTACGACCTGGAGGAGCTGACGAAACCCAACCTCACCGACCTGCTGGCGAGTTTCGTGGAGGAACACGGTCTGACGTAGTCCCCGTTTTGGCGCCGATGTTGCTCGCTATGTCGGGAAACTAGGCGCCAAAACCCTCTGAAAAGGCGAGACCCCCTCCGCCGACGAGGGGGTCTCTCGTTCTCGTCCGGTCCTCTCGGGAAGAGTCGGAGGAAGGGGGAACTCCGTATTGCTCGGCGTGCATGAGACCGGGCGAGAACTTGTACTTCTCCTATCGGGTTCTGCGTCTCTTTTCTTGAGTCGAATTCTCAAGGGAACTTCCCGCTGGGCCGCAACGTCTCGCTGCCAGGAGTCGATCACTTCCGCGCCGATCCCCGGGTCCAGAAGCTCGGGGATCGTGCGCGCCAGATATCCTCGTTCCGTGCAGTCCCGTTCGAACGCTATGGTCTCTCTACTTGTCCTCACTGCCGCGTGGGGGACGATCCCCCTGATCGTGCGGTCCGTGGACCTATCCACGCAACAACTGGTGGCTATGCGCTTGTTGCTGGGGGCGCTGCCCTTGCTGGCGGTTCTCCTGAGTCGCGGTGTACCGCGTTTGGGTGGTTCCCAATGGTTGAAAGTGATCGGTCTGGGGGGGCTGCTGGCCTTTCACTGGGTTGCCTTTTTCCGGTCACTCAGTACGACCACTGTGGCGATTGCGCTGGTTTTGGTCTACCTTGCTCCGGTGGCTATGGCCACCCTGGCGCCGATGGTCCTAGGAGAACCGCTCCGGACCCGAGCAGCTGGTGCGCTGGCGGTTGCCCTCGCCGGAGTAGTGCTGGTGGCCAGACCGGGTGAGGGGGCCACCACTGAAGGCGTGATCTTCGGCTTGCTGGCGGCGGCCTCATTCACCGGTCTGGTGCTGGCCGGCAAACCGATTGCCCAGCAAATCGGCCCCCTCCGGCTTGCAGCCCTGGAGACCTCGGTGGCGGCTGTGCTCACGATTCCCTGGGCTGTGACCGCCTTTCCGGAGGCGATTGACTCCTGGTGGCAGCTCGCCATTCTTGGCGTCTTGCTGACCGGGCTGGCAGGTTACGTGTACTGGAGGAGCGTCGCAGCGCTTCCGGTCGCGACGGTTGCGGTGCTCAGCTACATGGAGCCTGCCTCGGCAGTTGTGTGGGCTGCCTTTTTCCTGGGCGAAACCGGCGATCTGACCACCTGGTCGGGGGTCGTCCTGGTCCTGGCTGCCGGCGCGGCAGCCGGATTGGAGGGCCGTGAGGCTTTGTCGGCGGAGCAACCGATTTCCGGCTGAGGCTCGCGGTCTCGATGCCGAAGCATGGCGCAGTGGCGGTCAAGCGAGGTGCACCGGGGAAACCTCTTGTTAGGGCCGCCCTTGCCTCCATCGTGGGCGTCATCAGCGGCCGGGAGACAACCGCCAACGTGAAAGCCAGGTTCAAGGGGTACCGCGGCGAGTCTCTGGTCGCCAATGCGCTCCGCGGTCTTCCCGGTGCGTGGCGGTTTTTCCTGATGTCGCACTCAGTGCTGAGAGCGTGGAATTTGTAGTGACCGGCCCGGGCGCCGTTTTCAACGTCGAGGTAACGCAGACGCAGGAACGGTGGCGGCGAACTCACCTGGCTTGCACATTCACGGGCGGCGCAACAATGGGCCGGTGACACAAGCCATGCGGTAGGCGCGCAATTTAGAGGAGCGACTCGGGGTTGAGGTACGGCCTGTGCGGGCCATAGTGGGGGCCGACCTCACGGGTGAAGAAGTCGATGGACTCCCGGTGGTCCGACTTGAAGAGCTGACCGAATTCCTCCTTTCCGACAATGGGCGGCCCTTTCCATGGGAGGTAGCGAAGCGTGTGTTGGGCACCCTCGAGGCCGTGATGCGCTAGAAGTAAGGCATGAGCACCTGGAACGAAGTTGGGGAGCGAGTGTATGTCCACCGCTATGCATGGCTGGCTCTGACGATCGGTGCAGTCGTCGGTGATGACGGTGTCTTGATCATCGACACGGGTGACTCGCACCGCCAGGCCCGCGAGCTGATCGACGACCTCGCCACACTGACCGACCTGCCCGTCCGCTGGGTCGTCAATACCCACTATCACTGGGACCATTGCTGGGGTAACGCTTTGTTCCGTACGGCGGAACTGTGGGGCCATGAGAACACCCGGCTGGAGCTACTCGAACACGGGGAGGACGCCCGTCGCCGGGTCATCGGATTGCTCCCGGTCGAGCACCATGACGCCATTCGTGCGGTCGAGATCGTCCCCCCGGAGCACACGTTTTCGGATCGCGTTTCGATCGACATCGGGCGGGCCGTCGACCTCAGGTATCACGGACCGGGGCATACCAACAGTGACATCTCCGTGGCTGTGGATGAGGTGTTGTTCGCCGGCGACCTCGTCGAGGAAGCAGGTCCGCCGGCCTTCGGGGACGCGTATCCGCTTGACTGGCCGGCCGCTTTGGACGGGCTGCTCGGCTACGTGCACGGTCCCGTTGTTCCCGGCCACGGCCGGCCGGTCGACCGGGCCTTCGTCGAGCATCAGCGAGCCGATATTGCCGTCACGGTAGAACTGGCCCGAGCCGGCTTCGAGGGCCATGTACCGATGAGCGAAGTCGATGTCGAGGATGCACCATTCTCCGTTGAGGTGAGCCGTTCGGTTGTGGAGCGGACCTACGCCCAGCTGACCGGGGACCTCTGAGAGCACGCACCTCAGCCGTCTCTTTCGGCCAGCTCCCGGAACTCATCCGGCACTGCGCCGGTCTCGGACAGGGCGACCGAGGCATACCCAACGGCCTTTCGTCCGAACCGATCCCGTACCCCGTCGACCGACCGGTCGAGTGCCCAGAGAGCGGCGCCGGCGACGGTGCCCGGGCGCCGTTTCTCCTCGCCGATATCGATGGGAAGTTCGAGCTGCAATGCTGCCTCGTAGACCAGGTGCGAAACAGAGATCGCCAGAAGCGTGATCACCCGTTCTTGCGGATGATCGTTCAAGGCCGTGGTCACGAGGGAATACGCCACCTCAGCGAGAATCGGGGTGGCCGAGATGGCCGCGGGAAGGGTGATCGATCTGGTTACCGACTGCATTTCCGCGAAACGCACCCTGACCGTGACGGTCTTGCCCGCTCGCTCCTTGGCGCGCAAGCGGGTCGCTACCCGGTCGGCGAGATGGCGCAGCGTCATGCGGATCAGCGTGGTGGATATCGGCTTACGGCCCAGTGCCGACTGAGCGCCAACCGACCCGGCCCGGTGCGTCGTCTCGATGGCGCGGGGGTCCTGGTTCCAGGCCAGCGATCCGAGTTTGGTGCCGACGGCTCGCCCCAGCAGGTTTTCGAGTGACCGGCCGGGGGTGGCGGCGAGCTCGCCGATCGTTGTGATGCCCCGTTCGGCCAGACGGGCCTGAGTAACGGGACCGACCCCCCACATGAGACCAACCGGCAGGGGGTGAAGGAAATCCAACTCTTGCTCGGGTTCAACGACGATGTACCCGTCGGGTTTGGCCACCTGAGAGGCAATCTTGGCGAGATGCTTGGTGCGGGCGACACCCACCGACACCGGTAGCCCTGCCTCCTGACGGGTGCGTCGCCGTATCTCGATGGCCATCGACTTCGGTGAACCAAACAAATGTATGGAGCCGGCCACCTCGAGGAAGGCTTCGTCGATGGAGATTCTCTCCACCAGCGGGGTGAAGTCTCGCATGATGTCGATCACCTGATCGCCCAGGCGTTGGTATTCGGAGAAGTGACCACCAACGAATCTCAGATCGGGGCAGAGCTCACGGGCCCGGCGCCCGGCCATGCCCCCTCGGACTCCGTACTTTTTGGCTTCGTAGGAGGCGGCCAGCACTACGCCGCCCCCGACCGCGATCGGTTTCCCGCGCAGTGACGGATCGAGGAGTTGCTCCACCGACGCATAGAAGGCGTCGAGGTCGGCGTGCAGAATGGTGGCTGCGGCCGTAGCCATATACGGGCATCCTAATCGAACATATGTTCGATTGCTTTGAAACCCAAGGCCGTGGTCTTGGCGTAGAGATCCCAAGCCCCGCTGGCCGAACTTGAACATTAGGACAAGGCCGACTGCCGCCGCGATCCCAAAGGTCGCTCCGGTCGTGGGAGCTCCGGCGGACACCAGGGCTGCCGCCGCCCCTCCAAAGAAGATGATCTCCACGGCGACCCGCGCCGATTCCCCAGTCGCTTGGACGCCTTGGGGGCGATGAACCTACCCAAGATGCTGGCGGCCACAAGGGGGCGACCACACCCAGGAGGATTCGTGTGGTCGCGTTTGGCCCGGTCTGCCAGCCCCAATAGGCCAGCCCGGCCAGCGCGCCAAGCTGGAGTAGGAATCGCAGAGCGAGGTTGATCGACTTCACAGGGAACATCGTGCCACCAGGTGTCGGGTGGGGGTTGTCGGGTGCATCTGCAGGCTGTTGTTGAACCAAGAATGAATGAACGTTCATAATGAACATTCATTCATGGAAGGACCTCATCATGGCCTGGACGGCCGACGATATTCCCGATCAGACGGGACGGGTCGTGGTAGTAACCGGTGCCAATGGAGGTTTGGGTCTCGAGACGGCCCGCCAGTTAGCGCGCCACGGCGCCCTCGTCATCATGGCCGCCCGCAACCTCGAGAAGGCCCGAACTGCCGAGCAGGACATTCTCTCGGGAACCCCGGCCGCCTCTCTGGAAGTCCGATCGCTCGACTTGGCCTCACTCGACTCGGTCCGGCAGTTCGCCGGCGCGGTCACGGCGGACCATCCGGTCATCGACATCCTGGTCAACAACGCTGGAGTGATGGCTCCTCCCCGGCGAGAGACTGCCGACGGTTTCGAGCTTCAGTTCGGTACCAACCATCTCGGCCACTTCGTCCTTACCGGCCTGCTCATGCCCGCCTTGCTCCGTTCGAAAGCGGGGCGGGTCGTGACCGTCACCAGCACCGGGCGGCACGTGGGAGGGCGCCTCAATGTCGATGATCCTCACTACAAATCGGACTATCAGCCGTGGACCTCGTACGGCCAGTCGAAGATGGCCAACTTGCACTTCGGCGTCGAGTTGAACCGCCGCTTGCAAGCCGCCGGTACTACCGTCGAGAGCCTTGTTTCCCATCCCGGCTTCTCGAATACCGACCTTCAGGCACAGAGTGTGGAGGCCACCGGCGGTGGTGTGAGCCAGCGGTTCTTCCATGTCGCGGTCGGCTGGTTCGGGATGACCCCGGCCCGGGGAGCTTTGCCACAGCTGCGGGCCGCCACCGACCCGACGGCCAAGGGTGGGGAGCTGTACACCCCTCGTTGGGCAAATCGGGGTTCGCCCGTTCGTAGACCGATCCTCGCCAGGTCCCGCAAACCCGAGGATATGCAGGCGCTCTGGGAGCTGTCCGAGCGAGAGACCGGGATCCCGTTTGATGTTGAGGGTCTTGTGAAGGGAGCCGATTGAGCCCGGTCACGGTACGGGTCGACCGGGCGGCCCTGGTCGGGGCATTGCTCGAACTCGTGGCCGAACGCGGGTTTCAGGTGACGTCGATGGCGGCGGTGGCCGAACGAGCCGGGGTGGCCCCCGGCGCGGCCTATGTGCGCCACGCCTCCAAGATGAGCTTGTCTGGGCGACCTATCTGGAACAAACCGCTCCTCGTCGATCTGCCGATGCTGGTCCTGTACGACCAGGGGATCGGACCGGCTGTCAGCGTGTGATCGACGACGGCGTGTTTAGACATCACACCCGGGCGCCCTTCAGATCGAAGCGGCGAGTTCGGCCACCAGGGTCGCCGCGTTGGCCACTACCGGTTCACCGTGGCCGAACACGACTGTGTCGAACCGGTAGCCCGCCAGTTTCTTCACCGAGCGATTAGCGGAATCCATGTCGGGCGAGAATTGGGGGTTCGCTCCGATCACTCCGCCGTTCGCTCCGTTCAACGCGTCGCCGGCAATGAGCAGGCTGGCGTCGGCCGAGAGCACGCTGATGTGACCCGGTGTATGACCGGGAGTCTCGATGATTTCGAGGTCGAACACGTGGTCGCCGTCCCCAACGGACACCAGCGACCGGGGTGAGGTGATAGCGGCCAGATCCCCGGCCCCGGCGTAGCCGGTGGCGTCAACGGCGGCTGCCATGACCGCAGGCAGGCTCCCTTGATGGTCTCCGTGACGGTGGGTGAGGATCACGTGGCCGACCGCACCCCAGTCCAGGCCGAGTGATATCAGTCCTGCCTCGATATCCGGCTCGCTGTTCTCCACCCCGGTGTCGACGATGGCTGCCTCTCCGCCTCGAACCACGATGTAGGCCGAAACAAAGCCAAGATTGACTCGCTGCCAGGCGACGCCGCTGGTGGCCGGCGGCGCTGTGGTGGTGGTTGTGTCAGGCGCAGTCGTGGTCGAGTTGGATTCCCCGGGGATCGAAGTAGCGGACGAGACGGTGTCGAGAGATTCGTCGGGGTCGGCACAGGCCGACAGCCCGAGCACCGCCAGGGCGAGCGTGCCCCGGCCGAGGTCGTAGAGGAAGCCTCGTCGACTGATGCCCGGGTGCATGGTTGTCTCCTTACCTGATTGGTTTTGCCAACTTACCGGCCGTCTGGAGATAGGGACAAAGGAGCGCAACGGTGGGTCTGCCGCTAGGTCCAGGTCAGGCTGCTCCGCTTTGACCAATAGAGCTCGGGGCTTTCAGCCATGGCCGGAAGCTTGCCGGGCTCCACCGTGAGGGCCTCGAGGTTCGATGACAGCTGATCGACGGTGGCCGCTCCGCTGAGGACTACGTCCGCCCAGGGCTGCGCCAGAGCCGCCGCCAACGCGGCAACGTCGGGGGCTACTCCGGGTCGCCACTGGCGCAGCCTGGCAGCTGCCGTTCGGTCGCGGGTGGTGAGACGGCCGTTGGCCAATGCCTCTTTCACGATCACACCGACACCGTCTGCGTGCGCTTTGGCGAGTATCGGTCCTGTGGAGGGTTCGAGCAGGTTCCAGGTTGCCTGAATCGTTCCGAAAAGCCGGGCGCCGTCGACCTCGATATCGATGGCGCGCCGGATTGTCTCGCTCTGCCATGGCCCGCTGGCACTCAACCCGATGATGGCACCTTCTCCGCGAATCGCTGCCAATCGTTCGAGCACGGCCCGGTCACTGAGCACGTCCAGCGTTGCGGAGTGAATCTGATACAGCTTTAGGTGAGGGCAGAGAAGACGCAAGGTCTCCTGATATTGCGAATCGAGATGTCCAACGGTGAGATCTTTGATCTCGTGGGTTTCGGCCGCAATCCGCCAACCTGCCGTATAGCGATATCCCCACTTGGAACTCACCGTAATCTCACCCGGCGCGATGTTCCGAGTTGCCAGCCAACTCGCCAGGAAGGCTTCAGCCCTTCCGTAGGAGCGGGCCGCATCGACATAACGGATTCCCGCCTGCCGGGCCTTGTCCAGCACATCATGGGTGTGTTGTTCGAGTGCCTCGATGGTGCGCCGTCCGGCCAGGTCGACACCGTGACCGAGGTTGAGATAGCCGGGTCGACCCAGGGCAGCCAACCCGAGACCTAGCCGGGTCACCTCGAGTCCCGTTTCGCCGAGCGGCCGTGATTGCATCACCCCACTTTACGAAGCGGACGTCAATCAGCCGGTCGACCCCAGGCCGGGTGGCCGGTGGCACCCGGGGGAAAGGCCCGTCCTCCTAGATTTGCCCTGCGTGCGCTGGTCACCGGTGCCGGGATCGGCCATTATGGATCGCTCAATGAGCCTCATATGACTTTCACTTCGTCCGAACTCCGCGCCCGCCTCGACGGACTCGCACCGAATGACCGGCAGCGCTTCCGGCGCCGGCTGTCCGGAGCCGATCGCCTCCCCGACCCCACCCGGCGGGAGAAGGTGCTCGCCACGATCGCCGGGGAGATCGACGCCGCTCGTCAGAGACTCGAGCGACGCCGGGCAGCAGCGCCGACGAGGCTCGCCTACCCGGCCGAGTTGCCGATCACCGAACGCAGGCAGGAGTTGCTCGAAACCATCCGGCGTCATCAGGTAGTGATCGTTGCGGGCGAGACCGGCTCGGGGAAAAGCACCCAGCTGCCAAAGCTCTGTCTCGAATTAGGTCGCGGTGTGGAAGGGATGATCGGTCACACCCAACCCCGGCGGATCGCAGCTCGGTCGATTGCCGAGCGGGTGGCCGAGGAACTCGCCACCACCGTCGGTGGGCTGGTCGGCTACTCGGTTCGGTTCTCCGATCAGATCGGCGAAACCACCCTGATCAGACTGATGACCGACGGCATCCTGCTGGCAGAAATCCACCGGGATCGGCGTCTGAGCCGTTACGACACGATCATCATCGATGAAGCCCACGAACGCAGTCTCAACATCGATTTCCTGCTTGGCCACTTGAAGACGCTGCTACCCCGTCGCCCCGATCTCAAAGTCATCATCACGTCGGCCACGATTGACACCGAGCGGTTCTCTGAGCATTTCCAGAATGCCCCGGTCGTCGAAGTGTCGGGCCGCACCTACCCGGTCGAAGTGCGGTATCGGCCTCTCGATGACCCCGCCGAGCCCGAACCGCGCGACCAGCCGCAGGGCATCTGCGATGCGGTGGTTGAGCTCTTCGGGGAGGGGTCGGGCGACATCCTGGTGTTCTGCTCGGGGGAGCGGGAGATCCGAGACGCGGCCGACGCCCTGGCCGAGCTCGACCTGACCCACACCCAGGTGCTGCCACTGTATGGTCGGCTCTCTGCCGCGGAACAACACCGGATCTTCCAGTCGCACCGGGGCAGAAGGGTGGTGCTCGCAACCAACGTGGCCGAAACCTCCCTCACGGTGCCCGGCATCCGCTACGTCGTAGATTCAGGAACTGCCCGAATCTCACGGTACAGCAAGAGAACCAAAGTCCAGCGCTTGCCGATCGAGCCGGTGTCCAGGGCCTCAGCCGACCAGAGGGCCGGCCGGTGCGGGCGTCTCGGCCCGGGCGTGTGTATTCGTCTGTACAGCGAGGACGACTACAACGCCCGCCCCGAGTTCACCGAACCGGAGATTCGGCGCACCAACCTGGCCGCCGTGATCCTGCAAATGCTTGCCCGGGACCTGGGCGATATCGAGACTTTCCCGTTCCTCGATCCGCCCGACGCCCGCACGATTCGAGATGGGATCGCCTTGCTGGCCGAGTTGGGAGCTGTGCAGCCGGAGCAGCAGAGATCCGGGAAATGGCTGACCAGGGTGGGCAGGCAGATCGCCGAGTTCCCGCTCGATCTTCGGCTGGCCCGCATGATTATCGAAGCCGATCGCAACGGTTGCCTCACCGAGATTCTCATCATCGCCGCAGCGTTGGCCATTCAGGATCCGCGTGAGCGTCCCCTCGAGAAACGGCAGCACGCCGACCAACAGCACACTCGCTTTCGTGACGCAGATTCGGACTTCCTGAGCTGGCTGCGTCTCTGGGAGTACCTGGGCGACGAGCGACGGGCCCGGACCTCGAACCAGTTCCGGCGGATGTGCCGGGACGAGTTCCTCAACTACCGGCGGGTGCGAGAATGGCAAGACGTCCATGCGCAGCTGCGCGACGTGGCGGATGAGCAGGGCTTCACGGTGAATCGCCGGCCGGCGGCCCCGGATATCATTCACCGCTCCCTTCTGGCCGGCCTTTTGTCAAATATCGGTCATAGAGACCCGAATGGTTTCGAATACCGCGCTGGACGGGGCGCTCGCTTCTCCATCAACCCCGGCTCAACCCTGTTCAAGCGGTCCCCTGAGTGGGTGATGGCGGCCGCACTGGTGGACACGAGCCGGTTGTGGGCCAGGGGAGTCGCCGCGATCGATCCGGAATGGGTCGAAGAGGTGGGTGCCCACCTGGTCAAACGTTCGTACTCAGACCCCTGGTGGGACCCGGCTCGAGGCGCGGCCATGGCCCGGGAGACGGTCACCCTTTTCGGCCTGCCTCTCCAGACCGATCGCACTATCCAATACGAACCCGTCGACCCGGCCGGAGCGAGAGAACTCTTCATACTCAACGCCCTCGTAGCCGGCGAATGGGAAACCGATCACCGATTCATTCGGCACAACCGGTCTCTCATCGCTGAAGTTCATGCCCTCGAGGCACGCCGGCGGCGCGCCGATTTGCTGGTCGATGACGAGGTCATCTACCACTTCTTCGATCAGCGGATTCCTGGGGACACGACGTCGGTGCGCCATTTCGATAGCTGGTGGAAAGAGGCTCGCCGTCTGGATCCTCATCAGCTCGACCTCAATCTCGACCTGCTCATCGATTCGGCCACGGGTCCGGTCGACGAGTCGGCCTTCCCGGAAGTGTGGGCTCACGGGGATTTGGCGCTTCCCATCACTTACGAGTTCGATCCGGGCAGCCCCACCGACGGGATCACCGTCGACATTCCGATTCAGGATCTCGACCGGGTCGATCCGGCTGTATTCGAGTGGCATGTGCCGGGTGTGCGCGAAGAGCTGGTCACGGCGCTGATCCGGTCGCTGCCCAAGCAGCTAAGGAAACGGTTCTCACCCGTTCCCAATACGGTTCGACTGCTGATGGAAGATCTCGATCCAGACGACGGGGGACTCCTCAGCTACCTGCGGCGAGACCTCGCTCGAATCGGCGGTATTCCGGTTCCGGCCGACGCGTTCGACTTCACCCTTCTCCCGTCCTATCTTCAGCCGACCTTTCGAATAGTGGACGGCGAGGGCCACGTCCTCGCCGAGGGCGGCAATTTGGCCGCTCTCAAGACGGACTTGCGGGAGGAAGCCAGAGCGACGGTAACGGCCTCCGGCCACGAACTCGAGCAAACCGGTTTGACCGCCTGGAGTATTGGCGAACTTCCCCAGGTTGTGGAGATCAGCGGAACAACCCACTCTGTCAAGACATATCCGGCCGTGATCGACGAAGGAACCTCCGTGGGCGTCCGGCTCTTGGCCACCCCTGGAGAGCAGGCAGACGCCATGTGGGCCGGAATCCGCCGCCTCCTCTTGTTGAATCTGCCATCGGCCGGGCGCCTGCTCCGGCCATTGCTAACCAGCCAGGCGACCGCCGCGGTCAAGGGCGGTCCCTACGACACACCGGCGGAGTGGGCGCAGGATTGCCTCACCTGTGCGATCGATCGGATCATGGGAAAGGTGGGCGCTCAGATTTGGGACGGGGTGGCCTTCGAAGGTTTGCTGGCTGAAACCCGCGACCAACTCGACGGCCGACTCACCGGGGTGGCCGAAGCGTCGCTGCAGATCCTGAGCACCCTCCTATCCGTCCGGGTGGCGCTAGCCCGAGTCTCCAGCCCCTTTGAGAGCACCGTCGCCGATATCGAGGATCAACTCGATCGGCTGATTTATCCTGGATTTGTGGCGGGGATCGGGGCCGAACGCCTGTCCGACCTGAACCGGTATCTCCAAGCCATTGAGCGCCGGCTCGAACAGCTACCGGAGAGCGCCGAACGCGACCGACGGAGGATGGCATCGGTACAGAAACTGGAGGATCAGCATGATCGGCTGCGGGAAGCGCGGCCGGATTCAGCGTCGGTATTGGAGATCGCCTGGATGTTGCAGGAACTGCGGGTCAGTCTCTTTGCCCAAGCCCTCGGCACTCGCGGCAAGGTCAGCGAGAAACGAATCGCCCAGGCGTTGGCCGATGCACTGGCCGGGTGAATGGCGCAGCTATGGCGTGACCGAACCACCCGGCCATCGCAGCAATGTCGTCCCGGCGAAAAGCTATGGTCGTTCCCGGGCGGCAAATCAACTGCGCCGACCGGCCGTTTCACACGAGCGCGGGAGAGGTGCCCGCAGTTAGGGTGTTCCTTCATGAGACCGAGTTGGGACGAGTATTTCCTGGAGTTAGTCGATCAGATTGGATCCAGAGCGACTTGTGATCGCGGCAAGAGCGGCTGCACGGTCGTCCGTGAGAAGCGGATCATTTGCACCGGATACGTGGGCTCCCCGTCCGGAATGCCCCACTGTGACGAGGCCGGGCACGAATTCAAGCAGGTGATCGATGAGGACGGAACCACCCGCCGGCACTGCGTTCGGACCGTCCATGCCGAGCAGAACGCCATCTGCCAGGCAGCCCGCTACGGGCTGTCGCTGGAGGGGACCACTCTCTATTGCTCGATGGAGCCGTGCCGGGTGTGCGCCATGCTGATTGCCAGCAGCGGCATCTCGAGGGTGGTGGCCCGACGTCGCTATCACGCCGGCCAGGACAGCCGCCGCATCCTCTCGCAGGCAGGCGTGACCCTCGATGTGATCGAGGACACGGTCGAGGGTTACGAAGGGCAATAGCCGAATGGGACCCTGCATCCCGCGCACCAGATCAATTTCGGTCAGGGAACCCGTTCGCAGGGGGCCCAATGACCCTTGACGATGCCAGGTTCATGGAAGTGATCGACCGGACACCTTTGGTCTCTATTGACCTGGTGGTGGTCGATCCCGATCAGCATGTGTTGTGCGGATGGCGGGTCAATCAACCCGCCCGGGGATTCTGGTTTGTGCCCGGCGGGAGAATCCTCAAAGGGGAAACGCTTGACGACGCCTTCAGGAGGATCGCCGGGTCGGAGCTGGGTCACGGTGAATGGAGCCGCTCAGACGGCCGGCTGCTCGGGGTGTTCGAGCATCTGTACGACACAAACTTTGCCGACGTTCCGGACATCTCCACCCACTACGTGGTCCTGGCCTACCGGCTCGACGTGAAGACCCGCCCGACACCACCCGATGTCCAGCACTCGAAATACGCATGGTGGTCAAAATCCGCCGCCGCAACGGATCCGGTCGGGCCGACCATCCACCCCAACACAGCCGCCTACTTCGAGTTCGTCTGAGGGCCCGCCTTCGGCGGGTAGATCCCCATGATCGAGGTACCCGCGGTCACACTCTTTCTCCGGCCCGCACCCGACAAACCGACGCTCCATGTGGATGACCCCACCTTCTTCCGCCAACAGCTTGCCGTCCTGGTCGTAGTCACAGTGCAGACCGTGAGGTACCTCGCCGGTTGGGAACCTTCCCGGGAGGTGAGATCGTCATACTGTTGTGTGATGCCGAACGAGCTCACCAAGGAGAAAACGATGCGTAGATTGCTGATACCCCTGGCGGCGATCAGCTTGATTTTGGCCGGCTGCGCGGGGTCAACCAACGCGGCCGCACAAGTTGTGCCGACGGGAGGAACGCCCATGAGCAACACGATCGCAGTATCCGGCACCGGCGAGGTGACCGGGACCCCCGACACGCTGATCATTGATCTTGGCGTGCAGGTGCTGCGACCGTCGGTCGGTGAGGCTACCGGTGAGGCGGCTCGTCTCGCCCAAGCCGTCATCGACGCCCTCAAGACAGAGGGCGTCGCCGAGAACGACATTCAGACCACCAACTACTCGATCTGGCCTGAGTACGACTACCGCAACGACAATCAAACGTTGCGTGGCTATCGAGTCAGCAATACGGTCAGCGCCAAGATTCGGGAACTGGATAAGGCCGGTGAGGTCATTGACGCGGCCACCGCGGCCGGCGGTAACGATGCAGTCGTCAATGGCATCCGGTTCGACCTCGAAGCCAACGGCGCTCTGATCATCGCGGCCCGGGAGGCAGCGTGGAACGATGCAAAAGCCAAGGCCGAGCAACTGGCAGCTCTGGCCGAGGTTCGGCTCGGCAAGGCTGTTTCGATCAGCGAGGCATCCAGCCCGACCCAGCCTCCGATCCTCTACGCGGAGGCGGCGGCAGCGTTTGACGGCGCCACGCCGATCCAGGCCGGTCAAGCTTCGGTTTCGGTGGTGGTCACCGTCCAGTTCGCCATTGAGGGGTAACCAACGGCTATCAGCAGGCTGCCGGGCGAGCTCCGGCAGCCTGGGCAGGGTGGCCTTGTCCGACCGGTATCCTCGGGGTCGTGGGCTATCTGCTGTTGACCAACGACGATGGCGTGGACTCACCGGCGCTGCTTCCGTTCGCACGCGCCCTTGATGAGATCGCCCCGTTGAAGGTGGTAGTGCCGGCCGAGGAACGCAGCTGGGTCGGCAAAGCCATCACCCGTTTCGACGAAATCAGGGTTGAGCGGACCGTTCGGGAGGGGATTGAGGTCTTCGTTGCCGATGGATACCCGGCTGATTGCACCCAGTTGGGGGTCCACTCGCTGTTCGGCGCAAAACCGGACATGGTGCTTTCCGGTATCAACATTGGACTGAACCAGGGGCTCGGCTTCCTACTCTCGAGCGGCACCGTGGGAGCAGCTGCGGAAGGATGGATTGCCGGGCTCCCTGCCGTCGCATTCTCAACCGGCTCGTCGTTTGATCACCGGGGGTGGGCAAAAGAGGCCTGGTCCGATTCGTCCCGTGTCTTTTGGGAGGCCACAGCAACTCTGGCCGTCGATGTGCTGGCCGACATCTTGCGGGTCGGGTACCCGGACGGGGTTGATGTTTTCTCGGTCAACTTCCCCGAAAACGCGAGCTTCGACTCCTCGCGGCGGATCACCAGTCTGGCCAAGGTTGGATACGACAACATCTTTCGCGAACATGAGCCGGGACGGTATATCCATGACTTCAACACCGGCCTGCGGATGACCGGAGATCTGGCCGGATCCGATGTTGAGCTCTTGCGATCAGGAGTTGTGACCATCACCCCGATCCAGTTGGCCCACACGGGGACGGTTCCCGACACTTTCCGAGCTGCGGTCGAGCGCGGATAGAGGCACGGGTTTGACACAGCTTCTTCGCCGGACCGCACGCCGGTGCGCCGATCCGGGCCTGCCGAGGCTATTGCTGCCCTCTCGCAGCGGGTTTGGGCGGCTCCGTTGGTGAGGCGGTGGTGGGCACGACATCGGCAATGGCTCTAGCGTGGTGGCCATGTTGGTGGCCGCCCAATCATCGTTGACCTCGAGCGCTGTTGGTTGGCCGGTGGTGTTTGCTTCGCTGTCTCTGGTAATCCTTGCTCTGGCGCTGGCGTTGGTGCTGGGTCTGCGCATCGAACGTGAGGTGATCGTCGCCACGCTACGGGCCGCAACGCAGCTTCTGGCAGTTGGCTTCGTGTTTGCCCTCATCTTCAATTCGACCGCCGCTCAATACTGGGCCTGGTTCTGGGTTGGTGGCATGGTCGTCGTCGCAACGGCGGTAGTAATCCGACGAGCGAAATACCGGATCGACCACCTCGCTCTGGTCGCGGGAAGTGCGGTGCTGGGATCGGCGTTGATCAGTATCGCCGTTACCTTCGGGTTCGGGGTGATCGACTATGGCCCCGTTTCACTGGTGGTCATCGCTGGGATCACCATCGGCAACGCGGTGCCGTCGGCCGTTCTGGGCGTCAACCTGTCGGTCGATTCGTGCCGGGACCGGATCGGCGACCTCGAAGCACTCTTATCCCTCGGCCTGGATCGGCAACAAGTCGTGCGATATCTGGCACCGCGCAACGCCAGGATGTCGCTGATACCCCAAATCGAACGTACCAAGGTTGTCGGCCTGATCGCCTTGCCGGGAGCGATGACCGGCCTTCTCCTCGCCGGAGTTGACCCGGTTGAGGCTGTGGTGATCCAGCTCTTGGTGATGTACCTCGTATTGGGAACCGCCGCCGTGTGTGTGGTCGCAGTCGTCACCGCCATCACCCGGGCGGCGGTGACGAGCGATCTCCTTATCGCCGAATGGGTCTACCCGGAGACACCCGTTCCACCGGTAGGAAGAGAATCAGGAAAGGAGAAACGGGCTACGAGAGGGATGGCTCGATGAAGCGCCGATTGGGACGTTAGAGGGTCAACGGCGTTCCCGACCGCAGCGAGGCCTCGCGCAAGATCCGAGAACTGAGAACCAAGAACTGAGAACGCTCTTTCACACAAAGTCCTGACGCACGCGGCTCGGAGTTGGTCCGCGCTGGCCCTGGTATTTACTCCCGGCCTCATCACTCCCGTATGGGTGGTCGGCCGGCGTCGTGAGCTGATAGAAAGAGATCTGACCGATCTTCATCCCCGGGTAGATAGCGATCGGCAGGTTGGCAACATTCGACAGCTCCAGGGTCAAGTACCCGTCGAAACCAGGATCGACGAAACCGGCGGTCGAGTGGATCAGAAGGCCGATGCGGCCCAGGCTGGATTTTCCCTCCAAGCGGGCGACGACGTCCTCGCCGAGTTGCACTCGTTCGAGCGTTGATCCGAGTACAAACTCGCCGGGATGCAGGATGAAGGGGTCTTCTTCGCCGACCTCGACCAAGGTCGTCAAGTCTTCCTGCGACGCCTTCGGATCGATGTAGGGATAAAGGTGGTTTTCAAACACCCGAAAGAAGCGATCGACCCGCAAGTCGATGCTGGACGGCTGAACAAACGATACGTCGTAGGGATCGATGACGATACGACCGGCTGCGATCGCTTCTTTGATGGTCCGGTCGGACAGGATCATGATGGTCCCCGTTGGTCACGCTGATGGTAGATCGCACCGAGCCGGGGTGGGGCGGGCAGGGCAACCCCGGAAGGTTGCCGGAAGAGCGGGTGAGGGGAATTGAACCCCCGTTCCAAGCTTGGGAAGCTCGTGTTCTACCACTGAACTACACCCGCAGGATTGGCATTCTACCTGGCCTTTCGTGCGTTCACCGCTTGTCACTGTCTTGCATCGGTTTCAAACAAACCGGGTCCTGCGCGCGCCCTGGCAAATGCGATCAATGTCGCGGCCCGATCGACGAGACATACCCCCTGCGCAATATCGGCATGAGTCCCGACGCGCAGCTCCGGCGGGGCAGACCCGACGGGCCGGAACGTCGCGTACGACTTCGGGATACCTATTGGCAGGGTTTCGGTGAACAGGGCCGCTACTTGCCGGCCAGTCCGCCACCTGCACCAGGCCCTCAACTCGAGATCCATTCGGAGCGGTGAACAGCACCGGGACCGTTCTTTTACTCCGAGGGGTGAGCTTGTTGCGGAGACCGGTGACATGCGGCATGGTGAGACGGCTGGCGTCGCCGCCGTAGCTGCGGGGATCCGGGATGTTCAGCTCGACGTCGTTGAGGTCGTCGATGTCTGGGTACACGTCGCCGGCGCCGTCCTACGCGGTGCCGACTGCTCGCCTGCTCACGACCACCGGTAGGTGGGTCGGGCCGGTCAGCCGGTCGGATTCGAGCATCGAGATCCGTTCCGGGTCGACTTGAAGCTCCATCTCGTGGAGCCGGGGCCTGATCGCCGCCAGCGCTGCTTGGGCCTCCAACAACGCCAGGCGCGCCCCGGGGCACCGATGCGGCCCGGCACCGAACGCCAGGTTCGACACGAGATCTGCCAGGCGCGTGCTCTCGGCATCCGGAGTTTCGGCGCCGTTTGCTGCGGCGAGGTTCGCAGCAACCACGGTGCGCGCGGCGAGCGATCGCTCACCAATCGCCGTCTCCTGGGTCACCAGCCGGTACACCCGGGCGACAGGTGGCCGGGTCCATAACACCTGTCCAAGGAGCGCTTGGTCCGATAGGCGCGCCCTGGGCGGCACGCCGGCGGCGAACAACGCGACTAGGGCATTGCCGATCAGGTGCGTCGTCGTTTCGTTGCCGGCCACTAGGAGCAAGCGGGCCACGCTGACCGCCTCCTCTGCGGCCAGGGCCTGGAGACCGTGCAGGATGGAGCTGATGAGATCCGCTCCGGGCGCCCGCTGCAGCCGGTCGACCAGGGCGACCAGCGCTTCTTCGAGTTCCGCGAGGTCACTCTCCGAATCGATCGAGTCACCTCCCTGCCTAACCCCGGTGCCGGCCAACACCACGGCGTCGGACCATCGGCCAAGGTCTGCAAGAGGCACGCCGTCCAATCCGAGGAGCCATCCCATCGTGGCCACTGGGAGAGGTTTGGCGAAGTCGCCGACGAGATCACCGGTCCCTCTGGTGAAGATCTGTCCAACGAGACGGGCGGCGAGTGATCGAACTTCGGGCTCGAGCGCAGCGACCCGGCTGTCCGACAGGGCCTGCGTCAGCGCCCGGCGCGTGCGTGTGTGCGCCGGCGGGTCGGCTCCCAGCAGAACGGGATCCGCCGCGGCCATAATGGAAGAGGAGAACGACTCCGGGTCGCGCAGCACTGTGATCACGTTGTCGCGGCCGGTGATCTCGACAGGACTCGCCGGCGCTTTGTCGGCGGGTCGCCGGGAGGTGGTTGCGGATCGGATTGGGGTCACCTCGAGCGGCGGTGCCGGATCCGACGGGGAGACTTCGAGCCTCGTTTGTATCGCCCTCAAGGAGCTGAGCACAGTGGCGGCCGTGTAGTTCCGGTTCTGATCGAAGATGATCGATCCGGCGCCCCTTCCGGACGCTACCCATCCGTCATGGTGTTGCGGATCGACGACGTTGGGCGGCGGGATTCGTAGCGACGCCGACGCCGCCCACGCTCCATCCGCGGCTTGGGTGGCGAGGAGCCAGCCGGCTGCGCGCTCCAGTCGGTCCAACACACTGTCGGGGCCCCAGCGGGCCATGGTCTCCGCGGCACAGGCCGTGGCGAAGGATGACCCGCTGGGGTGCCAACGCGTCGCAACGGCCCCGACCACATCGACGCGTGAGCACATGGCGAGGGCCGCTCGCTGGAGTCGCTCCAGGTTGTCCGGTGCTGCGGCGCGCCCCAGCATGCGGCCCGCCAGCATGGTGGGGTACTCATCGTCGGCCCACCAGTATCCGGTCCAGGACCCGTCGGCGTTTTGCACCGATCTGAGGTATTCGACGGCGCGCTGATGACCCGCATACTCGGGGATATCGGCGGCAGCCGTCACGCACACGTGATCGCCGCACCACCCCGCGAACGAGATGGAGCCCGAAAGCTTCGTGAATGCCCCGATCCTCCCGGCGGATCGGAACGTGGCGACCGCCCCCGACGGACGAGCGTGCCGGGCTACCAAGTCCAGCGCCCGGCTCGCCCGTCGGCCGCCGAGGTTGCCCATCCGTTCCGCCAGCTGCAGCGCCCACAATGTGGAGTCCGCGTCCGTTGGCACCCTCCGGTTGTAACCCCAGCCACGCTCCCAGCGCCGGCGACGCCGCAGCAGCCGCCATGCATGGCGCGCCGCCTCACGAGCCCGTTGCTCGGGCTCACCCGCGATCGCGACGGCGACATAGGCCGTCACCCACTCGTCGCTCGCTCCGGCCAGGGTGTCGAAGTCGCGCCACCAGCCTCGGCGGTCCCGACCGGTCAGCAGGAACTCGGTTGCCCGGTCGCGACCAGCCTGGATCTCCATCTGAGAGGTCAGCAGGATGCGGTGATGTACGTCGCGTTGGGGGCCAGCACTTGTGCGCCGGCGTTGGCAGTGGGGCCGCTGCTCCAGCTTCCGCCGCTGAGCACCTTCACCGACACCTGCCCGGTCGACGGATTCCACACGACGAACTCGCCGGCCCTCAGTCCGCCCCCGATGGCCGATGTTTCGCCGCAGAAGGCGTTCACCGTCGCTCCGCCGGGGTTGATCGTGCCTCGGCCGACGTAGAAGCGGTTCTCCAGCGCCCACGAGTCGAGCTCGCCGCCGCCGCACGAGTGGACGATCTCGTGAAAGACCGTCACGTCCGTGTCCGCTTGCACATTGGGTGGTAACGCCAGCGCACACATGTTGATGCTGTCCCCGTCCCGCGGTGCGGTGCCGAAGATGCCCGCCCGGCAGCTGCCTCCGAGACAGTCCACGTTCACCGACGCAATCGTCTTGCCGGCGAGCCGGTTCGCCAGGGTGGCGCACTCGCCGCCCAACGCAGCCACCTGGGCCCGAATCGTGTTTTGCATGAAGTTGAAAGCGGAGGTGATCGCGTTGCGGTCGTTGAGATTGCAGTTCGGTACCTCCGTACCGCCTCCGGACCAGCTGCCGCCCTCGGTGTGTGTTACGAACGGCATGGAAGCCTCAGGACTCGAACTGCCACAGCACAAGCACGCCGCGGCTCAGTGGAAGGGGTACCTTCGAACCCTCGCTCGCGGCGCGGTACGAGCCGACCTGGGCCCGGCGGGCGTACATCGCCGCATCGGCGGGCTCGAGTGCGATCTCCCATCGAACCACGCCACCATCCGGAAGCTCTTGCGCACTCTGCAGCTTGATGGGCTCCTCGAGGTTCTGACCCTCGAACGGCGACTCGCCCTCCATCTCGATGGGCTCGCCGTCACGCTCGTAGAGCTGCAATTTCCACGCCGCCACCTTCTTCTCCTCCATGAAGTGCACCTCGATGGAGGCTTTGCGTCCGTTGGCATCGACGAGCTGGCCGGACCAGACGCTACGTTCTTGGGCCACGCGCGCTCCTTTCGCTGAGCGGCTCGGCGATGCCGGGCGTAGCCGGGACACCGCAGCCGGGTGGTCGTAGGCCGAAAGCATACACTCGGGCTCACGCCTTGTAGGCGATTCTTTCGATGGCCTCGAGCACCGAGGACGAGTCGTCGTGGGCGCTCATCGTCGGCAGGACTGCGGCCCCGCCGGCAGCTTCAGTCACTGCGGTGGACAAGATGGGGTGAGGGCCGACTTCGACGAAGGTTCGTATGCCGGCGCGCGCCATGGAGCGGACAGCGGATACAAAGAGTGCCGGTTCGGACATGACGCGCCACCAGTAGTCGATTGTCAGGCGAGACCCATCGATGGCAGCGCCCTTGAGCGAGGAGTAGAAGGGCGCCGGTGCCGAGCGGGGCCGGATCGACGAGGCGGCGGCACGGAACGGCTCGCGCAGCGGCTCCATCTCGGCGCAGTGGAAGGCATACCGCAGCGTCTGCCGGCGCGTCCCGAGGCCCCGGGCGGCCACCACTGCCAGCGCCGAGTCGACGGCGCCCTCTTCGCCGGTGATCACGGTTGCCGTCGGGCTGAGCTCGACGGCGATCCAGACGTCGTCTCGTCCGTCGATGGTTTCCCGTACCGCCTCGGCTGATGCCAGCACCAGGGCCATTTGTCCGGACCGTAGCGGGCGTCGGATGGCCTCCGCTTCGGCGCCGGCAACGGCGATGGCGTCCTCCAGGCTCAATGAGCCGATGGACCACGCCGCGGCGAGTTCCCCCATGCTGAGACCCACCACCGCGTCCGGCGCCACCCCGGCATCGGCTAGCATCGCCGCTAACCCGATTTGAACGGCCGTGAGCACGGGCTGCACCCGATCCGGCTCTGCGTCGGAACCTCCCAGCCGCGACACCTTCTCGAGAATCGACCAGCCGAACTGATGTCGGCAGGCGGCATCGCAATCGGCCATCGCTTTGGCGAAGGCGGCATTGTCTAGTAGCAGTCCGTCGGCCATCCCGGGCCACTCCCCGCCCTGGGAGGAGAACACGAAGGCCACGGCGCCGGTCGTGAATAGGTCGTTCACGGCTGAATGTGGGATGCGCCGAACCACGAGTACACCACCGAGGGCAGGGCCGAGTGGAGCCAGCCCGGTACCTGCGCCCCGGCTGGGAGCCGATGCCGCCATTCCTCGAGGCTGTGCACTCCACGGGAGACGATGCGGGCTGCCACGGCGGCCGGCGGGCGGGACCGGAGCGCGATCTCCACCAGGTTGGGCTCGTTTGCCTGCTCGTCCGCCTCGATGTCCATCGCGTCGTCGATTGCGCCGATGAACGCGCCGACGCCGAACATCCAACGGAGGTGCCACAGGAAGGTCGCCCGATCGGGAGATTGCGCCGGGAGCCACGCGGGCAGTCCCAGGACCACGAAGGGGAGCGCCGCTTTACGACGGAGCAAACCCGGCACCGCCAGTACCCCCGGTCGCGTCAGCGCCACCTCAGCGGCGTGCATGCGCACCACGGCGTCGTCAAGTAACCGCCGAACCGTCTGGGCGGCGTCGCCGTGGGGGAGATCGTCCACCTCCGAGAAGTACCGCCTGACGAGCAGCGCCACGGCTCGGCCCGGCGCGAGCAAGTCTCGGGACCGTCGCCGAGGAGCGCCAGCCCAGTGCCCTAACAGGTCGAAAACGTCTTCGGGGAGCAAGCCGTTCGCTGGGATCCCTGCGTCGAGAAACGCGTCGTAGACCGTGACGATGAGGTTGGCGAGCGCCCCGATGTCGGCGACCCATTGCTCGAGGTCTGGTGCCAGGCCCAGCGGTGCGATCAAGAAACGGGTGAGGAGCCAGCCGAAGCCCATGATGCGGACAGGGTCGTCCGGACCCAGCGCCGTGGGCAGGGTGGCCATCGCGTCGAGCCAGGTCCTCGACCCCGCCAGCGGATCCAGGTCCCTCCAGAGACGTGCCCCTTGGCGCGACACGTGCCCGCGCACGTCCTGGTAGACGTGCGCGGACGGGATCAACTCGCGTGTCATCAGCTCATCCCAGACGAGCCGGCGAACAGTCACCGCAGGCAATGGGACACATCCGCAAAGAGGCCGAGAACGAGATCACGCTCTACAGCGCCGCTCAGTTTCGGCACCTGGGCTGGACCGACCATGCGTCACCCTACCCGCGGCGCCAAGGTGCCGACGTAGGTCGAGGGTACGGGTCGTCGGCAGAAGGCTCAATTGATTCGTCTGATACGTCCCGATCATAGCCGCCGCCTTCGCTGGTGCTGCCTCCGCTCCGAGCGGCAACCGAAAGGGGCCGATGGGCTTGACCGGGATGTCGCCCATGCGTCGACGAGGTGAGCCGTGATGCCGGTGTCACGTGGAGTGGGTGTTGCTTCCGTGCGTGACTCCGACTCCGGACACTATGAGAAGACGCTGGCCCCTCCCCACACGGCCAAGATAACTCCGACGGCGCCCAGGAACCAGGCTCGACCCGGCCGGAATTCACCTTCCACTCCCCGCGGGCGCTCGCCTCGCCGATTCTTGAAGATGGCCAAGCCGTTGCCTAGGACCATCGCCAGTCCGATGGCCAGCACCACCTCAGGGAACAAGCTCTCCAACCCAAAGATGTCATCCATCGGCCGTCACGGTAGCGGGTATGGTTGCTCTCTCGAAAGGAGCTGCATGCCGAGGCACTGCTACGTCCTTCGTGTCTTCACTCGGGGCGATGAGGGTGGCAACCATTTGGGGGTTGTCACCGACGCCACCAGCCTGACTACCGCATCGATGCAGGCCATCGCCGTCGATCTGGGGTTCTCAGAGACCATCTTCCTGGAATGGAGAGAAGGAGAGATCCCGTATGTGCGGATCTTCACGCCGGGAGCCGAACTTCCGTTCGCCGGTCACCCGCTCGTCGGGATGGCATGGACACTGAAGACCCTCGGCCCGGGTGGTCCCGACACCCTGCGGTGTGAGGCCTTTGAAGTTGCCATCCGCCTCGACGGGGAATTGACGGCGATCGAGGTTCCGCTGGGACAGACGGTTCGTCCCGTACCGGAAGCCGCTTCGCTCGCAGCCGCGGTCGGCCTGCCGGAACCGGTGTCGGCCCGGTGGGTGGACATGCCCTTGCCCTACCTTCTGATCGAAGTCGCCTCGGCGGCAGCCGTTTCGGCGGCTGAACCTGCCTCCGAAGCAGAATTCGCCAGGGCCGGAGCAGACATGGTCTATTTGTACGCCTTTGCCTCTCCCTCGGTGGTGCAGGCTCGTTTCTTTGCACCCGGTCACGGCGTGTTTGAGGATCCTGCGACCGGAAGCGCCGCCGTTGCTCTGTCCGCAGCGCTGCGCGCCGAGGGACGTGCATCAGGCCGCCTCGAGATCCGCCAGGGGTCCGAGATAGGCCATCCATCTTCCATCAACTTGGAATGGCACGGTGCCCAAGCGAGCATCGGTGGGACGGTCCGAAAGGACGAGGTACGGTGGCTGGATATTTGAAGTCATGACGGCTCTGCGCCTCCCACTTCCCGAACCCGAGGATCCGCTCGGCCTCCGGGTTCAGACAGAAGAAGCAGGGCTTGGTTTCACGTTGGAGGGCTGGAGGCTGCGTGGGGCCAACGGTGACATGGTTCCGGTGGACGTCTACCTCCCGCCCGAACAGGAGGCTTGGGGTGTAGTCGTGGCGATGCACGGCGCCCGCGGTGACCGCAGAGCACCTTACGTGCGCGGTGCCGCCAAGCGATGGTCACGAGACGGTCTCGCCCTTGCTTCAATCGATGCTCCTTACCACGGGGCTCGCTCGCTTGATCAGACTCCTGACCTGGCCCGCAACGAACCTTTCCTCACGCAGACAGTTGGTGATTTGCGGCGGTTGTGCTCGGCAATAGGTTCCGACCGCAGGTTGGCCGGCCTCCCACTCGGGTATCTGGGTTTCTCTATGGGAGTCTTGGTTGGCGTTCCCTTCATGGCTGTTGATCAGAGGGTGAGCGCTGGAGTCTTTGCGGTTGGGGGGCGCTACCGGCACCGGGGCTACCGACCCTGCGACCTATGCCCCGCTCATTGGGGAGCGACCTGTGATGTTGCTCAGCGCCGATCGGGACGAGTTCTTCAACCGTGCCTCCGTCACCGCCTTGTATGAAGCGTTGGGGGCCTCCACGGAGTTGCTGCAGTTCCCCGGGTCCCACGGAAACTGGCAGCATCCAGGCCGCCGTTATCGGTCTATGTTCGACTTCTTCAGGACGCATCTGGGCGGTGCTCAGTGCATGAGTTGCGAGCGAAGCGGCTTCGGTTCTTAGACTGACCAACCATGGCTGCAGAAGGATCAAAGTCGGCGGTTCTCGCCGCTCTCGTCGGTAACTCGCTCATTGCCGTAGCTAAGTTCGTTGCGGCTTTCCTGACCTCAAGCGCGGCAATGCTCGCCGAGGCTTTCCACTCGGTCGCCGATTCAGGCAATCAGGTGCTGCTGTTGCGCGGCATCAGCGTGTCCCGAACTGCCCCAACGGTCCGCCACCCGTTCGGGCGTGGCAAGGAGGTCTACTTCTGGAGTCTCTTGGTGGCGGTGATGTTGTTCGTCGCCGGCGGGGTGCTCGCCGTGCAGCGGGGCATCGAGGCACTTCAGCATCCCCACGAGATCTCGACCTTCGCACCCAACTACATCGTGCTGGGAGTTGCCTTTGTCATCGAGGGGTTTTCGTTCCGGGTGGCGTTCAAGCACTTCAACGTTGTCCGGGGCTCGCGGGGAATCTGGCGCAGTATTCGTGAGACCAAAGACAGCGCCCTGCTGGTGGTCCTATTGGAGGACAGCGCAGCAATGCTGGGTTTGGTTTTCGCAATTATTGGATTAGCCATCGCCCAGGCAACCGGCAATGACCTCTGGGATGGGGTGGCATCCATCGCCATCGGAATCCTGCTGGGGTTCGTGGCGATGCTGTTGGCCACCGAAACCAAGCAACTGTTGGTCGGCGAGGCGGCCGGTCGTCGTGATCGAGCTGCGTTACGAATGTCGGTGCTGTCGTTGCCGGAAGTTGAGAGTGTTGGTCGGCTACTTACCATGCATATGGGACCCGAAGAGATCCTGGTCAACCTCGAGGTTGATCTCACCGACGGGCTGACCTCCAACGAGGTAGAGAGGGTTATCGACACTATCGAGACTGAGATTCGGAAGGTGCTGCCCGGTGCGATGAATATCTTCGTTGAGCTGCAGACCAGAGCCGATGGCTGAGGCGACGGCTCCGGCATCCTCAGCCAACCTGGGTGCTGGATTCGACACGCTGGCACTGGCCCTCGAGTTGCGCTGTACGGTGACGGCCGAACTCTCGGTCGATTGGCGGGTCGACCACGTGGGCGCGCATTCTCCAGATTCTCTCGCGCAGGATGCCGTTCTGGCCGCAGCCCAGCGCGCAGTCGGTATTGAGCGTCCCCTGCACCTGACGGTCAGCAGTGAGATTCCGGTAGCTCGCGGACTGGGCTCATCTGCTGCCGCCTACGCAGCCGGAGCACTGGCAGCGTGGCGAGCTACCGGCATAGAGCCGGTCCCGCGCCGAGTCTTTGATCTGGTTTCAAGTCTCGAAGGTCACGCAGATAACGCGGCGGCGGCTGTCTTCGGCGGGCTCCAGGCAGTCACCATCTCCGGTGATGCATATCCGTTGGTTCTACATCCCAACCTACTGCCGGTACTGGCAGTTCCCACGGCGGTCCTCTTGACCAGTGACGCACGGGCCGCACTGCCCGACTCAGTTTCTCGATACGTGGCGGTCAGGTCGCTCCAGCGAGCAGTTGCCTTGGTCCAGGGCCTCCGGACGGCCGATCGCGCCCTATTGGCGGCGGCTGCCGGAGACGAGATTCACGAGGAGCCCAGAACGGGGCTCAACCCTCAGGCCGCCGAGTTGATCACCGCAGCCCGTGACGCGGGAGCCCTGTTTGCCTGTTGGTCGGGGGCGGGCCCATCAGTTTTGGCGTTGAGCGGGGCGGCCCAAAGACCGGAAATCGCTCTCAGCTTGGCATCTGTACTCGACAACCGAGGTTCGGTGTTGACCCCGGCCATCGCCGCCAACGGGGTCGAGTAGCGGGACTCCTTGCGTTCGTTTGGCGAGTAGCGTGATGGGATGGACGCGGGGGCTGGGTTTGTTGCGAGATCAATAGAACACCACCTAGGGGTTCGGCCCGAACACGTAACGAAGCTGGGGTCAGGTTATGGAGAAGAAGTGTTCGAAGCCGTGCTTGGTGAGCGCACGGTTCTTTTCAAATCCGATCAAGAAGCCGGCCGTCGCCGGGTGGTCTTAGAAGCGTGGGCGTACCAGCGTGTTAGGGAGCTCGGGGCCCCGGCGCCACGAGTCCTTGCTACTGACCTTGGGCGAGAAACCTATCCTCGCAACTTCATCATCATCGAAAAGGTCCCCGGTGTTTCGCTTGCCGACATCAGCGTTGAGCCGGAGGAACGCTACCGACTCATCCGCGAAGCCGGATGGGCCATTCGTGCTGTGCACGAGATTGGAATTCCCCGATTCGGGCTTCTCGAGGAAGCAACCTACCTTCGAAATGCTCAGGTGCATGGAGAGTTTGACTCCTGGGTTGACTTTCTGACTGGAGTTCTTGATTTGGCAGTACCTGCTCTTCGGTCGGGTGGGGCGTTTGACGATGCGAGAGTGGATCGCGTCAACCGAGTCTTTGCCGACCACGCCGACTATTACGACTTGGGCGCCGTCGGCCAGCTTCTCCACGGTACGTTCGACCCGGCCCATGTGCTGGTCGATAAAGGCCGGATCACCGGCCTCGTCGGGTTCGGCGGCCGTTGCAGCGGAGACCCGGCCTGGGACCTGGCCTGGTTTCTGGTGGGCAACGCCGCCGAGACGCGTCATCTGCTTGATGGCTACGAACCTGATAAGCAACGAGCTGCGGACTTCGAGGTGACTATTCCGCTCTACGGCGGTCTGCGGGCGATACTGGCTGCGCGTCGAGCTGACGATGAGAACCGGCCGGTCGACCGGGACCGCTTGTTGGCTTTTGCCGACGCGTCGTTTGACGCGCTCGGACATTCGGGTTCTCCTGCTTCGTGACGTATCGCGCGTTTGCGCTTCACCCGGAGAACAGGCAAGCTGTTGGTTCCGAATCCGTCTATCAGAGGTTTGCATGGGCTCGTTGGTCAAGAAGCGGCGCAAGAAGATGAGCAAGCACAAGTACCGGAAGCGCCTCAAGGCCAACCGGCACAAGCGCAAGAAGTAGCCGTCGGCTCCTCGAAGCGCCTTTCCGGCGCCGAGTACGCCTGTGCTCACCAGCAGAATCAACAGTCTGCGTGCTGTCTTGCGCCCGTTCGTTCGCGAATACAGGTTGTCGCCAACACCGACACCGGATCGAAGATCCGATTGCGGGGAGCTACTCGACCTCGAGGATCTGTTTGGCCAGATCCAGGTCATCCCTCCGGACGAGCAACCGGATTCCTCCGAACGAGACACCCGGGTACATACCACCTACGTCGTCGGCGGCCACCGTGGCTTCGATTCCTTCCGCGGCGAGGTGAGCGCGGGCCAGTTCAGCCTCGGCGGTGGTGAAGCATTCAATGACTTCGATCAGCTGGTCGGGTGTCACGGTCAGTCACCTTCCTTGAGAAACTGCTCAATCTCGTCGACGAGTTGGTCGGCGAGGGCCGGGTGAACAGCTTCGCCGGAGGTCTCCTCGAGTCGGTGCACATAGGTGGAAAGGTCGCTCGAGTTGTCAATAGCCTGGTTGACCCGCGAGTCGAACTCCCCTGCTTCGACGGCCAATTCAGTCGCATCGAGTGTTATGCCGGCGATGAGCGTGGCCTTGCTGAGAAGGGCCAGCATTGCCTTGGGGTTTTCGTTGGCGGATAGGTAGTGCGGTGTGGCGGCCCACAAGCTGACTGCATTTATGCCGGCCTCGGCGCAGGAGACGTTGAGAACGCCCGTAATTCCGGTGGGACCCTCGTAGTCGGAGGTCAACAACTCGTGGCGTTCGACGACGGCCGGGTCGGTGGCTACTCCGATGATCGGTACCGGGAGCGTGTGGGCGACCTGACCGATGAAGGCGCCGAGGGTTATCACCTCTTCGACCCCCACCGACTGGAGTACCTCGATGACATGGTTGGTAAACGTTATCCAGCGGTGGTGGGGCTCCTCACCGAGCACGAGCACCAGATCACGATCCTGATCGGGAAGGGGGATGGCATAGAAAGCAACCACCGGCCAGGTGATGTCACGGGTGCCGCCGTCACCGATCTCAACATCGGGTCGGCGAATCTGGAAGTCAAAGAACTCCTCGGGCAAGATCACCGCAAAGGGTTCGACATCCTCGAACCGGTCGAGGATGTACCCGATCGCTCCGGACGCAGCATCGGCGGCGTCGTTCCATCCCTCGAAGGCGACCAAGGCCACAGGGTTGCGGAGCTCGGGCCGTTCTTCCCACTCGACGACATCCATTACTCACCAGGGTAGTTGCACGATGGAATAGGTGACAGCGACGAAGGCGAAGACCGGTGTGGTTGGGTCCGCAATGAGACCCGTTCTTGCGTGAGAAACCTGCGGGTAGCGCCGCCTGAAAATCACGCCAGAACGCGATCGCTACAGCCCGAACCTTCTCAAGCGGAGACTATTGGTCACCACGGAGACGCTCGAGAAGGCCATGGCCCCGGCAGCGAACATCGGATTGAGCAACCCTGCTGCGGCCAACGGGATCATGGCCACGTTGTAGAAGAACGCCCAGAACAGATTCTGTTTGATCGTCCGGAAGGTGGCGCGGGCCAGCTTCATGGCCGTTTCGGCCAGGACCGGATCCCCCGACATCAAGATGACATCCCCCGCCTCGATGGCAACGTCGGTACCGGTACCCACGGCCATACCGAGGTCGGCCTGGGTCAAGGCCGGCGCATCATTGATCCCGTCGCCGACAAAAGCGACCGTCTTCCCCTGCTCTTGAAACTGGCGTACCTGGTCAGCTTTCTCGCCCGGCATGACCTCGGCGACGAATTGATCGATGCCGATCTCAGCAGCTATCGACGCGGCCGTTCGGTGGTTGTCGCCGGTGATCATGGCGACCTCCACACCGAGGTCTTTCAGAGCAGCGACCGCCGGGCGGGCCGTGGCGCGCAATGTGTCGGCCACCGCCAGCACACCCCTAGCCTCGGCATCCCAGCCGACCAAGAACACGGTCTGGCCCCGGGTCTCCAACCTTGCCGCCTCGTCGAGGTAGCGGTCCGGGATCAGCAAGCCCTGGTCTGCCAGCAGCTTCGCTTTGCCCACGACCACCTGGACTCCGTCGACGGTTCCGCGCACGCCGAGGCCGGCGAAGTTCTCGAAGTCAGAAGTAGCTCCTAGGTCGATGTCCCGTTCCTCCGCTCCCAGCGCCACCGCCCTGGCGACCGGGTGTTCGCTGGCGGCTTCGATGGTCCCGGCCAGATAGAGGAAGCGCCGCTCATTTTCGTCGGTCCGGATATCCGACAGGCTCATCATGCCCCGGGTGAGAGTCCCGGTCTTGTCAAACAGAATGGTCTGGATGGCTCGCGAACGCTCGAAGATCTCGGCGCCTTTGAAGATCACGCCCAACTCGGCTCCCCGCCCGCTACCCACCATGATGGCGGTCGGGGTGGCCAATCCGAGCGCGCAGGGACAGGCGATGATCAGCACAGCAACGGCTGCAGTCAAGGCTTGAGCGAAGTCGCTGCCGATCAGGTACCACGCTCCAAAGGTTGCGAGGGCAATCACCAGCACAATCGGGACGAACACCCCTGAGATGCGGTCGGCCAGCTTCTGGACGGGTGCTTTGGACGCTTGCGCTTCCTCGACCAGATGCACGATTTGAGCCAGGGCTGTGTCGGAACCCACCCGATTGGCCCGGATAGTCAACAAGCCTTGTTGATTGATAGTGGCTCCGTAGACGGCGTCTCCCGGCCCCTTGTCGATAGGCACCGACTCGCCCGTCAGCATGCTTTCGTCGAGCGAAGAGCGCCCGTCTTCAATGGCTCCGTCCGTAGGCACTTTCTCACCCGGTTTGATCAGTATCAGGTCGCCGACCCGTACTTCTTCGATAGGGACCATCACCGGCTCTCCGTTCCGCAGGACCCTGGCCTGCTTGGCCCCCAGTTCCAGAAGCTTGGTGATGGCTGCCGAAGCCCGCCCTTTGGCTCGTGCCTCGAAGAACCGGCCAAGAAGAATCAGAGTGATGATGGTGCCGGCAGTTTCAAAGAACACCGGTTGGGAGTGGAAGAATGCCCAGACTGAGTAGCTGTAGGCCGCCAGGGTCCCGATCGAAACCAGCGTATCCATGTTCGCTCCGAACGAGCGAATGCGTTTGAGTGCGGCCTGATGGAACTGCCATCCGAAGATGAACTCGACCGGAGTCACCAGGGCCCATTGGACGATGAGACTCCACCGGGTGTCCCGTCCGGTCATCGCGAGGATTATGACGGGCAAGGTGAGTAGGGCGGCGGCCAGGAAATTCCGCCACTGAAACCCCACTTCTTCGTCGTAGCGTTCCACGACGCTCTTGCGTTCCTCGTCCTCTTCGACGAGGTGGATCTCATAGCCGATCTTGGCAACCGCGTTGGTGATACTGCTGAGATCGAGATCAGGGCCGCCCCGGACCCGGGCTTCTGACCCGGCGAAGTTGACGACGGCCGACTCGACGCCCTCCTGCTTGTTGAGGACACGCTCAACCCGCACCGCGCATGAGGCGCAGGTCATGCCCTCCACGTCGAAGATGAGGCTGCCGTCGTCGGCCTGCTTGGCGGTAAGGATTTCTGCCATGGCCGCTTTCAGGCTGTGGCTACTTCGTAGCCCTGTTCCTGAATTGCAGCGTAGATGGCGTCGATGGACACAGACTGGTCGTCGTATTCGACGTCTACCGTTCGTGGTTCGATGTGAACCTCGACCTTGTCGACACCGCTCAATGCGCCGACGGCCCCTTCGATCGACATCTTGCAGTGGTTGCAGGAAATGTCCGGCACCGAAATACTTTGCGTTGTCATAAATCCTCCCTCGAGGCGATCGGCCCGGTGACCGCCGCCGTGTACTTCATGGTTTCCATCAGTTCATCGACAATCTCCGCAGCCCGGCCTTCTGCTACCGCTTCATTGACGCAAGTCTCGAGGTGGTTCTGGAGAAGAATGCGATTGACACGCTCCAGCGACGCCTGCAGCGCCGAGACCTGTTTCATGATGTCGGGGCAATATCGCTCGTCCTCGACCATCCCGATGACTCCTTCGAGGTGGCCGCGCACCGTCTTGAGCCGGTTGAGGGCTGTTTGCTTGTGTTGCTCTTTCATAGGCAACCTATGGTAGCACCCCACCGGGGGTGGGGTGGGGTGATCTACAGAAAGAGCGAGACCCCGGAGGAGGGTTTCCGGGGTCTCTGGTCGGCGTCAAACTCTGTGGAGGGGTTTCCGGATGACGCCAAAAGGCGATTTCGGTTCAGGTGCTTTCCGCTACGACCCGTCCGCGCACCCGGGGGAACCGCACCGGGGCGTGGGCAAAGCAGTGCTCGCGCCGGTTGTATTGAGACAGAAAGGTGTTGCAGTTCTGGTCTGCGCAAACGCGACCTTCTCCGAACTTTCGGGACGGACGGACGCCGCCACGAAGCTTGTTTCCTTTGAGTGTGTCAGCCATTGGATGGCCTCCTCGGTGTCTATCGTCAGGATCGGTTCAACGTCTTTGGTCGATCGTTTGTTCCCGGTCCGCAACCGTGTTCGGTCTGAGGGGATGAGTTTAACTCAACGGCTTCAGATTTTCCACTATGGGGATGTACTTTATTATTCTGAACGGTCCTGGGGTATTCGCTGCCATCAGCATCCCAGATGAGGGTTTCGGGAACGTTACGGAAGGGTTAAGAAACGAGAAACCCTACCTGTCACCGTCAGCTGATCCCGATGTGGCGGAGGAAGGCCTCATTGGAAGGCTCCCGACCCAAGAAGTTGCGGAGCAGCTGGTCGCCGTCGAGTGAACCGCCGGGTTCGAGAATCTCGTTGCGGTACCTGCGTCCGACGTCCGGACTGGTCACGCCCTCATCCGCGAATCTACTGAACATGTCCAATCCGTACACTTTCGACCAGAGGTATCCGTAGTACCCGGCGTCGTACCCGCCCAGCAGATGACCGAAGCTGGCCGGGAAGAAGGTGCCTTGGTGCGGTGGGAGTAGCCCGACCGCCTCGGCCCGTTCGTGGATGAGGCCCAGGTCGCTGTGATCCCCTGGTCCGTGCAGACCCATATCGAATACACCAAAGGAGACCTGCCGCAGGGTATTCAGGGCGACATTGAGGTGGCGTGCTCTAACGAGATCTCGGACCAGCTCCTCAGGGATGGGCTCGCCGGTCGCATAGTGGCGGGCGAAGGTCTGGAGCACCTCGGGTTGCCAGCACCACTCCTCCATGATCTGGCTGGGTGCTTCGACGAAGTCCCACTCGGTATTGGCCCCGGAAAAACGTGTGAAATTGGCCATGGTGAGTGACATGTGGAGGATGTGGCCGAATTCATGGAACAGTGTTTCGACCTCTCCATGCTGCAACAGGGAGGGTTTGTCTCCGGTCGGCTTCGTCAGATTGGCCACGATGGCCGAAACCGGGCGAAGATACGTGCCATCCGATTCACGATGGCCCGGGTAGAGAGGAAAGGCGGCGGCGTGGCTGAACTTGCCGTCCCTGGGAAACAGGTCGGCGTAGAAATACGCGAGGTGGTGACCGCCGGCCTTGTCGAGTATTTGGTACAGCAACACTTCTTCATGCCAGGCTCGGGCGTCGGGAACCGGTTGGTAGGTAAGACCGAAGACCTCGGCGGTGAGGTCGAACATTCCTGCAATGACGTCTTCGAGTCTGAAGTACTCGGCGACCTGGTTGGTGTCGACGCCGTAGTCTCGCTTGCGAAGCAGGGTGTCGTAGTACCGCCAATCCCATGCCTGGAGACGATGTGAGCCGGTATCAGCAGCCAGCATCTCGGCCATCGTAGCGATCTCGGCTGTTCCTTCTTCTGAGAGCGGCGGAATCAGTTCGGCGTAGAAGGCCTCGACGGCTTCAGGGCGCTTCGCCATTTTCTCTTCCATCTGATAGTGGGCCCAGGAGTTCAGACCGAAGAGTTTCGCAATGCGCTCCCGCACTCCAACCGCCTCTTCCAGAACGGGGCGGTTGGTTTCCACGGCCCGGCTGCTGAATTTGAAAGAGAGGGCCTCTCGCAAGTCGCGTCGCTGGGCCTGCTCCATGAAGGGGATCACGTGTGGGTAGGCCATGCTCACTCGCAGGGTGCCGTCGTTGCCTGCCTCCAGCCGGTCGACAAAATCGTCGGGCAGGCCTACTAGATCCTCCGGGGTTACCTCGAGATAGTCCTCGTATTCCGCAATATTGCGCTGAAAGGCGACCTCGAGCTCAACGAGGCGCTCGCGGAGTCGCTGGACTTCAGCCCGGTCGTCGGAAGAAAGCTCATGGCCTGCTCGTCGGAAGTCTCGTAGCAGGAAGACCAACAAGCGTTTCGCTTCGCCCGCGAGGACTGCGGCTTCATCCGTATTCGAGAAGTCCTTGACTGCTTTGAACAGATCCGGGCGGAAGATGAGCTCAATCTGCCATTTCTCGAGCCGTTCCTCTGCCTCCCTGGCAATCTCCCGGGCTTCTTCGTCCGGGTGAACGTTGCCGAGAAAAGGACCTCGCCCGTAGGCATCTTGTAGCGCAATCGAGATCTCCTCGAGAGGGCGAATTGTATTCTCGAATGTGCGCGATTCAGAGACGGCTACCAGGGAGGCGATGACCTTTTCGGCCTCGGCGATAGCATTGTCAACCGCCTCTTTGATGGCGGCGGCGGTGATCAAGGAGTAGTCGACGAGCATGAGTTGAGTACCCTACACCGGCCTTGGCTCTGCAAAAAAGACGGCCGCCCCTCAAGTCCATGCCTTCGCGAGCCGATCCCATTGCATGGTGTGGTTTCTGTCGATCCTGGGTATCGGAGCAGTTCTCGGTTTGGCCGGTGCGATGGTCTGGGGAGTGCGCGAGATCATTCGCAGCACTGCCGGGATTCGGCTCGAGCGCAGGCTGAATCCCGTTGACGTGCGCGAGCTCAATCAAGCATTTGCCCAAATCCAGCGGGATGTCCTTTACGACGACTGATAGCGTCCAACGAAAACGGCACTAAGTTCTCGTGCATGGACACAGAATTGGCCGGTAAAGGAGTCGTCGTCACCGGTGGCGCTGGTGGCATCGGACGAGCGGTTGTTAGGGCCTTTGCCGCCGAGGGCGCCCGGGTGGCCGTCCATTACCGGACTTCCGGCCAGGGCGCCGAACTCCTCGCCTCAGAAGTTGGCGGTGTTGCCATCGGTGCCGACCTGCGAGTGGAGACGGAAGCGGATGATTTGATCCCGCAAGCGTTGGAAACGCTGGGTCGAGTCGATGTAGTGGTCGCCAATGCCGGCGTATGGCCACCGGC
>Ga0224512_10000035_pt1 | contig 151587 bp, 117 predicted proteins | sample SF_May12_sed_USG_4_FD_169103 | JGI IMG/M metagenome (GOLD analysis project Ga0224512, IMG submission 169103) | Sediment microbial communities from San Francisco Bay, California, United States - SF_May12_sed_USGS_13 | ecosystem: Environmental > Aquatic > Marine > Sediment | place: USA...
AACGCGGCGCCCTCGCCCCGACCGAATGCTTCGGCCTCGCTTCTACGGAATCGAACCCCGAGGGTTTCGTAGAGGCTGACGCACCCCACATACAAGAAGCCCGCCGAAAACAAGAGCACGAACGGAACGCTCGCCCAGCTCTGCGTGACGAGCGCAATAGTCAAAGTCGCCGTGCAGTAGAGCCCGAATGCGAGCTCGAGGACGTTGTGCCAGGGCCAGCGTCCTCGGTAACGGGTTGGTTTCGCAGCCTCTCCGTCGATCACCCCACGCTTGGGCGTGCGCACGAACTCGACGTCTTGGCCGAACATCCCCTCGAGGGCCGCGCGCGCGTTGTTGATCGAGAGCCCAATCCCGAGCGCCATCATCACCGGGAGCTGTTTGACCGCCTGCCAACGACTCCCATAGAGGTCGCGATGCGCCGTGATGTAGAAGAGCGCGACCGACCCGCAGGTCGCGAGAAAGAGTGGAACGTCGAGCATCAAGAGCTCGGGGTGCTCCATCTGCCGCCGCAGGATCATGTTCGGTAGCTGCAGTAGCGCGAGCACGAGCAGAAACACGTACGCCACGTTGTTGGTGAGGTGAAAGAAGGCCTCTTGCTTCACTTTCCTCGGGACCGGCGCACGCATGATTGGGCCGAGCAACTTCGTCGCGGTTTGCATCGAGCCCTTGGCCCATCGGTATTGCTGGCTCTTGAAGCTCGTCATGTCGCACGGAAGCTCTGCGGGGGCGCTTACGTGGGGCACGTAGACGAACTTCCATCCGCGTAGCTGCGCTCGGTAGCTGAGGTCCATGTCCTCCGTGATCGTGTCGTGCTGCCAGCCACCGGCGTCCACGATCGTCGACTTCCGCCACATCCCGGCGGTGCCGTTGAAGTTGAAGAACCGGCCAGAGCGATGCCGCGCCGAGTGCTCGATCACGAAGTGCCCGTCGAGCAGCATCGCTTGGCACCGGGTCAGCAGCGAATGCGCGCGATTGAGGTGCGCCCACCGCGCCTGCACCATGCCGACTCGGCGATCCGCGAAGAAGTGCACGAGGTCGCGGACGATGCTCGCCCCAGGCACGAAATCCGCATCGAACACGATCAAGAGCTCGCCCTTGGCGCGTTTGGCCCCCTCGCCGAGCGCGCCGGCTTTGTAACCGGTGCGGTCTTGGCGATGAAGATACACGACGTCGACCCCTTCACCACGAAGCGAAGCGCAGGTCGCACGCGCGATCGCTGAAGTCGCGTCCGTCGAGTCGTCGAGCACTTGGATCTCGAGCCGGTCGCGCGGGTAGTCGATGTTCGAGGCCGCTCTGATCAAGCGTTCGGCCACGTCCATCTCGTTGAACATCGGGAGCTGCACGGTGACCGGCGGAAGGTGCGCTTCGTCGAACCGCGCAGGGGGTTCGGTTCGCTCCTGCCGATGGCGCAGGTACAGGACCAGCAACGCGCTTCGGTGGATCCCGTACAGCGCAAGTGCTCCGAGCGTGACCAAGTAAAGAATGATGACAAACGTCTGCAAAACGGACCCAGCAACCCCGTCGCGTTCCTAATGCGTCGTTGCGGCGGCCGCAAGCTCGGCGGCGGCTCGTAGCCTCGCGATCGTCCTATCCTTGCCGAGCACCTCCATCACCTCGAAAAGGCCTGGGCTTCGGGTTCGGCCGGTCATCGCCACACGCGCAGGCTGCGCGACCTTCTTCATCGGAAGCTCGTTGGCTTCGAGCCAACCTTTGACCACCTCGTCGAGCTTTTCCTTTTCGAAGGGCTCGATGCCCTCGATGAGCTCGGCCAGCTGCACGAGGTGCGGGGCGTTCTCCGGAACGAGGAACTTCCGTTTCCCCTTCTGTTCGAACTCGACCTCCCCGAAAAAGTAGCGCACCCCGTCGGCGACGTCGGCCAACGTGGCGGACCTCGGCTTTACGTACGGGACAGCCGCGAGCAGCACTGGATCGTCTGCCCCGACGACGACACCGATTTCAGCCAAGAAGGGAACGGTGAGTCGAGCGATTTCGGCATCGGGGAGCATCCGCAGGTGCTCCTCTTGCACGTAAACGAACTTTTTCGAGTCGTAGCGCCCCGCAGTCGAGCCTACATGATCCCAGCTGAACTTCTCGATCAACTCCTGTCGCGTGAAGATCTCTTGATCGCCATGCGACCACCCGAGCCGGGCCAGATAGTTCAGCACCGCATCGGGCAAGTACCCCATGTTGCGGTACTCGAGCACCCCGACGGCTGCGTGCCGCTTCGAGAGCTTTTCGCCATTGGGCGCCAGCACCATCGGCATGTGGGCGAACTTGGGAGGCTCGGCCCCGAGCGCTTGGTAGAGAAGGATCTGGGGCGCGGTATTGATGATGTGGTCATCGCCTCGGGCGGCGAGGGTGACTTCCATCGTCAGGTCGTCGATTACACATCCAAAGTTGTAGAGCGGCATCCCATTCGGACGCAACAGAATGAAGTCCTGCTGAGTGTCGTTCGGCACTTCGATTAGGCCTTTGACCTCGTCGTCCCAGCCGGTGGTTCCCTCGTGAGGCGCGCGGAAGCGGATCACATGGGCGTCTCGATCCTTCGGCCGGTCGGTGCGGTCGCGCCATGGGCTCTGAAACCGAAACCCGCCCTTCGCGCTGGTCTTATGGAAGGCGTCGCGGGCGTCGGCGATCTCTTGCTTGGTGGCGTAGCATCGATAGGCATGGCCCGAGGCGAGCAGCCTGTCGGCATAGTCGGCGTAGAGGTCGAGGCGCTCGCTCTGGAAGTACGGCCCGCGGCCGCCGCCAATTTCGGGGCCTTCATCCCAGTCGAGACCGAGCCAGCGCATCGACTCGAGCACGATATGGATGCTCTCCGCAGTGCTCCGGTCTTGGTCCGTGTCTTCGATCCGGAGGATGAAGGTGCCGCCGGTCTGCCGCGCCCAAAGCCAGCTATAGAGCGCCGTGCGCACGCCGCCGATGTGCAGATAACCTGTCGGCGAAGGCGCAAACCGAACACGAACTTCGGACATGGCCGAGGGCTACCTGGCCCCCGTGGTGGGGTCAAGCATCGCCACGGGCACAGGCCCCTTTTTTCGCGGGTTAGTCGGCTTGACGCTACGAGGTGCGATGCGCAGGCTGCCGCCTTCATGGCTTCGCCTCAGAGCCTCACCGAGCGCCTCAACCGTGGTGTCACCAAACGCAATGCACGCTGGTCGTTCGTAAACGCGCAACCGTTTGGCGCTGCGCTCGAGCTTCGGCGCTTTCGTCTCGGCAATGGGCTGACCGTCGCTACCTTGGTCGACCAAGCTGCACCGACGGTCAGTTACCACACGTGGTTTCGCGTGGGTTCACGGCACGAACGCCCGGGCAAGACTGGCCTCGCGCACCTGTTCGAACACTTGATGTTCAACGAAACCAAGAGCCGCGGCCGCGGCGAGTTCGATCGATTGATGGAACGCGCCGGCGCCGAGGTGAATGCGGCGACGTGGACCGACTGGACGTATTACTACGAGAACGCTCCGAAGAACACGCTGCCTCTTCTCATCGAGCTCGAAGCGGACCGCATGTCGAATCTAGTCCTTCGTGAGCCGCAGGTGCGATCCGAAAAAGAAGTCGTTGCCAACGAGCGAAAGCTCCGCGTCGAAGACGACATCGAGGGCAGGGCTCTCGAACAACTCTACGCCACCGCGTTTCGCCGACATCCCTACCGCTGGCCAACGATCGGATGGATGAAAGACATCCGCGGTTTCACCGTCGACGACTGCCGGCGATTCTATCGAACGCACTACGCCCCAAACAACGCGATCGTCATCATCGCTGGCGACTTCAACGAACGCCAGGCGCTTTCTCTCATCCAAGCGCGTTACGGCCATCTGTCTTCAGCCCGGCAAATCGACACCAAGCCGCGCCCGAAAGAGCCGGCGCAACGGAGCGAGCGGGTCTTACGCATCGCGGCGCCCACACCGACCGACAAAGTGCTCATCGGATACCACGCCCCGCCTTTTTCGGATCCCCACACCCCGGCGCTGACTGTCGTCAACGAGGTCTTGCTCGGGGGTCGAAGCTCGAGGCTCTACCGGCTGTTCTGTCTCGACGAGGAGCTCGCGCTCTCGGTCCGCGGAGCCATTGCGCCCTTCGTCGACCCAGGCCTCTTCGAGATCTGGATTTCGCTTCGAGAAGGGAAGAGCCAAAAAGACGCGGTCGCATTGCTAGACAGGGAGGTCGCGCGCCTAGCCGCGGACGGGCCGACCGACATCGAGCTCGCCAAGGCGATCAATCAGATCGAGCTTTCGTTCTTACACAGCATGGAAACCGCAGGCGGGAAGGCCGAGCAGGTGGGGTTCTACGAGACGGTGGTCGATGATGGCGGCACCGTGTTCGACCGCCTGGACGCGTATCGACGGGTTACTCGGGCCCAAGTGAAACGCGCCGCCGCCAAGTACCTGCGCCGCTCACGCCGCACGCGTGTCGAGATCTCCGAGACGGCCGCATGACGAGAGCGACCAGCACCAAGATCCTCGTCGAATCGAGCGATGTCCTTCCGCTCATCGATGTCGAGATCGCGTTTCGGGTAGGGAGCCTGCAGGACCCGATCGGCAAAGAAGGCCTCGCCCACCTCACCAGTCAGCTGATGCGCCGCGGCCCCCACGGCGTATCCGCAGACGCCTTCGAAGACCAACTCGCGAACCTCGGCGCCCGACTCACGGTCGACACCGCGATGCGCTCGACCCGGATCCGCGCCACCACCCTTCGCCGCAACCTCGAGCCTCTCCTCGAGCTCGTCGCCGACTTGGTCTGGCGCCCTGCCCTCCGCGCGCTCGACTTCGCCAAGCTCAAGCGCCACGCCCAGGCGTCTCTCTTGGCGCGCCTCGACGACGACCAAACCTTGGGCGCGATCCAGCTACGGGAGAAGCTCTTCGCCGGGCACCCCTACGGACGGTCAGCGAGCGGCTCGGCCGACAGCCTTCGACGAATCAGCCTTCAAGACGCCAAGCGATTCTACGCGCGTTACCTCGAAAAGGAGCCCTTCATCGTCGGGCTGTCCGGCGACATCAGCGATTCCGACGCTCGATCGCTCGTGCACGACCACTTCCCGCGGCGCACGCGAAAAATGAACGGCAAACGCGACGTGCCCGCAACGCATATCCGGCGCGGTCGACACGTCGTCATCGTCGACAAGCCCAAACGAACGCAGACACAGCTCTACATCAGCACCCTCGGCGCGCGCACCCACGACCGTAACCTCTTCCCACTCATCGTTTCGAACACGGCGTTCGGCGGAACATTCACCGGGCCGCTCATGCAAGAGGTGCGCGCGGTGCGCGGTTGGAGCTACGGCGCCTACAGTCGGTTGATGCATTCCGACCAGCGCGACGCGTGGTACATGTGGAGCGCTCCAAGCGCCGAGTACTCGGCCGACTGCGCCGCGCTCGAGCTCGAGCTCCTCGAACGCTGGGTCGACAAAGGGGTGGCCAATGCCTCGCTCAAGTTCGCCCAGCACTACCTGATCAACAGCCACTGTTTCGACCGCGACACCCCCTCGAAGCGGCTCGAGTCTCGCCTCGACATCGAGCTCCTCGGAGTGCCCCGACGTTATGTCGAACGTCACGACGAGCTCGTCGCACAGGTCACGCGCAAGCAGGCCAACGACGCAACACGTGCTCGAATCTCGCCGAAAGACCTCGTCATGGTGGTCGTCGCCACCGCAAAAGACGTCGAAAAAGCCTTCGAAAAGCTCCCCGGCGTCAAGTCGGTCGAAGTCGTCCCCTATCGGCGGCCCTAGTTCCGAAGCGTGCGACGGAGCTCGGCCCGGCTCCAGATTCGCGGCACGCTCACGTGAGGCAGCGACGCCAATCGCTTGGCCATCTCGCTCAGCTCACCGTCGGGCTCGGGCAAAATGATCGTCTGTAAGCTCTCGGTGCGCGTGAAAAACTCGACCACCTCCATCGAGGCGCGATCGTGTGTCGCCGAGTGGATCACGAGCCCCGCGTACTCGACCTCTTCGCCTTCGAGCTCGCGCACCGCGTCCTCGAGCGACTCGACACTCGTTACCGGCAACCCAAAGCTTCGAATCTCGGCTTCGATCTCACGGCGCACGCGCGGCCTCGGCTCGAACACCAACAGCGGAAGGCGCGCCGCTTGATCTTCACGCCGAAGAAGCGTTCGCAACACGGCGTCTTGAATCGCGTCTTCTTGGTCGGCTGAAAGCGAAGGAAAACGAAGCGCGAGCGAAACACCGTTGCCGGCTTCGCGCACGCGATGTATCGAACCGGTCATGCTCATCGGTGAATCGCCCGCCGCAAAGTCGATCAACACGTGCACGAGATGGCCGGGTCGCAAATCACGTTCGCCGGAAATGAACGCGCCGCCTGCAGAGAGGTTTTCGAGCGTGTATTGCCCCACGCGGTCACCCCGTTGAAAGAGGACTGCCCGGCCATCGAGATCCACTCTGTGGTGTACGCGTCGATCTCCATGTGCCCTGGCATGCCCCATCAACGTTCGAGAGTGCCGAGCAACCTTTGAAAAATCTAGGTCCGCAGCGAGGGATAACCCGTCTGGTTGTGTGTGATTTTACAGTCACTTTTAGGGCTTTTCAGAACCTCCGGTGATTGTATAATCGCTGACGAGGAAGGCCTACCTATGATGAATCAGCGTATCGGCGACATCCTTCGAAGAAAGGGCGAAGACGTGTATTCGGTCGGCCCACTTGCGACCGTGATCGATGCGGTGAACACGATGAACGACAATCACGTCGGCTCGGTGTTGGTGATCGAGGCCGGCTATCCGGTTGGCATCTTCTCGGAGCGCGACGTGCTCGTGCGCGTCGTTGCCGCACACCGCGACCCGCGCCAAACCCTGGTCCGCGACGTCATGACGACGCGCCTTCACACCGCGTCACTCGACGACACCTTGCGCGAAGTGATGAAGCTGATGACCGACCGCAGGTGCCGCCACGTCCCCGTGATGGACGGTGACACGCTGGCGGGCCTCATCTCGATCGGCGACCTCACCAAAGCCACCCAACACAATCTACGCCAAGAGGTACGAGAGCTATCGCATTACATCGGAGGCCCGTACCTCAGCTAGGCACGCGTTCCACCTTTCCCCCGAACGCGTCCAAAAGGCCACCTGAGCCCCCAATCCAGGTGGCCTTTTTTTATGACCTCACTCGTCGCAAATCACGCTGCCATAGGTGATGTACCCATCCCGCACGGGCACCCTGATTCTGTTCGGTGCGCCCTCGACGGGCCAACCCCATGAGGGGCGGGTGCAATCGCCGGCGGTTCCGCCGAGCTCAAACTGCTGCTCGCCCGGGGTGACCTCCGTAAAACCGCCCTCCGCAAGAGGGAGTAGGTGTCCAGCAACAACAGCTGTCGTCGCTTCGAGGTCTAGACTGTACTGCTCCGTCGCCGAGTCGTAGTAGAACCGCTCACCGACCGCGTCGATGGTTGAACCAACGGGTGCGAATATTACCCCCGCGTGGGGCGCCTGGGGAATCGACAACCATAGGAGTCCAACCATCCCGCCCTGCCACGGGTACGTGGTCCCCAGTCGTTCGGCGATGGTCGCCAGTTGCGCGTCGGTATACATCCGCCATCCCGCCGGACCGGTGTCCGTACCACCAGAGGGACCCCAGGTCTCGTCACTCACGTCCGGGATCAGGCGCGGGCCGTACCCGTCCTTTTCCATCGTGATCATGACCTCTTGGTCTGCTGGCATATCGAGATCCGCGCGGCCGAATTCGTCGGTCGTGACACAGTTGTCGGTGTCCACCTCGCAAATCTCCACACCCTCGAGCAACCGAGGGACGCCGGAGGGATCGGATTCGGTGATCGACATCCGGTACGTACGAAACTCGATGCCCCCGCTACCGCCGTCGCCAGCGGTGCCGCCTGCGCCGCCAGAGCCACCGCTTCCACCGTCGCCCGTGGTGTCGTCGTCAGCACACCCAACAACAAGACCCAACATACAAATACACATGAATAGGAATAAATAACGCATGACAGCCTCCCCGGTTTGACCGGCCTGATTTCAGGCCGGTTACAGAGAGCAAACTGGATCGTCACAGAACGCGTGTCTGTACGTAATTCTTCAGCTTTTCGAAGTGCGCAAACACTGCACCACGATCGCCCGTAAGCGGTCCTGAAAAGATTGTGCTTCTCACCGTTCGACGAAAAACGCGCGCACGACCTGCGCGTTGTCTATTTCGTCAAAACGCAATGAAGACTACAGGCCGCGCGGCCTGCTCGGATGCGCCCCGCCGCAATCGCTTCCGACCGATCAAACCGCTCTTCCTCCAACGGAGCTGTGCTGAAGGCTAAGGCACGACGCAGATAAGTTCGCATTCCGCCGGGAACGCCGGGAGAATAAGTCCACCGACGTCTTCGACTTCGCAGCTCGAGGCCCTTTCCCTTTGACCGCTGATGCAAGCCTCGTGGTTGGCCGCGTCGTACGACCCCCCCTCTGGCCACTCGGGTCCGCTGCACTCCTCTTCTTCAGTGGTGGGGCAGGATCCGAACTCGAGACATTCTGGCAGACTCTGTTGGTAGAAGTCCCCGAAGGTTTGGTCGTCGACAATCCCAGCCCAACCGTCTTTGCAGGCCCATCCATTGTTGCAATAGACCATGGTGCTTTCCTGGCATCGCTCGAAGACTCCCCTGCCGCCGCTGCCGCCGCTGCCGCCGCTGCCGCCCGTACCACCGGTACCGGGGACGCATAGGCAGGTTGAAACCGCAACCCGGTCGTTGTCACAGGTCAGAGGCGAATCGCACTCGGAGTCCAACTCACAGGAGTCGCCTGGGAGATCGGTCGCACCCTCGCAGACGTTGACACAAATATTACCGTCCGGCGAACAAAACCGGGCGAAGCCGTTTCCTGGTGAACAGGGGTTCTCCAAAGCCAGGGGATCGCATGCTGCTTGCTCGTCTGCGCACCCGGGAGCAACACCGAGAGCCACTATGGCGAGTACGGACAAACGCCGAAAAACAATTGAACTCCTCATACGCTCCTCCTCGTGTAGACGGACGCTATAACAACCCACTAAACGGACGCGGCGAAGTCAGCCAGCCCCGCGAAAAGCGTCGATCGTTTCGCGCTCGTTATGCCAGCGCTCATAGTCTGTCCTGATAGTACACCGAAACGCTTTGTCTCGGGTTGGAGAAAATAGGATGTTCTGCGCAGTTCGGCGGCTAAAGGACGACTAAGTTTTCAGCTTGAATTGCTCCGGTCATGGCGACGCTCCCGATAGATGCTCAAGCTGGTACATCATCCGAATTGAGTAGTTCCCCCGCCCCGTATATAACCGCCATGGGATGGCGGTTGTGCGGGGAGATGCGGTTGTCGTGGGGGCTGGGCTGTCCGGGCTTTGTGCTGCGCGGAGGCTCGTGCGGCAGGGGATCGACGTCAAAGTCGTCGAGGCGCGTGATCGCGTCGGTGGCCGGACTTGGAGCCAGACGATCGGGCAGGGCCGTTTCGATGTCGGGGGGCAGTGGATTGGGCCGGGGCAAGGGCGCGTGAAAGCGCTTGCGGGCGAGCTCGGGTTGAAGACGTTTCAGACGCACACCTCCGGGAAGAAGGTCCTCGAGGTCGAGGGGAAGATCTCGACGTACAAGAGCTCGACACCGTCGCTTTCGGTGCTGGGCCTGATCCAGATGCAGGGGGCGCTCAGCTATCTCGAGCGGGTTCGCAAACGCGTGTCGCCCAATGCGCCGCTCGGCGCGGACCATGCCGACCAGCTCGACGCGGAAACGCTCCACACTTGGCGGCAGCGGTTCGTGAAGTCGGGCAAGCTCATTGGAGTCATGGATGCGGCGATTCGCACGATTTTTGGTGCCGAAGCGCGGGATCTGTCGGCCCTCTACTTCTTGATGTACTTGAACGCGGGCGGGGGGCTTTTGAAGCTTTCGGAGGCCCGAGGCGGGGCGCAACAGGATCGCTTCGTTGCAGGCGCGCAATCGATTTCGCTCGGGCTGGCCGAGAAGCTCGGCGATGCGGTGATCCTCGGGAAGCCGGTTCGGAAGATCGTGCAGAGCCAGGACGGCGTCGAAGTCGTCACCGACGACAGCGTGATCGAGGGCCGGTATGCGATCGTTGCCGTGCCACCCGCGCTTGCGGGGCGCATCGGCTACGAACCGGGGGTCTCCGTCGGGCGCGATCAACTGACGCAGCGCTTTGCGATGGGGGCCACGGTCAAGGTCGTCGTCACCTACGAGCGCGCGTTTTGGCGAGAGGCGGGGTATTCGGGCGAGGTGGTGAGCTCCGATGGGCCGTTCAGCGTCGTCTACGACAACACCTCGCATGACGGGAAGCAGCCGGCGCTCGTCGGCTTCATCGTCGGCAACCATGCGCGGCAGTGGTCGTCACAACCGAGTGCCGATCGGGAGCGTCGCGTGCTCGCGGCATTGGCCCGGTACTTCGGCGACGAGGCGCGCTTGTGTCAGGAGTATCACGAGCTCGATTGGGGCGCGGAGCCTTGGTCGGGTGGGTGTCCGGTTGGGGGGCTTCCACCAGGCGTGCTGACCAGCTCGTTTGCGCACCTTCGAAGGCCCGAAGGCCGGATCCACTGGGCGGGCACCGAATCGGCGACCGAATGGATGGGCTACATGGAGGGCGCGATCCAGTCGGGTGAGCGCGCGGCCGACGAGGTGCTTCGGCGTCTTTGAGAGCCGCCAGGGTGGGGCACGAGGCCGCCGCTAGTTTCCGAAATTGCTCGCGTTTTGCTCGGGGCTTGCCCTCATGGCCTCCTCGCATTATTAACAGACTTGTCAGTTCTTTGGAACGGAGGTGGAGACCATGTCTGATGCCTATGCGAACGCGCGGTTGGCGCCCATCCGTCGCTCTTGGAACCCGCTGGTTTGGCTCATCGCCTGGGCTTACCGGATGACCATCGGCCGGGTTGCGGCGCCCGTTCCCATTCTCTTCGCCCGAGCCCCGCGGACCATCTTTGGGCACTTGATGTTGATGAGCGCCGCCGAGTACGGCTTGTCGTTGGACAAGCGGGTGCGTCACTTGGTCCGGGTGTTCGGCTCGCGGGTGAACCTCTGCATGTTCTGCGATGACTTGGAGACCCACATGGCCCTCAAAGCAAAGACCGTGACCCGCGAGGACATCGACGCGCTCGCGCAATACGCGACGAGCCCGCGCTTCACCGAGCGCGAACGTGCGGCACTTCGATACGTCGAAGAAATCAACACCACCCGCACCGCGACCGACGAAACCTTCGAAGGATTGAAGCCCCATTTCACCGAAAAAGAGATCGTCGAGCTCACCTGGCTGAACGCGGTCGGGAACTACTTGAACCTGATGGCGAAGCCCCTTGGCATCGGCTCGGAAGGGTTTTGCAGCATCCCGCCGCAGGTCGAAACGACGCAAACCAGTGAATCAGCTCAGGCGAGGCAGCCGTGAGCTCTAGATCTTCCGAGACGTCGGCGTTCGGTGGACCGTGGGGCATCGTCTTTGCGCTTTTCGCCGCGGGGAACCTCGCGAACGGCCTTTGGATGCTCGCGAATCCGGGGCACTGGTATATCCATTTGCCTGCCAACGTCCCTGGTACGGGGCCGCTCAATGAGCATTTCGTGCGTGACATTGGATGCATCTTTGCGTTGATCGGCATTGCGCTGGCCATCGCGGTGTTCAAGCCTCGGTTTCGACTGACGGCGCTCCTCTTTGCCACCGGTTTTTACGGAGCGCATGCCTTGGTGCACGTCTACGACTCGATGCGTGGCCTGTTGCCCGCTGGGCAATGGCGTTACGACCTCGGCCCAGTGTACGGGACGACCCTGGTGCTCGTCGTTCTGAGTGTCTGGCTGGCCCGGAGCGACCGCGTTGGCCGAAGCGCGCGCAGCGGATGAGGGGCGCGCTCCCCTACGTTGCGGCAACGTTGGTCGGCCTCGGGCTTTTTGCGATGCCCTTTGTCCAGTACGGGTTCGGTGGCGGGCACTCGCATGCTGCGGGGCCACACTCGGATCACGGCGCGCGACACGGTGGCCACCTCTTGATGTTGCATGATTACCATGTCGAGCTTGTCGAGCATCGCGATTCGGTCGAGCTCTACTTGAGCGATGCGTTTCGGCGTCCGCTCCGGCCTGTCTCCTGCGAAGTCACCTTCGACGGCCGCCCCCCGACCCCCTGCGAATGGCGGAGCCACCGGTCAGTCGTTCCGAAGCCGATCGACGCCAAGAGCGGCCTCTACCAAGTCTCGGTCGACGATGGTCCTCCCCTCACTCTGAAGTTTCCCTGAGAAGGAGACTGGCCCCTTTTTGCTATCGACTCGTGGTGATCCGGACGATCACGTCTTTGGAGGCGGGGGTGAAGCTGCCATCGGCGTAGCGCTCAAGAGGGACGAGGACATTGGCTTCAGGGAAATACGCGCCGACGCAGCGTCGGGGGATCGGGTAGGGCACTGCGGTGAAGCGTGGCGCGATCCGGCGCTTACCACCGAAGTCGTTCTCGAGGTCGACCAAAGAACGCGGAGCGATACCTGCGTCGCGCATGTCGTCTTCGTTCATGAAGACCACCCGGCGGCCTCCGCGGATGCCGCGGTAGCGATCGTCTTCGCCATAGACCGTGGTGTTGTATTGGTCGTGGCTTCGCACAGTCATCATGCGGAAGGCGTCGTCGGGGATGGTCAGGTCGGGCGCGGGGTTGATCGTGAACTGGGCTTTGCCGCTCGCGGTGTCGAACTTGCGCTCGCGATTGCTGTTGTAGAGATGAAAGCCGCCCGGCTCGAGCACCCGCGCGTTGAAGTTTTCGAAACCCGGGATGGTCTTTTCGATCAGATCCCGGATGCGGTCGTAATCTTCGACGAGCCAGCACCAGCCGACGGGTGTCTCTGGGCCGAGCACTCCCTGCGCGAGCCGCGCGACGATGGCGGGCTCGCTGTATAGTTCCGGGTGTGCAGGCTTGAGGCTTCCTTGCGACGAATGGACCACGCCCATCGAGTTCTCGACGGTGACGAACTGCGCGCCGTAGGCCTGCAGGTCGACCTCGGATCGCGCCAGGCACGGCAAGATAATCGACCACCTGCCGTGAATCAGATGACCGCGGTTGAGCTTGGTGCTCACGTGGACGAGCATCTCGCAGTTTTGGAGCGCCCTGGCGCTTCGGTCGGTATCGGGGGTGGCTTGAAGGAAGTTCCCGCCCATCGCGCAAAACACTTTGACGCGGCCCTCGAGCATGGCGTGCAAGGCTTCGACGGTGTTGAAGCCATGGTCGCGCGGCGGCTCGAAGTCGAACACGGTTTCGATTCGGTCGAGCAAAGCTTCCGAGGGCCTGTCGTGGATGCCCATCGTTCGGTCGCCTTGCACATTGCTATGGCCGCGAACCGGGCATGTGCCGGCGCCGGGTTTGCCGATGCTGCCTCGCATCAAAAGAAAGTTCACGATCTCGCGCACGTTTCCGACGCCGTTCTTGTGCTGAGTCAGACCCATAGCCCAGCAGACGATCGTTTTTCGGCTGCGTAGGATGATCTCGACGGCTTGGTCGAGCTTTTCTCGAGACACGCCACAGCTCGCGATCAACGAATCGAGGTCCTGCTCGGCAAGATGTGCCCGCAGGGCCTCGAAGCCCTCCGTGTGTTCCTGAATGAAGTGATCGTCGAGCGCATCGCCCGGGCTTTTGGCTTCGGCTTCGAGCAGCAGACACATCAACGCCTTGAGGAGCGCGACATCGCCGTTGATCTGCACCTGCAAGAAGAGGTCGGCGATGCGCGTGCTGGCCCCGAGAACTTCCATGGGCTTTTTCGGGTTCGAAAAACGCATCAGGCCGGCTTCGGGCAGCGGGTTCACCGCAATGATGCGGGCGCCGTTTCTCTTCGCTTTTTGAAGGGCGGTGAGCATGCGCGGGTGATTGGTTCCCGGGTTTTGCCCCATGATGATGATGGTGTCGGCTTGGTGAATGTCGTCGAGGGTGACCGAGCCCTTGCCGATGCCGACCGTCTCGCCGAGACCGACGCCGCTCGACTCGTGGCACATGTTGGAGCAGTCCGGGAGGTTGTTCGTTCCGAAGGCCCGCACGAACAACTGGTAGAGGAAGGCTGCCTCGTTGCTCGTCCGACCCGAGGTGTAGAACACCGCTTCGTGTGGAGAGTCGAGTGCCCCGAGGGCGCCTGCGATTCGCTGAAACGCTTCGTCGTAGTCGATCGGCTCGTAGAAGCGCGAGCCCGGACGCAGCATCAACGGGACCGTCAGGCGACCCTGCTGCCCAAGCCAGTAGTCCGATCGCCGCGCGAGCTCATCGATGCTGTAGCGCTGGAAGAATTTCCAATCGAGACGCCGAGTGGTGGTCTCCCACGCTGCAGCCTTGGCGCCGTTTTCACAGAACTCGGTCAACGCCGCGCGGTCATCTGGGTCGGGCCAGGCGCACCCAGGGCAGTCGAAGCCGTCCTTTTGGTTCATTCGCGCGAGAATGCGCACCGCCGATGGCAACGAGTGCCCCTGCTGGTGCATGTGGGCGAAGGACGAGCGAATCGAAGAGAAACCAGCCGACCTGTCCTGCGGTGGTTCGATCTCGAGGTCGGCTGTGGCTTCCGGAGGCTTGGCGGGGCTGCGACTATCGCGCGACATCAGCCGGCCTCTACTTTGATGAAGTCGTGCGTCAGGTCTTCGAAGGCGATTCGTTCACTACGGGCGTAGACATTAAACCGGCTTTCGCGCGCAAACCCGACCAAGGTGAGGTCGAAGCGTTTGGCGGTCTCCACTGCTAGGCTCGAGGCGGCGCCGATCGCCACCAGCATGACAAAGCCAGCGCGCACGGTCTTTTGCACGAGCTCGAAGCTCGCTCGGCTGCTGACCACGACGAACGCATCGCTGGTGGTCTGGGGTGATTGCAGCCATGCCCCAACGAGCTTGTCGAGGGCGTTGTGTCGGCCGACGTCCTCACGATGCAGTAGAAGAGCCCCGTGGCGGTCGAAAAGGGCAGCGCTGTGCGTCCCGCCGGTATGTCGAAAAAAGGCCTGTGACCCTTCGAGCGAGGTGAGCGCTCGGCGAATTGCATCCGGATCGAGTGAGCCCTCTTCGACGACGACGGGAAAGCATCCTTCTTTTGAGAGCGCATCCAACGTTCGGTCTCCGCACACCCCGCATGCGCTGGTGACCGTGAGGTTTCGTTCGAGCAATCGCGACGGGACGACGACATGATCGCGCAAGACGGCGCGGACGACGTTGTCGGGGGTTTCGGACTGCGCGCAATGCCGGATACGGACCAGATCTTCCGGCCCGCTGATGACGCCTTCGCCATAGAGAAAGCCCGTGACCAGATCAACGTCGTGCCCCGGCGTGCGCATCGTCATGGCGAGTGGAGTTTCGCAACGCGCGTGATCTTCCCCGTGCTCGAGGATGATCTGCAACGGCTCTTCGACGGCCACGAGATCGGTGGTCTCCTCCCGTCGTTCATGCGTGATGCGCTCGACGTCGGTGGAAGTAACGGGCGTGCGGGCCATGACCCGGGTAGCGTACTTCGCAATAACCTGCCGAAAAAGGGGACTGTCCCCGTTTTTCAGCCTTCGAGGGAGATCGCGCCGGTGGGGCAGTATTTGACGGCTTGCTCGACTTTGGCGCGGAGGTCTTCGGGGGGGTGATCCTGGAGGATGGTGAGGAAGCCTTTGTCGTCGACCTCGAAGACTCCGGGCGCTTCGCCCATGCAAACCGCGTGTCCTTGGCACAGATCGAAGTCGACTTTGATTTCCATCAGGTTTCCTCTCAGTAGACGCCCGGAATGATGCGCCAGCGGACCTTTTCGCAATAGCGGTCCCAGTCGGCTCCGTATTTCGTCGAGCAGAACTTGTGGTCTCGCCGCTCACGATGGATGAGAAGGATCGCGAAATAGATCGGGTAGAAGTACGGCAACGCCGAATCGAACAGACAAGGGAGCGACCACGAGAGCGCCATCAAAATATCGCCCACGTAGTTGAAGTGGCGTGACCAACCCCAAAACCCCGAGAGCAAGAGCTTGTTGCCCTGCGAAGTCTCCAAGTACTCCGCCTTCTTGCCCCAGATGCGGACGTTTTCCGGGTCGCCGCGGAACTTGTGCTTCTGCAGATTGACGGCGCGGAAGATGTAGAGACCCAAGAAGTTGATGGCGACGATGATCACCGCACCCCACCACGGCAACGTGTGGACATTGTCGATCAAGTAGTGAGCCTGCAGGGAATACGTCATCGGCACCCACACCAAGTCGCCAAAGGCCAGCATGTAGCCGAAGTTCTCGTGCTTGATGTCCATGGTGGTGAGGATGGCTTCTTCGTTCCAGAAGTAGTCGAGGATGTAGAACATCTGGAACACCCAAACGAGGATCATCGACGTCGAAACGAAGCCGTACACTTGATACTGGACGTAGGCGAAAGAGGTGTTGAGCAGCACCCAGAAGATCAGCCCCGGTCGTGCTTCGCAAAAGAGCTTGAGGTCGAAGCCATCAGGCCCCGGAGGGACGCGCGGGTTGTGGCCGGTGCCCATCCAGAAGTCGTGAATGAAGTTGCCGCTCAAGTGGCGCGCCTGGCCATGCCGTTTGCCGTACCAGTAGAGGTAGATGCTGAAGAGGAAGACGAAGATCGTCATCACGCTGATCAAGGCGCCGAACTCCGTGTAGAGCTCCGCGATCGAGAACAGGCCCGACCCGTGTAGCAAGCCTACGACGACCAATGTGACGATCAGCGAAAAGAACCCGTTCATCCGGTAGGGCAATCGGGAGCCATCGAGGAGAGGAGCGCCGAGCACCGTTCTTCCGGGGGCATACTTCTGAAGCAGGGCCTGGAGCACGAGCCAGACGCCGTAGATGACCGCCGCGCGACCCGTCGGAATCATGGCCTCGAAGAAACGGCCCCAAAGAGCGTACGGCCCTGGGAGCACTTCGCCGTCGTTGTAGCGAACCGCAAAAAACAGATAGGCCGTGAAAATCGGCAATCCGAAGATCATGGCGAAGTTGCCCGGCACACCGCCGAACTCGAGCTTGCGCTTTTCCTCAGTCATCGGCCGGCACTGTAGTTCAAGATGCCCCCTAGGCGACAACTCGGTTGGAAATAGGACAGAAATACGGAAAAAAAGATGACGTTTTTGTCATGAAAAGCGTCCGATCCCCTTTCGGTGTCGTCCATCTCGGGGTACCGTCGCCCCAGTTGGGAGGGAGAGGAAACGAATGTTCACACCAAAAAAGACAATTCCGAAACTCGCGGTCGCAATGCTCGCACTCACCGGTTGTGGGGGTGACGGCAACAATGGTACCGGAGGCTCGGGCGGCAGCGGTGCTACCGGAGGAACGGGTGGAACGGGTGGCTCGAACGGGGGCAATATCAACGATGCTCTCAGCGCATGGTGCATGAACCTCGCCGGGTGCTTCGAGAATTCGCCGTACTATCAGCCCACAGACTACTGCATCTCCTACCATTTGAACTACTACGGCATCGATGAGTCCACCAGCGCTGCATGTAGGGCTGCCCTGATCAGCTACTTCGAGTGCAGCACCGGGTTGGACTGCGCCGACTTTTACGGCGACAACGAGTGCGATGCCTTGTTCGACACCGCCAACGCCACGTGCAACTAGAGAGCTCCTCCTCAACAGCTCCTTCCTGCTAGGCTCCAAGCCGGATGATCATCGTCACCGGCACCAAGCGTTCTGGCACCTCGATGTGGATGCAGCTTCTCAAGAGCGCTGGCTTTCCACCGATCGGAAACGCGTTTCCCCGTAATTGGGAAAAGACGATCAAAGACGCCAATCCGGAGGGCTTCTACGAATCGGAGCTGAGAAAAGGGATCTTTTACGCGACCAATCCGGACCCGAAAACCGGCGCTTATCTCTTTCCCGAAGACACGCGCCGCCACGCTGTCAAGGTGTTCATTCCGGGGCTCATCAAGACCGACCGCGCCTTCATCGACAAGGTCGTCGCAACGGTTCGACCTTGGCGGCAGTACGTCCGCTCGGTGACTCGTCTCTATGAGATGGAGCGCCAGGCTAAGTCGAAGCTTAAGAACGCTCCGGACGACCTTCCCGACCCGGTCTACATGCCTCCCCTCATCGAGTGGTGGATCGAGAATTTTTCTCTCTTCAGTGACATCGTCACGAGGCGCTACCCCTTTTACATGATCGCATACGAGTCGGTTCTCGAGGACCCCGACAAGACTTTGCGTGATGTCTTTCGGTGGCTTGGGGATGGCGATGTCGAGGCGGCCATCGAGCAGGTGGAGCCGGCCCTTCGGACACAGAACGACACATCGCACGATACCGCCACCGCTGAAGAGAGCGATATCGAGCCCGAAGTGGTCGAGGTCTTCGACGCCCTCTACGAGGTCGTCCGCAATCAGACGCCGCTCGAGCAGTCGTTCGTAGACCAACTCAATGAGGCCAATCAGCGGCTCAGCGAGCGGATCGAAACCGCAGTCCGTGAGACCGCGCGTGCGCACATCGAGCGAAGACGGCTGCTCGAGGCGCAACGCAAAGCGCGGAAGGCCGACCTAGAGGCTCCGGCCGCTGACGACACCAAGTAGCGGACCGCTCCGGTGCCGGCCCCTTGCACTTGGAAAAGTCCGCTACATGGTTGACGAGATGCGTCTTCGGCGGAAGGTCTGCGTGCTGGGTGCTTCGGGGGTAGGAAAGACGAGCCTCGTGCGGCGTTTCGTCGAAAAAAAGTTCGACGAGGACCATCAACGGACGATTGGCGTGGCGATTTCCAAAGGCACGCTCACGTTCGATGAGGTCAGCCTCGAGCTCATGCTTTGGGACTACGAAGGAGCCGAGCCCGGCTCCCAGTACAGTCGCTCATTCATCTCCGGTGCTTCGGGCTTGGTCTTCGTCGTAGATGTCACTAGACCGGAAACACTCGACCATCTCCTCGAGGCGCAGGTCAGAGGCCGGGGGTTCACGGGCCATCGTCCATCGGTGCTGGTCGCCAACAAGATCGACATGACTGGTGACTTCGCGCTCACCGCGCAGCAACTCGACGAGGCTAGCAAGCAGGAGTGGTTCATCGTTCATGCGAGCGCGAAGTCGGGAGACAACGTCGACGACGCGTTCGCGAAGCTCGGCCAGATGATGCTCGACGTCAGAAAGAAATCGGCATGAAACGATTCGAAGGAAAGACCGTGGTCGTGACCGGCGCGAGCGCGGGCATCGGCGAAAGCTCTGCGCGGAAGTTCGTCGCCGAGGGTGCACGGGTGGTGCTGGCCGCGCGGAGTGCCGAGAGCCTCCAGCGCCTGGCCGATGAGTTGGGCGGCGATTCTGCGCACGCCGTACCGACCGATATTGCTGACGTGGTTTCGTGTAAGCGTCTACTCGAAGAGGCGAAGATTCGATTTGGGCGCATCGACGTTCTCGTCAACAACGCCGGCTTCAACTCGCGCGGGCCCCTGAAGGACGTACCTGTCGAAGACATGTTGCAGATCCTGCACGTCAACCTTCGCGGCCCGCTCCTCCTCACTCGGTTGGCCCTTCCAGACATGCTCGCGCAGGGGTCAGGCTCGATCGTCAACGTGGCCTCGTTGGCGGGACGCATGCCGCTCGAGGATGAAGCGACTTACTCGGCAACCAAGTTCGGTCTTCGAGCGTTCTCGTTCGCTCTCGCCGATGAGCTCGAGGGCACCGACGTTCGTGTCTCGGTCGTGTCTCCGGGGCCAGTCGATACAGGTTTCATCATGGACTCGATCGACCAGACCCCCGACATCGTGTTTTCGCAGCCGATGAGCACCGCCGACGAGATCGCCGACTTGGTGCTGCAAAGCGCGGTCGATGGCGAGCGAGAACGCGTCAAACCCGCGGTCAGTGCTCGACTCGCGACCCTCGGCTACCTCTTTCCCGCCATGCGACGTGCGTTGAAGCCTCGCTTGGAGGCGAAGGGGCGCAAAGAGAAGGCGAAATATCGGGCACGAAGCTAATCATCCTGCCGAATCGTCGACGGAAGCGATGCGCGCCGCGGTGACGGACCCCAGGCGGCGACTTTGGGGAGCATTTTGTAGAGGAGCCAGTGATACGTGCTCCGCGGGAGGATTCTTCGCAGTAATGAAAACGCGAATGCGTCGAAAGTCGCCGGCACGCGCAGCGGTGGGTTTCGCCGGCGCATCGTCTTGAGCACGACTCGGGCGACGGAGTCGGGTGTGGCGCGGGAAGACTTCATGAGCCGCGCGATGAAGGGTGCCATGTTGACGTAGTGCTGGTGGTACGGGTCGCCGAGCTCTTGCTCGGACCGGCTGCTCCTCGGGGTGTAACGCACCTTTTGAAATCCTTCGGAATCGATGAATCCCGGTTGCAGGAGCGTGACTTTGATCCCCCAGGGGCGCACTTCGTACCAGAGTGATTCATGGGCGCCCTCGAGCGCGAACTTCGACGCGCTGTAGGCCGCCATCGTTGGCATCGCCATCATTCCACCGACCGAGCTCACCGTGATGATTCGGCCCGCGCCCTTCTGACGCATCCTCGGAAGCACGAGCCGAATCAGCTCCATCGGTGACCGAAAGTTCACATCCATCTGCGCAATCCACTCGTCCTCGGCGACGTGCTCGACCACGGCACGATAGGTGATGCCGGCGTTGTTGATCAGGATGTCGATACCGCCCGAGTCGCGTTCGGCCTCTGCGACGATGGCGTTCCGTTGCTCTAAAGACGTGACGTCGAGCGGTCGAATCCGAACACGCTCGGACTCACGCACCTCGTGCATCTCGAAACGGGGAAGCGAGCTCTGGCGGGCCGTGAGATACACTCGATAGTTGGTCTTCATCAGTGCGCGCGCGATCGCCAAGCCGAGACCCGTGCTCGCCCCGGTGATCAACACTGTCTTACCCAGATTCATGGCAACCGATGATACTCAAGGTGTGGCATCCGGCGCAGCGCAATTCCCGCCGTAAGCAGCTCGCACAATCGCCTCCGCAGGTTTTCCACGAGGGGAAAACCCGGCCGGGCCCTCTTCGGTGGTGGCGGGGTCGGTGAACCACTTCCACCAATAGATCCCGCGGACCCACGGGCGGTCGCGGACCGACTCGATCAAGGCCCTGTAGCCCTCGGCCTGTGTCCGGTGGTCGATTCGGATTTTGCCTGCACGTTCGGGCCACGCATGAGGCTCGATCAGCGCGTCCGGCGAAGAACGGTAACCCACCTCCGTGATGAGCACGGGTTTGCCGTGCGCCTCGGAGAGAGACTCGAGCGCATCGAGTTGATCGTCGATCCTCGATCGGATCACCGAGACATCGAGGCGGGGGTTGCTGGCCAGAGGCGGATAGAACTGAATGCCGATGTAGTCGACCGCATCCCACCACGGCAACGACGGGGCGTCGTCCCAGTTGGCGCTGTAGGTGACCTTGCCGTCGAAACGCCGCCGTGCCCTACGGATCAGCCGACGCCACCGCCCCTCGAGCCTGCTCTCCATCGACCGAAGCTCGACGCCGACCACCAGGACGTCGACCCCCTCGGCCTGTGCCAAGTCGGCGTACCGCAACATCCAATTCTCATAGCTGTCGAACCATTGGCTCCAGGCTATCTCGTCGTCGAAGCCGATCTCGCCGCGCCACTTGCCGTCGACGATCCAGAGGTGCGGCTTCAGCACGACGTGAAGCCCTGCCTTCTTTGCTTGACGAATCTCGAGACGCATGCGCTCGTCGGTCTCGCCTGCGCGGTAGTTCCCGATGGGATGTACCTTTGGTTCGTTGAGCCGCTCCATGAACCCAAACGGGGTGAGACTAACCCATTGTACACCGAGCTCCTTCAACTCTTTCAGGGTCGCCGCGCTCGTCTTGCTGCCATAGCCCTTGCTCCCGCCGACTTGGTAGTTGTGCGCGACGCACATCCCGCGCTGGATTCGATCGGGTAAGGGCTCGATGCCGGGCTCACAGCGCAGCCCGGGCGCGGTTCTCGTGTTTTTGGACGCGATCGCGGGTGCTTCCGTCGCCGGTTTCGCGCGCTCGTCGCTCGCCTTCGAGCACGCGATCAGGCAAAGCGCAAACACGACTGCGAGCTTGGGTGATCCCATTTCGCTCATTGATAGCACCACGGGCATCGAAGCCGCGTCAAACCATGTTGAGTTTGCGAGAGCCGCCAATTACACTGAGAGAGCCTTGGACGAACAAAGGGGGTGACCATGGCGTGGTTGATCGGTCTACTCGTGCTCATCGGAGTGGTCATTGCTTGGCTCGTCAGCATGTACAATGCCCTCGTCGATCTCCGCAATCGGTTCAAGAACGCATTTGCGCAGATCGACGTGCAACTGAAGCGTCGGCACGACCTGATCCCAAACCTGGTCGAGACGGCCAAGGGGTATTTGGCGCACGAGCGCGAGACACTGGAGGCGGTGATCGCCGCTCGCAACTCCGCTGAAGGCGCGCGCGAACGGGCCGCGGCGGATCCCGGAGACGCGGGAGCCATGCAAACACTTGTAGCGGCAGAGGCCGGGCTGAGCGGGGTGCTGGGTAGGCTCTTTGCACTTTCCGAAGCCTATCCCGACCTCAAGGCCAACCAGAACATGATGCAGCTCTCGGAAGAGCTCTCGACCACCGAGAACAAGATTGCGTTCGCACGGCAGGCGTTCAATGACGCCGTCATGCGTTACAACACCAAGTGCGAGATCGTGCCGTCCAACATCATCGCCAGCGCCTTCGACTTTCAACGCGCGGAGTTCTTCGAGATCGAAATCGAGGCCGAGCGCGAGCCGGTCAAAGTGCAGTTTTAGTAAATGGACTTTTTCGAGGAGCAGGACCTCGCGCGGAAACGCTCGTCACGTCTCGTGTTCCTCTTTGCCCTGGCCGTCATCGGAGTTTGCGCGGCGGTGTACGGCCTCGGTCTGCTGATCTACCAAGGGACGGCCGCCAATACGGCGGGGGTATCGGTCATGGTGGGCCGGTACGACCAGGTGCAGCAGGCGATATTCAGTCTCTGGAACCCGATGGTGTTCGTCATCGCAGTAGGGGGTACCGTACTGTTGATCGCGCTTGGGTCGCTCTATAAGATCGCGCAGCTTCGCGACGGCGGGTCCGCGGTTGCGCTAGCGCTCGGCGGACGCCGCCTCGATTCGGACAGCACCAAACTCGAAGAGCGTCGCCTCCTCAACGTGGTCGAAGAGATGGCCATCGCGTCCGGAGTGCCTGTCCCGGACGTGTACGTGCTCGACAACGAACCCGGCATCAACGCCTTCGCCGCAGGGAACACGACGAGCGACGCCGTGATCGGGGTAACCCAGGGCACCGTGCAGCTCTTGCGCCGCGCCGAGCTCCAGGGTGTCATCGGCCACGAGTTCAGCCACATTCTCAACGGAGACTCACGGATCAATTTGCGGGCGATCGGTCTATTGCATGGGATCTTCCTGCTGGCGCTCGTTGGCCGCTTCATCATGCGTGGATCGAGGAGCCCGAAACGCGAGGGAGCTGGCGCTGCACTCATTGGGCTCGGTCTTTTGGCCATCGGTTCCATCGGCGTTCTCTTTGGTCGGATGATTCAAAGCGCGATCTCCCGACAGCGCGAGCTCCTTGCGGATGCATCGGCGGTGCAGTTTACCCGTGACTCCGATGGCCTGGTCGGCGCACTCAAGAAGATTGGCGGTGCCCAAGCATATTCCTACTTGGACACGCCCGGAGCAGATGAAGCCAGTCACATCTTTTTCTCCGAAGCGATCCGCAGGTTCTTCCTGTTCCAAGGGCTGTTTCGAACGCATCCACCGCTCGGCGACCGAATTCGCAAGCTCGAGCCGCAGTGGGACGGTGAGTTCATCGAGGTGGCGCTGCCCGAGATCTCCAAGGGGATGAGCTCGCCTCCAGGCCCAGCGCCCGCACCAATGAGCGCGTTTGCGGGGGCTCCGAACGAAGCGGCAGTCGCCGAGGCGGTGGCTCACATTGGAAATCCACTCCCTGCGCAGGTCGAGTATGCGAGCTTGCTTCATTCACGCCTTCCCGAGATGTGGATTCACGCCGTTCATCAGGCGCCGATGGCTCAGGCGATGGTCTTCGGTCTCCTCCTCGCTCAAGACGAAGCTCTCCGAGGCTCCGAGATCCGGGCCGTGGCCGAGCTGACCGACCCGGAGACGGCGGACCTGGTGCTTCGATTCCACTCGGAGGCCGGAGACCGTTCTTCCGCCGAGAAGATCGCGTTGATCGACATGGCGATGCCGACGCTCCGCAGTTTGTCGGCCGACGAGTACCGACGGTTCAGTCAGGTCGTGCAAGCGCTGATCGAAAGCGATCGACGGGTGAACCTCTTCGAGTACACGTTGAGCCGCATGATCCAACGTCACTTGGCGCGTCACTTCGATCGTGCGAATCAAACGCCGGTGAAGTTCCGCAAGCTCCGGGCGCTCCTTCCCGACATCCGCGTGCTGTTGTCGACGCTCGCGCGCGTCGGGAGCCGGTCCGAAGAGCAGGCGGCGCAGGCCCTTCGGCACGGAGCTCAGGTGCTTCACCTCACCGGCGAGCACGCACAACTCCTGCCCGCCGAACAATGTACGCTTCGAGATGTCGACGCTGCGCTCAGCCGTTACGATGCTGCGACCCCAACGCTCAAGAAGAGCCTGATGTTGTCCTGTGCCGCCACGGTGATGGCCGACGATAGGGTGACCGATCGAGAGGTCGAGCTGATTCGCGCGATCGGGGACGCGGTCGATTGTCCTGTGCCGCCTTTTGTGGCATCCGATGATCACCATGGAAACCCGCAGCGTCTACGAGACCGATGACGAGGTGCAGGCCTTGGCGCTCCAGGAGGCGCTGGAGCGTGAGGGCATCGCCGCGGTTTTAGTCAACCATCGCGACACGGCCTATCCCGGCATCACGGATCGACTTCGACACGGCACCGAGATCCGGGTCGAAGCCGACCAGGTCGACAAGGCCACCCAGCTCATCCGCGAGTTCATCGCCGCTGAGCCAGTCGAAGGGCCGCCGATTGCCCCGCCGCCCGATTCCGGGCCCGCCCCGGGCCTTCGAGGGCCGAGCTGGCTCATTACCACTCTGATATTCCTCGGGCTATTGGCAGCGACGGCATATTTCCTAAATGTAAAATAAGTCCTGGCACCCGCCCTCCGTCTCCGTTATAAGTTAACGGTTAGTAAAGGAAGGGCAGCATGGCGACAGTGACTTATGATCTGAAGGAACTTTCTCGGCTTCTTGGCTGGAACCCGGCGCACTGCAAGGTGATCGTGAAGCAGCTCGGCGCCGATCCAAACGGTCCGATCAGCGAGGACATCGCGGCCAAGGTGGCCGGAAAGATTCGCCGACCGTGGCCGCCGCAGATCGAGGCCGAAGCCGAAGCTGTCGCGAGCTAGCCGCCCGCTCCCACACTAGCGCCTAATGAGGGCTACGGCGCGTTCGCCTATCATCATGCTTGGAGCGTTCGTGTTTCCGCCGGTGACCTGCGGCATGATCGAAGCATCCGCCACGCGTAGTCCCTCGATGCCGCGCACCTTGAGGCGGGGGTCGACGACGGCCATCGGGTCGACGCCCATCTTGCAGGTGCCGACCGGATGGTAAACCGTCGTCGCGCGAAGCCTGATCTCGGCCGTGAGCTCCTCGTCGCTCGCCCGCTCATCGCCTGGCGTTAGCTCCTCGTCGAGATGGTCAGCAAGCTCCGGGTGCTCGCAGATCTCTCGACACTTCCGAATTCCGTCGAGGAACACTTGCAGGTCGTCGGGCGCTTCCAGGAAGTGAGGGTCGATGTGCGGTGCGGCATGCGGGTCGTTGGAGGTGAGCAAGAGCTCGCCGCGGCTCTTCGGATAGATGAGCGTGGGCATCACGCATAGGCAGTTGCCGGTATCGACGTGCGGCCGTTCCGGTCCGTCTTGGTTCGGGTCGGGATACCCCCAAGGCAGCGTGTGAATCTGGAGATTCGGAATCGGCTCGTGATCGCGGGTCTTGATGAACGCCCCAGCCTCGAAGACCGTCCGTCCGAACCAGCTGTTCCCGAACGTGTATTCTTTGATCATTCCACCGAAGAAGTGGAACGGCGTCCCGCGGTGGAGGCTCGTCGGCGCGCGGTACACGAGCGGCACGAAGAGATGGTCGTGGAGGTTCTTACCGACTCCGGGGAGATCGTGGTTTACATCGATGTCTTGTTGACGAAGATGCTCGGCAGGGCCTACCCCAGAGAGCATCAGAATTTGCGGTGAGCCGATCGCGCCGGCCGACAAGATTACCTCGCGGGCAGCGTTCGCCTTCAAGACCTTGCCGTTCTGCTCGTACTCGACGCCGGTGGCGCGCCCGTTCTCGATGACGACGCGCCGCACGTGGGCACGCATTTCCAAGTTGAAATTGGGCCTTTCGAGGCTAGGTTGGATGTACCCTTCGGCGGTGCTGCTGCGGACGCCGTGGCTCGCCGACATGTGATAAGTGCTCGCGCAGTTCTGATTCGCGGCGTTGAAGTCGTCGAGCACCGGAATCCCGCAAACCGCTGCCGTCGCTCTCATGAACGCTTGCGATACCGGGCTGAGCTGGTCTTCAGGGTGACGTGTGACGCTGATCGGGCCACCAGCGCCGTGGTACTCGGTCTCGCCGTCTTCGTGGTTCTCGAGCTTCTTGTAGAAGGGCAGGATGTCGTCGAAGCCCCAACCTTCGCATCCTCGGGTGGCCCACCCATCGTAGTTTGCTTTGTTGCCGCGGAGGTAGAGCATGCCGTTGACGGAGCTCGATCCGCCGACCACCTTCCCGCGGGTGTACGGAATTCGCCGATCGTTCAGGTGCCGTTGGGGAACGGTCGTGAAGCCCCAATCGAACTTCTTCTTGAGCTGCTTGACCTGCTGGACGAGGCTGATCATCCCCGGCTTCCGAACGAGCGTGGTGCGGTCGCTGCCCCCGGCTTCGAGGAGAAGCACGGTCACGTTTGGGTCCTCCGAAAGACGGCTGGCGATGATCGCTCCAGCAGACCCAGCCCCGATTACGACGTAGTCGTACTCCGCCATCAACCTCTCCGAAATGAAACACGTTTCACTTCCAGGCTATAGCCGATCAGACGCGGCATGCCAGCGCAACGCCCCAATTTTACGGGGCAAGAGCCGCGATCCGGTCGACCAGCCCGGAGAACCTTCGGGCCGGTCTGCGCACGGCAGCGGCGATCACCTCACGTGGGCCGACCAGTCGCACGCGCGCTCTTGCGCGGCTGACCGCGGTGTAAAGAAGCTCCCGGGTGAGGAGAGGAGCGTCCTCCTCTGGCATGACGATCAGCACCTCGTCGAACTCGGACCCTTGCGCCTTGTGCACGCTGAGGGCGTAGGCGGAGGAGTACCGAGGGAGCCTGGCTTCAGCCAGGTTTTCGATACGGCCGGGCGCGCATTGGACCGTCGCCCCTAGGGTGCCATCTCGCTCGAAAAGCATGCCGAAGTCACCGTTGTAGACACCGATCTCACTGTTGTTTTCTTCGATGATGATCGGGTGGACCGCGAGCCCGACCCTGGGAGTGCGTCGCTCGATGGCGACTCCGAGTTGTCGCGTGCCTATGGGGCCCTTGCGGTATGGGCTCAGGACGACGTATTGGGCGCGCCGTCGGAAGTGCTCTTCGGCCTCGGTCGCGTTGACGATCTCGGACCACTTCACCGCGGCTCGATCGAGCTCGTCCCCTATGTCACCGAGGGAGCTCCACTGGACGTCACCGGAGCCATGGGAGTCGAGCAACTCATCGATGACCGAAGGATTTCCATCCCGAATTGCGGCCACCAGCTGTCCCAAGGGTTGTGCCTCGTCGTAGCGATAGGTTTTGGTCAGGTGAGTGATGCGGTGCCGCCACCACGTCTCGTTGCTGGCGCGCACGAGGTCTCGAAGAACGGAGCCCGCCTCGACCGAAGTGAGCTGATCGGGATCTCCCACGATGAGGATCGTCGCGTTCACCGGCGCGGCAACGAGGAGTTGCCGCATGAGACCGAGATCGATCATCGAGGCCTCATCTAAGACGATGATGTCGGCATCGACGGGGGAATCGGCACCCCGACTGAAACGCATGCCGTGGCGCTGCATGCCGAGAGCCCGATGCACCGTGATCGCCTCCCCCGGGATGCTCGCAAGAACTTCGTCGGCTGCGTGGATGGTCTTTTTTGCGCGGGTCACTGCTTCGCCCAGGCGAACCGCCGCTTTTCCGGTTGGCGCAAGCAGCATGACCTTGGGCGCTCGTCCGACCTCCCGAAGTCGTCCTTCGACTAGCAGCGCGACGATTGCAGCCACGGTTGTGGTTTTCCCGGTGCCTGGGCCCCCGCACAAGACCGACACCCGATGGTCCATCGCATTTCGCGCGGCGCGTCGGTGCTGCGATTTCGGGTCGTCACCAAACAATCGATCCAGCGCTTCGGCAAGCCACGTGTGATCCTCTTCGAGAGAATTCGGAGTGGATCGCGTCGCTAGCTCACGTGCGATGTCGTGCTCGAGCTCGAAATACCGTCGAAGGTACAGGCGGTGCTTTTCGTCGAGGACCAGCGGCCCGTGATCGACGAGCTCGCTCTCCAACAACGCGTTGGCCCATGACCCATGCTCCGGTAGCTCTAAGCCGACTTCGCCCGTCGTCGAAGCGAGGTCGCTCGCCGCCATGTCGAGCGGCAGGCAAGCATGGCCCCGACGAACATTGCGACTGGTGAGCGCGATCGCCAAGTCGACCTGTAGGTCGGGAGTGCTGCTCATTGCGCCGAGCGCCCGCGCAAGCTCCACATCCAGGAGCTCGAGAACACCGGAGGCCTGAAGGTTCGCGATCGTCACGTGCTCCTCCCGAGCCATTCATCTACAGCTCGGATCAGGGCCGGCGTTTGACGCTCAAAAAAGATGCTCGACCCGGGGGCGTCAGGTCCCTTCATGCCGCGCAGGAAAAGCAACAGCGCGCCACCCCAGTGGCGTTCTGGGTCGTAGCACGGCACCCGTTGTCCGAGGTACCGGTTCACCGCCGCCGCGTAGAGCTGCATTTGAAGCAGGTAGTGGGCCCGTGCCGCCGCTTCGGTGACGTCCAAGTGCTCGTATTTCGAAAGCGAGTTCGACTTGTAGTCCACGACATACCAGCGGCCCTCCCACTCGAAGACGAGATCGATGAATCCCCGCAAAAAGCTCTTCAGTGTGCCCGTGGTCTCGGACGCGAGCCGCTCGGGATAACCTGGCGCCCCTTTGGGGGCGTCGTGCTTTTTCAAGATCCGTGAGAGCGCGACGAAGTCCGGGTCGTCGACACTCAGAGTAAACTCGAGCTCGCGGAGCTGCTGGTCTTGCGGAATGTCCTCGAGCCGCGGCGCATCGGCAGAGCCGGTGAGCGGGGTACGCGCTATGGTCTGAAGATCCGTCAAAACGTCGGGACGAAGCGCTGGGTCGTAGCCGTAGCTTCCTAGCTCATGCTCGATGAGCTGCTCAGCTTCTTCACCCTGGAGCTCGCTTAGATTCACGCGCTCCAAAATCGAGTGAAGCAGGAGCCCAGTGCGGGCTCCACCGGGTAAGCAGGAAAAGAGCGCAGCGGGTGGCGGGAAGACGTCCGCTTCAGGGTCACGCGGCGCTGTCTTTTCGTGATTGCCCGTCAGGCTCGTGAAGCTCGCGATCCGATTCGCCTGGCTGAACTGACGGGTGGCGTCCCTAGCTCGGAGGATGTCGGCGGGAGCTTCTGGTTCGCGAGAAGAAGCCGCTTTGAGGCGAGGTGGTCTCCACCCGATCGTGCCCTTCGATGAGGCGATTAGAGCCTCGACATCGGCAAGCGCTTGCTCGTCGTCCATCGACTTCGAATCAGCATCACCGTGGAGAAGATACGAGAGAGCTGATCTTTCCCAGCCGGCGGCAAGGCCCCAGAACAGGGTGCAGCGATGCTTGGCGCGTGTGACTGCGACGTACAGAAGACGAAGCGCCTCGGACAGCGTCTCGCGTTTGCTGATTTCCAGGTGAGCATCGAGCTGCGACGAGCCCAAATCGATCTTGACTTTGAGGGCGTCGTCGGGGTCGTGGAACTTCACTACCTTCTTTTCGAAGTCGAACAGAATCGCGTCTTTCCACGGAAACGGACAGTAGACGATCCCATACTCGAGCCCTTTGCTCTTGTGAATGGTCGTGACGCGAACCGTATCGGACTCCGCGTCGGGGCGCTGCTGCAACTCCTCGTAGGGGACCATGGTGTCTTCGCGGCTGCCTTGGCGGAGTCGTCGAAACCATAATAGTAATGCGACCGGGTCACGCCGCCGTTCGCGCTCGCCTCGAAGCAGTAGCTCTTCGATGTGCAGCAGGTCGGTCAGCTTCCGGCGTGCCAAAGGATGTGTCGCAACTCGGGTTTCTGCGCCGGTGGTGCGGAGCAGCTCTTCGAGAAAACGAACGACTCCCTCGTTTTGCCACTTTTCGTGTAGGCCCCGAAAGAGGGTCACCCATCGTGACCAATCCTCGTCATCCATCGTATTGAGCTCATAAGGGGACACGCCAAGCAAAGGTGTCAGTATCGCCCGTCGCACTGTTGAGGCGTTGCCTGGCATCAGCGCCGCCTCGAGCACAGCTTCGATGTCATCGGCGATTTCGGTGCTGAGCACGCTCGAGTCGCCATCGAGCGAGGAAGGGATCCCGAGAGTACGCAAAGCCTCGGTGACGAGCAGAGCCTGCTTGTTTTTTCGACAAAGCACCGCGATGTCGTTGGGGCAGATTTGCCTTCCCTCGATCTCCTCTTTGCTCTCGAGCAAGAGGGCGATTTCGTTCGCGACGAGCGCGGGTATGGTCTCTTCGACCGACCGGACGGAGGCTGTCTCGCGGTAGAGAAACAAGATCTCGATGGCCGGATCGAGGCTCGATCGGGATTCGTGAGAGGCGGTTGCTTTCAGCAGCTTGATGTCGTCGAAAACGAACGGGGCCGGCTGGCTCGAGAACAGGGTATTGACGGCCTCGACTAAGCTTGGATCCGATCGGCGATTGGTCGTGAGCTCGAGGTGGCTTTCGCCGACGTCTCTCGCGGCTTCGAGGTACGAAAACACGTCGGCGCCGCGAAACGCGTAGATCGACTGCTTTGGATCGCCGACATACACAGCCCCGTGCTGGTCGTAGATCGATTTGAAAATCCCCCATTGAATGGCGTCCGTGTCCTGAAACTCGTCGACGAGTGCGATCGGGTACTTTGCGCGGATGACAGCAGCGGTGTCGCTGTCTAGTGACTCATGGACACTCAAGAGCAGGTCGTCATAAGTCAACACGCCTCGTTCGCGCCGTCGTTTGCGACTTTGTGCGCGCGCGACTTCGATGAATCTTTCTTGGAAAGCGAAAACCGCGTGCTCGACGGCGGCCTTCAGGGCATCACCGCTCTCGGTCAGCCGGTCGCAGACCTCGAAGAACGCGTGTTTCGGACGCTCGTGCCTTTTCTTCGTCTTCATCTTCGTTTGGGCGAGTCGCTCGAACCAGCTAGGCAGCTCGAAGGAGGGCACTGCGAAAAAATCGTCCAGCCCCGGTATCCAAATGTTTCTGACGGACGCGATCGGATAGTTCGTACGGTTGAGCCCCAGGTCCTCCAGAAGGATCGCCGAAATCGAGTCACGCTCTTCGCGCCAGATGGCCTTGGCCTGTCGGATCAGCTCGAACCAGCGGTCGACGACGCTCGTATCCAGCTCTTTCGGCTCTGGTCCGAGCAGGCCAATCCCCGGCGTCATCGCTCGGTCGGCAAGCTTGCCGAGACGCTCCGGGGAGATCCTTCGCTTCTTGAGCGCAAGAAGAAGCCACTCGGGGCTGTCATGAAGCTCGGTCGTCCAGAAATCGACCGCTAGATCGTAAAAGACAGATACCGACTCTTCAGCGAGGTCGAAATCGACGTCGATGCCGAACGATAGCGGGTAATCCTGAAGGAGCCGCTGGCAGAAACCGTGGATCGTAAGAATCGGGGCTTGGTCCATTTGGGACGATGCGGCGCGGAGTCGGCCCTCTACCGTAGCCCTTCCGAGTCGTTGAACCGCATCGCCGACGATCTCGGTCAGTCCATCGTCCCGGTCGGCCGCGCCATCGAGCATCGCCATGGCCTCGATGACGCGCTCCCGCGTGCGTATGCGTAGCTCTGCCGTCGCGGCTTTGGTATAGGTGACGACCAGGACTTGCTCCGGGCTGAGGTCACGCTCGAGAATCGCTCGCACGAAGTACGTCGTGATGGCGTGCGTCTTGCCCGTTCCCGCGCTTGCCTCGACGAGAACAGGAACGCCAAGAGACACCCGTTCGGTGTTGACGCTCATCGCAGGCTCCGATGTCGAAATAACGGCTCGTAGACACTCGAGCTCGTGGGCCCGAACCTCTCCGCCCATCTCTCGTTCGCAAAAGGACCTGCCTTGCCCCAAGCAAAGCGCGCGTATCGATCCCACGTTTGCTCTCGCTGTTTCTTCTTGGCTTTCTCGAGCGCCTGCCCAGCTTTGTCGTGGATCATGTGATCGGCGAACACCCAGGATGGCTGGCCTAGGAGCGGCACCGGGTTGGCCTGCGAGGCCTCGTATAGCTTCACCAGGTGCTCGAGAAGCGTTCGCGCGTCATCGACGGGCGCAAAGCACACGACGTCTGCTCGGCGATCGGTCGCGCGTAAGACGAGCTCGGTCGTTCTTGGAAGGTCAGGCTCATCGGAAGCCTGCATCAAAAGATGCTCGAGCCAGGTCGTCAGCTCGGTCTTGGTTCTCACCTTACTGAATCGAAGCTTCACCCGGCGATCGGTGTACAGACCGTCGAGACGCCCTTCCACGGTGATGCCATCCAGGTCGACGGTGACAGCTCGGGTCCGTTCTTCAGCGGGCCGAGCGCTCGTTTCACGCCCTTCGAGGAGCGCTTCGACCTCGCGGGCCAGCTGGTTTCGGCCGATTTCACCCCAGCTGCCTTCGGGAAACTCGGGCGCGGCTCGGAGAAACCCGCGGAGCTCCTCACCGATCAACGAGCGTTCGAGAGCGTCGTTCCCGACGCGAAAGGCATCCAGGTTCCCGAGCTCGGTCAGCGCCCTCGTGGGCTCGTACAAGGTCGACTCGTCGAATCGCGTTCCGAGCCTCCTCTGGATGAACTCGCGTGCCGGGTGCCAGATCCACTTCGCGAGCTCTGCGATCGAAACGCGGTTTTCGCGCGTCTTCAGTTCCGCGCGCAGCTCTACGGGGCGTGGCTCGCTCGGGGGTTGCGCCATGGTGCGAGCGATCCGAAGGTGACGCTCCGAGAAGCTCGACAGGAAGTTCCCTTCCGTGAAATACGCTTGGTCGAACGCATGGAGCGGGTGCTCGATGGGAGCGAGGACCGATTCCGAACCCCCGCGGTGGTAGTAACGGTTCAACGTGTCTTCGAGCTCGCATACGACCGTGGAGGGGGTTGCGGCGCTTCGGGCGCTCGTCACGGGGGCGCTGTAGGTAATGGCGAGTCGATCGCGCGCGCAAAGAATGGCCTGCAGAAACGAGTGCCGGTCGTCATGGCGCTTACTGCGATCCCCGAGCCGGGGCTTGTCGCGAGTGAGGTCGAAGCTTGGCCTGTCGTCTGCGCGCGGGAAAGACTCTCCGCTCATGCCGATCAGGCAAACCATGCGGAACGGAATCGAGCGAAGCGGAACCAGCTCGCTCAGGGTCACCCCGCGCCGCAGAAACCCGGCCGGGGGCGTCCCTCTCAGCACGACTCCCGCGAGCTCGCGACGGATCGTTCGAAGCGGGATGGCACCGCCGTACCCGCTTGCGTCGGCGAGCTGACGAAGGTCTTCGAGCGAGGAACGAAGCACGCGCACGGCTCCGCTGTCATCGTCTTCCTCAGCAAAGAGCGAGCTCGATAACTGACCGAGGAGATCTACCCAAATGGACACCTTGGCGGGCCTATGCATGCGCTCGCGGAAGTCGAACAACACGTTGCAGAGCCGCGATAGCCGCGCCAGCAACTCGACATCTTCGAGACTCAGCTCACCGCGCGGCAACAGGCCGTTGAAGACTTCCGCGTTGTTTGGCATCGATGCGAACCCCAGAAAAAGCCGCCCGAAACCGGCACGCCAGGTATGCAGTGACTCGGGGGGGAAGCCGAGCTCCTCGCGATGCTTGGCGTCGATGCCCCATCGAATCCCCGCGGCTTGAAGCAAATCTGTGAGCCGAGCCCGCTCGTTGGATGAGAACCGAAAATCCTCTCGCCACGACTGCGCGTCCATCAAGCGTACGACATCGAGAACCGAGAACCGCGATTCGAGCACTTCGAGCACCGAGAGAAAGTCGTCGTAGAAGCCAGCGTCGTCGCGTGTTTTTCGGTCGTGCACCTCGTAGGGGATGCGTGTGACGTCGGTCTGTCCAAACACGGCGCGGAACGCTGGGGCGTAGGCGTCGAGGTCTCGGGCCATCACGACGATGTCTTCGGGTCGGAGGGTAGGATCGTCTTCGAGGGCCCCGCAGATGATGTCGTGCAGGACGAGAACCTCGCGCATCGGGCTCGCGCACGCATGAACCGCGATCGAGTCGTCGGATGCCGTGATCGAAGTCTTGTCGGCGCTCTCAGGAGGACCTCGAAACTCGAGAATGTCCGCCTGGAGAGAACCGAGCAGGGTCGCACGGCTCGGCAAGGTGAACAGGTCTTCGTCGCGGCGCACGTTCGAATCGGCCTCGAGCAATAATTCTTGAAAGTCGCGGGCGAGGCTTCCGAGAGACATCAGCAAGGGATGCCCGTCTCTCGCCAAAGGGTCGATCGCGAGGGACAGCTGGCCCGCTTTGTCGACGTTCGACAAGTACTCGGTCGTTGGCGTCAAAAGGTAGAGGTGGGTCCGAATCGATCGGGACAGCGCTGCGAAAAAATCGAGAAAAAGCGGAGGTAGAGTCTCGAGTGAAAATAGGTGTAGGCGCTTGAACCGGATCTCGAGCGCCTCGTCGCCGCTACGAAGTGTTGCGCCTGCACGCTTGATTCGCGATGCGAGATCGTGTGGCCCGAGTCGATTCGCGATGCGCCGCCAGAGCTCAGCCTGCCACTGGGACTGCGAACCGGCGATCCAGCCATGGAGCATTTCCGGACGGTAAACGACATACCCGTCGAACATGACCGAGAGGCTCGAAGACAGGCGGAGGACGCGATCCGGATCGGCTGTTTGTCCGAGATACTCGTGGAGCATGGGAGGAGCCTCCTCGTGCAGCAGCTCAGCGATCGTCCATTTCAACCGAGCCGGATCGTAGGCCTTGGATCGTTCGGTCGGACCCAAGTCCAGATCATCGAGGACTCGTTCGATCGCAGTACGAGGAAACGGAAAAGATGGATTGCTCCACACCCCGAGTCGGCTGGCCAAAGCGAGGGTGAGCCAGCGCTCCATGCCGCGGCTCTGCACGACGATCGCTTCGGAATCGAAGGCACCGAGGGGCTCGTCTCTGACCAAGGACGCAAGCGCGTCCGCTAGCTGTTCGGTCCGATTGCTACGAATGAGCTCCATTCGTCCAAGCCTCAAGATAGGCGGTTGCGATAGTCCTCATAGCCGAATTGCCGCTGCACGCGATACGAGTTGTCGCGTCGATCGAACAACGCGATTGAAGGTAGCCTCACCCCGTTGAAGGTGGTGGTTTTCACCATCGTGTAATGCGCCATGTCTTCGAAGATCAATCGGTCTCCGATTTCGAGTGGCGAATCGAAGGAGTACTCGCCAATGACGTCACCGGCGAGGCAAGTCAGACCACCGAGGCGGTACGTATGGGCGAGCTCGCCCGGCGCACCGGCGCCTCGAACCTGCGCGCGATACGGCATCTCGAGCACGTCTGGCATGTGCGCCGTCGCGGAGGTATCGAGGATCGCGATAGCTCCGTCGTTGTGAACGATGTCGAGGACGGAGGCGACCAACACGCCGGCGTCCGACGCGATCGCCTCTCCAGGCTCGAGAAAAACCTCGACGCGGTGGGTTCTTCGGAATGATTTCACCAAGTCGACCAACAGGCCGACGTCATAGTTGGGTTTGGTGATGTGGTGCCCACCGCCGAAGTTGACCCAGCTCATGTCGTCGAGCCACGGGGAGAACTTGTCGTCGATGACGGCGAGTGTCCGTTGCAGCGCGTCAGCGCCGAGCTCACACAGAGTGTGAAAGTGCAATCCCTCGATGCCGGAGAGGTTTGCTTTCAGGAGCTCGCTCTTGGTCGTTCCGAGCCGAGATCCCGGGGCGCAGGGATCATAGAGCGGTACATCGACTTCGGAATGTTCTGGATTGATGCGCAACCCGAAGCTCGTCGTGGACCTGTCCGCTGAGACGACATGCCGGAAACGTTCTAACTGGGAGGGCGAGTTGAAGATGACGTGATCCGAGTCCCGAACCACTTCGCGAAAAGATTCTTCGTCGAACGCCGGGCAATAGGTATGGACCTGTTTTCCGAACTCTTCGCGACCCAAACGCGCTTCGTCAGCGCCGCTGGCAGAGACTCCGATCAGATATTTCCCGATGAGTGGAAACGTCGACCAGGCCGCGAAGCCCTTGAGGGCAAGGAGGATTCCACACCCTGCCGCCTCTTGCACGTGGCCGAGCAGCTCGAGGTTCATTTCGAGCGCAGCAACGTCAATGATGAACGCAGGTGTTTTCACTCGACTGAGATCGAGCTCGTCGCATGCAACCACTAGACCTCCTTGACGTGCCAGGGCAGCCCACGCACCGCCAGTTCCGAGAGGAAGGGATGCGGATCGAACTGTTCGACATTGAACACGCCCTTACCGCGCCATGCTCCGGTGAGCATCATCTTTGCGCCAACCATGGTTGGCACACCGGTCGTGTACGACACTGCTTGCGCACGAACCTCCTTCCACGACTCCTCATGGTCGCAGACGTTGTAGATGAACACTTTCCTCGGCTCACCGTTCTTTCGTCCTTCGATCAGGCAGCCGATGCTGGTCTTGCCTTTGTAGTTCTCGCCCAGCGTCGAAGGGTCAGGGAGCAACGCCTTCAGGAATTGGATCGGGACAATTTCGCGGCCTTCGAACGTTACCGGCTCGATCGAGGTCATGCCCACGTTCTGGAGGACTCTTAGGTGAGTGATGTACTCGTCGCCGAACGTCATCCAGAACCGAATGCGCTTGAGGCCTTTGATGTGCTTGACCAGGGACTCGAGCTCTTCGTGATAGAGAAGATACGCCTTGCGTTCTCCGACCTCGGGGAAATCGAACATGCGCGACTGCGACATGGGGTCGATCTCGATCCATTTTCCGCTTTCCCAGTATTTCCCCCTTTGGGTGATCTCTCGGATGTTGATCTCGGGGTTGAAGTTCGTGGCGAACGGATGCCCGTGATCACCACCATTGCAATCGAGGATGTCGATGGTGTCGATTTCGTCGAACAGCTCTTCCTGGGCGTACGCGCAGAAAACGTTGGTTACGCCGGGGTCGAAGCCCGACCCGAGCAGGGCCATGATCCCTTTACGCTCGAACCGGTCCTGATATGCCCATTGCCACTTGTACTCGAACTTGGCTTCGTCTGGCGGCTCGTAGTTGGCGGTGTCGAGGTAGTCGACTCCGGTTTCGAGACAGGCATCCATGATCGGCAGGTCTTGGTACGGGAGGGCGACGTTGATTACGAGAGCCGGCTCCACCTGCCTGATCAGCGCCACGGTCTGGGCGACGTCGTCTGCGTCGACTTGTGCGACTTCAATCTCGCGTCCGCGCAGCTCGCGGACTTGCTTCTGAATCTTCTCGCAGCGGGCTAGCGTGCGACTGGCGAGCACGACCCTTGAAAACGTGTTTGGGTCGCCCGCGCATTTGTGGGTGACGACCCCGCCAACGCCCCCCGCCCCGATGATCAAGACCTTCCCCATCGAACCCTCCGCGAGCGCGGTATACGATGTCCGCGAGCCCCGGGCGAGGCGTGACTTTTCAGTCGCGTTTCGGAGCTTCAACTCGCGTGACATTCATCTGGGCATGTGTTTACCTGGCCTTCGCCAACCAAGAAGGGCAGCGCCTGTCTGATGCAAAGAGCGATTGTGGGGTTAGACGTCGGCTCGACCACCGTAAAGGCAGTCGTCGTCCATCCCGAGACGAAAGAGATCCTCTGGGACGACTACCAGCGGCACCACACGAAGCAGGCAGAGTGCGTTCTCGACTTCATGGTGCGCATCGGCGACGTGCTGAAAGAGCTCGGTTGTAACGACACTCGCGTGTTCGTGACCGGGTCGGGAGCGGCACCCTTGGAAGAGCCGCTCGGTGCGAAATTCGTGCAGGAGGTCAACTCGGTGACCTTGGCGGTCGAAACGCTCCATCCGGATGCCGGGTCGGTCGTCGAGCTCGGCGGTCAGGACGCGAAGATCATCATCTTCAAGGAGAACGTACAAACCGGTGACAAGTCCGCGATCGCCTCGATGAACGACAAGTGCGCCTCGGGGACGGGCGCCACGATCGACAAATGCATGATCAAGGTGGGCATGCCCTCCGAGGAGACGCTCGGCCTGCACTTCAACGATCAAAGCCTTCACCACGTCGCTGCAAAGTGTGGCGTCTTCGCCGAAACAGACATCGTCAATTTAGTCAAAACGGGCATCCCGTCCGACGAGATCATGTGCTCGCTCGCCGACGCGATCGTCATGCAAAACCTTTCGGTGCTCACGCGCGGCAATACGCTTCGGCACAAGGTGCTACTGCTCGGCGGTCCGAACACGTTTCTTCCGTTCCTTCAAGAGTGCTGGCGAAAACGCATCCCGGAGACGTGGGACGAGCGCGGGTACGACTACCCGAAAGATGTCCCCATCGAAGAGCTCATTCCCGTGCCCGACAATGCCGCGTTGTATGCTGCATACGGCGCGGTCATGTACGGGATGCACGAGCCGTCAGACGTCGGTGTCTACAACGGCCTCGGCGGGCTCGAGCGATACATCAACGAAGGCCGCAAGGAGCGCCTCGGCGAAAGCGCGGGTCCGCCGCTTTCGAGCGGCCAGGCCGAGCTCGACAGATTCCTCGAAGCGTATCGGATCCCCCAATTCGCAGAGCCCGAGCTGCCTGCTGGGGGCACCGTGAAAGCCGTGATCGGCCTCGATGGGGGCAGCACCTCGTCCAAGGCCGTGCTGTTGGGCGAGGACGGCGAAGTCTTGATGAAGTCGTATGCGCTTTCGAAGGGCAATCCCATCCAAGACGCCAAAGAGCTCCTCGAGGACCTGCGCACCCGCGTTCGTGCCCGGGGAGCCGAGCTCGACATTCTCGGCTTCGGAGCGACGGGCTATGCGGCCGATGTGCTCGAAGAGTGCGTGTGTGCGGACGTCAACGTCGTCGAAACCGTCGCCCACATGATGAGTGCGACACATTACTTTGGTGACATCGACGTCATCTGCGACATCGGTGGCCAAGACATCAAAGTCCTCTTCATGGAAAACGGGGACATCAAGACCTTCAAGCTGTCGAACCAGTGCTCGGCAGGCAACGGGATGTTGCTTCAGGCGATGGCCGACCAGTTTGGCCTTCCCGTTCAGGAGTACGCCGAGAACGCCTTCCAAGCGGAGCTCGCGCCCAAGTTCAGTTACGGTTGTGCGGTCTTCCTCGACACCGATCGCGTCAACTTTCAAAAGGAGGGGTTCGGCAAAGAAGAGCTCCTGGCGGGACTCGCGCAAGTGCTTCCGAAGAACGTTTGGCAGTACGTCGTCGGAGTGCCGCGCATGGCGGCGCTCGGGCGAAAGTTCGTCCTCCAGGGCGGTACGCAATACAACTTGGCGGCCGTCAAGGCGCAGGTCGACTACATCAACGAACGAGTGCCCAACGCGGAGGTGTTCGTCCATCCGCATAGCGGTGAGGCAGGCGCGATCGGGGCGGCGATGGAGACATTGCGCGTCGTGAAGCGACGGGGGCACTCCACTTTCATCGGTCTGGATGCCGCGATCGACCTCAAATACGAGACGAAGAACGACGAGACCACGACCTGCCATTTCTGTGCCAACGAATGCTCACGCACCTTCATCGACGCGTTCCGCCCCGACGGGACGACCAGTCGCTACATAAGCGGCTTCTCCTGTGAGAAGGGCATGGTCGAATCGAAAGATGCGATGGAAGACCTCGTCAAAGAGCGTCGAAAGATCTTGAAAGAGTTTCCGAACCTCGTGACCTATGAGGGGCTCAAGGCGTTCAAGCGAATTTCTGGCGTTCAATCACTGCCCGAAGCCGGAACGGAGATCGACGACGTCAAGGTCGATCGCAAGTTTTTCGGATCGATCGAACGAACGAAATACCGGCGCGGCTTCCGGCGGTCATCCGAGGCGGCTGCAGAGAAGCGGGCGAGTTGGCGTGTCGGCATTCCGCGCGTCTTGAATATGTACTCGACCGCACCCTTCTTCCGAACGTACCTCGAGGTGCTTGGCGTCCGGCCGAAGAACATCGTCTTCAGCGACCCGAGCTCCGAGGAGATGTTTGCTGAAGGCGGCAAGTACGGCTCGGTCGACCCTTGCTATCCGTCGAAGGTTGCGCAGGCGCACTTCCACCAGCTGTTCTTCCACAAGCACGCGAAGACTCCGCTCGACGCGATTTTCTTCCCGATCTTGACCCACGTTCCCTCGTTCGTGACCGATGCCGTCGACTACGCGAGCTGCCCGATAGTGGCCGGCACGCCCGATGTCATGAAAGCCGCCTTCACAAAGGAGCAAGACTACTTCGAGACCCGTGGGATCACCTACATGGCGCCGGCGTTCAGCTTCGCCGAGCCGACACTCCTGCAACGCAGCATGTTCGAGGCGTTCCGCGACGCCCTCGAAATAACCGAAGACGAGAGCGACTTCGCGGTCACCGAGGGGCTCGCGGCGCTCGAGCGGTTCGACGAGGATGTGCAAGCAAAGGGCAAGGCCATCCTAGACCAGGTCGAATACGACAACAAGATCGCGATCCTGGTCGTCGGTCGGCAGTACCACCTCGATCCTGGCCTTCACCACAACATCCCCGACGAGTTTCAAGTGCTGGGTTATCCAATCCTGAGTATCCGCTCGATCCCGAAAGATCCGGAATGGCTCGGTCGATTCTACGAAGATGGTGAAGACGCACTCAGCATCAACGACGTTTGGCCCGAAAACTACTCTGCTGCTTCGGCGCAAAAGGTCTGGGCCGTGAAGTTTGCCGCGCGTCATCCCAACGTTGCCATCCTCGACCTGAGCAGCTTCAAGTGCGGGCACGACGCTCCGACGTACGGGATCATCGACAGCATCGTCTCGAGCAGTGGCGTGCCGGCGGCTTCCCTTCACGACATCGACGCCAACAAACCTGGCGGGTCGATCAAGATCCGCGTCAAGACATATGCTCACTCGCTCCGGCTCCGTGAAGAGCACCTCGAGGACGTCGCGGCACGTAAGGCCGAGCTCGAGCGCCGCATCGATGAAAAGCGTCTGGAGCTTCTCCGCATGAAGCAGGCGCAGTTGTCAGAGCACCGTCGCGCGGACCTGCAGCTCGAGCGGCAGATCAAGGAGCTCGCGCAGAAAGTAATGAATTATCGCGTCGAGGCTGCGAAGTCCGCAGAGGACGAGGTCGTAGCAGAGATGTCGGAGAGTTTGATTCGTCTCGGTAAGAAAACCAAGGACGGCAATATCGTCCGAGTCTAAGGGGCTGAACAATGGCTGATGGATTTGAAATCGACATTGAGAAAGAGCTAGCGGAGTTCGAGGCGAAAGAACGCGCAAAGCTGGGGCTCGAGGACAACCGCCAGCAGTGGACCGACTCCATGATCGATCCGTTTTTCTCGGCGGCCGAGCGTCCACGAACGACGATCCTCAATGGAGGGCTCACGATGGCCCACGACGAGTTCGTGGCTTCCGCCTTGAAGGGGATTGGCTACAACACGCGAGCCATGGAATGCGCCGATACCGCCTCGCTTCGATACGGTAAGGAGTTCGGCAACAAGGCGCAGTGCAACCCGACATACTTCACGGTGGGCAACCTCGTGAAGGAGCTCTCCCGATTGAGAGACGAAGAAGGGATGACCCCTCAGGAGATCATCGACGGTTACGTCTTCCTGACCGCCGGCGCCTGCGGTCCCTGTCGGTTCGGCATGTATGTCACCGAGTACCGAAAGGCTCTGCGTGATGCGGGCTTCGATGGCTTCCGAGTGGTTCTGTTCCAGCAACAGTCCGGCTTCAAGCAGGCGACCGGCGAGGAGATCGGCTTGGTCCTGAACCCTCAGTTCTTCATGGCGCTGGCCCGTGGGCTCTTCGCCGGCGACGTGCTGAACGTTCTCAGCTACCGGATCCGACCCTACGAGGTCGAGGAAGGCGCGGCGGATCGAGCGATCGCCGCTGTGAAGAAGGAGGTCTGCGAGGCACTCGAAAACGACGGAAGCGTGTTGAAAGCTTTGTGGCGCGGCCGCAGCCATCTGGCGGCGGTCGAGGTCGATCGCCTTCGCGCCAAACCCAAGGTTGCGATCATCGGCGAGTTTTGGGCGATGACCACCGAAGGCGATGGCAACTACCACCTTCAGCGGTTCATCGAATCAGAAGGTGGCGAGAACGACATCCAAACGCTCGTCAACTGGCTCCTCTACACGCTTTGGGAGATGCGGCACGACACCGAGCGCCGCATGACACTGCGCGCCGAAGACAAGTCGTACTACGGGCTCGAAGGGTCCGATGTTGGCTACAAGATGGCCGGGGTGTGGCTCGGCGAGCTTGCGCTTCGGGCCACGTTCGCTACGTTTTGCCGTGTTGCCGGCCTCAGAGGGCACAAGCTCCCCGACATGGACGAGATCGCCAAGGTCGGTCACAGCTTCTACAACAACGAGCTTCGTGGCGGCGAGGGTCACATGGAGGTTGCCAAGCTGGTGCTCAACGTCGCCAAGCAAAAGGCGAACATGACCCTGAGCGTGAAGCCGTTTGGCTGCATGCCGAGCTCTGGCGTCTCCGACGGCATTCAAACCGTGATCACCGAGCTTCATCCAGACGCAATCTATTGTCCTGTCGAAACCAGTGGTGACGGTGCGGTCAACTTCTACTCTCGCGTCCAGATGTACATGTTCAAGGCCCGTGAGCGAGCTCGTAAGGAGCACCAGGAAGCGCTCGACCAACACGGCATCACCGAGCAGCAAGCCCGTGAATTCTTGCAGGGCTCTCGGTACGGGAAGACGTTCTACAAAGCGCCGCACGTCATGGCAGGCACGAGCGCCGACATCATTCACCACATCGGGCCGCTCGTCGGGAAGGGCCCCGTCGGTCGTGCGAAAGTGCACGCCGGTCGTGCCGTCGCCCGAACCAAGACCTTCTTCACGAAGGACCTTGCCGCTGCGAAGGCTACGGTCGACAAGATGGCGCCCTACGTGCCCTCCCTCGGCCGCCTGGTTTACACCGAGCTCAAAGAGAAAGTTCCCGCCCCCAAAGAGGCATGGAGACAGCTCATGAAGCGCGCAGTTCCGAAAGCCGAAGAAGGGCCGGACATCCCGGCGAGCTTCGAGTACATCAAGGCGCCGACTCGGCGCGTCGAGCCCAACTCAGAGACATTCCGGCTCGAGGTCGTAAGCTAGAAAAGGCGACCGTCCCCTTTTTAGGTGCCGGGTAGTCGGGCGTAGGGTGGGAGCTCGCCGGTGAGGCTCTTCAGGAAGGCGACGATGCTGTTCACTTCCGCCTCGTTGAGCTCCCGGCCGAGCTGGTACTTACCCATGACTAGGACGGTTTCTTCGAGCGTTGCGCGCGAGCCATCGTGTAGGTAGGGCGGTGTCAGCGCGACATTGCGAAGGGTCGGGACTTTGAAGAAGTGCTTCTCCGCGAGGTTTTTGCTGACGTTGAAGCGCCCCAAGTCGGCTTCGGTAACCTCGGTACCTCGGTCTTTGAAGTAGTCGTTCACCAGGCCCATCTTCTGGAACATGCCGCCGCCGATCAGCACTCCGTTGTGGCAGGTGGGGCAGCCGACTGCTTTGAAGGTCTCGTAGCCTTTCTTTTCGGCTTCGGTGATCGCGTTCTGATCGCCCATGAGATACTTGTCGAAGCGTGACGGGGTGATCAGGGCTTCTTCGTAGACAGCGATGGCGTCTGTGACGTTGCTCTTGGTGATGCCGTCCTCGTAGAGGGCAGCAAACTCGGCTACGTATTTGTCGTTGCCCTTGAGGCGCTTGACGACCCCCTCCCAGGTCGCCCCCATTTCGATGGGATTGGCGACGGGCCCCTCGGCCTGCTCTCTGAGGTCCTTGGCGCGACCGTCCCAGAACTGCACGAAGTTGAGGCTCGAATTGAGCACGGTCGGCGAGTTGATCGGCCCGATCTGTCCGCGGATGCCGGTCGAAGTCTTGCGAGGCTCCGCCCCACCGTGGTCGAGCGTGTGGCAGGTGGAGCAGGCGAGCGTTCCGTCGCCGGACAGGACGGTGTCGTGAAACAGTTTCCTTCCGAGTGCGACCTTCTTCATGTCGAGCTCGCCCAGCTCGGGGAGTGGCTTGAGTGGCTCCTCCGCGACGACCGCGACCTTCTCTTCGACGACGGTTGCCCCTTCGGCGGGCGCCGCCTCTTCTTTCTTGGTCGTACAACCGAACACGGTAATTGCGGCGAGCACTATGAAAACCGATTTCAACTGCGACATGACGCAAAGCTAGCACGAAGCTCCGAAGCCGCAGGCCGAATCGAGTCGGTCAGTCGTCGTTGTGTAGGGCACGATAACGGCCCCGGTAGTAGAGCAGGGGCTCCGCGTCGGTGGTATGGACCGCCTCGACCTGGCCGACGTAGATCGTGTGACTACCTTCCTGATGGGCGCTGGTGACCTTGCACTCGAGGCAAGCCAAGGCCTCGTCGATCAGCGGCGCGCCAGTCTCTCCCACGGACCATCTCACCGACAGGAGTCGAGTGTCCTCGTTCGCCGGGGATGCAAAGACATCGGAAATGTCGGCCTGGTGTGCCGCCAGGATGTTGACGGTAAAGAGGCCTCCTTGCTCGATGACCCCGTGGGTCGTCGAAGCCTGATTTGCGCAGACCAGAACGAGCGGGGGATTCGCGGAGACGCTCGAGAACGCAGATACCGTCATTCCGTGGATCTTATCGCCGGCGCGCGTGGTCACGACCGTCACCCCGCTGGCCCAGTTTCGCAGTACTTCCCTGAATCGTTCGTGGTCGATCGGCATGTTATTTCCCGGAAGCTTCGAAATGCTTACGAATGAAGTGGCTCACCGATTCGGTGAACACGTCGTTCTTATCGCCGGCGACCATGTGCGAGGCGCCCTCGAGATCGACGTACTCGGCATGCGGGACCAGCTCCAGAAACTCGCACGCCTGTGCTTCGGTGACTACGTCACTCATGCGGCCACGGACTAAGAGCGTCGGTATGGCAAGGCGCTGCGAGGCTTTGCAACGCTCTTTCATGACCCGCTCGCCGTCTTCCTCGGTGTACCCGTCCGGATCCCACGTCTCCAGCATCTTGGGATCCCAGTGCCAGTGATAGCGACCGTCCTTGGCGAGTCGAAGGTTCTTGTTGAGCCCGCTCAGATCTTTCGGCCGTTGACGATGTGGCAGGTAGCTGGCGACGGCATCGGCAGCCGCTTCCAGGCTCTCGAACCCATCCGAGCTTCCCTTCATGAAGTCGAAAATCCGAAGAACCCCGCTCTTCTCCATCCGGGGCGTCACATCGACCAGGACGAGGCCCTTAGCAATGGAGCGATCCGACTGGGTTTCGGCCATGAGCGCGGTGATCCCCCCGATCGAAGCCCCGACCAGGACCGGTGGCGCACCCACCTCGTCGATGACCCCGAGCAAGTCGGAGACGAACGCGTCGATGCTGTAGTCGCCAGCCGGGTCCCAGCTGCTGTCGCCGTGTCCGCGATGGTCCATCGACAGCGCGTAGAAGCCCAAGGCCCCGAGCTCCGCGGCCGTGCTTCCCCAAGCGTGTCGGGTCTGCCCGCCGCCGTGTAGGAAAATCACCGGTTGTGCATCGGGGGTTCCGAATGCATCGGCCGCGATGGTGATGCCGCTTGGCAGCTCGAAACGGAGCGGCGCTGCTGGTGAACCGGGAGAAGGGCTGGGCGCCGCCATACCAGAATCGGTTTAGGCAAAAATAGAACGTGTTTCAAGTCGACTTTGGGCTGTCAGTCCTGTGAAATTGGGCTAGTTACTGGGCCCTATGCCCCAGCAGGCGTTTCTAAAGGGGATCCGGGCCTATTGGAGCGCCCTAGGTCAACCCGGTACCCCACCCGAGTTCAGTGAGTCGCGGATCGATGCATTCGTCGATCTACTGCATGTGACCGCCTCCGCCGAGCACGGCTTCCGTCTTTTGGAGGCGCTCGAGGCACCGTATGCTGGCATCGCCGTCGGGGATCAAACCCGTCCCTGGCGACTGCATTGGGCGATCCAGGTCGGCGAGCTCGAGCCGTTCGGGGCGCCGAGCCTGGGTGACGTCATCTTTCTGGCCGATACGATCGCGGATCCTGAGGGGCGACACCGCGTCTACACCGTCAAGGACGGCCTCCGCGGCGACCTCGAGTTTTCTGACCTTGCCGGCGCGCTCAACTGGATGGCCGCTCACGTCCAGCACGCCCGCGGCGAGTACGACGACGCGCGGCTACAAGAGATCCAGAGCGAGGCTTCCGCTCTGCTCGACGACGCTTGGGAAGAAGCCCCAACGTCCGGGTTGTACATTCTCGAAGAACTGATCCACACCCCGCTTTTCGATGCGTGGGCAGCGATCTCCCGCGGGCAGTGGCCAATGGTCGACCCTACCGATGATCCGGCACCTGTCGATCGGGAAGACGGGTGGCAGCGGCGGTTGTCACTCTGGCTCACACGGCGTTTCGTCGAAACGCGACGCCTCGAATTGCCCGCCGACATCGCGGTCTCCGACATGGATGCGGTTCATCGAAATCTGGTCGAGCACTTGATCGACTTCGAGCAAGGACTCCACAGCGGCGAAGTACCGGCGATCATCGAACTTGCCGCCAATGGCGCCGACGAGAAGCTCGCTGCACTCGCGCGCGATTGGATCGAACGCCACGACTCGTGGCGCACCGCCGCGAACGTCCCGTCTCCGGAGGATGACGACCTCGAGATCGAGCCGCCACCGTTTCAACACACCCCCTTTACGCGAAAGCTCATGCACGCGTTGTCTCTTGCGTTAGACAACATGGTGCAGGATGGGGAGATCGAACTCCACCCCGATCGCAAAGACGCACTGCTCATAGAGCTCGTCACAGCTGGCTCTGACGCCCGTTCGGTCAAACACATGCTCAAGAAACTGACCGCGACGCTGGTCGACTCGGAGCACGTCGAAGAGATCTACCCGAGCGACGACAAGATTCAGGACCGGCTCAAACAAGACTTGGGCGGATGATCCAGGGTGCCGGGACGCAGCTTTGGGCCGACGTTCGCTGGCGTGCTGGGTGGCGCATCCAGTCACATTCGGAGCTGGCGGTCAGCCGACTCCTCGATCCGGGCGGTGAGGCTAGACTGCGGGGATCGTTGATCCATTGCGAACGAGCGCTCGACCGGCTTTGCCCCGCTGCCAAGGAGCCTGAGCACTTGGTCGTTCTTCTTCATGGACTTGGACGCACTCGATACTCGATGCGGCGTATTGACCGAGCGCTTTCGCATGCGGGCGTGACCACTGCGCGGTTGGACTATCCGAGTACTCGCCGGACCATCCAAGAGCATGCGCAGGCCGTGGCCGCCCTGCTCGATCGCGTCCCGACACCGACCAAGCTTTCGTTCGTGACGCATAGCCTAGGCGGTTTGGTCGTGCGAGAGCTCCTCGGAGGCGACGCATCTTGGCGCCCCTCCGTTTACAAGATCTTGATGTTGGCGCCACCAAACCAAGGAGCCGCCCTCGCGCGCGCGCTCGACACCGCGGCGTTACGTGCGGTCATGGGGCCGTCGTTCGGCCAGCTCGTCGAAGGTATTGCCACCAGCCTGCCCGTGCCCGATGAGCCGACCTCGATCTTCGCAGGACGGATAGGCAACACCCAAACCGATGGGCTCGTCGCCATCGAGGAGACCAAGCTCGAGGGAATGGCCGAGCACCACGTGGTCCCGTCGATTCACACCTTCGTCATGAATCACCCGGCGGTGATCGCCCGGGCGGTTTCGCTTCTAGGGTCCGCCCCAGATCGCGCCTGAAGCACGAAGAAGACTCGTGCTCTCCTCGTGGGCTGCACCTTCTCGATCCCGGTCGAGCAATAACGGCCCGTCGAGATCGACGTATTCGGCCTGCGAAGCGAGCAGAAGCGCCGGAGCCACCGCAAGCGAAGTGCTGACCATGCACCCAATCATCGTCCCGAGACCGCGTGATTGGGCTTCGCGCAAGGCTGCAAGCGCTTCGGTGAGGCCTCCGGTCTTGTCGAGCTTGATGTTGACGATATCGTATCGTCCCTCGACCGCTGAAAAGGAGCGCCGGTCGTGGAAGGTCTCGTCTGCGCAGAACGGAAGGACACCGCGCACCTCCGATAAGGCCTCGTCCCTTCCTGCGGGAAGCGGCTGTTCCAAAGCAGTCACGCCCATCGCCGAGAGCTCGGGAAGCCACGTTTCGAGTTGTTTCTCGGTCCAGGACTCATTGGCGTCGACCACCAACGCGGACCTGGGTGCTGCCTCGTGTACCGCGGCGATCCGTTCGAGGTCTGGGCCTCCGTCGACCTTGATCTTCAGCGTCGTCGCGTGCGCGAGCTTCGCAGCCGCTTCCCCCATCGCTTCTGTCGAGTCGATGCTCACTGTTCGCATCGTGCGAACGGCGGGGGGCTCGCCCGAGACGCCGATCAGCTCCCACACCGACTGGCCGGCGCGTTTCGCTTCGAGGTCCCAAAGCGCGCAGTCGACCGCGTTTCGGGCTGCACCGGGCTGCATGGTCGCACGGATTGCGTCGCGGGTGGGCGGTTCGGTGACGCCTTTGAAGATCGCTTCGATCGATCTCCGAACCGAGGGCACGGACTCACCATAGCGTCCGTAGGGCACGCATTCGCTACGACCGATTTGGTCGTCTACCTCGAGCTCGAGGACGACGACCTCTGCTTTGGTCCGGGCGCCCCGTGCAATTCGAAACGCACCCGCGATGGGCCACGACTCGGCTCGAACCAACACTTGCACGGTGCTACTCGGCGCCCGTGGCTTCCTTGATGGCTTTCGGGCTGAGCGTCTTGCAGATGAAAGTATGCACGTCCCACATGTCGCGGGGGCGCTGCCCGGCTTCTTGCAACAGCTCCATCGTCTTTTGACCGGCCTTCATGAACTGCTCATAGGTCGTCGAGTTCGGCGTAGTGTCGTATTTCGGATCAATGTCCAAAATCAGCGCCTGCTTCTTCATGAACGTCGGCTTCACGAATAGGTGGTCCGTCGGGTAGACCAGCGCTTGAAGCAAGGTCGCAAGCGGCCATGTCGGCCCCCCCTCCACATCGAGAGCGGCCACGAACGAGTCGAACCGAATCGGATAGGACCGGTCGCCATAAAGCAGCTCCCGGAGCGATTCGGCGAACCCGATGCGCGCTTCGGCCGGCATGTTCTTGAAGCGCGTAGCCTCGGCTTTTTGTACAGTGCTCTTGGTGCCGACCAAGAACTCGTATGCCAGCTGGTGCAGCTCGTCTATGAGGTCTCCGTCGACCATCTTGCTGACGCGCTTCCGGCTCAGCTGTTCTTCGGCGCGCTCGAGAGCGGCCTCCTTGAGCTTTTCGCCAGCTTTCGTGCCCGCCTCACCACGCTCGGCCTTGATGTAGGCCTCGTCCTCGAAGCCGACCGGGTAGAGCTTCATGAAATAGGCGACCTGTTGCTCGAAGGTGATATCCGGTTTCTTCGGAGGCGCCTTCGACTTCCGGCCGGACCCTGGTGCCGGAGCTTGGTTTCGGCGTGCGAGACGGTCGATCCGCACCGCCTCGTTTGGCTGGAGCTCAACGAGCTCCATTTTGTGCCAGTAGTCCGGTCGGAAGCTCCGTTCCGCTCCGTCCTCAAACAGAAACGTACGCTTGTCCGGGATCTCCACGAGCAACACGGAGCGGCCCCAGTCTTTGCGGGAATCGTGCTCGAATACACGCGGTGGAACGGAAGGGGTAGTCTCGGCCATCGGTTGCAGTTCCTGTGAAAATTGCATGGACCCTGCCCCAGGGTCCGGAAAATCGAAGAGCGGATGTAACACGGACCTGCCATGCTTGCATCTCATCGGCCAGTAGGGTCGGCGACTTCCGCCACGCGACTACCATAACTCGCCGTTTTCGTTAGGATTCGGGTTCGATGCGCCACTCGCTACACGCCCGCCAGGGATGCTTGCTGATCATTGCGGCGATCGGCCTCTCCGTGGTCGGCTGCGACCGCACCCCTGAACCCGCTGCCGTTCCAGGGAGCCTGCGAGAAGCCCGGCCCGAAGGTGACCCAAGGCTTCCGGGCGTTGCACGCGTCGACGAGGATCTTCAGCAAAAGCTCGACGCGACGCTCGAGTTGCAGGAAGGCGACTATGTCCCCCGAACCCACCATCTCGAACGGGACGGTTCGCCGCGCTTCACCAACCGGCTCATCTTGGAGTCGAGCCCTTACCTGCTTCAACACGCACACAACCCGGTCAACTGGTACCCCTGGTCTGACGAGGCGTTCGAGCGCGCCAAACGCGAGAACAAACCGGTTTTTCTGTCGATCGGATACTCCACCTGCCACTGGTGCCACGTGATGGAACGAGAGTCGTTTGAAGACGAAGAGATCGCTGCGTTCTTGAACCGCCACTTCATCGCCATCAAAGTCGACCGCGAAGAACGGCCGGACGTCGACAGCGTGTACATGACCGCGGTGCAGATTCTCACCGGCCGGGGTGGCTGGCCGATGACGGTCATCATGACGCCCGACAAAGACCCCTTCTTTGGCGGAACGTACTTCCCACCCCGCAAGGGAATGCGGGGCAGCCGCGCCGGCCTGATCGACATCCTGACCGAAATGGTGCGCCTCTACGAGCAGGAGCCCACGCGCGCGGTCCAGCAAGCGCAAGAGCTGAGCCAGCGGGTGGCCCAAGTCACCACCACATTCCGCGGGGCCGGGGTGCCCAGCGATCAATTGATCGTTGGAGCCGCGCAACGACTCGCCGCCGCGTTTGACCCCGTCGACGGTGGCTTCGGCAGAGCTCCGAAGTTTCCGCAGCCGGCCCGCCTCGCCATCTTGCTCCATTACGCACGTCGTACGGAGGACCCGGGTGCGCTTCACATCGTCACCACGACGCTCGACAAGATGGCCGCTGGGGGCATGTACGATCATCTTGGCGGCGGATTTCATCGATATTCGACCGATGGCCAATGGCTGGTCCCGCACTTCGAGAAGATGCTGTACGACAACGCCCAGCTCGCCTCGGTGTACCTCGATGCATGGCAGCTCACCGGCAATCCCGAGTACCAGCGCGTAGCTCGTGACATTCTCGACTACGTCGCCGCAGAGATGACCTCGCCCGAGGGCGGGTTCTATTCAGCCACGGATGCCGATAGCCCGACGCCTGGTGGGCACGATGAGGAAGGGTGGTTTTTCACCTGGACTTCCAATGAGCTCGAGCAGCTACTTGGAAAGAAGCGAGCAGCGATCGTCGGTGCGGTGTACGGCGTCACGCCCGTGGGTAATTTCGAGGGACGAAACATTCTTCATCGCGACCAAACGAACCGGGAGGTGGCTTACAAGCACGGGATCACTCCCAAGCGGGTAGCCGAGGTCTTGGCCGAAGCGCGTCCGCTGCTACACCAGGCGCGCGCCTCCCGGCCGCCACCCGTTCGAGACGAGAAGGTCATCGCAGCTTGGAATGGGCTGATGATTTCGGCGTTTGCTCGCGGGGCATGGGCGTTGGGCGAGCCGCGGTACGCCGCCCTCGGGACGAACGCAGCTCGGTTCGTGTGGGGCGAGATGCGCGATGGCGACGGAGCACTCTTGCGCACCTACAAGGGCGGGCAAAAGTCGTCGACTGCCTTCCTCGACGACTATGCATTCATGGTCGCGGCCTGCCTCGATCTCTACGAAGCCACGGCGGATGCAGTCTGGCTCGAGCGCGCTCTGCGGCTACAAACGATCCAGGACGCCCGCTACGCCGATGCTGAGGAAGGGGGTTACTTCATGACCCCCAACGACGGTGAAGTGCTCTTGGTTCGGGAGAAGCCCGCGAACGACGGCGCAGTTCCCTCGGGGAACTCGGTTGCTGCCCTCAACTTGCTGCGCCTACACGATTTCACCGACAAAGCCAAGTGGCGAGAGCAGGCCGAGGCTCTCTTCACCTCGTTGGCTGGTCGCATCCAGCGCGCGCCGAGCGGATACCCTGAGCTTCTCCTTGCGCTCGACTACTACTACGACGTTCCGCTCGAGATTGCAGTCGTCGCCGAGACCGACTTGGCCGATACGATCCCTTTGACGAAGCGCCTTCGCGAAACGTTCGTCCCGAACAAGGTGTTTTGCGTGTTGACTGATGCAACCGCGAGCGAGCAGCAACGAGTGGTGCCGTGGCTCGAAGGAAAGCGCGCCCTCCAGGGGAAACCGACGGCCTATGTCTGTGAGCGTGGCCGTTGCGATCTGCCTACCTCGATCCCGACCGTGTTCCAGCGACAAATCGGCAAGCGTCGCCCCTACCCGAGTTACGCGGAAACCGCCCTACCCCGACTGCCGGTCGACACGGGACGTCCGAACTGATGGGAGCGGTCGCCCCAAAGCGACAATGGGTGCTCGCGAGCCACAACGCGGGAAAGGTCCGCGAGCTGATGGCTTTGTTCGAGGATGCTCCCGTTCGCCTCCGCCCTGCTACCGCTTTGGGCCTTCCCGAAACCGAGGAAACCGGAACCACGTTCGAGGCAAACGCTGTGCTCAAGGCGTTGGCCGCGATGAATGCAGCCGGCATGCTTGCGCTTGCGGATGATTCGGGCGTGGAGGCACACGGATTGAACGGCGAGCCGGGTATCCACACCGCACGATGGGCCGGGCCCAACAAGGACTTCACGATCGCGCGACAGCGCCTTCAAGAACAATTGATCGAGCTCGGCCCGATGGCCGACCGGCGCGCGACGTATGTGTGCGTGCTGTGCGTGGCCCAGCTTGATGCGACTGTCGACACGTTTCGTGGCGAGACGCATGGGACTCTCGTTTGGCCTCCACGAGGTGACCTAGGTTATGGTTTCGAACCGATGTTCCTGCCTGATGGGTACGCGGTCACCTATGGCGAAATGACGTTCGAGCGCCGCCTGCGCGTCAATGCCCGCGCTCAAGCGATGCGGAAGCTTGCGGCCGCATCGTTTCTCATCGGCGACACCTGACGTCGGAGTACGGGCAGACGAACCGCACGTGGAGATGGTCGTCGTGGTTCCGAAAGTGCCGGATGACGCCGACCGGCTCGTATTTTCCACGCGGGTACTGAATCCAACGGTTCAGCTGAGTCTCGGGCACGCCCTTGCGCTTGGCGTAACGGTAGAGCTTCGCCTGGAGACGGTAGTCGATGAAGATCATCTCGGCTTGGTCGTTCTTCAGCCAATGCTGGAGGAGCGCCCACTGGCGAGCGACGTCGAGCTCCGAGGCCCTCAGGCGCTCGAACCCGCAGCCGCTTCGAGGGCATTCGTCGTGATAGTAACCGATGTCCGCGTCGCGGCCGTTCTGATGGCTCTTGTGGTCGCGAATCTTTCCACCGTTGCGGTCGCTGATGTCGTGGATGCGAACCACTTTGCGGGTCTTGAACTTCGCATCGACTGCATTGAAAGCATCGACGATCCATCGCGTGGTCTCCTCGGTACCGTACGCGCGGTTCTTCGTGCGAATCACGTAACCTGGGTGGCGCGGCAGAAGCACGCCGTTCTCGAGGCGGCCATGATTGGTCGGTCCGATCGCTTCCGACGGGCTCACGGGAATGCGGGTGTAGAGTCGGATGTCGATTCCGGGTCTCGCGCGACCCTGCCTCACGCTGGAGTTCCAGCGCGCCAAGTCACGTCGGTTGACCCCGTAGCGCTCGGCCACCGCGAGAAGTGTGTCTCCGCGTTCCAGGGTCAACGTCACTTCCGGTCGAGGCTCGCCGATGTCGATGGTGTCCCCCGGGTAGATCCGGTCCGGGTTCAGATCGGGATTCATCTCGAGGATCTCGGCAACGCTCGTGTCGAGCTTGAGGGCGATGCCCGTGAGTGTGTCGCCTGACTTCACGCGATAAGTCCGACTCTTCCTTCTGTCTTTCTTGCTTTCCTGTGTCGTTGCGACGGCGACCGACGCTTCACGCGCAGCGATGGGGGCGGAGTGTTTCTCGAGCGTCGTCGACGGTGAGGTGCCGTAGTCGAACGGGGGCGTCCAATCGATCTCATCGTTCGGCGACGAAGCCGCGGTCGGCCCAACGACTAACTCCTGGCCCGCGCGGATCAGATCGCTCTTCAGGCCGTTCCATTCTTTGATTTGGGCGACCGACACGCCCGCACGTTCGGCGATCAGGCTCAGCGCGTCGCCCGGCTGCACGACTACGACTGGGGCATCGGCCACTGCGTGAATCGGCGCCAGCACGACGGCACACCACAAGGCGATGGCGGTCGGGCGCAGCATGTTGATCTCGTGTACCGAAGTTCCGTCCTGCAGCCAAGAAATGGGTAGAAACACGCGAATGTGGCGGCGCCCACGAACCTTGGTAGGTTGATCAGGTGACGCGGCGCTCATGGTTCTTCGATCGGCTCGAGATCGCAGCATTTCTCTTCTTGACGGCTTGCCAGCCTTCTTCTTCAAATACCGCCCGAGAGGCTGAGCTTGCGCCGCCTCGATACCATGTGTCTTGTCCGGCGTCCGAGGAGTGTCACGAGTCGGTTGCACTACTGGTCGGGTTATCAGCCCTTCGCGAGCCGACTCGGTGCACTGCAGCGCTCATCGGTCCGACGACCGCGGTGACCGCAGGGCACTGCGTCGCCCGGGAGCTCGCTACTGGCGGTGTGTGTCACGACGTGTGGCTTGGTTTTGCTGAGACACCGACCCAGAAAACCGAGTGGCTCGGCTGTTCGAAGGTCAGCGCGGTCTCGAGTACGGGCGACACTCTAATGGCGCCAGACTACGCCGTTTTGCAGTTACGGACCGCAACCGCACGCCCTGCGCTCCCGCTCGGACGGCGCGCCCTGAGTACCGGAGACGTCGTCCGAATGGTCTCGGTGACCCCGGACCGCTTTTACGATGACCTGCACGAGGTTCGAACGCGTCGCTGTGTCGTCGATGGTGGCGACCCCAGCTCACCCTGGAGCCCGATCGCGCCGCACACCGTTCGCGTCCTCTCGTCTTGTCCGATTCACGAGGGCAACTCCGGTGCCCCTCTGCTCGACCGACAGGGGCGGATGCGAGGCCTCGTTCATGCAGGGGGTCCGCCATTCTTTGCCTTTGGGCTCATGACCGAATCCGGTCGGATCCCTGACGACGTGTCGGTCGATTAGCCTCGATCAGCGAAGCCAGTCGAGGGCGAGCACTCCCAGAACGGTCGCGATGCCGATCATCAGCACCAGCAGACTCGCTGGCAGTGGCGGTGCGGTCGGTGTCGCGCGTTTCTTCGTCCACGGGATCCGAATACCCGAACGTTCGTCGGCGCTTCGGGGAGCCTCGGGCGAATCGGCTTCGTCCGTCGTTCGCGCGATTTCCATGAGTCGGTGCTTTCGGAGCTCCCCGTCCGGGAACAGCTCAGCCATCCAGTCGGCAAGCTCTGCGGGCCCGACCAGCTCTTCCTGCTTGGCGAGAAATTGCCGAAGGGCCGTGCCCATCTGACGTGCGTTCGGCCAGCGTTCGTCGGGATTGCGCTGAAGAGCGCGCAATACGATCGAGTCGAGCTCGGGCGGAACGTCCTTGCGGTAGTCCGAAGGTGGACGAATCTCCCCAGACAACACCGCATACATCGTGTTGACGTCGTTGTCTCGAAGGAACAGGCGCCGAAGGGTCAATAGCTCCCACAGCACAGCCCCAAGCGCCCAAACGTCCACTCGTCGATCGACCACGGCTGCGGTCATCTGCTCGGGCGCCATGTAAGGAAACGTCCCTTTGACCTGCCCCGCGGAAGTATGATGGACTCGCTCCCGCGCATGCGCGATCCCGAAGTCCACCACTTGCACCAAGCCATCGTAGGTGACGAATAGATTCTCCGCCGAGACGTCGCGGTGAACCACTCGGAGCAGCTCTCCGTCCGCGTCTTTCAGCTCGTGTGCGGCATGAAGACCTTCGCATGCGCCTGCGATCACCCGTGCCATGCGCGCCGGGAGCAGCGCAGAGCTCCGTTGGTCCGCGTTCGCCATGACCCGGCGGTGCACGCGCGAGAGAGGTTCGCCGACTAGATACTCCATCGCGATGTAGTACTCGCCGTCGGCCTCGCCGAAGTCGAATACGCTGCAGACGTTGGCGTGTGTGATACGCGATGCTATCCGCGCTTCGTCGAGGAACATCTCGACGTAGTCCTTCTCCGTCGCGAGATGCGAATGGATGCGCTTGAGTGCGATCAACTTCTGGAAGCCGGGTGCCCCCTCAGCTCTTGCCAAGAAGACGCTTGCCATCCCTCCCGAGGCGAGCTCGAAACGAAGCTCATAGCGGCCGATGCGCTTTGGCGAGGCCGGCCTCGGCCGGGTGGAAAACGCAGACGGGTCTAGTGGACCGCTTGGGCTGGGGGATTCCATTTCTGTGGCCGTTACAACAAAATATTGTATTTACACTTCAATTTCCAACCCATCCGTGTAACAACACAGTGTTCGTTTGACAGGTCGGCCGCAACACCCTATCTATTAGGCCAGATCCGGGTATCGCCTAATGAAGTTAGGAGAAACATACGCTCTTGATGGAATCGACCGACAGCTCTTGGACGAGCTGCAGCGCGACTCCAAGCGCTCATTGAAGGAGATCGGCCACCAGGTCGGTCTCAGCGCGCCGTCGGTGATGGAACGTGTCCGCAAGCTCGAGGGCGCTGGAATCATTAGGGGTTACCATGCTCTACTCGATGCGCGGAAGGTCGGGCTCGACATCTCCGCCTTCATCGGAGTGTCGATCGTGAGCCCGACGCAGTTGAGTGCGTTCGAGGAGTGGGTGGATTCGGTGCCCCAGGTGATGGAGTGCCATCACGTCACGGGTGGCCATACCCTCCTGCTCAAGGTAAAAACGCAGAATACCAGGGACTTGGAGGGACTGATCAGTCGCATCCGGTCCATGGATGGGGTTGCGGGCACCGAAACCATGGTGGTGCTTTCGACCCGTACGGAGCGGGTCGAAATCGCTCTTCCTGCCGGTGAGCCCCCCGGCGAAACCAAGCGCCGCAAGCGCCCTCGCCGAAAAGGCGACACTCCCGAGACCCGCCAAGCTTCTTAGCCATAAGAAAAGGGGACACTCCCCTCGAATGAGGGGTTAACCCCAAGCCTCCGAGATCGCGCGAAGATGAAGTACGGACTCCCTGAAAAACACGGCCTCTACGATCCCGCCAACGAAAAGGACGCGTGCGGTGTCGGCTTCGTCGCACAGATCAAGGGGCTGGCCTCCCATCGAATCGTGGAGGATGCCGACCGGATCCTGCGCAACATGGACCACCGCGGCGCGCGCGGCGCGGAGAAGAACACAGGCGATGGGGCCGGCATCTTGACGGCGATCCCGGACAAGCTCTTTCGGCGAATCGCTCGAGAAGCGCTGGGCGTCGAGCTACCCGCTCGCGGGCAGTACGGCGTCGGTAACATCTTCTTGCCAACCGATGACCGTGAGCGGGCCCACTGCAGGAAGACGTTCGAGAGAGTCATCGCCCAACAAGGACAGGAGCTTCTCGGCTGGCGCGTGGTGCCGACCGAACCAGAGAGAGCGAACCTCGGGCCTACCGCGCTTCAGAGCATGCCGCACATCGAACAGCTGTTCGTCGCTGCAAACGAGCGCGCCGGTGCAGTGCACCAGGAGGCGTTCGAAAGGCAGCTCTACATCATTCGCAAGCATGCCGCGAGCCAGCTGCGGGTCGACCAGAGCCTAGAGCAGCGTTCAATGCTCTACGCATGCTCGCTTTCCAGCAAGACCATCATCTACAAGGGCATGCTCACGTGTGATCAAGTGCTCCCCTTCTACCCAGACCTGACCGACCCGGATTACGAGACGCACCTCGCGATGGTGCACTCGCGCTTCTCGACGAACACTTTTCCCTCGTGGGACCGCGCGCAGCCGATGCGCTGCCTGAGCCACAACGGTGAAATCAACACGCTACGCGGCAACAAAAACTTCATGCAAGCGCGCCAAGGGGTCGTCCAAAGCGAGCTCTTCGGCGATGATTTGAGCAAGCTGTTCCCCGTTGCAGAGCCGGATTGTTCCGACTCTGGAACCTTCGATAACGTGCTCGAGTTCTTGTACATGGGCGGGCGCACGATGCCCGAGGCTGCGGTCATGATGATCCCGGAGGCCTGGCAAAAGGACGAGCACATGCCTCAAGAGAAGCGCGACTTCTATGAGTTCCAGTCGTGCCTGATGGAGCCGTGGGACGGGCCTGCGTCGATCGCGTTTACCGATGGCACGTATATCGGTGCGGTGCTCGACCGAAATGGGCTTCGCCCGAGCCGCTACTACCTGACTCACGACGACAAGGTGATCATGGCCTCGGAGGTGGGCGTGCTTCCAGTGCCGCCGGAAATGGTGAAGCACAAAGGTCGGCTGAAGCCGGGACGCATGTTCCTGATCGACTTCGAGCAGGGACGCATGATCCCGGACGACGAGGTCAAGCAGGACATCGCTGCACGTAGGCCCTATGGCAAGTGGCTCAATGAGCAGCGCCTCCGTTTGAGCGAGTTGCAGCGGCCTGGCAACGCGCACGGCTTCGATCCGGAGACGCTGATGCCGCGCCTGCGGGCGTTTGGGTACACGACCGAAACGCTGCAGTTCATGTTGGGGCCGATGATTCACGAAAAGCGCGACCCGGTCGGCTCCATGGGAAATGACGCTGCGCTTGCGGTGTTGAGCGACCAGCCTCGGCTGCTGTACGATTACTTCAAGCAACTCTTTGCCCAGGTCACCAACCCGCCGATCGACTCGATTCGCGAGGAAGTCATCATGGCGCTCGAGTGCTACGTCGGCCCAGAACGCAATTTGCTCGACACCACCCCGGAGCACGCGCACCGGCTTCGTATTCCCCACCCGATTCTGACCAACGAGGCAGTCTCTGCGCTCAAGGCCATGGATGTCCGCGGTTGGCGGAGCAAAGTCATTGATATCACGTGGCCGCGTTCTGAGGGGCCAGAGGGTCTCAAGCCGGCGCTGCAGCGCATTCAACGAGAGGCCGAAGAGGCGATCGACGAGGGCTACAACATCGTCGTGCTAACCGACCGCGCGATTGGAAAGGATAGCATTCCAGTGAGCGCGCTGCTCGCATGCGGAGCGGTGCACCATCATTTGGTGCGCGCCCAAAAGCGCACCCGCGTGGGGCTCATCGTCGAGACGGGTGAGGCGCGAGAGGTCCACCATCATTGTTGCTTGGTCGGTTACGGCGCCGACGGGATCAATCCCTATGCGGCGTTCGAGGCTTTGTGGCAGGAGCGCCGACGCGACGCTCTCGATTCAGAGACGTTCCCAAACGACGCCAGCATCGTGAAGGGTTACCGAAAAGCCGTCGCGAAAGGGATGCTCAAAGTGTTCGCCAAGATGGGCATCTCGACGCTGCAGTCGTACAAAGGCGCGCAGATCTTCGAGGCTGTCGGTTTGAACTCGGCAGTGGTGGACATGTGCTTTGCCGGAACCGCAAGCCGCATCGAGGGTGTCGGGTTCAACGTGCTCGCGCAGGAGCTCGTTAACCGGCACGCGCTCGGATATCCGGAAGAGGACGAGCTCCAGCTTCCGATCTTGCCCAACGATGGACAGTTCCATTGGCGTGCCAACAGCGAGCGTCACATGTGGGACCCACAGGCGATCTCCACCTTGCAGGTCGCGGCCCGAAACAATAACCAAGAGGCCTACAAAGATTTCGCGAAACACGCCAACCAAAGCGCCATCGCACAATGCACGTTGCGAGGCTTGCTTCAATTCAAGAAGGGCAACCGCATCCCGCTCGAAGAGGTCGAGCCCGCGAGCGAGATCGTCAAGCGCTTTGCTACGGGCGCGATGAGCTTTGGCTCCATCTCGATGGAGGCGCACTCGACGCTCGCCGTCGCGATGAACCAGCTCGGTGGCAAGTCGAACACCGGCGAGGGGGGCGAAGACCCGGAGCGCTATCTTCCGCTTCCCGACGGTTCGATGAATCCAATGCGCTCTGCGATCAAGCAGGTCGCTTCAGGCCGTTTCGGCGTGACGATCAACTATCTCACCAACGCAGACGAGCTTCAGATCAAGATGGCGCAGGGTGCGAAGCCCGGCGAAGGCGGCGAGTTGCCCGGGCGCAAGGTGGACGAAAAGATCGCTGCCGTTCGGCATTCGACACCGGGTGTCGGCCTGATCAGCCCACCGCCGCACCACGACATCTATTCGATCGAGGATCTGGCGCAGCTCATTCATGATCTCAAGAACAGCAATCCGGCGGCGCGGATCAGCGTAAAGCTGGTTAGCGAAGTCGGTGTCGGCACCATTGCTGCCGGAGTCTCAAAGGCACATGCCGACCACATTCTCATCAGTGGACACGATGGCGGAACGGGTGCCTCGCCGCTGACCTCGATCAAGCATGCGGGTCTTCCTTGGGAGCTCGGCATAGCGGAGACCCATCAAACCTGCGTGCTCAATGATTTGAGAAGCCGCTTTGTCCTCCAGGCCGACGGGCAGATGAAGACCGGCCGTGACGTGGTGATCGCCGCGCTCTTGGGGGCGGAGGAAATGGGTTTCAGCACGGCGCCGTTGATCGCGCTCGGCTGTATCATGATGCGGAAGTGTCACCTCAACACATGTCCGGTCGGAATCGCGACGCAAGATGAAGAGCTCCGAAAGAAGTTCGCCGGCGCGCCAGAGCACGTCATCAACTACCTATTCATGGTTGCCGAAGAGGCCCGAGAGCTCATGGCGCGCCTCGGGTTCCGCACCGTCGACGAGATGATTGGGCGGGTGGACATGCTGGAGACGGCAGACGCCATCACGCATTGGAAGGCCCGTGGGATCAACCTCACGCCGATTCTCACACCGGCGACGAAGGTGCACGATGGCGTTCAGGTTCGCTGCACCCAACCGCAGGATCACGGGCTCGAGCGGGCGCTCGACAATCAACTGATCGAGGCGGCAAAACCGGCGATCGAGCGTGGCGAAACAGTGCGTGCCGATTTCCAAATCAAGAACACCAATCGTGTTGTGGGCACGATGCTCAGTCACGAAATCGCCAAGGCCTGGGGTGAGGAGCTGCTGCCAGACGGGACGATTCACTTCAAGTTCGAGGGCTCGGCTGGTCAAAGCTTCGGGGCCTGGCTTGCCCAGGGCGTGACACTGGAGCTCGAAGGCGACGCGAACGACTATGTCGGCAAGGGCCTGTCGGGCGGTCGATTGATCGTGTATCCACCTAAAGAGAGCACCTTCATACCCGCTGAAAACATGATCGTCGGCAACGTCGTGCTCTACGGCGCAGTGAAGGGGAAAGCGTTCTTCCGCGGCCGTGCGGCCGAGCGGTTCTGTGTCCGAAACTCCGGCGCCTGGACGGTCATCGAGGGGGTGGGCGATCACGCGTGCGAATACATGACCGGAGGGCGAGCTGTCGTCCTCGGGCGCACGGGCCGTAATTTCGCGGCAGGCATGAGCGGCGGGATCGCCTATGTCCTCGATACCGAGGGCGATTTCCCGAGCCGCTGCAACCAGGACATGGTCGACCTCGATCTTTTGGAGGATCCGGAGGAAATAGCCGAAGTGCGAAGCCTCATCGAAGAGCACCTTCAGTACACGCGGTCGAAGACAGCCGAGCGCGTGCTTGCAAGGTGGGACTCCTTCTTGAGTGACTTCGTGAAGGTCATGCCGGTCGACTACAAGCGCGTGCTGCGCGAGCGTGCCGAGTTTGGCCATGCGGCAACCTTCGTCGAGGGTGACGTCGGTCGGCGATCCTCCGGGCCTCCGGTTCTCGTCGAGAGAGATGTCGCCGAGTGATGGAACCAAGGAACGATGGGTAAGCCAACTGGTTTCAAAGAGTTTCCGCGCGACGCGGTGCCCTATGTCGACCCGCTCGAAAGGGTCGAGACTTGGGATGAGTTTCTGGTGGATGTTCCAGAGGAGCACCTACGCCAGCAAGGTGCGCGGTGCATGGATTGTGGGGTGCCCTTTTGCCAATCGGTGACGGGCTGTCCGATCGACAATCTGATCCCGGAGTGGAACGATCTGGTCTATCGGGGGCGATGGCGCGAAGCACTCGACCGGCTACACAAGACCAACAACTTTCCCGAGTTCACCGGTCGCACCTGCCCTGCCCCTTGCGAAGGCGCCTGCGTGCTCGCGATCATCGAGCCAGCCGTCACGATCAAGAACATCGAGAATGCCATCGTGGACCGAGGTTTTGCGGAAGAGTGGATCAAGCCGGAGCCGCCTGAAGAGCGCACTGGCAAGAAGGTGGCCGTCATTGGGAGCGGTCCCGCTGGGTTGGCTTGCGCCCAACAGTTGAATCGCGCGGGTCATACGGTGACGGTATACGAGCGCGACGACCGCATAGGGGGTCTCCTCATGTATGGCATCCCCAACATGAAGCTCGACAAGGGAGTCGTCGATCGCCGGGTCGGCATCATGCGCGAAGAGGGCGTGAAATTCATGACCAATGCGCATGTCGGGGTGAACGTCGACGTGCATCGAGTCCGTGACGAGAATGACGCCCTCGTACTGGCGTGTGGCGCAACGAGGCCGCGAGACCTGCCGATTCCGGGCCGCGAGCTCAAAGGCATCCACTTCGCGATGGAGTTCTTGCTGAACAACACGAAGAGCTTGTTGGACAGCAAGCATGAGGATGGCCGATACATCAACGCCAAGGGTAAGAAGGTCATCGTGATCGGTGGCGGCGACACAGGCACCGACTGCATCGGCACCTCGATGCGACATGGCTGCGCCTCTTTGGTGAATTTCGAGCTCTTGCCACGGCCGCCCAACGAGCGTGCGCCAGACAACCCCTGGCCAGAGTGGCCAGTAATCTTCCGTGTCGACTACGGACACCAAGAGGTCGCCGCGAAGTTCGGAAAGGATCCACGCGAGTATCGCGTTCTCAGCAAGAGATTCCTCGATGATGGCGAAGGCAACGTGACCGGTATCGAGACGGCCCGCGTCGAGTGGACAAAGAACGACGCCGGCAATTGGCAGATGTCGGAAGTTCCGGGATCGGAACAAACCTTCGAAGCAGACCTCGTCTTTTTGGCGATGGGCTTTCTCGGGCCTGAGGATACTTTGGCGGAGAGGCTCGGCCTCGAGCGCGACCCGCGTAGCAACTTCCAAGCAGAGTACGGCCACTACGCCACCAGCGTGGACGGGGTGTTTGCCGCCGGCGATTGCCGCCGCGGCCAATCACTGGTGGTGTGGGGGATTGGCGAGGGACGCGGCGCCGCTCGCGCCGTCGACATCTATCTGATGGGCCACTCCGACCTCCCCGCCCCCGATTGACAGCGGGAAGAGCGGGTCGCCCCCTTTTTCACCGTTTGGAGCCCGAATTGAGGGGATCCTCCCGCTTCTTTGTTTCTGGTAGCGCTGGACAAATCCACTGAGGGTGTGTCATGCTGGTGACCGGCGCTCCGGGGGGGGCGTCACTTGTTCTTAGCATTTGGAGGGGGGCGGCTTTCACGGCTCTCGTGTCGGGGTGGCTCGGCAAAGCACGCTCGCCGGTGTTCTTTCTTCTTGGCCTTGGCGATTCGCCGTTACCAGCGACCATAGCCGTACAACTAGCTTGCGATACGCCGAGCGGGTTTCCTCGCTCGGCGTTTCTAATTCTGGTCACGGAAACGGCAGGGAGGGTGCCGCGGGGGCAGGAGCGGGATCGAGCCGCGATGCACCGAGGACCGCGATCGCCGGAAGTAGCGCGGCGTACCCAAAAGTGATGAACGTCGATTTGTGCGAAGACGAAGAGTTCGAGGTGAACGAGACTCCGTCGTTTCGGTTCATGCCGACCCACCCGATTGGAGAACCTGCATCCGGCAATAGAAGCCGCACGATCGTCGTGAGGATCGTCGACCCGCCGTGGTTGATCACACGGTCGAGCACCCCGTGCATCTCCCGCGTGAGCTGCGCCGATGCGAACACCATTCCGTTTCCAATCGTCGGAAGCCCATCGAAGGCCCTCTTGAAATCGGCCGTCGCCGTCAGGTCGCTCTGCTGCGAGAGGCACTTCGTCAGATAGGCGGGGTTGCTGACCAAATACATGCGCCCGGTCGTGACATCCTTGATCATGCTCGGCTCGTACGCGTTCCATGGGGGCGGAAGCCTGATCCCGGGCCGAACGATGAGCCATTGGTTCGTTCGGTCCGCCTGAATGAATGGGTTGAAGGCGGCCTTTTTCGCAATGGCGTCGACCAAATCCCCGAGCCCGTCGATCTGGAACAGGAACTCGGTGAAGGGAAACCGGACCGACTCCCCGGGAATCCGCATCATGCGCTTCTGATCGAGTTCCAAGACCAAGCCTACCGTCGTGTCGAGGCGCTCCACGATCTCGCCGACGGTGATGTCGAGGTCGAACAGGCGTTCGGTCAACAGTGCATCGAGCCGCGCGGGGGAGACTCCTATGCCACGCTCGCCGAGGGTGCGAACGATGTCGACGAGCACCCTGAGATTGAGCTGCTGTTCCCACACGAGGTCTGCGCCTTCGGGTGCAATCGTTTTGAGGCCGAGCGCGGTAGGCTCACCTCCGAACACTTTCAGAAGCCCTTTCCGCGGGCCCGTGTGATAGATGAAGCTTTGGTTGTGGTAGAGCGATTCCTTCTTGTAGGAGCTCAGCCCGACGGCCCGCAGGTTGTCGAGACCGAGGTCACGAACGAGACTTGCTGCACCGACTGGGCGCGAGGCGCGGGACCGTTGGGTCGCGGGCAAGAGCGAGAGAAGGAAATCCGCCACCCGCTCGGCGTCGCCGTCGATGTCGACATAGGCGTACACGGTGCCACCGAGGTGGAGGTTGGCGCTCACCGGCCCGAAGTGCGGGGACCTCTTAGGGGCCATGGGCACCGTGCTGCCGCGGCTGGCGCATGCGACGAGCGCGCCTGACAAGAGCACGGCCGAAATCCGCTTCATGACGGAACCTTATCACCAGTTCCCGTCGCGTGCGGTCACCACCTAAACAGGTTATGGTCTCGCGCCCTTATCCTACGAGGTTTTGCATGCGTCGATCGATTCTTTGTTTCTTCGCCTTGTTTCTCTTCACGGCCGGTTGCGGCGGCGACGATTCCGGCACGGGAGGCACCGGCGGTACCCAAGGGGACCTCGAATGGCCGCCCGACGCGACCGTGTACTTCGACGAGTACGACATCCTGAATGCCGACTGCGCGACCGACGAAGATTGCGCGATGGTGCTCGGTTACTACCACGCCTTGGAGCGATTCGTGCAAATGGACGTTCGCCGCCGATTCTCGACCGGGCGACTGGCCGACATCCTTCCGAAAGGGCTTGCCGAGCTTCTCGATGTTCCTGGCGTTGCAGCTGATACGCGAGCGCTCTTTTCTACACGGGAAGGCCAGCCAGCAGAGGACTTCCTTCGACAGCAAGCAAGCCCAAAGACGATCGCATTGCTCCAAGCCTACAGCGCTGGGGTGAACAAGTGGATCGAGGAAGCACGTAACGGGGACGTTGTTTTCCCGCGCGAGCTTTCAAACCCGCCACTCGATTATGGTCCCGACCGCGTTCCGGAGTGGACACCCGAGGACAGCATCGCAACCGTATTGGCACTGGTCGAGAACCTGACGAACGATGAAAGTCCCCAGATCAACGCCGGCCTGGCGCGTGCGGAGATCAACGACGACGACAAGTTCTCCGACCTTTGGAGCCGCCGACCGCTCAAGGAGTCGTCGATCCTCGCGCCTGGTTGGCAGCCGCCGTCCCCACAAGCCGCGCTCGCGGCCAAGCGAGCGGCGCAAGACATCCCTTTGCGCCCCACGCTGCGCGAGCGTCGCAACTTCGCCCCGGCACTCGAGAATCTTCGGTCTAGGTTGGCGGCTTCTAGAGACTTCAGACATCTCATGTTCGGCTCCGCGGAGCTCGGCGTTGAAGTCGGTTCGAACAACTGGGTAGTCGCACCCGAGCGCACCGTGAACCAGAACGCGCTACTGTCGAACGACCCGCATCTCGGCATGAGTCAGCCCGCCACTTGGTATCTCGCACATCTCGACGCCACGACCAATGGAAGCGGGGAGATCCATACCGCGGGGACCACGTTTGCGGGGCTCCCATGGGTCATCGTCGGCCAAAACGACAGCATCGCGTGGGGCCTCACCACGACCGTCTTCGACTTCAGCGACATCTACCTCGAGGAGCTGGTCACCGATGGAGGTGGAAACCCGACCGGGGTGATGTTCCAGGGCGAGCAGGTGCGCTTCAACCGCGTTCCCTTCACCATCAACTTCAACGACGGCACCAGCACGGAGCGAGAGCTCCTCTTCGTGCCTCATCATGGGGCGGTTCGTGAGATCGACCTTGAGAACGGAACCGCCATCACCCTTCGGTGGACCGGCAACGATGTAGACACCGACATCAACTTCCTCACCGAGCTCGCGACAGCCACCAATGTCGACGACGCCCGTATCGCTTTGGAGAACATCACCACGATCGGGCAGAACGTCGTGGTCGTCGATCTTGAAGGCGCCATCGGATGGTTCCCCTACAACCGCCTCCCAAAGCGAACGTGGGCGACCAACCTGGATGGCCCGGCACCTCCGTGGTTGCCCCTCGACGGAACCGGGGACTACGAATGGACTGAATACTTCACGTTGGAAGAGCTCCCACAGGCTCTGAATCCGGCCGCAGGCTACATCGCCACTGCCAACAACGACATGACGGGGGCGCTCTCCGACGGAGATCCCACCAACGACTTCGATGCACCATATCAAGTCGAGGCGGCAGCCGGGTTTCGGCATGCGCAGATCGTGAATCTGATCGAGCGGATCGACGATCAGCATACGACGGCGACTATGGACGCGATCATCAGCGACGTGTACTCGCTCATGGGCGAAGAGATGACGCCGGGGATTCTTTCGATCGCCAATGACGATCAGACGGTGCTCACGCCCGAGGCGCAAAAAGTCGTGAATGCGCTCGAGGCTTGGAACTACACCTGCCCGACTGGGCTCGACGGAAACAACGCGGACCTCTCCCCACCCGTGAGCGACCCTAGTGTGCTGCTCGAGGCTTCCGGTTGCGCCGCCTTCCACACCACGCTCAACGAGCTTCGTTTTCTGATCGAAAACAACGAGTTTGCTCCCTCGTTCTACTCGCCATCGTCGAGGAAACCGAGCATTGCGGTCTTCTACTCGATCGTCGATCCGGCCGAGCTCGTTGCGGGCGACGTCTACTGGGATAACCCAGACACACCGGAGGTCGAGAACAAGTTTCAGGTCATGATGGACGCCCTCGACGGCGTGGGTAATTTCCTGGTCGGCAACCTCGGCGACGACGAAACCGCCTGGCCCTGGGGTCGCTTGCATGGCCTGGAGCTCGAATCGGACCTCTCGGCGTTTGGAGTGACGGCCTACAACAACCCGCCTCCAGGCGACGCGCTTTTTGCGAACGACGGCGGCCTCTTCACGGTCGACGTTGCCAACCCCGACCCAAGGGACTTGGTGCAACGTGCCGGTCCGTCGACCCGCTTCGTGTGCGAGGCGCTTCCGTCCGGCCCGAAGTGCACCTACCAACTCCCAGGCGGCCAATCGGGCGACATCGACTCGGAATTCTACCAAGATCTGCTGATGAAGTGGCTCGCCAACGAGCCTATCGACGTCGTCTTCGATATCGAACAGGCCAAGACAAACGCCTCCAGAACGGTCACCTTCGAATAGGATCGGCTAGGTCACTCGGCGCTGACGGAGACGGCTTCGAGCGCTTCTCGCCGCAGCACGCCGGCGGTTTTCCCACGGCCGTCCTCGCGCCAGCCCGGTGGCATGAAGAGATAGCCCAAACGCCCGCGCCAGCTCTTCGCGTTCCACGAATCGCGAAGCATCGCGCCCCATTCGTGGAACGCGATCTTGACGGGGTTGTACGTGTGAATGTTCTTCGTGAGACCGTAATCGACCGGCTCGCCCTCCGGTTCGAAGCTGCCAAACATCTTGTCCCAGATGATGAAGACTCCCGCGTGGTTGCGGTCGAGGTAGAGCGGGTTTCTCCCGTGATGCACGCGATGGTGTGATGGTGTGTTGAAGAACTTTTCGAACCACCCGAGCTTTCCGATGAGCTCGGTGTGAAGCCAATATTGATAGAGCAAACTGATCGACTTTTGAATGAGGATCATCTCGACCGGAAAGCCGATGAGCGGAAGCGGCGCCCAAAAGAGCACGCCCGTAAAAGGAGTCGTCCATGACTGACGAAGCGCAGTAGTCAGATTGTAGTGCGTGCTCGAATGGTGATTGACGTGTGCCGCCCAAAGCATTCGCACGTCGTGGTGGCTTCGATGAAACCAGTAGTAGCAAAAGTCTTCGGCCACGAAGAGGAGCGCAAAAGACCACCAGGCGGGGTGAATGTCGAAGATCCGGAACTGATGGAGCCAAGCGAGGATCCCGATCGGAATCAGCGCCAAGAGGATCTCCACGATCAGGAAGCCAACCCCCATCGAAAGGCTCGCGAACGAGTCTTTGGCTGTGTGACCCGCCAACGTAACTTCGACGTCGTCCGCGCGTTGCTTTCGCCGGACCACCCAGCTTTCGAGGCCGACGGTCACCAGAAAGAACGGGATGGCGTAGTAGATCAGCGCCATGCCTAGAGACTTACCGCCAAGCCAAGGAGCGCTCAAGCGCAGTGAATTCGCCTCACGGTCCCCGTTTCTTTCACTGTTTTCGCCGCCCCGTGTCGATACTGAGCGTCTCTGCCCATGCGGCAAGCACCTGCGCAGCATCTCGCATGGCACTGTCCGATGTGCCGGCCTGCAAACGCGAGAGGGCATGGAGCTCCTCGGCGCGCATGTTTTGAATCAGCGCCCGGCCTCGATCGGTGAGCCCGATGAGCGGAGATCGCTTGTGGGCGGGGTTTGGCTCGCGTTGGACGAGCTTGCGATCGAGTAAGGAGTCCACCTGTTGTTGTATGAGCTGCCGGGAGACCGACCTCGCACGGGCCGCATCCGGCACCGACATCGAACCTTCTCGCAAGAGGAGCTCGAGCAGGGCCCGCATGCCGGCGGTAACATCGACCCCGGAATGCAGGGTTTCGTTCCAGTCCTTGAGCACGTGGAACAGATGGCGGGTCTCTTGGAAGAGTCGATCGTGTATAATGACAATAAGCTTGTCATAATAGATATAAACTTGTCAACCGGCCTCCGTCCGACCAGGCGGGTCGAATTCGTCGAGATGTGTCTTGACCGCCATCTTTTATGGGCTAGCTTCGGCGTCCCTTTGCGGGGGCTACGGCTCTTCAAGGGGCTTCCACACAATCGGCGGGAAACACGGGTGCCGACCCGAGCTTGACCAGCATGCTGAGCAGGCTCAAATTGCCCTTTCCCTCAGCGGATGGTCCGCCGATCGGTCTTTGAAAACTGAATCGGAATTATAGTTACGTACTCGGGTCCCGCGTCGTGCAACAACACGTACGGCGAGGGTCAATTCAAACGCGGTCATCGATGAGCATCGGAGACCGCAATCCGAGAGCAACACGTACAAACGTGATGCTCTAGAGCGTCTGGCAGAGCGCCAGATCTCAACAGGAAACCAGCTCAACAGTTCAACTGGAGAGTTTGATCCTGGCTCAGAGCGAACGTTAGCGGCGGGCCTAACACATGCAAGTCGAACGAGAAAATCCTTCGGGATGAGTACAGTGGCGCACGGGTGAGGAACGCGTAGGTAATCTACCCTCTGGCGGGGGACAACACTCCGAAAGGAATGCTAATACCGCGTAAGACCACACTCCCTACGGAGAGAGTGGTAAAAGGTGGCCTCTTCTTGAAAGCTACCACCAGAGGATGAGCCTGCGTCCCATCAGCTTGTTGGTAAGGTAACGGCTTACCAAGGCTAAGACGGGTAGCTGGTCTGAGAGGATGATCAGCCACACTGGCACTGGAACACGGGCCAGACTCCTACGGGAGGCAGCAGTGAGGAATATTGGGCAATGGGCGAAAGCCTGACCCAGCCACGCCGCGTGAGTGATGAAGGCCTTCGGGTCGTAAAGCTCTGTGGGGAGGGACGAAAAATCTCCATTCGAATAGGATGGAGACCTGACGGTACCTCCTTAGCAAGCACCGGCTAACTCTGTGCCAGCAGCCGCGGTAATACAGAGGGTGCGAACGTTGCTCGGATTTACTGGGCGTAAAGCGCGTGTAGGCGGACTCGCAAGTCGGTTGTGAAATCCCTGGGCTTAACCTAGGAACTGCATCCGAAACTGCTTGTCTTGAGTAATGGAGAGGGTGGCGGAATTCCCGGTGTAGAGGTGAAATTCGTAGATATCGGGAGGAACATCAGTGGCGAAGGCGGCCACCTGGACATTTACTGACGCTGAGACGCGAAAGCGTGGGGAGCAAACAGGATTAGATACCCTGGTAGTCCACGCCGTAAACGATGAGCATTAGGTGCAGCGGATATTGACCTCTGCTGTGCCGTAGCTAACGCGTTAAATGCTCCGCCTGGGGAGTACGGCCGCAAGGCTAAAACTCAAAGGAATTGACGGGGGCCCGCACAAGCAGTGGAGCATGTGGTTTAATTCGAAGCAACGCGCAGAACCTTACCAGGGCTAGAAAAACTGAGAATCCTGAAGAAACTCGGGAGTGCTCGCAAGAGAACTCAGGTCCAGGTGCTGCATGGCTGTCGTCAGCTCGTGTCGTGAGATGTTGGGTTAAGTCCCGCAACGAGCGCAACCCTTATCCTTAGTTGCCATCATTTAGTTGGGCACTCAAAGGAGACTGCCGGGGTCAACCCGGAGGAAGGTGGGGATGACGTCAAGTCCTCATGGCCCTTATGTCCTGGGCTACACACGTGCTACAATGGTTGGTACAAAGCGCTGCGAAGCCGCGAGGTGGAGCGAATCGCAAAAAGCCAGCCTCAGTACGGATTGCACTCTGCAACTCGAGTGCATGAAGTCGGAATTGCTAGTAATCGTCGATCAGCAGGCGACGGTGAATACGTTCCCGGGCCTTGTACACACCGCCCGTCACACCATGGGAGTCGAGTGCTCCAGAAGTGGCCACGCTAACCCGCAAGGGAGGCAGGTCCCCAAGGAGTGTTTGGTAACTGGGGTGAAGTCGTAACAAGGTAGCCGTAGGGGAACCTGCGGCTGGATCACCTCCTTTCTAAGGAGCATTTCCTCGCAAGAGGAATGTATCTGGTCATATCCGAGTAGTGACTATTGCTGAGCCAGCTTTTTGAGCTCTGCAGGGATTCCGATTCAGTTTTCAGAGGTCCGATCGGACGCGCGGCGTGTATATCCGACAACGCCATTGCATCGAGGGCGTCGAATCGAGATAGTACGCGCGATGCGGGCGCTGGTCATTGCGACGTTGCTGTGTGTCTTCTTTGTTGCGAACGCTTCCGGCCAGGCCGAGGGCCCCTGGCTCATCCTCCCCGTGACATCGACGGACGACGATTTGTGGGTCGAGCCTACCGCCGCGAAGGTCCGGAGCGAGCTTGTGGAGCGCGACGTTGAGGTATGGTCTTTCGATAGCGCCGTGACCCGCTTCGAGGCCGAGGGCTCGGCTCCGGCTGCCGAGATCACCGAGGGCGACATTCAACAATGGGTCGATCAATCGTCTGCCGCCATACGTAACCTTGCAGCAGGGGACTACGATACCGCTCTCGAGCAGCTCAACCAAGCACAGCAACTCTCTCTTGCCGCAGCCGAGGAGCTCAATCGTGAGAAGGAACGGGCGCAGCAGGTCCTCGACACTTGCCTCTACATCGTGCGAGCGTTGCTCGAAACAAGATCGGAGTCGCGTGCCAAGACCATGGCCCAGGAATGTCGACGGCTGGTTCCCCGTGGCGATCCCTCCGCCTTGATGCACCCGCCGGTGGTCACCGAGTTGCTCGAGCAGATCGATACATCGCGCGCCGAGCAAACCGGATCGATACGGGTCGATAGTCGGCCATCGACATGTGCCGTACGCGTTAACGGCGTGATGTTGGGTGAGACGCCTTTCGAAATGCGGGACTTGTTTCCGGGCCAGTATCGCGTTCAGGTCGAATGCGACCCGGAGCGGCGCGGCCGGGTTCACATTGCGGACGTGATCGCCGGGCGTACGGACGTGTTGTTGGATCTGCGCTTCGACCGCGTCATCGAAACCCGTCCACTGCTGCATCTGCACTATGCGAGCGCATCGGACGCGGAGCAGTATCGGATCGCCGATGCAGCAGAAATCTCGAAGGTATTGCCAGCCGGTGCTCTGTTGCTCATGTCCTCACCGGCTTCCGATGTCGTCGAGCTCGAGGTGTACCGGGGTACTCCCTTGGTAATGACTGCCCTGGCACGCATCACCATGGGCTCGCGCGGTCCGAGCCGAGGTGATGTTGCCTTGGCGGTTCGTACCTTGCTCGAGGGCAGATGCACCGACTTTACCTCCCCGGAGCCAACGGCACTGCCTTGCGGCGAGCCGGAGTTCGAAATCGCGGAAGCAGAGCCAACCCAAGAGGAGTGGCCTAGCGATCGCAGACCGCGCGGCCAGTACATCGCTGGATGGACGCTTGTGGGGGTCGGCTCCGCCTCGCTTCTGACGGGCTATGTTCTCATGGCCCCGCGCGCCAGCACAGCCGAGGATTGGGTGAGCGGCCTCGATACCACCGGGGTGTCGGATCCCTCGACGCAACAAAAATGGCTGAGCACGGGAACCGGGATCATCGCGACTTCTTCGATCGGCGCTTCAGCCCTCGTCGCGGCCATGCCTCTGGTGCTGCCAAAGCGCGACAAGACGCCGTGGTGGGCTTGGTTTTCGGGCGCACTTGGCCTGGGAGCCGCGGCGATTTCGGGTTATGTCGCCTCTACGGTCAACGACCAAGCGAAACCGGAGACGTCGTGTTCGAGCACGGCGATCGATGCCGCAGAGGCCAGGGCCTGCGTTCGGCGATCAGAGCGAACAAATCTCGCGATCCTTACGGGTCTAACCGCAGCGCCCTTGTTGACGATCCCGATGGTCTATCTCATCAGACCTAAAGCGGCGAAAGTTTCGTCGCGGATCGAGGTGCTCCGCGCGGGCGGTTCAATGAGTTTTCGCGGTGAGTTTTGAAGATCGTTGCGGAATTCAGAGCGCATTGACCCGCAGGTCGGTTTTCGCCGATGCTCGGAATTTATGAGTCGAATAACGATGAACATGACCAACATCGCGGTGGGCGCTCTGCTTGCAGTTGCCCCTCTGATTCTTGCCTGTTCAAGCGTCACAGATGACGGGTCCGGAGGAACCTTTGGCGTCGGCGGCAATGGAGGGGTTGGCGGTGCGGCACTTACTTGCGCGGAGTCCAGTGCCTCGTGCGAGAACGGCCCAATCGATCCCATCGTACGAGAGGACGGGTGCCTGGTTGCGGATCCGCCCGTTCTGCCGGATGCCTGCACCGGAACGGAAAGCTTGGAGCTGCCGCCGAGTTGCTCGCAGACCGGCAACACCATCACCTACCAACTGACGTCCATTGAGCTCGTCGACGACTGCAACCTGGGCTACGACCTTGATGGTTGCAACGGCGAGAGCTGCATCCCCGGCGACAATGCCCCAGGGGAGGGAAACGCGGGGGTCGACAACGCGCTTGCCGGGCTTGCCCCGCTCGGCATGATCTTCGGTACGAACTTAAGCGTGGTGAACCAGAACTTTTATGACAACCTATGTGACGGTGATGTCGTTGTCCGGTTCGTTTTGGATGCCAATCCAGAAGAAGGCTGCATGACAGTCCAGATCTTCCGCGACGGAGAATTCGAAGGCACCAGACTCGTCAACCTCGGTGATTCGGGTTGCATTTCGGGCAAGCTAGGCAACATCCCTTTTGATTTCAGGGACACACCGTTCTCGTTCGACAACGTCGTGGGCCGTATGACCGTGTCCGAAACCGGTCTCGCGAACGGCATCGTCGGTGGCACGATCGACAGGGCGACCACATCAGCGATTGCGGAAAGATGGTTTCCTGAGCTGGGCGCGCGGGCAGTCGACAACGTGCTCGATATCAATGCCGAATTGGACAACGATCCGCTCCTCAACTGCAACGCGCTGTCCGTGACCTTGCGCGTTGGCGGCGTCGCCGAAGAAGCCCCGACCAATCCCTAAGGCCGCCCCAGAGGCTTAGTCGACCTCCACAGCACCGATGTCACACTCAAAGTTTTGCGGTCGGGAGATCCCTCGCTGGTCGACGGGTTCGGCACAGTTGCTGATCCGATAATCCACGGCAACGCTCTGAAGCGACGGCATCAATGTCGGCGTTGGGCCCCCATTTTCTGCGAGCGTCTCTTCGAGGCCGAGGGCCTGTGGAGTCACGTTGACTAGGTCGTTGGGGCCATTGAGCTGGCAGGTATCATCGGGGCTTTCGATGTTGTGGTCCAAGCTTTGCGTTATCGATGCAGGCGCTGACGCGGGGCCACAGCAGCACGTGTCGTCGATGAGAGTCTGGGTGAAGGACACTTCCCCTCCAACGTGGCTGATCGCTGCCGACGCTCGCGTAACTGGTTCTCCCGCAATACCTACGACATCGTTGTTGGAAATCGTACTATTCCTCAGTTCCACCCGCGCATTTGTGCTGGGATAGCCCAAGTGAACGGCGCCTCCATCCACATCGGCGACGTTCCTAAAGATCGTGCTGTTAATGATCCTAGCGATGCCCATGTACACACGAATGCCTCCGCCGATATTCGCTGCACGATTTTCATAGATTGTACTCTGCCGGAGTGTGAGCTCCGCCGTCGGCCCCTCCACAAGAATGGCGCCAGCATCGACCGCCGATACGTTTTCGGACCACGTAGTCCTGGTCGCCTCCAGCTTTCCAAAGGATAGATAGACACCCCCTCCGTGTTTATTCCTCGCGTTCTCGACTACTTTGTTTCCCGACACATCGCTATCGGTGAGGGACATCATGGCCGACTCGCCCGTCGTGGAAAGACCGCCGCCGTGTTCAAAAGCCACATTGTTTTGGATCATGGTGTCGATCACCTCGACAGTTCCGTTCTCACTCGAAATGCCCCCACCATTTTGTTCTGAGGTGTTTGTCTTGATCACACTGTTTGTCACGGTCAGGTCCGCGGTTCCGTCTCCACTCGAAACCCCTACATGCGAAATGCCTCCCCCGTCGGCCATAGCGTGATTCTCAGAGATCTCGCTGCCTTCGATCACGACCTTCCCTCCCTGGTCGTTTTGAATTCCGCCGCCGGAGCCACGCGCGGACTCGTTGCGAAGCACTTTGCTGTTGGTCAGCGTCAACGTCCCGGTGTTGTAGATACCACCCCCGGATCCGAGCTCTACCAGATTGTCCTCTACAGTCGTACCCAACAAGGTCAGCACGCCATCGTTGAAGATCGCACCGCCGTTGGAGAACGACGATGTGTTGTCCCTTACCGTACTGTCGGTCAGTGTCAGGGTCGTGCCGCTCGAGACGCGAATGGCTTGATCACCCCGTTGCATGGTGAAATTGAGTAGCTCCACACCAGAGGCCTCGATATCGAAAATGCGGTGTCGACCATCTCCTTCGATTGTCACGCCCCGACCATCTACCGTCACGGGGTTGTCGATCACGATGGGTGCCGAAGTGTTGATCACGGTGCCAGCGGTACACCGGAGCACCTGCGTACCGCCCTCTGAAATGGCTGTCTCGATTCCCTCAACGGTGCATGGGCAACCATCAGGGCCGCATGCAGGAACACACGCGCTTGCGCCCAGCTCCAGGCCCGAAGGACAACTAAGATTGGCGCAGTGGCTCAGCAATAACGCCAGGCATAGAGCCAAAGCAAAAGACGGGAAGACCTTGCCCAATCGCGACCTCTTGGAACGAATAGTACACTGCCTCGTATGTATGGCACAGCGACCGCCCGAACAGCGCTTCTGGCGAGCCTTGCCGTTGGCCTTGCGATCGCTCAACAGGTTATCGCCCGCGCGTCCCGTGATGCCCTCTATCTGACGCAATATGATGCAACGCAGCTTCCTCAGGTGATGCTTGCGACCGCGGTCTTTTCGTTCGTCATTGCGCTTGCTAGTGGTCGCTGGATGGTGCGGCGGGGACCACGCGCCGTGATTGCCGGGCTTGGGCTGATCAGCGCGGCGATCTTTGGGGTCGAGGGTGCGCTCCTGACCGCGGTGCCAAATGTCGTGGCCACCGTTAACTACATCCAGGTAACGGTCATTGGAGCCATGTTGGTGAGCGGCTTGTGGTCGGTTATCAACGAACGTTTGGACCCGTACTCCGCACGCCGGCGCTTCGCACGCATCGGCAGCGGTGCGGCGTTTGGTGGCGTCATCGGCGGCCTATTGGCACACATCCTCTCCGAGTACGCTGACTTGCAGATGGCCCTATGGACATTGAGCGGGGTCAGCATCGTCGTGAGCGTGGCGGGATGGTTCATCGGCCCACCAATTCGACGCGCGTCGAGCGGGGAGGTGACAACTGGCGGCCTTCGCGCCATCAAGGGCAGTCCTTATCTGATGCGCATTGCAACTGTCGTCATCGTCCTTGGCGCAGCGGGCGCGCTTCTCGACTACTCCTTCAAGGCGATGGCTGAGCTGCAATTTGCAACGGCTGCGAATCTGCTGTCTTTCTTCGGTGTTTTCTACATGGCAACGAGCGTCGGAACGCTGCTCGTGCAGCTCTTTCTGGCCAGGCATGTGCTGCAAAAGATCGGGTTGGGCGCTGCTATGGTTTCACTGCCCGCCGTCCTCGTTGCCGCGGCCGGAATCGGCATGATCTGGACGCGGCTGGCTACGGTCGTTCTGGCAAAGGCGCTTGAGCGGGTGCTCGCCAATTCAGTCTTTCGTTCAGGGTACGAGCTTCTCTACGCACCGATAGCCCCAAGCCAAAAGCGATCGATCAAGGCGTTCATCGATGTGGCCTGCGACAAAGTTGGCGATGGGATCGGAAGTCTTATCGTGCTGGCTCTGATCGCAGTGACTGCAACGCCTGCAATCTCGTGGGCTCTCTTTTTTGCGGTCGTTGCATCGATCATTGCCTTGACGCTGACGCTTGCTCTTCGAAAGGGTTATGTTGAGCAACTGGCGGTTAGCTTGCGTGCGGGTTCGGTGGATCTGGGGCATGCGGGGCTTTTGGATCTGACAACTCGACATTCGCTGACCACAACGCACGGCCTCGATCCCGAAACCCTTGCCTCCATCATCGAATCTGCGACGCGTGAGCGAGCCCCCGACCTGGATTGGCGAAAGCAATTCCAAATCCTTGTTTCTGGCAAGACCAAACGCATTCTCGATTTGCTGTCTTCCGAGACGCTGAGCCCGCGTGTCGGGCAGGTCCTCATCGAGTTTCTTGCTGAGGAACCATATGCTCGACCTGCTCAAAATGCACTTGGGAGGCTTGCTCCTCGGATGACTGGCCAGATCGTCGATGCTTTGCTCGACCCAACGAATCCACAAGTCATTCGTCGGAGGATTCCGCGAGTGCTCCTCAACATGGTAGAGCCAAGGGCCATTGAAGGGCTGCTGGAAGGGCTGCGAGACAGGGATCCCAAAGTGCGATTTCGCTGCGCGCAAGCGCTGAGCAAGACGAAGCAAGCGCATCCCGAACTCACGCTCCCCGAATCACACATCTTCGAGATGATTCAAAGGGAAACCCACTTGGGGCAGCGGACCGTCCGAAGTGACTCGGCCAGGGACCTTGATAGTGAAGTCAACAGCTTACTCGAAAAGCGGGGCGGTGCAGGCCTCGAGCATATTTGCGCCCTCCTGAGCCTAGTGTTCGATCGCCGTGCGATCGTGATGTCCTTCCGCGCTCTCAATACCAAAGATGCGAGCTTGCGTGGCACCGCGTTGGAGTACTTGTCTCAAGTTCTCCCAGAGCACGTCCGAACCGATCTCTGGCCACGCCTGGTCAACGAAGAAGGCCCCAAAGCCGTTCCGCCAACCACGAGAGACGCCACGGAGCTTCTACACTCGATGGAGTCGAGTTTCCGAGATAGTGACGCGGGTGACTGACGGAGTGCGGCTACTCGTCCGGCCGAAGCTCCACGGCGCCAATGTCGCAGCCCAAGCCTTGAGGTCGGGAGACGCCCCGCTGGTCCTCCATTTGGTCGCAGCTGCTGATCATGGAATCCACGGCAACGCTCTGAGACGTCATCATCAACGTCGGGGTCGCACCTACATTCTCCGTCAGGGTCCCGGAGAGAGCGAGCGCTTCTGGTGTCACATCGACCATGTCGTTGGTGCCGTCCAGCTGGCAGGTGTTTCCGGGGCTTTCGATGTTGTAGTCCAGGCTGACGGTCGTTGCGAGAGCCACACAGGAGTCGTCGATGATGGTCTGGATGAGCGTCAACGTCCCGTCGATGTTGGTGATACCGGCGGCGTTGCCATTGATCCCCGACGCCCTGTTTCTTGAAATGGTGCTGCTTCTCAGTTCTGCGCTTGCACCAAGCTGAATGTGAAGCGCGCCTCCGTCACCGGCAAAGTTGTCGAAGATGGTGCTGTTGACGATCGTCGCGTTGGCATTGTTGTAAACACGAACGGCTCCGCCGACTCCAGTCGCCGGAGCCGAATTGTTCCACACGGTGCTACTGGTCAGGGTAAGTGCCGTGTTGCTCCCTTCAACCAGGATGGCGCCACCGTCGAACTCCGACTCGTTTTCTAGCCATTTGGTCCTCGTCGCTTGGAGGAACCCTCCATCTTCCCCCCAGAACCCACCTCCTACGCCCTTAGAGGTGTTCCTCGACACCGTCGTATCGATGATCTGCGTTTGTGCAGACGACCCCGTGCTGGAAAGGCCGCCGCCGCGCCCAAGCGCTCGATTGCCTTCGATCAGGCTGTTTCTTACGGTTACGGTTCCGTTTACATTTGAAATGCCCCCGCCCCGATTCAAGCGGCCAACTGGATCAGTAGCGAATGCTTTGTTGGAAGATATCTCGCTCCCCCCCTCCACCACCACCTCACCTCCGTCGTTTTGAATTCCCCCACCCGGGCCGCCGAAGCTTTCGTTGTCGCGCACTTTGCTATTGGCGGTGAGCGTCAACATCCCGATGTTGTAGATGCCGCCGCCCGACCCGAAAGTGGCACTTGCCGCGGTGTTTGCCTCTACGGTTGTGTCGACCAAGGTCAGGATTCCGTCATTGCGAATGCCGCCGCCGGCAGAGCTCGACGTATTTTCCTTCACCGTACTGTTGGTTAGCGTCAGGGTCGCGCCTGTCGATACGGCAATGGCTTGGTCACCGTTACTGATCGTGAAGCCGATCAACTCGACTATAGAGGGCTCGACGTCGAAAATGAGGTGACGACCATCTCCTTGGACGGTGATCTCTTGCCCATCAAGGATCACGTCGTTGTCGACCACGATAGTTCTTGTGCTGTTTACTGGCGGTGCACCGACACACCGGAGCACTTGCGTGCCTCCGCGTGCGATGGCGCCCTCGATCCCATCAAGGGTGCACGGACAGCCATCGGGACCGCATACATCATCGCTGCACGCCCCATCGACAGGTGGCTCTAAGGTGCTGCTGCAGACGCACGAGCTCCTTCCCAACTCCTGGCCTGAAGGGCATTCAAGGTTGGCGCAATGGTTCAGCCCCACCGCCAGCGGCAGCGCCCAGCCGAAAGACGACAGCGCCTTCTTCAATCGCGATCTCTTGGTACGCAACAGATTCCACAGAACCGTACGAGCGCAGAGGGTGCGAAGTCAATTCTGGCATGTTCAGAGACCGTGGAGCTTCCGGCGCGGTGCGGTTCGGCGAGGCGTAGATGGACGTCTCCGTGAAAATGTTGTCTCATCGAAGCGCGGTGTCCTCCTCCGATCCTCAGAATCCTTGGCCTCGCATGCGCGATGTGGTGACAGCTGTCGTGACTGGGCTGCGAAGCGGGCGGTTCATCGAGGAGACCCTCGAGTCCCTCTGCGAGCAGCTCGGGGCAAGTTCGGCGTGGAGCACACTCGAAACGAAAGGCGGCGGGCCCATGCATCGGTCTCGAACGGCCAGCTTTCGGGGGGTTTCGCCCGCAGTCCTCGCCCTCCACGTCACCGAGGTGTTGGACCGCGTTCAGACGGAGCGCGAGACGGTTGCTGGGACGGTTCCCTACGCGCCCGAGGGGTCTTTCGCGGCAGTCCCGCTTTGGTCCGACCCGACCGCCTCCAAGAAAGCGCGCAACTTGGTTGGGGCCATGTACCTCGAGTTTCCTGGTGACCAAGGGACGCGAAGCGACAACTTGGAGTTCATCGAAAGCGTCGGATCACTCCTTGGCGGAGTCATCGCGCAGCAAACGCTGATCGAAGCGACGAAAGAAGACCTTCGGGTCGAGCGGGCCACGGACCGCAACGACCACTATCTCGGGCTCGACCAGCTTCTGTCCTCGGAGAGCATGGGTGCCATTCGCGACGAGCTTCGGGCGGCGATGGTGGGCAACGCTTCGATCATGATTCTCGGAGAATCCGGAACGGGGAAGACCCAGCTGGCCACTGCGTTCGCGCGCGCAAGCAACCAGGAACCGATCGTACGAGCCACCCTCGGCCTGGCTGATGACCTGAATACCATCACCTCCGAGCTCTTCGGGCACGAGCGGGGCGCTTTCTCCGGCGCGGTCTCAAAGCGAAAGGGCCTGGTTGAGTATGCCAATGGAGGAACGTTGATCCTCGACGAGGTTCTCAACTTGCCAAGCAATGCGCAACAGCTGCTTCTCGACTTCACACAATTCGGTTCGTATCGGCCGCTTGGATATCAAGGCCGCGAGCCGAAAAGCGCCGAGCTTCGGCTAATTTCCGTCACCAATGGGGACATGCAGCAGGCCATCGCGGACGCGCGCTTTCGGCAAGATCTGTACTATCGCCTCGCTACGCTGCCGATCGTGTTGCCCCCCCTGCGCGAACGGCGACCGGAAATTCCCAAGATGGCGATCGGCTATCTGAATCGAACCGATGGGCATACCGATTGGGAGCTCGATCGCGATGCCAGCGAGTTACTTGCCTCCCCTTACCTCGAGTGGGCAGGAAACATCCGTGAGCTCGAGGCAGTTCTCGAGCGCGCGAGGAACCGTGCCCGCGCAATCAACCCGAACGACCCAGTCATCGAGGCGCGTCACCTCGACATCGGAGAAGGCCAACCCTCAGGCGCCTCGGGCCCAGCGCCGGCGACTCCCCCGGTGGAAAGCGACGACATTCGTGGTCGTTGGCAACAGCTTTCCGAACAGAAGGGAAATCTCGACGCCATCGAGAAAGCGATCATCGAAGATGCACTGGCGGCCTGCGAAGGAATCGTCGCGAGGGCCGCGCGCACGCTTTCGGTTCCCCGAACCGGCTTGATTAGCCGCATGGCGACCCTCGAGATCGATCCAGAAAAATTCAAGCAGCGACGGGGGTGATCTCGGTGGTCACCGGCCGCTGACGAACCCCGTGCAGCGTCTCCTGCACGGGCCTCTTTGCGGCGACCTCGTACCCTGTGATTGCCGGTTCCTTGCGGGGTCGACCGAAGGTGACGACGCCGAGCGTCCAGAGAATCGCCACCAGGCAGAAACCAACGACATAGAAAAAGAGCACTGGATCCAGTGGCACGCTGGTCTGCGCTACTTCATTGAGAAGGCTTTCGCTCACTGCAGTAGGGTACATGGCTGTCGTCTCCTTGCGTTGGGCCGCTCCGTTGCAGCCAGTGGCCGAGTACTGTGCATGAACCGTGCCATGCAGCTGGCGTTTCGCTGGACGAAAATTCACGAGCGTTGCCCCGGATTGTTGTTGTCCGACAGGTGACTTGTGACGTCGGTCGTCGCAGATCTGACGACGAACGTCATCACTACGTGGTTGAACGGAGTCTTCCGTCCGCAATTGTGGCGGTTCTTGGTTGGCACGGAGGCTGCATTGAGGTCCGCGCGGCTGCGCGGATGACCGCGTCAGCCCAGCCACGAAGAGGAGTTTGTCATGAAGAAAAACGCCAGCCTCAGTTACAAGAGCTCGTCAGCCGTCCTGACCTGCGTATTAGGGCTCCTGTCCGGCTGTCTCTATGCCGGCGATCCAGGCCACATCGATGCCGAGGCGGGCCCTGCCCGGGGCTTGGAAGGAGCCCAAGTAAAGCTCATCCGCTACTCGACTCAGTGTGGTTTGGTCGAACCCCAGGGCCTGGTCGCCGAAGTTGGAGACGGGCTTGAGTACTCTTCAGAAATAGTCAAAGAGCTCGACTTAACCTGCTCCGACGTCCCCAATCCAAGCGTCGAGGTTCATATCGACGACCGTGCTGTCATGTTCGACTTCTCGAACGTGACTGGGCCCGGTTGGTTTCCGGCTGGAGAGTTCGAGGGTTACATCCTCGACATCGTACACACCGAAGATTCTCCGTTCTTGGTCGCCGCGGTAGTCGACCGCGAGGTCAGCACGCTCGACATCGACGACCGCGATCTGATCAACGATCTTGACCGCCTCGAGGTGAACCTCCAAGGCCTCCAATTCGACTCCAACAGCTTCCTGAAACTCGATCTTTATTTTCTCGAGCTCCCCGTTCCATCAGGCCAAGCCAACTAGAGGCAACCCGATGCCTAAGCGATTCCCCGCTCTTTGCACGGCGCAGGGGCTAGTTTCGAACTCTACCCAACGCACTGATTTCGCTGTACAATCCCGCCTTGCGCGGCCCGTCCGGATGGTGAGACGGGCCGTCGGTGCGGATTCATGGCGAAGGCAAGTTCGGACACATCGCTTAGCGAACCCATCGGCCAGGACTTTGGGCCGTACACGCTGGTCCGACGGCTGGGGGTCGGTGGCATGGCCGAGACCTTCGAGGCCATTCGCCGGGGGCCGGGTGGCTTCACGCAACGAGTCTGTCTCAAGCTCGTGCTTCCCTTCTTCCGCGACAGGGATGACTTCGTGCAACTCTTCGAGAGGGAGGCGCGGCTCGCGGCAAGGCTTCGTCACAGCAACATCGTGGGCATCATCGACTTCGGTGAGATCAACGGCATGACCTACATGGCACTCGAGATGGTGGACGGGGTCGATCTAGCGGTGCTCCTCGATGGGCAACCAGGCCGGCGACTTTCCCATGATTACGTCGCCCTGCTGGGACACGAGTTGGCGGCGGGGCTCGAACATGCTCACGATCCGAGCCGAGACGGCTCTGACAAAGGGGTGAACGCCAGTCCCATCATCCATCGAGACATCTCGCCGTCGAATGTTCTTGTCAGCCACCACGGCGAAATTCTACTCACGGATTTCGGCGTTGCAAAAGCCATCACTGGCACATCCCGAAAGCAAAGCGCGGTCAAAGGGAAGATCCCCTATATGTCGCCCGAGCAGCTCCGAGCCGAGACGCTCGATGGTCGTGCTGACCTCTTTGCGCTAGGCGTGGTGCTTTTCGAGGCTCTAACCGGACAGCGCCCGTACGAGGGCGCGCATGATCCTGCGACCATCATGTTGATCCTCAATGGGGATCATCCGTCACTCAAAGCGCTCGCCCCGGACGCGCCACCTGATCTTCGCGACGTGATAGAGAGCCTACTGGCGCCCGACCGAGACCAGCGGCCGGAGAATGCGACCACTTTGCTCGACCTGCTTGATCCATTAGTTCCCTCGCCCCGCCTACGACGAAGGCTCGGAAAGATGGCTTCGGAAGCCCGTGCGGCGAAATTAGACGTGGCGTCCAAACGCCCGGTGAGTGGGGATGAGACGACCAAGGTGTCGTCCGACGTTGGGGAAAGAGGAAGTGGGATTAGCCGAACGAGCGGGGCGCTGATCACTGCGACGTCGGACCCGGAGGGAGCGACACCCTCTAGCCCAGGGATCGGTCGGAGGCACCGCGGGTGGCTCGCCGTTTTGATCCTTGCGGGAACCGCGATCGGATCTGCGATCGCACTCTGGCTCCCCAAACAAGTAGAGAGCTTTGAGCCGCAAAGCCAGCCTGTCATCGAGGCCAGCAAGTCTTCTGATCCTGCGCCGGCGGACGAGCCGCGCAACGATACAGGAGCGGCCGAGAGGGCAGGTCAATCGCCGCTCGGCGCGGATGGCAGCGACGACGGCGCACCCGAGCCGGCATCCGCCGCACCTTCGAAGTCCGCCGTACCAACTGCACGGCCGGCGCAGCTCACAGTGGTTGTGTTTCCATGGGGTGATGTCTGGATTAATGGCAAGCCACGCGGGCCTGCGCCATTGCAGCGTGCCTCGCTAAAGCCTGGCCGTTATTCGATCAGTGCAGGACAAGGCGCCCCCTCGAAAAGCGAAACGGTGCGCTTGCGGGCGGGTCAACGCAAGACGGTGCACTTCGATCTAACACGGTCCCGGTCTAGCCCAAGTCCCTAGCTGAGCCCTCCGAGAGCTATGCAGGGATTCCGATTCAGTTTTCAGAGGGCGATCGGGCGTGCGGTGGCCGCCGCGCAGCCACTTAGGCCGCGACGAGGCGCTCGCTGAGCTCCCAAAGCCTTCGAGCCTGTTCTCGGTCGCGAGCGGACGGCTTCGTCTTCTTCGGCTTGCAGTCGTAGAAGTACTCGCCATTCGTCATTGTCACCTCGTCGGACGTCGCGAGGTACACACTCGTCTCGGCGCCTCGTGCCGCGGTTCGCAAGAAGGGCTTGACCAGAACCAGGATACGACCCGCCCACCACGCGTTCTGCGCACCGAGCTGGCTACGGACCCCACCCGGATGAAGCGCGTTTGCGGTCACGCGTGTGCCCTGCATACGTTCGGCAAGCTCCCGAACGAACAAGATGTTCGCGAGCTTCGAGTGTCCATAGGTCGGAAAGGCGCTGAACCCTTTGTGCCATTGGAGATCGTCAAACCGAATACCGCGGCAGAATCGATAGGCTTCCGACGCCACGACGACGACCCGTCCCTGCTCGGCTTGTTTCAGCTGGTCGAGCAGCAGCGTCGTGAGCAAGAAATGCCCGAGGTGATTGACAGCGAACATCTGCTCCTGGCCGTTATCGAGCAGAATCCGACGCGTATTGATCACTCCAGCGTTGTTGATCAACACGTCGAGCGGCTCGTTTCGGTCGATGAACGCACTCGCGGCTCCGCGGACCTCGCCGAAATCCCCGAGGTCGGCGAGATAGAGCTCGACACTGATGTCGCCGTACCTCGAGAGGAGCGCATCCCGCAGTGCCGTCGCTTTTCTCGGATTGCGGCAGAGCAAGTGAAGCCGCGCGCGTCGTTCCGCCAGGGCGAACGCGGTGGCTCGGCCGATCCCTTCGGTTGGACCGGTGATCATCACGTTCTTGCCCTCGATCGATCTGATCATGTTCTGGTTCGATGTGGACAGCGAGAACGGTGTCGGTGAGCCAACCTGGGAGCTCGATTTGCCCGATGTGAGCAGGTTCCCGCGGCGTTTCTTCGCCCGCTCGATCACCCCGACGCACATGGCGCCCTTGCACGAGAACATAATCGATGACTTGCACTTCATGAATCTGCACAAGGCCCATCGATACAGATCCGAGCTGAAAGTTTATCACGAGAAACAGCGGTTCGCGACGAAGAACACGATGCGGGTCGACGCCCCCAAGATCGGACCCTTCAAGATACAGGGAGTCGATGGCGACCAAATGGACACCCGCCTGGACACGGAGTTCCATGGCCTCGGCGTTCACATCAACTTCGTACAAATCGGCAACTTCGAAGCCCGGATGATTCACTGCACGACGCCAATCGAGGATGAGGTGACCGAGTGGACGGTGGCTATGTACATGGAGCCTCGGGAATGGAAGCCGAAGTTTGACGTCAAGACTTTCATGAACATGGTGTACCCGTGGGCCGCGATCGCGCAGACGTACTACCTGCACACGCAAGACCGCCGCGTGTTCTTCGAGAAGGGCGAGTACCGCTTCTACGAGGACGTCCCCAAGGGCTTCGAAAAGGTCAACGCGTTTCGCCGCTGGATCCACGAAGAGCTATTGGGTGAGCGGCGCCCAATGCGGAAGAACAGCATCCCGACAAAGTTCGTTCCGGTCGAAAAGCTTGCCACGGCCAAAAGAAAGTCTGCGCCGGCGGCCTGACGAAGGGACCCTACAGCTGGGTCACTTCGGGCCTGCAGTTGCGGCACTGGCAGGACGCTTTTCGTTGCAGTAGCGTCGGCGGGAGCAACATGTCGCGACGACGCACTCGACCCGATACGTCCGGCAAACCCGGATACATCACGCCCGACGGATACCGTCGCTTTGAGGAAGAGGCGGACCGGCTGTGGAACGTGGACCGCCCAAAGATGGCCAAGGCCGTGCAAGTCGCGGCAGCTGAAGGCGATCGCTCGGAGAATGCGGAGTACCAATACAGCAAGCAGCGTCTCGCTGCGATCGATCGAAGGCTTCGGTTCCTCGGGCGACGATTGAAGGTTCTAACCATCGTCGACGAGAAGCCGCCTGACGGCGGAAAGGTGTACTTCGGCAGCTGGGTCACGATCGAAACCAACGACGGCAGCACGCAAACGTACCGCATCGTCGGGCCTGACGAGATCGACGCCGACAAGAAGTGGATCAGCATGGACTCGCCGGTCGGAAGGTCGCTTCTGTCCCGAGAGGTCGGCGACGAGATCACAGTCCGGCGCCCAAAGGGCAAGGTCACAGGCGAGATCATCGCCGTGCGCAATATCGAGCGCAACTAGTGCCACGAGAAAAGGGGACTGTCCCCTTTTCCTTGCGGTGGCGGGCGATCTATAGTCGGCCGCAAATGACTACACAAGCTCTTACCGACACATGTATGCGCAGGGGAATGTTCGCGATCGTGTCGTCGTTCGTGCTCACCGCTTGCTCGAGCGACGGCGGCGGGGGTGGCGCCGCGCCGGGCAGCCTTCTGGCGCTTGGATGCGACGATGCGCTCGACAGCGTCTATCGAAGTCAGACCCCGCCGCCCGACTGGGTCGACCGGCCGCCACCTGACCCCACGATTCCCATCTTTTACTGGACTGGCGGCATGGACGATTTCATCCCGCCCGGCTTTCAGAAGTGCGGCCTGGATCGGTTAGAGGGCCAGGGCGCAAACGTCACGGCCTGCGTCGAGCGTGATAGCGACCATTCGGGCATCGTGTCGCGAACCGCAGGCTGGGTGCGGCAGCATCTAGAGGAAGTTCTTTTGGGCGGTGACGCCCCCGAGCCCTGCGAGGCCCTCGACCCGGCGCTCGAGTGCAGCATCCCTATCGTTCCGAACTCGTCGGATCCAGCGGATCCTTGATCCGAAGGGTCATCAAGGCCGGCGCGACCTATTTTGGGCTGGTGTTCGGCGCCGGGTTCGTGCTTGGCGTCGTCCGTACGCTCTGGGTCGTGCCTCAGGTTGGCGAGATGTGGGCGGAGCTCCTCGAGGCACCGGTCATGCTCGCCGTGATCGTCCTTGCTGCGCGCTGGGTCGTCCCGCGCTTCGATCTCCGTTCGAGAGGTGCGTTGCTGGGCACCGGCTGCTTCGCCCTCGGGCTTCTCTTGTTTGCCGAGTTGACCCTCGTGCTTGGCCTTCGCGGCATGGCGCTCGCGGAGTATGTCGAGTCGCGAGATCCGGTGTCGGGAAGCGTGTACCTCGCCATGCTCATGGTGTTTGCGCTAGCACCGAGGCTGTATCAAAGGCTCGGAGCGTAGTTTCCAGCGGCGTATTCTTCGCAAAAAGCTTCTTCGTCGCCGGCGAACATCGGATCGAGCGCAACCAGGGCGGGCCGAATGGCGTCCCACACGCGGTGTTGGTTGTTGCTACCGATGTTTTTGACGACCAAGACCATGTCGAGGCCGGGATGGCCGACGATGTAGTTTCCCATCAGACCTGCGGCGTACCACACGCCAACATCGAAGCTCTGGTTGCAGTCCCAGGGCGGGATGTAGTTGCAATCGGGCGATTCGGAGAGCCCGTGGGGATAGTCGTTCCAGAGGGTCGACGGCGTGCACTCGGCATTGGGCTCGGTCGTTTTTGGGAGACCATCGTCGTTGTCGGCGTTCGATCGCGCGATCAGCCAGGTGAGGTAGCCGTAGCCCGTGTTCGCGAACTCGAACGACGGGTGGGTCATCTTGTACGTCCAGTCTTCGCTCAGGAGGCGCTCACCGTCCCAAAGACCGCCGTCGAGGATCAACAGACCGAGGCGCGCCATGTCCCGTGCGGTGGTGCTCCACCCGAAGGCGAAGTTCTTGTCGGGGTCATTCCCATTCCAGTCGGATTGCCGCATTCCGAGGGGCTCGAACAAGAAGCGCTCCAGAAACTCGTGGACGCTCGACCCGAGCGCGGGGTCTTGGGCGATCGCGGTGGCAACGACGTCGTTGAGGCGATTGATCTGCGTCTCGCCGATGATGTCGTACGTAAAGTCGAGCTCGGGTGAGCTCAAGTCCTCGTTGTGCCCCACCATTCCCAGTACATGCCCGACTTGGGCGTCCTGATTGAAGGTGAAGGAGTCGAGCCAGTGGTCGACCCGGTCGGTGTCTGCTAGCGGCCCGGTTTTTCGACCTGTGCGTTCGAGGTCTCTCGTCCTGTAAGCCGCCGCGCCCGTGAGCACCGCTGCAAGGGTTTTGGCCGCCGAAAACACGATCTCCGCCTCGTCGACACCACCCGGATAGAGATTCGTCGGGTAGTACTCATGGCAGAGCTTTCCATACCGCACGACCGCGTACGCCCGATCGATCTCGGCATTTGCCTGCTCGAGCAAGTCCGGATCGAGGCCGCACTCGTCAGCGACCTGTGCCGTCGGAACCAATGTCCACGCTTCTTGCCCCGGGCCTCTCGGAGCGCTGTCGGTGCTGCCATCCGAGCACCCGAGCAGGATGGAAATGACCAGCAATAAGAAAACACGCATGGGCCGGAGGGTGTGCGAATTCGTGCGTGCGGGCAAGGGTTCGCGTTCCCGATGTCCGTGTTCGGCTAGGGGTTGTTGGTGGACGGGACCCGGTGATATTGTCGTCCTCTTATGGCTTGTAATACTCGACCGCGCGGGTTCGCTTGCTGTGTTGTGCTGTTGCTGGCCTCCGCGTGCGGGGAGGGGGTCCCTTCGGATCCCGGCGGCGTCCCTTCTGCCATCGCCGTCACTGTGCTCGTCCCTTCCGGTTTGGACACGCCACCCGAGACCGGGCTCGCAGCACTGACAACATCGATCGAATACACGGTCGACTGTCTCTCTCGGGAAGCGGTCACGAGTGAGGGGACCCTCGAGCGCACAGCCGAGTTCGAGGGAGCGGAGGGCCGGACCGCCGTCTGGAAGGGGTTGGTGGAGCTCGTGCCAGGTTCCTGCACCATCCGGCTGCTCGCACGTGATGACGGCGGAGAGCTGATTTGCTACTCGAGTGAGTCGTTGAACATCGAGTTCGATGTGCCGTCCGAGCTGTATCTCGAACTTCCGTGTTCCCGCTACTACGGTTGCTCCACGACCCCGCTTCCGGATTCGGCGCGTGCAGAGAAGAACTTCTGCGCGCTGGTGGGGGTCATCCTGTCGGCCGAGACGCCCGCGGCGCTCGAAGACGTGCAAAGCATCCGCTACGTGATGAGCGGACCAGAGTTCGGCGGGACACACGAAGGTTCACTCCTTTTCTCCGGCCCGAGCACGGCAGACTTTGGGGGAGGCCCTGTCCCAACCGATATCTGGGACACCGCCATCGAAGAAGTGATCGCTTCGCAACCGTACATCCTGGAGCTTACAGCGCTCGACTCTCAAGGCGAGCCCGTGTGCGCTGTGGAGAAGCGACTCGACATCGTGCCGGATGCAGTGGCCCAAATCTACGTTGCCATGCCGTGCACCGATGGGGTGACCTCGCCATGACTTGGACGACTCGAGGCTTCCCGTCCGCCCTGTGTGCACTCTTGGTGGCTTCCGCTTGCGGCGACCCAGACGCCGATCTTCGCGGGACCACCGTCACCGTGTTCGTGCCCTCAGGTCCAAACGCCACGGTCAGCGACGACTTCGCGCTGACCTGGTCGCTCGAATACATCATTGTTTGCGGTTCGGGACTTGTTGGAGCCTCGGGTGAGGCCGTGACTTTCGAAGGGACGCTTGAGCAGGCCGAGGCGTTCAAACTGGGGGAGGATGGCCTGAGTGCCGTCTGGAAAGGCCGGGTCGAGCTCCCCGCAGGGCCTTGCACGATTCAGCTACGTCTGCGCGACGCCGACGGGGAGGTCATCTGTACTGGCACTCAAGAACTGACCATCGAGCCTGAAACCCCGAACGAGGCATATGTCAGCTTAGTATGCAATGGGAGCTGCCCGACGATTCCGCTTCCGGATTCGGAAGCGGCACCCAAATTGTCCTGCGCACCGGTTGGAGGCGTCCTCTTGTCGGCCGAAACCCCCGCCGATCTAGAAACGGTGCAGAGCATTGACTACGTGATGACCCAGGCAACCGAGGGCTTCCTCGACGGCTATGTTCCCGAACCCTACGAGGGTTCACTCGTCTTCGCGGGCCCCGGCGCAGCAGACTTGGGGGGAGGCCGCGTGGTCACCGACGTTTGGGAAGCCACTGTCGGGGTCGTGATCGCAGACAATCAGTATGTTCTCGAGCTGACTGCGCTCGATGCCGAGGGCGAGCCCATCTGTTCCGCCGGGAAGACCGTGCAGGTGGTCGCCAATAGCATCGCCCAGATCCACATCATCCTCCCTTGCAGCAATTGACGAGTGACGGTTGTGTTTGCCTGATTTGACTGGTCGACAACGGCGTGAGTTCTGCGAAGTTTCGATTCGCCAAACGAGAGGCTCGGAGGGATGACACGAGGATGACTTATGACGCTGCGTGAGGCGCATCTCGGGCGGATGCGCGACCGATCGTTCGATACGTTGGTCGTTGGGGGCGGCATCAATGGGGCGGTGACGGCGGCGTCGCTTGCTGGCAGGGGTGCTTCGGTGGCGCTCATCGACCGCGGTGATTTCGCGAGCTTCACGAGTGAGACGTCGTCGAATCTCGTGTGGGGTGGGTTCAAGTACCTGGAGGGCTACGAGCTCTATCTGGTGTGGAAGCTATGCCGTTCCCGCAATCGGCTTTTCAAGGCATACCCCGACAACATCAAGGAGATTGGGTTCTACGCGGCGCTCGATAGGAAGGGCCCGTACCCGCCGTGGTTCGCGGCGTTGGGGGCCCTTGCGTATTGGATCATCGGCCTGTTCGGCACGCGTCATCCGCGTCTCCTGAGCCAGAACAAGATCGAGACCGAAGAACCAGCGATCGACACCGATACGGTGCGCGGCGGTATCGAGTACTACGACGGGATTTTGGTCGACAACGACGCGCGCTTCGTTTTCTCGTTCGTGCGTTCGGCCATCGAGGCCGGCGCCGCAGTGGCAAACTACGTCGAGCTCGTTTCCGCAGAGCGTGACGGCGACCACTGGAAAGCCAGGCTCCGTGATGTCGATACCGATGAAGAATTCACGACCGCCGCGCGCACGATTGTCAACGCGACCGGTCCCTTCGTGGACGCGTTGAACGCCGAGTGGGGAGTCAAGACCGAACATCGAATCGTCTATTCGAAAGGCATTCACCTCATCGTTCCGCGCCTCACCACCCGACACCACCATAAGGTGCTTGCGTTTTTCGACGACACCGAACGGCTGTTCTATGTCATTCCCATGGGTCGGCGTTCGGTCATCGGTACCACCGACACCCGCGTCGACACGCCCTTCACCGAGGTGATGGACGACGACATCGAGTTCTTGCTCGAACAGATCAACGCGCGGATGGACCTCGAGACGCCTCTGAAGAAGGCAGACATCATCTCCTCGCGCTCCGGTGTCCGTCCGCTCGTCGTGAGCACCGAAGGGAGCGACCAAACCGACGTCGACTGGACCAAGCTCAGCCGTAAGCACGTGGTCGAGGTCGATCGCGAGCAGCACGTGGTCAGCATTTTCGGAGGCAAGCTCACCGACTGCCTCAATGTTGGCGAAGAGGTGGCCGATGAAATCGAGCGCCTCGGCATCCCCCTCGAAAAGGATCTTCACAACTGGTACGGCGAGCCGGCACCGGCGACACGCAAGGAGTTCTATCGCCAGGCTCGGCTGATGCGGCTCGACGCGCTTCGGGAGAAGCCCGATACCGAGCCACTCACCGATCGGCTATGGCGGCGATACGGGCGTCGCGCCTTCGACATGCTCGAGGATATCCGTCGCAACCCCGCAATGGCGGAAGACATCATGGGCTCGGCCGACTATCTCCGGGCCGAGCTCTACTCGGCAGCCGAGTCCGAGATGATCACTAAGCTCGAGGACTTCATGCGGCGGCGCTCGAAGATCGAGCTCGTGGTTCGCGACGAGGCCATCGAAAGCTCCCCCGGCCTTCGTGAGGTTGCGCAGATCCTCTTCGGCGACGATGCCGAGCGCCGCCTCGCCGAGTACTTCGGCGGAAAGATCCCGGAGGCTTCTCGAAGTCGAGGCGAGGGTTCCCTCCGTGATCGGACCGTGGGATAGGATCGGGCTCGCGAAGCACCGGTTTGGTGCTACGGTCGGTCCGTGGCGCGATTCGAGTATGTCAAAACACGACGCGAAGACGTCGCGAAGATCCCCGAGAAGTATGAGAAGCTCGTTCGGCTCGGGGCGAAGCTATTCGCGAAGGTGAACGTCGCCGTCTACAAGATGAGCGGCGGCCGCTTGATGAACAAAGGCCCAGAAAACGAGCCGATCTGTTTGGTGACGATGACCGGACGCAAGACCGGCAAGAAGCGGGAGATCCCGCTGATGCACGTCCCGCACGGGGACCAGAAGATCCTGGTCGCATCGCTTGGTGGCATCTCCAAAAATCCGGTTTGGTATTACAATCTCAAAGCCACACCTGACATCACGATCACCGCAGATGGGGTCAGCCGTGCGTACCGCGCCCGCGAGGTCGGCCCCGACGAAAAGGCAACGCTATGGCCGGTCATCGTGGACGCCTACCCACCCTACGACGAATACCAGGCCCGCACGGACCGCGACATCCCGGTCTTCGTCTGCGATCCGGTGGGCTAACAAAGGGGACTGTCCGCTTTTTTGGGCTGCTATCGAAAGGACGACGCGGTGAGCTCGATGTCGGCCTTCGACCACGCCGCTTCGAAATGGGCTTTGACCTGGGCTGCCGCCGCACGTTTGCCTTGGGCTCCTAGCGCTCCATGAGTCATAAACGCGATGCGATGGGCGGACAATCGAGCGTCGGCCAACGAGTTCGGGATGCGGCCGACCGGGTCAGTGCGTGGATTGCCGACATGCAAGCGCGCGTAGGTCGCGTTTCGGCGCGGGTGCCTTCGCCGGTGCGCAGAGGTCTTCGAGGCGCGTTTTCGTTGGCCTTCTTCATCGCGATCGGCTGGATTCTGTATGGCCAGCTCGAGGAGCTCGATTGGCCTGAGGTCTTGCGTTCTTTGCCGACCTCGCCGTGGTTCTATGTCTGCTTTCTCGCGCGGTACATGATCCTACCGGTCACCGAACTGCTCTGTTACTCGGCGGTTTGGGCGATGAACCTCTTTCGGCACTTCGGCGCATTTCTGATCAAGCGCATTTTGAACGCGTCGTTCGCGGGTGCATCGGGCGACGTCTACTTCCTGTTGTGGGCCGTTCGAACGCTGCGAGTGACATACAGGCGAGCATTTTCCGCCGTAAAAGACGTGACCCTACTGTCGGGCGCGGCCGCGAACGGGGTAGCCGTCGTGGTGCTCGGCGCATACCTCGCGTTTGGCGATTGGAAGGTCTTCGAGGGCTTACAACCCAGAGTGCTCGCATTGATCATCGGGGCCACGATTGCGGGTGCCGTACTGAGCCTGTTGGTCATCGTGTTTCGCGGGAAGATCCTCGGAGTCAACACGAGGGTGATGTGGCGCATCATCGGCTATCACGGGGTCCGTGCCGCGGGGAGCATCGTGTTGTTGGGATTGCAATGGTGGGCGGGCATACCCGAGTCGGGCTTCGCGATTTGGATCAACTTGCTCATCATCGACCTGCTGATCGCGCGCGCCCCGTTCATTCCGGCACGGGAGTTCCTGTTCCTCTCGATCGCGCTGGCACTTGCCGGTACGGTCGACGCGCCCGAGACCCAAGTAAAGGCGATGTTCTTGGCCGACACGGCACTCCTTCAGATCGCGCTGGTGCCTTCGCTCATCGCGGGGGCGTTGTGGCGCGCGAAGCCACACCCGCTACCCATTGATCCCGAGGACGACACGCCGGGGGAGCAGCCTGCTGCAACATCCTGATCGGTGCTCGACCGCTCAGTTGTCGACGCACTCGCGATACCAGAGCTCGAGGATCATCATCGACCAAATCTGGAAACCGCGTGGCTCTCCGCGCTGGTGGCGGGCCAACATGTCCTGTACTGCGGTCGCATCCAGAATACCGCGCTCGCGAGCGGTTTGATCGAGAAGAACGTCGCGCGAGAGCGGGGCGAGGTCTTGCCGCATCCAGCGGTCGATCGGGAGCCCGAAGCCCTGCTTCGATCGTTTCAAGATACGGCGTGGCAAGAGCTCCTCGGCCACCCGCCGCAACAAGAACTTCGTGGTGACGCCTCGGATCTTCATCGACCCGGGAAGCGATGCCGCAAAGCGCATGACCTCCTGGTCGACCAACGGACAGCGCACTTCGAGGGAGTGCGCCATCGAGGCGATGTCGACCTTGGTCAGGATGTTGTCCGACAGATACGTTCGGATGTCGACGTCGATCACGCGGTTGACCGCATCTTGCGCGGTCGAGGTCTCGAACAGTCGCTCGAATTCTGCGGCGACCTGGTCGCGTGCGAAACGCTCCCGCATCGCCCGGCTGTAAATCGCCATGCGGTCCTTGTGCGGAATCGGCGAGCTGAGTCCCAGGAACCGCACGTACTCGGGCTGCATGATGCGCTCGCCGTAGTCGCGTACTTCCTGGGCCTGCGGGGTTGGCAGATGACTGAGCATGCCGGCGACGAGCCGTGGCAGCGGCCATGGAAGCCGCCGAATCGCGCGCGCAGTGCGAGAGTGCGTGTAGCGGCGGTACCCACCGAAGGCCTCGTCGCCTCCGTCGCCGCTCAGGGCGACCGTTACCCCCGTGCGCGTGTACTGGCAGAGGTACCACGTAGGTAGCGCGGAGCTGTCAGCAAAGGGCTCACCGTAGTGGCGGACGAGCTCGGGAACGACGGACGCCATGTCGGGCTCGACGACCATTTCGTGGTGATCGGTTCCATACCGCTCGGCGACCATCTTGGCGTATGGGAGCTCGCTGCGGTCTTTGCTCGTGAAACCGACCGAGAACGTCTTGACCGGTTGAGAGGATTGACGCGCCATCAAGGCCACGATCAGCGACGAGTCGAGGCCCCCCGAAAGAAACGCCCCTAGAGGAACGTCGGACATCAAGCGAACGCGCACCGATTCCTCGAGGAGGTTGCGAAGCTCTTCGGTGAGCTCCCCGACGGTTCCCTTGCGTGGCTCGTCGAAGCGCAGCGCAAAGTAGGGCTCCGGGGCGTGGCTGACGCCGTTCTCGCAGACCAGGCGGTGCCCGGCGGGAAGCTTCTTAACGCCCTCGAACGCCGTCATGGGCGCGGGCACGTATTGCAAGCACATGAAGGCGTCGACTGCATCGAGATCCGGCCGCTTCTCGAAGTGCTTCGACGCGACCAACCCTCCGAGCTCAGAGGCGAACACCAAGCCCCGCGGTCCGATGTGGTAATACAACGGCTTCTTACCGAACCGATCGCGGGCGAGTATCAGGCGCCCCCGCGGTCGGTCCCAGAGTGCAAGTGCGAACATGCCTCGCAGGTGGTCGAGAAAGTCGACACCGTGCTCTTCGTAAAGATGCAGCACCACCTCGGAGTCCGAGCGCGACTTGAAGCCGTGCCCCCGTTGCTCGAGCTCCTTGCGCAGCTCGATGAAGTTGTAGATCTCGCCGTTGACGACCACGGAGATCGTATCGTCCTCGTTGGTCATCGGCTGCGCGGCTTCTGGCCTGAGGTCGATGATCGACAATCGGCGATGACCGAGCACGCAGGGGCCATCGCTGCGCAGGCCATGGTCATCGGGACCGCGGTGCACCATCGCGTCGCACATGCGACGAACCGCGTCGGTGTCTGGTGCGGCCTGCTGATCGACTGCTAACAATCCCGCAATGCCGCACACGTCACAAAGTCCCTTTTCGAGCCCGAAGTGAGCCGGAGCGTTGGGGATGCTCTCTCGTCGGTCAAGCGCCCGCAGGTTGCTGGAGGCACTTCCATGATCTGACCTCGGAGCGGTATCCGAGATTCTGGCGGTGCCTGCGTGGGTTCGCTATCTGAAACGATCCCGGCCACGTTGTGCAATGTCGATGGTACACACGGCGAACTTCGTTTCGGGCATCGGCACGTATCGCGCACCCGAAGTCCCGGTCATCGTGAACCTGCGGATTGCGTTGCGATGCGATCCGGAAGCGCAATGGTGGAATCGTGGGCGTCTCGCAAGGAGTCGCCGACGAGGCCGCCGAAGTCTTCGACATGCCGCCAACCAAGGTGGTCGCGATCCTAAACCCTCCGCAATCGCGGGACGTTTCCTTCGAGATCGATCCGAAGCACGCGCCCCTGTTCGAAAGACCGGTGGTCCTCGGGATCGGGCGTCTCGCTCCCCAAAAAGACTTCGAGATGTTGCTCCAGGCGTTCGCGACAGTGAGCGCGGGTCGGGATTTGCACCTGGTCATTTTGGGGGAGGGTCGCGAGCGCGGGTCACTTCAGGCGACGGCGCATGCACTCGGCCTCTCCGAGCGCGTCTTTTTTCCGGGTTTCGTAGGCAATCCGCAAGCTTACCTTCGGCGCGCCCGCGTCTTCGCGCTTTCATCACGCAACGAAGGGTTCCCGGGCGCCCTGATCGAGGCCATGGAAGCCGGTACCGCGATCGTCTCGACGGACTGTAACTTCGGTCCACGCGAGATCCTCGACGACGAGCGGTTCGGGCGCCTCGTCCCGGTCGGAGACGCCGAACGTCTTGGAGAGGCCCTCGACGCCGAGCTCGATGCGCTCGACGTCGGCCTCGATGCGCGCCGTGCCGAACGTGCGAGCTGGTTGCGTCGCTTCGACCCAGAGAGGATCATCAGTCGCTACCTCGAAGTGGTCCGAGAGGTGATCCCAACGGCACAGAGCTTGTAGCCTTGCGGCGAAGCGCTAGAGATCGACATGTTGGAGCATTACAAGACGATATTTCTGCGGTCTTTTGGGGAATACGGGCGATACCTCTGGAATGACATCTCCGAGCCCAGCTGGCACAGCTACTTCTACGGGCTGATCCTGGTTTCGGTGGTCGTCTATGCGCTCGAGCTCCTGTTTCCGTGGCGAAAGAACCAACCGCGTATTCGCAAAGACTTCTGGCTCGATGGCTTCTACATGTTCTTCAACTTCTTTCTGTTCTGGCTCGTGGCCTACAACGCCGTGTCGAATGTCGTCGTCGAGGCTTTCGCCGACCTGCGTCGCTCGATCGGGCTCGAGAGCCTCGCCTGGATCGACGTCTCCGTGCTGCCGATCACGCTTCAGTTGTTGCTCATGTTCGTGTTGCGCGACTTCATCCAATACTGGACGCATCGGTTACTCCACCGAGTCCCGCGGCTTTGGGACTTCCACAAGGTGCATCACTCGGTAGAGCAGATGGGTTTCTCGGCCCATCTTCGTTACCACTGGATGGAGACCATCGTTTACCGAACCATCGAGTACCTACCGCTCGCGATGATCGGTTTCGGCATCCAAGAGTTTTTCGCGATCAACATGATCGCCCTCGCGATCGGGCACATCAATCACGCGAATTTTCGACCGCCGATCGGGCCGCTCCGCTACGTTTTCAACTCGCCTCAGATGCACATCTGGCACCATGCCAAAGAGATGCCGAGGCGCTACGGCGCAAACTACGGCCTGAGCCTCAGCGTTTGGGACTGGCTATTTGGGACGGTGTACTGGCCGGGCTCGGGGCGCGACATCCCGCTCGGCTTCGCCCACGTGGAGGAGTACCCGGATCACTTCCTCACCCAAATGATCTTCCCGTTCAAACACGAGCGCGAGTGATCGGCTCAGGAACGCGGGACAAGCTTCATCGGAAGGCTGTCTACGGGCTTGCTGAATGGAAAGTACTGGAGCTTTGCTGGGAAGTAGTCTCGTTTCGCGAACTCCATTCGATAGTTGCCGACCATTTCCGCAAACGTCTGCATGAAAAGAAGCCTCGCGAAGTGCATCCCAATGCATTTGTGGGCGCCGCCCCCGAAAGGAATCCACATGAAGTTGTGGTTTCGGTGCTCATTCACCTCTTCGCTAAAGCGCGTCGGGTCGAAGGTGTTCGGGTCGCGCCAGAATTCTTCGAGGCGATGGATGTATGCCCCTGGCACGCAGACCATCGTGTCGGCGGGAACGCGAACGCCGTCGAACTCACATTCGCGAATGGTTCGTCGTAAGAACATCGAGACAGGCGGATGCATCCGCAGCGTTTCGTAAAACACTCCCACCATTTCTTTCATCTCGTGAAAGAACGCCTCGTAACTAAAGGGCTGGTCAGAGCACGCTACGTCTTCAGCCAGGCGGGCTTGGAGGTCATCGTCGTTGCATAGGTAGTACGCTGCCATGGTTGCGGCGCTCGTGGTCGTGTCGTGCGCGGCGAGCATCAGGAACACCATGTGATCCGCGATGTCTTCGTCGTCGTAGTAGCTGCCGTCTTCGGTCTTTGCCCTGCAAAAATGTGCAAATACGTCTCGGTCCGCTGACGCGCGCTTTTCCTCGATCAGGCCCATGAAGAACCCCTTGAGATACTGACGTCCACGCAACCCTCGATGATAGAGAAGGCCGGGTATCTTGAGGCGCACTATGCCGAGGGCGCCCTCCATCATGTCGGTAAAAGCCTTGTTCATCGTCTTGACCGTCATCTCGGAGTCGTCCACCCAACAGAACACGTCGAACGCGATATCGAGCAGGAGGCGCTTGACCTCTTCGTAGAACAGAAACGTGTCTTGCAAAGCCCAGCGCTCGACCGCGTGCTTCACGATGCTTTGAATCCGTGTGACGTACTCGCGCATCGCATCCGGCTTGAACGAGGTCTGCATGATCCCGCGATGCAATCGATGTTCTTCGAAGTCGCGCATGACCAAGCCGCCTTCGAAGAATTCGGCCATGACCGACTCCCAGCCCTTCTTGATCGAAAAGTTCTTCTCACGGTCGAGCAGGACCCGCTGCACGTAGTCCGGGTGTAGAAGCAGGACGCATTTGTTTCCCGTGATCGAGATCCGACTGATCGCGCCGTACTTTTCGTAATGCCGAGCGAACATCTCGTGTGGGTTTCGGAACATGTCGAGAGTCTTGCCGACCAGAGGCCAGCCATACTCCCCGTCGAGGTGGCTGAGATCTCGATTCGCGGGGCGCTGGTCGTAGGGAAGTCGTTCGATTGTGTCCAAAATGATGACCGCCTATCCCGGGCCCAGAGGCCTGATGGGCCTTCATTCATGCCGCAGGCGGCCCAAGCTTACAATACTAACTGTAAAGTTGTTACGCCGTTGTGGCGAGAGGTCCGGGGCGCGACTCCGTCCAGGGGTCGCCGACGGCCGCGCCAATCCTGCCGTTTACGGGGCGATCGGGTGTGCGGAGTCCCCGCGGTCGACCGCCGGAAGGTAAATGCTCACCGTGGTCCCTTGGTTGAGCCGCGTTTGCATCTGGACGAAACCCCCGCTCGATTGTGCGAAGGCGTCGACGGCCGCAAGACCCAATCCTGTCCCCTGGCCGGCCTCTTTCGTCGTGAAGAAGGGCTCGAAGGCGCGCGCAGCGACGTCGCTGTCCATCCCCGTCCCGGTGTCCCTGACCTCGAATGCGACGAATGACTTCGAGTCTTGCTTCTCCTGGCGTAACTGCACCTCCAAGGATCCCCCGTTTGGCATGCTGTCTCGCGCATTGATGGCGAGGTTGAGCAGAGCCTTCTGGAGCTCTGCTGGATCCACGTAAACGACGGTATTGTCCGGCAGTGGAGTGACTCCGAGCCTGATCTCGGGAGGCAACGCGTGTTCCAGCATCAGCGCTGTCGACGACGCGATCTCGTTCGCTGAGACGTACTTGGGCTGCAGCGGGGTTTTTCGCGCGAACGTGAGAAGCTGGTGGATCATCTTGCCGGCGCCATGGGCGGCATCTTCAATCTGTTTCGCTACTTCCTTCACTTCCGACGGAGTGAAGTTCTTCGTGCGAAGAAGCTCCGCTCTCGACGAGACGACCGTCAGCGTGTTGTTGAAGTCATGTGCGACGCCACCCGCAAGATGGCCCAGTGCTTCGATCTTCTGGTTGTGTCCAAGAAGCGACTCGGCGTCGCGTCGTTGACGCTCCGCATCGTCGCGCAATTGCATCGCACCCCTCAGGTTCTCGACGAGCTCGACCTGGTCTTGCAGATATTGGTCCAGTTGACTCGTGAACACGCTCACGCTCGCCACCGCAACGCCGCAAAACAGCGCAAAGAGCACGGTGACGCGCACCCAATTAACGAAGTCAGTGGGGTCGTAAAAAGTGGTCGTCCCGACAGCCAAGACGCCGCTCGACAACAGAGCCCCAACAGCCAGTAGCGTCGCGAGATTTCCGGCAAGGGCTATCCAGGTGGCCCGACGACCGAAAAACACGGAAGCGAGCACGTTCTGAGACGCCAAGATGAGAACGGGAGCGGCGAGGTAGCCCACTGCAACCAAGAAAAAAGCGCCCATTAGGTAAAGAAGCACCAGGAAACCAAGAACGCGAAGTCTGTAAGCTAGCCGTCTAGCTGCGAGCAATACGATGAACCAGCCGTAAAAAAACACCGCAACTCCCACGATTGCCCATGCCTCGTGGTCGATCGCATCGATGACGGTTCGCACCAACGCCAAGACGCCCACGACGACTGCTACGAGCAACGACGCGTTGAGCATCCGCTGACGAAGTATGTGTGCCTCGCCTAGGACATCGTGTTTCGCGGAAGTAACGTTTTCCAAAAAGCCACCCCTAAGCCGAAAGCAAACCCTCGGCGGTCGGGCACGCAGACCACCCAAGAACGATGTCAAAGGTCCTCTCGATGTCAGGCATCCCAAGGCTACCGCCGGCCAAAGTAAGACGGCAAGCGCCATCTGAGCGGGGTGAGGTGCCGCGCCGATCCGTCCGAGTGTCCGAGGCGATGGCCCCCTGAGCCCCCGAGATCACAAGGATTTACGGCCAAGATACAATCATGCTTGCAGTTTGGCGTGCCCTGCTATTTTTATCTGGGTCGATGGCCGAATACGGGACAGCCGACATTCACAACGTCCTACTCGCCGGCCGGCGGTCTACGGGCAAGACCACACTCGCTGAGGCATTGCTGTTCAGGGCCGGTGAAATCACTCGCCAGGGGACAATCGAGTCGGGCACATGTGCGAGTGACTTCGAAAAGGAAGAGCGAGATCATCAGCACTCGGTGTATTCGGCGCTTCTTCACGCCACACATCAAGGAAGACGAATCAACATTCTCGATCTCCCTGGAGCGCCAGACCTCGTCGGGCAAGCGATTGCATGTCTTCCCGCCGCCGAGACGATGGTGCTCGTGATGGACCCCGAGATTGGAGTCGACAGCATGAGTCGGCGGCTCGTGAAGTTGGCGCACGAGCTCGATCTACCTATAGCCATCGTCGCGAATCGAATCAGCGAATGCGTTTCCAGCCTCGCCCCTTTTCTCAGCGAGTTGAAAGAGATCTTCGGTCGCGGCTGTCTCCCGATCAATCTACCTGCGGACAACGGGAGCGCGGTGGTGGATTGCCTGCTGAACGGCGCGGGGGAAAGTGACCTCGGCCCCGTCGGGGGCTTTCATACCGAGCTGCTGGATCAAATCGTCGAGATCGACGATGACCTGATGGAGCGATACCTCGAAGGTGAGGAGCCGAACTACGAGGCGCTTCACGAACCGTTCGAGCGTGCGATGGACCAAGGCCACGTCGTGCCAATCTGCTTTACCGATGCCGTGAGCGGAGCCGGAGTCGAGGCGCTGCTCGATGTCATCGTGCGGCACTTCCCGAGCCCGCCGGAGGGCAATCCCCGCCCTTTTTTCATTGGAGAAGGAGAGGACGAGGCCCCGTTCCGGTACGAGGACGACCCCGGCAAACCACTCCTCGCCCACGTGTTTCACGTCACCACCGACCCCTACCTGGGCAAGCTCTGCTTCTTCCGCGTGTACCAGGGTACGATCAAAAGCGGCGAGCAGGTGTTGATCGGCGAGGGCAAGAGGCCAATTAGGCTGAGCCACATCTTTCAGCTTCAGGGCAAGGAACGCACTGAAACCAAGGAGATCATCGCAGGCGACATGGGTGCCGTCGCCAAGATCGACGACCTTCATCTCGGCGATGTCTTGCACGACGATCATTTACTCGATCACGTACACCACAAATCACTCCCGTATCCGGCCCCGCTGCACGCGCTAGCCGTCGTGCCCAAGACTCGCGGAGATGAAACCAAGATTGCAGAAGTGCTCGCGCGGATTCGAGAAGAAGACCCCACGTTCGCCGCCGACTTCGATCCTGACACGCACGAGCTCATCATCCACGGCCTAGGCCAGATGCATTTGAACCTCGTGCTCGAACGGATCAAGAATGACGGGGTCGACGTCGAAGCCAAGCCACCAAAGATCGCGTATCGCGAGACCATTCTCGGCCGTGCCGAAGGTCACTATCGCCACAAGAAGCAAAGTGGAGGCGCAGGTCAGTTCGGCGAGGTGTATCTACGCGTCGAGCCGTTGGAACGGGGTGCGGGGTTCGAGTTTGTCGACAAGATCGTCGGCGGGGTCATCCCGAAAGGGTTCATGACCGCCATCGAGAAGGGCATTCGGGACATCATGCGGCAGGGGATCGCCGCTGGTTATCCCGTAGAAGACGTCCGGGTGACCGTCTACGACGGTAAGACGCACTCGGTCGACAGCAAGGAGATCGCCTTCAAGACCGCCGGGAAGTTCGCCTTCAAGGACGCATTCCTCAAGGCCAATCCGGCCATCCTCGAGCCGATCGTCAGCATCGAAGTCACCACGCCGGGCGATACCGTCGGATCGATCACCGGGGATCTCTCGAGCCGCCGTGGCAAGGTCTACGGGACGGACGTGATGGGCAGCGGAACGACGGTGGTCAAGGCCTCCGTGCCGCTCGCTGAAGTGATGGAATACGAGCCTGCTCTCAAAAGCATGACGAAGGGGCGGGGAAGTTACACGATGGAGCTCAGTCACTACGACCCCGTACCGGCCCGGGTGGCAGAAGAGCTGGCCTCCAAGTTCAACGGGTCCTGAGCGATGAGGGCGTTCGTGACCGGATCGACCGGGCTCTTGGGCAACAACCTCGTGCGGCAGCTTCTTGCGGAGGGGCATGAAGTCGTCGGGCTGACGCGCTCGGCTGAGAAGTTCGAGCGTATGTTGGGGGACACCGCCGCCGCCCCGGCGGTTGGGGACATCGAAGACATCGATGGATTTGCCGAGCAGCTCACCGGCTGCGACGTCGTCTTTCACACTGCGGCGTACTTTCGTGAGTATTACGGGAAGGGCGATCATCTGGCGAAGCTCGAAGCGATCAATGTCACCGCGACGCTCGAGTTGATGGCGGCGTCAGATGCCCGAGGGGTCGAGACCTTCGTCCATACCAGCTCGGCGGGCACGATCGGCAAACGCGAAAACGGTGAACCCGGCGACGAAGAGACCCCTCCGTCCCCGGCGCAGCTCCGCAACCTCTACTTCAAGAGTAAAGTCGATGGGGACGCCAAGATCCGTGCGTATCAACCACCCAACGGGATGGCGGTCATTCAAATCCTGCCGGGATGGATGTGGGGGCCGGGTGACGCCGGCCCGACCGGTGCGGGCCAAATCGTTTTCGATTTTCTAGATGGGAAGTTTCCAGCCGTGCCCGACGGCGGCTCGACCTTGGCCGACGCACGGGACGTCGCAGCCGCCATGGTGCGTGCCGTGGGCAAGCCGGACGGGGAACGTTTCATCGTCGGTGGACGGTACCATTCGCTTCGCGAAGTGGTGGACCTGATCGCGCGTGAAACCGGCAGACCCGCGCCCAAAGCCGACTTGCCTTCGTGGTTGGCGATTGGCTATGCGCACCTGAGTGAAGCCTGGGCGTCGCTCACCGGTGGTAGGGCAGCCGCCAACCTCGCCGGCGTGCGAACGATGTCGGAGAAACACAACGTCAGCTCGGCTAAGGCGGAGCGCGAGCTCGGCGCCAGCTTCCGACCGCTCGGCGACACGATTCACGACGTCATCGCTTGGTACGACCGACACGGCATGCTGCCGCAATAGCGCGTGCTTCAGCGATACGACGCTTCGAGAGCATCAATGAAAGCGTCCAGCTGATCGTCGGGGAGGGCGTTGATGCCGGCTGCCGCTCCGCGTCCACCACCTGTCTGGAACTTCCGGCAGAGCTCGTCGGCACCCTGCTTGTTCTCGAGCGGTGCGCGTACGCTCACCAGATAGGTGCCGTCGGCGCGTTCGGTGAGCACCGCGTGAGCTCGGCCCGGCCACGTGTTGGCCAGGTCGTTGCTGTAGACGCCCGAGACCCGACGCGCCCAGGGCTCATCGGGCAGAATGAACACGGCGGTCTTATCGGATGCTCGAACCGGTTTCACCGCTCCAGCCAGAGCCATGTCGTTTCGATACCCGGACTCCAACTTCTCGAAAGTCTCAGGCGCTCCTTCGATGAACGCGAAGGGCGTCGGATACGGACGCACGAGCTCGTACAGATCGGCGGGAGTGAAATGCAGATCCTGTAGGGAAGAACCGTAGCCATTGTAGTTGATGCAGATTCCGAGCCTCTCCAGAAGCGTGACGCGTTCTTCGGAGAGGCCGAGGGGCTTGGCATGCGCTCTGGCGCTCGCCTTCAGGTTGTCCCCAAAAGCACCGGTGACCGCCCACTCGACATACCTTCCTCGTAGATACCCGTTCACGAGGAGGCTCGTGCACATGTTTGGATCCGTATCGATGATCGTGGTGAGCCTGTCGTCGGCGGGGATGTCACCTGCGAAGTGATGATCGACGTAGAAGATCTCGGCACCAGCGCGAAGCGCCTCGACGACCCCTTGACGGTTCTTGTCGAAGCTCAAGTCGAGCACCGTCATCTGGTCCCCTTCCGCTATCTCGGCCTTTGCGACCAGGGCAATGTCGCGTTTTACCCCGGTGACGAGGGTGCTCTCAATAGGCTCGGCATTGCGGAGTTGTGTAAGCGCGCAGATCCCATCGGCGTCCCCGTTGAAGATATCGATGTAGGCCATGGGTGCTCCTCGAGGGCGTGTTTCTGCACAGAATTCGGTCCGCCTGCTATCCGTAGGTTGCGCGCCCCTGAATTCGCGGCTAGCCGGCGGGTGGCAAATCGAGCTGACACACGAGCACAACGATGAAAGACCTTAGCAAATATCGAAACATCGGCATCTTCGCACACGTGGATGCCGGCAAGACCACGACCACGGAGCGCATCCTCAAACTCACGGGAAAGATCCATAAGATCGGCGAGGTGCACGACGGCGCGGCCACGACCGACTTCATGGAGCAGGAGCAAGAGCGCGGGATCACGATCCAATCCGCTGCGACGACCTGCTTTTGGGACGACCACCAGCTCAACATCATCGATACACCAGGACACGTCGACTTTACGATCGAGGTCTACCGTTCGCTGAAGGTGCTCGACGGCGGGGTCGGAGTTTTTTGCGGCTCGGGCGGCGTGGAGCCTCAGTCGGAGACCAACTGGCGCTATGCCAACGACTCCAAGGTCGCACGCCTGATTTTCGTCAACAAGCTGGATCGCTTGGGCGCCGATTTCTATCGTGTCGTCGACCAAGTCGAGTCAGTGCTGGACGCGAAGCCCCTGGTGATGGTGTTGCCGATCGGTGTGGAGGCGGAGTTCGCAGGCGTCGTCGATTTGCTAACCCGGAAAGCCTACGTTTGGGACGACTCGGGTAACCCAGAAAACTTCGAGGTCCAAGAGGTCCCCGAGGACATGAGGGAGCTCGTCGAGAAGTACCGCTTCGAGCTCATCGAGACCGCCGTCGAACAAGACGACGACGCGATGGAGCAGTACCTCGAGGGCACCGAGCCCGACCTCGACACGATCAAGGCCTGTATTCGCAAAGGCACGCGGGAGCTCGCGTTCTTCCCAACCTTCTGCGGCTCGGCTTTCAAAAACAAGGGGGTGCAGCAGGTGCTCGATGGCATCGTTGCGTATCTTCCGGATCCAACCGAGGTTCCGGCGCAGCCCGAAATCGACCTCGAGGGCCACGAGACCGGCGAGTTCGCTGTGGTCGATGCGACCAAGCCAGTCCGCGCCCTTGCGTTCAAGATCATGGAGGATCGATTCGGGGCGCTCACCTTCGTGCGCATTTACTCCGGCACAATCAACAAGGGCGACACGCTGGTAGACACCGCGACTGGCAAGACCGAGCGCATCGGTCGTATGGTTGAGATGCACGCGAACGACCGCACCATCGTGGACTCGGTGCAGGCTGGCGACATCGTCGCGATGATCGGTCTGAAAAACGTTCGCACCGGGCACACGCTGGCAGATCCCAAGACGCCGGCGACGCTCGAGCCGATGGTGTTCCCGGATCCCGTCATTTCGATTGCGGTGAGCACGAAGGACAAGGCAGCCAGCGAGAAGCTCAGCACGGCGCTTGGCAAGATGGTTGCGGAGGACCCGTCGTTTCACGTCGAAGTCGATCAGGAGTCCGGCGAGACGATTCTCAAAGGGATGGGCGAGCTCCACCTCGACATCAAGGTCGACATCCTTCGTCGAAGCCACGGCGTCGACGTCAACGTCGGAGCGCCGCAGGTCGCCTATCGCGAGACGGTCACTCAGGGCGTCGACGACAGCTACACGCACAAGAAGCAGACCGGCGGCTCCGGTCAGTTTGCCAAGATCGACTATCGCATCGAGCCCGCCGAGCCTGGCGAAGGTTTCGTATTCGAGTCGAAGATCATCGGCGGTAAGATTCCCAAGGAGTTCATTCCGGCCGTCGAGAAGGGCTTCAAGCTGATGAAGGAGACGGGACCGCTCTGCGGTTTCCCGCTGCTCGACTTCAAGGTGGTCTTGACGGACGGGGCGTTTCATCCGGTCGACTCCTCGCAATTGGCATTCGAGACGGCGGCGAAGGCGGCTTTTCGGCAGAGCATGTCGAAAGCGGGTCCGCAGCTCCTCGAGCCGATCATGAAGGTCGACGTCTTCGTTCCCGACGCCAACGTGGGCGATGTCATCGGTGATCTCAACCGTCGACGCGGCATGGTCAACGCGCAGGAGAAGGGACATACCAACGTTCGTGTCAAGGCCGACGTCCCTCTGAGCGAGATGTTTGGTTACATCGGCGATCTCCGTTCGGCAACGTCGGGTCGAGGCCAGTTCTCGATGGAGTTCAGCAACTACGCCCCGGTACCGCGCAACATTCTCGAGAAGGTTCAGGCAGAGGTTGCCGAGCGCGAGGCCGCCAAGAGAAAATAGCCGGTTACTCGAAGCACTCCCAACCGTCCTTAGCCATCTCGGCGCATTCGAGCGGCACAGGCGTCTCTGAGCTCACGGATTCGAACCAAGCGATATTGGGGCCGATCAGCGTTCCGTGGAAAGTCGCCTTGTCGCGGGTCGGGCCGCTATAGACGGCAAATGCGTGGGGAACATCCTGCGCCTCGAACATCAGGGGCGCACCCGAATCGCCGTAGCACAATGCGTCAGTTCGGCCGTCGAGCCGGACGGAAAAGGCATTGCCGAAAATCGGTCCATCGAACGATCGAAGAACAAAGCCGTCATATCGCTTCTTGGGTCCGAGCTCTTCGGTGCATCTACCGGTGTCCGGGTCTGGCGTGCGGCCGAAGCCCAGCGCGAACAGGTTCGCCTCCTCGAAATAGAGCGCCTCGAACGTCCGAACCGTACCGCTCAAGCGTGCGCGATGTCGTGCATCCAGCGCTTCATCCAAAAGAGCAACAAGGCCGATGTCGTGCCAACGGTGAGATATGTGTCCGAGCCCTTTGTAGTCTGGGTGAAGAATGAGCTCTGCAGTCCCCTCATAGATGACCGAGGGTTCGCCAGTGGCTTGTTGACGGATGACGAGTCGATCACCATCGGCGTCTGACGATAGGGATATCGCCCGCTCGACGCAGTGACCAGCGGTGAGTATCCAATGTTCGCTCAAGATGCTGCCGCTGCACATGTGGCCCGTCGCGAAGTCGATCCCCACCACCCATTCGACTTCGTCGCTGAAATGAGGCGCATCGGAAGCAACGTCCCCACACCCCGCCAGGAACCCACAAGCAACGATCGCCTCGATGATTCTGCTCTTCATATCGCCGTCGTCGAATGGAGCAGCAAGAACCACGCCAGCGGGGCCGCTGCCAAACCGACGTCATTTCGGAGCTTTGTGGTTCCGCAGGGAGTGCCGGAGAGGCACACGCCGTATACCCATAGCGACATCAGCCTGTGGCGGGCTCCCACGCTTTCATCTATCGGTCGTTCTGACTAGACTCAATCGGCTCGCAGTGGGTTGAGAATGAAGAAGCTGACCGACGCCGAAATCGCCGAACACATGAAGGCCCTTCCCGGGTGGGAGCTCGGCGCGGACCGCATCCTCCGCAAGTTTCGCTTCAAGGACTTCGTCGAGGCGTTCGCCTGGATGACAGGTGTCGCACTCGTAGCCGAGAGGATGAATCACCATCCGGAATGGCGGAACGTCTGGGCTACCGTCGAGGTCGAGCTCACCACCCATGACGCCGGTGGGCTTACCGAGGCTGACATGAAGTTAGCCTCCAAAATGAACGAGCTGAGTCGGCTCGATTGATCATGCCCCCGCGATGAAGACCAACGTTCTCATCGCCGGAGGCGGGATCATCGGCTCGGCGGTAGCGTGGGCCCTCGCGGCGCGCCGAGTGTCGGACGTGACCGTAGTCGACCTCGACCTCACGGGGCTTTACGCCTCGTCCGAGCTCAACGCCGGCGGAGCCCGCGCGACCTGGTGGCAGGCCGTCAACGTGGAAACGTGCGCAGCCACGCTCGAGTTCTTTCGTGAGCATGCCGATGTGTTCTCTTTTCGCGAGCGCGGCTATCTCTGGCTGCACGGGGACTCGGCGCTATTCGAGATCGCCAAACAGAAGCTCGAGCTTCAGAACGACTTCGGCCTGGGGGTCGAGTTATTGACCCCTTTTGATGTGGTTGAACGCTTCCCGTCTCTGGATCCCGATCCGGCGCGCTTGGTGGGAGCGACGTTCTCGCCGCGCGACGGGCTCGTCAACCCTAACGCGGTACGACAATGGTACCGCCGCGAGGCTGAATCGCTCGGCGTTCGATTTCTGAACCGGCACTACGTGACCGGCGTCAACACGACGCGCCAGCCTGGCTCGAAGCGCCGCGTGAGTTGGGTGGAAGTGGCAGAGATCACGGGCCGCGATCCGACAGATCGGGAAGGAACGATCCGAGACATCCTCACGACCCACGTGGTGCCGCCGGATCGGGTTGCCGCATACGAACGCATCGAGTGCGACGTGATCGTCAACTGCTTGGGCGCATGGTCGCCGGTTTTCTCCGCCAAAGTTGGAGTCAGCGACGTTACGGAACCGACGCGACGGCAAATCTGCATGGTCAGCGTCCAACACGAAGATGCCCAGCGCATCGAAGAGCTGCTCTCTCTAGGGATGGTGGTCGACCCCAGCGACCTTTACTTCCATCCGGAAGGCAAGGACATTCTTGCCGGCTACTCGATCCCGGAAGAAGCACCGGGGTTCGACTTCAACTACGACGGTGAGAGGTTCTTCATGGAGCACGTTTGGCCTCGTCTGGCTCAATGCTCGTCGGTTTTCGAGCGCTCCAAGCACGTGCGCGGCTGGTCCGGGCTCTACGCGGTCACTCCGGATCGCAGTGGAATCGCAGGACCGGTCGGCGGCTTCACCAACCTCTTCGAGGCGCATTCGTTTACCGGGCGAGGCGTGATGCAGAGCTACGGAATCGCGACCGCCATGGCGGAATGCATCGATCTCGGCAACCCGTCTCGCGCAATTGCTTCGCTCACCCGCGACCGTTTCACCGATCGCACTCGATGGTTGGTAGAGGACCTTCACATCTAGCGTCACGATTCGAAAACGTGCATGCCGCGACAATCGTAGAGTAGAGTGATTCGTTCAATGGGCCCGAAGTACGCAATCGTGATCGCGCTTGCTGCAGTGATCGGGTGCAATCCCGGTGGAGCGAAAGATCACGCCACGACAAGTGCCGTGAATGAAGGCCGGGCTCGCAATCCACGTGACGCCGCGGACAACACACCCGAGCAAAATAAAGAGCTGGCTCGCTACTTGATCCGCAAGAATTACCCACAGTGGAACAGCTCGAGCGAACTAAAGTGTCTTGACGAGCTTTGGCAAAAGGAGAGCCACTGGAAACATCGTGCGGTGAACAAGCGCACGGGTGCATGCGGCATTCCGCAGGCCTACCCATGCGACAAGATGGCCGCATGGGGAGAGACTTACGGAGTCGATTATCGTCGCAATCCGTGGCCGCAGATCGCTTGGGGTTTGCAGTACATCGACAAGCGGTACCGAACCCCATGCGCAGCGTGGAAGCAATTTAGACGCGGCGGCGGTTACTAACGTCATCGGGGCGAAACAGACATAGCGTGATATCCTCTGCGCGCGGTCACGCATCGATGGAAGTCCCCGGCGGAAGTAGACAGTGGGTGTGTCCGATGCACCCGGAGGTAGTGAGAAGCGCGCCGGGCGACTGCCCGAAGTGCGGGATGGCGCTCGAGCCCCGGACTCTGAGTCTCGACGAGGACGAAGACGCGAATCCCGAGCTCCGGAACATGACTCGTCGCTTTTGGATTTCGCTCACGTTGACCGTCCCCCTCCTCGTCGTGGCAATGGGCGACATGCTCCCGGGGCATCCGATCTCGAACCTCATCGGTGAGCGAAACCGCGTGTGGGTCGAGCTGGCGTTGGCCACACCGGTGTGCCTCTGGTCGGCTTGGCCTTTCTATGTTCGGTTCGTCAGTTCGCTACGAAGCCGTCATACCAACATGTGGACGCTGATCGGTCTCGGCGTGGCAGCCGCATACGGATACAGCATGGTTGCGGCAGTCTTTCCGGAGATCTTCCCGTCATCGTTTCGGCATGAGTCCGGTGAGGTTGCGGTCTATTTCGAGGCGGCCGCCACGATCGTCACCCTGGTATTGCTAGGGCAGGTGCTCGAGCTTCGCGCTCGAAGTCGTACCGGAGCAGCGATCAAAGAGTTGCTCGGCCTGGCGCCCAAGACCGCCCGGCGCATCTCTGCCAACGGTGTCGAGGAGGATGTGTCGCTCGACGTGGTCCAGGTCGGAGACCGTCTCCGCGTCCGCCCGGGAGAGAAGGTGCCCGTCGACGGCATCGTGGTCAAAGGGACGAGCTTGGTCGACGAGTCGATGGTGAGCGGGGAGCCGGTGCCGGTTTCGAAGGGACCAGGGGACGCGGTCATCGGCGCGACTGTCAACGGGACTGGCGCGTTCTCGATGCGGGCAGAAGCGGTCGGCGCGGACACCCTGCTCTCCAGGATCGTAGCGATGGTGTCCGAGGCGCAGCGGAGTCGGGCCCCGATCCAAAAACTAGCCGATGTCGTTGCTGGCTACTTCGTTCCCGCCGTGATCGCTGCTGCCGTGCTGACTTTCATCGTATGGAGCATCGTCGGCCCGGATCCCAAGATGGCGCATGCACTCGTGAGCGCGGTCGCCGTTTTGATCATTGCTTGCCCCTGCGCGCTCGGTCTCGCCACTCCGATGTCGATCATGGTTGCTACGGGCAAGGGAGCGTCTGTCGGAGTGCTTTTCAAGAACGCCGAGGCGATCGAGGTCATGCGCAAGGTTGACACGCTCGTGGTCGACAAGACGGGCACACTCACGGAAGGAAAGCCGGCGCTGGTCACCACGAGGGCCATCGGCGAAATCGACGAAACCACGTTGCTGAGCTTCGCCGGAAGCCTCGAGCGGGCAAGCGAGCATCCGCTTGCAGAAGCGATCGTCACGGGCGCAACGCAACGCGGAGCAACCCTCGACTCCGTCGACCAATTCGAGTCCGTGACGGGGAGGGGGGTCGAGGGCCGCGTGCGGGGTCGGCAGGTCGTCATTGGAAATCGCTCGTTGCTCGAGGACCATCAGATCGATGTCACTCCATTGTTGGCGGACGCCGACCTTGCGCGCCGTAACGGCCAGACGGCGATGTTCGTCGCGGTTGATAGCAAGGCTGCTGGAATCCTCGGCGTTGCAGACCCGATCAAGCAGAGCACACCCGAAGCGATTGCGGCGCTCCACGATGCCGGTATCCGCGTCGTCATGCTCACCGGCGACAACGTGAAAACCGCCGAGATCGTTGCCGCCAAGCTGTCGATTGACGAGGTCGTTGCAGACGTGCTCCCCGACCAAAAAGCAAAAGTCGTGAAGCAGATGCAAGACGAGGGGCACATCGTGGCAATGGCCGGCGACGGCGTCAACGATGCTCCCGCCTTGGCTCAGGCGCATGTGGGGATTGCAATGGGCACCGGCACCGATGTCGCGATGGAAAGCGCCGGGGTCACTCTCGTCAAAGGGGATCTTCGTGGCATCGTCCGTGCTCGAAGGCTCAGCGCAGCCACGATGAACAACATCCGTCAGAATCTGTTCTTCGCATTCGTCTACAATGCACTTGGGATTCCCATTGCGGCTGGCGTGTTCTATCCTGTTTTCGGACTGCTTCTAAACCCCATGATCGCCGCCGCGGCCATGAGCTTCAGCTCTGTGTCGGTGATCTCGAACTCGCTTCGTCTGAGGCGCGTCAAGGTTTAGCCACATCTCGAAGGCCCAGGGCGTGTGGTCCACGCTGGCCGATAGCGTTGGGCCGGTCTCCCCGCACGGTGGGCCTTGGGGCCCTGCGCGAGGTTACAAATAGTTAACTTGGAGCTTGCTCGACGTCCCCAGCTAAGTTTACACTTAGTTAAACAATGACGAAGAGCCCCGAAAGCATGGGAGATTGGACCCCTCCCAAACCGATCCCACGCCACAAAGGGCACTGGCTGTGGGGCGGAACCTTCGACTTTCAACGGAACCCGGCCGAGTTCCTGCTCGAAGCGCACGAGAAATACGGCGACGTGTTCGTCACCCGAGTGTTGACGGGCCAGTCCTACTTCATCCGCGATCCAGAGGTGATCCAGGCGATCAACGTCACCCACGCGAAGCACATCCACAAGCCCAAGGTGGTGAAGCAGATGTGGAAGCCGTTTCTCGGGAACGGCTTGGTCCCGAACGATGGCGAGTCATGGAGACGCCAGCACAAGTTGATCATGCCGGGCTTTCACAAGCGCCGGATCGACGCCTACGCCCCCACGATGGCCGAGTACACGCGCGACATGGTGCGCGGATGGGTAGAGGGTGAGCAACGCGACTTTCGGAAAGAAATGGTTGCGCTGACTCTGCGCGTGGTGGCGAAGACGCTTTTCGACACGGACCTGGCACATGATTCGACGACTGTGCACGACGCGATGGAACACATCGTCGAGGCGCTGATCGACCATGCGCAAACTCCGATTCCAGTGCCGCGATGGTGGCCCTCGAAGCGCAATCGCCGCATGGTCGAAGCCCTCGATGCCATGGACGGTGTCATCGCACGGCTTCTCGCAGCACGGCGTCGCGATATGAAAGACCGCGGCGACCTCATGTCGCACATGGTGTTCGCCGCCGACGAAGCGGGCGGGATGTCGGACAAACAACTTCGGGACGAGCTGATGACCCTGATCTTTGCTGGTCATGAGACCACGGCGCACACTTTGACCTGGGCTTGGTATCTCATGGCGACCAATCTCGACAAGGTCGCAAAGGCCCAACAGGAGATCGACCAAATCCTCGGTGGAGAGCCCATTGGCGTCGAGGATCTCACCAAGCTCCCGTATCTGGAAATGTGCATCAAAGAATCGCTCCGGCGGATGCCGGCTGTATGGATCTACGGACGGGAAGCCCGGGAAGATCTTCGTTTGGGAGATTACCTCTTTCCAAAAGGCTCGATCCTCGCGGTCAGCCCATTGGCGACCGGCCGCAATGCGAAGTACTTCGACGAGCCGGAGGAGTTCCGACCCGAGCGTTGGACCCGCGACTTCGAGCGCGCGCTCCCGAGAGGCGCATACGTACCATTCGCCGCGGGGCCCCGCGTCTGCCTCGGCAAGCAGTTCGCGATGATGGAAATGCGGATCGTCCTCGGCACACTGCTTCAAAACGTCGAGATCAACATTCTCGATGGCTTCGTGCCCGACATGCTCCCCGAAATCTCGTTGAACCCTGGGGAGCGAGGCATGCCGATGAAGGTGTGTTTCCGCGACGGGGCCCCGGTGCGATCAGTGGATCGGAAGAGCGCGACCGAGATTTCGGGCTCCTACGCGGCCTGAGGCGCGGCTACGAGCCAACGAACGTCAGAGCAGGTGAGCCGTCAGCGCGAAGGTTCCGCTGATCTCTCCTCCGATCGTGCCGTTCTTGAATCTCTCACCGCCGAGCCACTGCAGTGCGAGAGCAGAGCCGCGAAACCGAGCGTCGAGATGAGCCGCGCGCCCCACCGCGCAGATAGGTATGACGTAGTGCGGGTTTGTGCTGACGTGAGGGTCATCGTACGCGTGGATCCCCCATGGGATCAATCGTGACCCTGCTGCAAAACCCGCGTGTTTACAGCGTGTTATGGTTCACCCAGAAAAAGCTCAAGCCGTTCGGGGCTCGCGATGGGCGGATCGGGGGAGCCTCGACCAGCTCGGTCATGGCGCGACTTCACATCCTACCGCCATGGGATGGTTCGACGTCGAGTGTACCCCGGCGTTGGCTATCGGCCGCGCACCCACTGGTACAGGACGAAGCCGACTCCGGCGAGCAAGAGGATCGCCAAGACCACGAGCCACTGACGCCAGATGTCCCTAACCAAGCCGAAGGTGTCAACCGACCGGACGGACTCGGTTTGTCCACACTTCGGGCACATTGGTTGGTCGCCTCCATCCTCCACTACGAACTCGTACTCGCAATGGGCGCAGTAGTAGTCCCCCGACATGCCGTGCAAGCATACCCGCGCCGGACGCGCTACACCACCGCCATGAAGGTCCCGAAGGACAAGGCGGAGAACCAAGAGAACGCTCCCAACTTCATCCACGATTTGGTCAAGAGAGAAGTCCAAGAGGGAAAGCACGGGGGCATCGTCGTCACGCGTTTCCCTCCCGAGCCCAACGGCTATCTCCACATCGGTCACGCCAAGTCGATCTGCCTGAACTTCACGACCGCCCAGATCTCGAACCAAGGGCGCTGCCACCTGCGCTTCGACGACACCAATCCGGAAGCAGAAGACACCGAGTACGTCGAGTCGATTCGCGACGACGTGCGCTGGCTCGGCTTCGATTGGGGCAGCCACGAGTACTTCGCATCGGATTACTTCGAGCGGCTCTATGAGTGCGCGGTGGATCTAATTCGGCGTGGCTTGGCGTACGTCGACAGTCAGAGCCTCGAGGAGATTCGCGCGGGCCGCGGCGATTTCTACAAGCCCGGTGTCCACGGCCCATTTCGTGACCGCGGCGCCGAGGAGAATCTCGATTTGTTCTCGCGCATGCGCGCCGGGGAGTTCGACGAAGGGGCGCATGTCCTTCGCGCAAAGATCGACATGGCGTCCAAAGACGTAAATCTCCGCGATCCGCTGATGTATCGCATTCGAAAGGTGAGCCATCACCGCACGGGAGACGATTGGTGCATTTATCCAATGTACGACTACGCGCATCCGATGTCCGATGCATTCGAAGGAATCACGCATTCGATCTGTACCTTGGAGTTTGCTCACCACAACCCCCTCTACCAATGGTTCGTGTCACACTTCGACTTCGATCCCGTCCCCCGGCAGATCGAATTCGCACGGCTGAATCTGACCTTCACGGTGATGAGCAAGAGATTGCTCAAACGACTCGTCGAGCAGGGGCACGTCGCTGGCTGGGACGATCCTCGTATGCCGACGATTGCGGGGATGCGACGGCGCGGCTACACGCCGGCTGCTCTTCGACGCTTTGCCGAACGGATTGGGGTTTCGCGTCGTGACGGCATCGTTGATGTCGGGCTTCTCGAGCATGCGCTCAGGGAGGACTTGAACGCGACCAGCCCACGGACGATGGCTGTTCTGCGCCCGCTAAAGCTCGTGATCGAAAACTTCCCTGAGGGCGAAGAGCTCGAGCTCGACGCACCATACAACCCGAGCGATCCAAGCTTTGGCTCACGAAAGCTCCATCTGACTCGCGAGGTCTACATCGAACGCGACGACTTCATGGAGGAGCCGATGAAGAAGTGGTTTCGACTCGCACCAGGCAAGGAAGTCCGCTTACGATACGCCGCTCTGGTAACTTGTAACGAAGTGGTCAAAAACGATGCAGGGGAGATCGTCGAGCTCCGCTGCACGTGGGACCCCGCCTCGAAAGGCGGCAACGCCGCCGATGGGCGAAAGGTGCGCGGGACGATACACTGGGTGAGCGCCGACCACGCCGTCGGCGGGGAGGTGCGCCTCTATGACCGGCTGTTCAACGAGGAAAATCCTCTCGACGATGCACACGAGGGGGATTTCACCAATCGCATCAACCCGATGTCACTCGAAGTCATCGACGACGCAAAGCTCGAGCCAGCCCTTGCGGTGCGGGCGCCCGAAGAGCGCGTGCAGTTCGAGCGTCTCGGCTATTTCGTCGTCGATCCCGACAGCGCGCCCGATCGGCCGGTCTACAACCGAACGATCCAACTCAAAGACTCGTGGGCCAAGCTCGCGAAGAAGGCCTAGCAAGCGAATATGTCCATGAACAGCTCGACCACAGACTGGCGGCAGGTGTTCACCAAAGAAGAAATCGCCGAGCTCCGTGAGCACAGCGACTGGCAAGGTTGGCGGATGTTGATCACCGACTACGGGATGATCGCTGCAGTCATGACCTTGGTCGCCTACTATCCAAACGTCTTCACGGTCATCTTCGCACTCGTGGTGATCGGCGGCCGGCAACTCGGCCTAGCTATCGTCATGCATGAGGCTGCGCATCGGACTCTCTTCAACAACCGAAAGCTCAACGACTGGGTAGGCAACTGGCTCGCCGCTTATCCGATCTACCTCTGCGCGGATATGTACCGGTCGCACCATCTCGACCATCACGGAAAGACGTGGGGCGATACCGATCCCGACCGCATCCTCGCAGAAGGTTTCCCGGTTTCGAAGATCAGCATGACTCGAAAGGTGCTCCGTGACTTGCTCGGAATGACCGGCCTGAAGCAGCTCATCGGGACGAGCTATGTCGCATACAAAGTGATTGGCCGGGAGCAGGTCAACCAAGGGACACTTCCGCTTCGCCTCGACCGAGAGCGGATGATGAGAATGGTGATCGGCACTCTCGTGACCAACGGCATCCTCTTTGGCTTGCTGTGGGGACTCGGTCACCCGATGTTGTACCTTCTCTGGTTGGGCGCTTGGATGACGACAAGCAAGCTGGTAGTTCGGCTGCGTTCGATGGCCGAGCACGCCCTCGTACCGACACCAGACCCGGGCGATCCCCTCGGGAACACCCGCACAACCCTGACCCGTTGGTGGGAGCGTCTCTTCGTTGCCCCGCACAACGTTGGGTTTCACCTCGAGCATCATCTGGTGATCACGATCCCGCAGTACAAGCTCGGGCGCTTCCATCGGATGCTCGAGGAGCGCGGCATGCTCGACGATGCCTGCATCGAGAAGGGCTACGCTCGCGTCTTCCGCAGGATGGTCGCCTGATGCCCGAACGATATCCGGGCTTCGTCTTGTGGGGCTGCGCGCTCGTTTTCGTCGTCATTAGCGTCGTGTTCACGCTGGTGCCCAGCGCGATGTTTGCAGACATAGGGCTCGTCGTGGCCGGCGGGTCGCCCATGACCGAGCTGCGTGCCGTTTACGGCGGTGTCCACCTCGCGATTGGTGTGTTTCTCGTGGTGTGCGCCAGTCGTGGAGCGGCCGCCCGCGAGCTTGGTCTACTCCTGAGCTTTTTGGCTTTCTCCGCATTGGCGGGCTATCGCGCCATCGGCATGGCCGTCGATGGTCAACAGGTGGCTCTGATGTCTACGCTTCTCGTCATGGAGTCGGCCGGAGTGGTCTTCGCGCTAAGCGGCCTGCTCGTCTCTCCGCGCAGTTCTGAGAGCTGACCTCAGTCGTCGACCGATGCGTCATCGACGCTAGGGCAGACCTCGGTAGGCCGGGTTTCCACGAATCGCGCGACGATCAGCATCGTCTCATCACCAGGGCCATCGAGGCTAGGCCGCAGATCGATCCCCCCTTCGACGATTACCAGTAATGGGGATCCGAGTGACACCTTGGAGTCCAAGTATGCCTCCTCTAGCGCGCCGTTCTCGCCTTCGTGTGCCACCAGCCAGCGCTCTCCAGTCGTACAGTCTTGGAAGGTCCCGATGGCGCCTGCGTGAGAGTAGTTGCCAGTCAAGCTCATCGTGCCCGACGGAGAGAGAGGGCGAGTCGGTTTTGCATCGGCCGCGGTCTCGACGTCCTTGCCCTTCTTACAAGCAGCCACCCCGAGCACCAACGCGAGCGTAGTCATCAGTGTGAGCGGCGCGCACGTCGCCCGATGTTTGTCCCCCATCGTCCCCCCTCGCTTCCCGCGACCCTACAATGACTATGGTTCGAGAGCCAACGAGAGACCGCAGGTAATAGAGAATCTGCGCGCACTGGGGTACATGGATAAGCGTGGAGACGCAGGGCGAATCGAAGGATTCGAGGGTTCAGGCGATCGCAGGTCGCTTGCACCCGGCCTGGGTCGGGGTGCTGGGAGCGCTTCTTTATCTTCCGACCACGCGCTACGGGTTGATTCGTTACGACGATCCGTGGCTCATCCGGGACAATGCCCTTCTGCACCATTTCACCTGGGATGGCATTCGTCGCGTCTTCTTTGATCTGTCCCTCGAGCAGCGACTCCAACTCGGCGCCGAGTATCTGCCGGTGCGTGACCTGTCCGTGATGCTCGACTTCGCGATTTGGGGCGATCGGTTCGCCGGGCACCACGTCACCCAGGTGCTTCTCTACGCCGGACTCTGCGCGCTGGCCGCGACGCTCGTACTCCGATTGTTCGAGAAGCGAGCCTTGGCGTGGTGGGTTGGCGTGGCGTTTGCTCTTCACCCCGTCCACGTCGAAGCGGTGGCCTGGCTCTCCGAGCGCAAGGGCGTCCTCGGAGGCCTGCTCTTCTTTGGCGCAGCCTGCCTCGGGGTTCGCTACCTTCGGGTCGGTAGGGTGGCGTGGCTTGCTGGCTGTCTTCTTCTCTTCGCCGCGTCGGTGCTTGCCAAAGGTCACATGCTCGGCGGCGCCGCGGCCCTTGCAATGTGTGCCCTCTGGTGCGCTGATGCACCGTCGCAACGTCGTTGGGCGCTCGGAGCGAGTGCGGTCGTCTTGGGAGCGCTGGTGTTCGTGCCGATCTACGTGGCTGGGCAGTCAGTCGGCATGGTGCAGCCCTATCACGGTGGGGGGTTCCTTCAGACCCTTGCGCTCTCGTGCACGGTGCACGGCAAGTACCTGTTGCTGATGATGCTCGGCGGCCCGTATTCGATCGCCTACCCGGTAGGCGCCGACTTCGCGAACGTCGGCCTTCTCGGGCTCGGGTTGCTAGGTTTACTGGTCTTTGCGTTCTTCACGGTTCGCGCGGTCTTCCAGAGCTCTCGGCGCAGCGCAGCCAACTTCGGGCTCGGGTGGTGGCTGATCTTTCTCGCGCCCGTCAGCCACGTGGTTTTTCCTCTCCAGAACCTCCTTGCCGATCGCTATCTGCTCATCGGGAGCTGGGGCCTGTTGCTCGTGTTTGGAGTTGGCGTGGTGCGGCTTCCGTCGCGCGGCGCCTGGGTCGTCGGCCTGAGCTGGTTGGTGGCGAGCACAACCTGGAGCGTCACGCAGCTCGGCCATTGGGAGTCATCGCGCGCTCTTCGCTTGCATGCGGTCTCGGTGCATCCGTCTCACGTCGAGTCGTGGCACCGGCTTGCCTCGCAGGCCGAAGAGGAAGGCAAGTACGAGCAGGCAGAGGCCTACGTCGCGCGGGGTCTCGAGCAGGCCGGGTCCGCCACGGATCGGTGGAGGCTCTACCATCGGCGTGCCCTCATCCTCGAAAAGCAAGGCCGTGTCGACGAAGCGATCCGCTGGATGCGCGCAGCTGCCAGTCAGCCTGCAGCGCACAAGGCCTATGCCAACCTCGGACTCTTGCTCGCGCGACGCGGAGAGATCCAAGACGGTCTCGAGCAAGTCCGTAGAGCCTGCGAGTATCAACCCCGCTCGGTACACAACCAACGGGCCCACGGAATCGTCGCGCTCGAGGCGGGTGAAGTCGACGAGGCCTGTGCTGCGTTTGCGGAAGCTCGTGCGCTCGAGCCGTTCAACGCAGACAATCACTTCAACCTGGGGCTCTGCGAGCTTCGCCGTGGTGACCAACGGGCAAGCGACAAAGCATTCGAGCAAGCCCTCGAGCTTCGCCCAAATCTCGCCGAGCAGATCGATCAGGCGAGGCGATCGGTCCTGCGATGAATGGGGCCGCCACGAGTCTTCGAGCCACCGCCGGATTGGCATTTCTGAGCTTCGCCCTGCCGCTCGGTCTCGCGCTGACGGCGCCGCTTCGACCGCAGGGGGGCGACACCGTTCCGGCGAAGGTCGGTATGCACGTCCTTCAATGCGAACGGTCCTTCGACCTTGCGGGCGCCAGCTGGCTTCGAGATCAGGTGCTCGCCGGGAAGCGTCCTTACTATGCAGTCGTCACTGCCGACCGCAGTCGCCTCGTGTCGACGTGGGGTCCCGGACCGGCCGTATGGGGCGCCTTGACCTCGCTTCCACTCGATCCCGGCTCGGTGGTCGACGATGCAACATTGGCGCGTCGCGCGCGACGGTCGGCTGCCCTTGCCGTCGCGCTTGCCAGCCTATTCGTGTTCTTGGCGATCGCGCAGCGAGCTCATCCTATCGTTGCGCTATTGGGGGCAGCGACCGCTGCGCTCTCATTCGGCGGCGCCGGCTTACTCGGACAGGCACTCTGGCAACAAACCGTCGCCTGTGTGGCGTTCACCGCGTCTTGGTTGGCGCTTGCGCGCGGCATGAGGGAATCGACGAGCGTTCTCTGGCTTGCCGCCGGGGCCGCCCTTTCTCTGACCGCCGGCTTGTTGCGGCCTGCGGACGGCGTTCTCGCGATCGCGGGCTTGGCGCTTTGTGTTCGGTCTTTGCGCCAAAGGCACCAGCCAGTCGGGATTGCGGCAGCAGCCGTCTTGGGGGCGATCGTATGTGCCGTGTTTGTCGCCTGGAACCTTCGACAGTTCGGAACGCCGTGGCCCGTCGGTCAATCGATCACGCACGCCGGGAGCGAGGGGTTGTTTCACTCCGACCTAAGGGATTTAGGCTTGGCTTTCGCCGCGCTCGTCCTGAGCCCAAGCCGGGGTCTCCTGGTGTTCGCTCCGATCGTGGTCGTTGCGATCGCTGCCGGGGCCCGCTCCACGAATCAAGTTAGATTCCTCTCGGCTGCGCTCCTCGTGCAGCTCGCGGTCTACGCCGCCTTCTACAAGTGGTGGGGAGGCGTCGCGTTTGGTCCCCGCCTTGCCGCGATCCCGACGTGGGCTTCGTGTTTTGTCCTGTTTGGCTTGGTCACCCCCACCGCGGTCTCCAGGCGACTCGCTGCGCCGGCGGCGATCCTCACGATCGCAGTCGGTCTGATCGGCTTGTACCGCTACGACCCACGGAAATGGGATCTGCGCGTCGACGTCGACGCGCGACCCGCCGCCGTCTGGTCAATCACGGACACCGTTGTTGCGGCCTCTCTACGCCCGCTCCCCGAAGGTTGGCCGGAGATCGTCGACAGCCCGCAGGGACCGTTCGCGTACTGCGTCGATCGAACATTCAGTCAGGGGCCAACCGGGAACCTCAGCGCGACCCCACCCAAAGACGGACTGACGCAGTCCGACGGGATGGTGAAATCGCCCAAGACGAGCGAGACTCCGGCAAAGTCGAGACCGAAGATGACCTCTGTGGCTTCCGGCGCGGCATTGGCCGTGACCGTCATGGGGTCGAGCTCGAGCCGATGAGGCCCTGGCAGCCCGTCGTCGTCAGGGTCTGTCCGGAGGTCGAAATCGTTGATCGGAGCTTCGCCAAGCGACGCCGTCATGGTCGGAGGGTTGCCGCCGGTCACATTCGTGGTCACCGAGGCGGACGCGATGTCGATCGAGGTGATGCCCTCGTCGATCAGCGACCCAACGGACTCTTCGTCAAATGTCACGCTGGCCAAGAACGTGGCTTCGGTGGACCCCGAGCTCGAGAACGGTTTGGTGAGCTCGACGACCAGCTCGATTGGGATGCTGAGCCGCAGCGTGTCGCGCTCACAAGTCAGAACAAAGGTGCTCTGACCAACGGGGGGCTGGTTTCCCGTTCCCCCGGCACCGCCGCTGCCGCCCGCGCCACCGCCTCCAGCAGGGTTTAGGGGGCCCGCATTGGCCCCTCCGCAAGCAGCAATGGCACCGAGAGCAGCCACCAAACAAAGCTCACTCAACTTCACGATCAGATAACTCCGCAGGATGTCCAAAAGTGGCTAGTCGGCGCAGGGAACCAACGTCCACGCGAACCTTGGTCGGTTGTCCCTAGTTCGGTCAAGCCGCCAAAACAGCGCAGTCCCGCTGCACCTTGATCCCCGTCATGTGATGTGGGTCACAATCTACCCGGTGGCGAGCTGGTTTCCCGGGTCGCGCGTGTAAGGGAAAGTGGTTGGCTGTGGATGTAGAAAGATCGCACGCCTTTGAAGTGGGCAAGAGTTGCGCGAGCAAGCGACTTTGCGCTTGGCAAAACCCCTCGGTTGCTGCGATAAACAGGGTCCCCGTTTGCCTGAGTTCCCGCTCTGCGGTTGCCCGTTTACTGTGTCGGTTCGTCTATGGGTCCACGCTTCGTAGCTTTGGTCGCTTTAACATTCGTGCTTAGCGCGTGCGCCGCAGAAGGAGAGCAACAGCAAACCTCCGTCCGCGTTACGGTAGAGCTCTCCGCCGAAGAAATTGGCGCGGATCGGCTCGAATACATCGTCTCGCATCCGACTGAGTTGCCCGACTTCATCGTCGGTAACATCGAGGTCACCAGCGATACGACGACCTTCAGTCTCACATCCCTTCCAGTCGCCAACAACTACACGCTTTCGCTGGGCGTGTACCGCGATACAGGCGAACGCTTCTGTGACGGGTCGGCCAACTTCGACATCGTCGATGGCGAGACGACCCTCCTGGCGATGATTTTGACCTGCTCGACGAGCATGGGCAATCCGGGAGGCGAAATCGGCGTCAGCGTCACGTTCCAACTCAACTACTGTCCGGTCATCGAGGACGTCGACGTTGGCGCAAGCGCGTTCCTCGGTGACACGATCGATCTCAGCGTCATGGCGACCGATCCGGACGGCACCGCCCCCCTCCAGATCAGCTGGAGCGCACCTCTCGGTTCGATCGCGAACTCGACCGCGGCGGTCGCGACCTATACCTGCGCGTCGGTAGGCCCCGATGTGATCTTGCTCAACGTGAGCGACACCGATACCGCCTGCGACCAGGACCGGCAGTTCTTGGTCACCTGTCTTCCGAGCCCGCTGTGCGGCGACGGCGTGGCCGAACGCGAGGAGGTTTGTGACGACGGGGCCAACGACGGTGGTGAAGGCGAGTGTCTTCCGGGGTGTCTCAAAATCCAAGCTTGTGGCGACGTCATCACAGATGGGACCGAGGTCTGCGACGATGGGCAGAACGATGGTGGCGAAGGCGAGTGTCTTCCCGGTTGCACGAAGCTCCAGCTCTGCGGCGACGCAGTCACCGATGGCACCGAAGAGTGCGACGACGGGCAGAACGATGGCGTCGGTCCACTCGGATGTCTTCCGGGTTGTTTGTTCCCCGCAACTTGCGGTGATGGCATCACCGAGCCGCCCGAGGTTTGCGACGACTCGATCAACAACGGCGGCGAGCTCGAGTGCCTGAACTGCACGAGCGTCCAGACCTGCGGCGACGGGATCAGCGAGGGCACCGAGTTCTGCGATGACGGATTCAACGACGGCGGTGAGGGCGAGTGCCTCGCGAACTGCGTCGGTTTCCAGGTCTGCGGCGACGTTCTGACGCAAGGCACCGAAGAGTGCGACGACGGCGTGAACAACGGCACCGGTCCCCTCGGCTGTCTGCCAGGTTGTCTCTCTCCCGCGAGCTGCGGCAACGGCACCGTGGAGGTTCCCGAGATCTGTGACGACGGCATCAACGACGGTGGTGAAGGCGAGTGCCTCGGCTGCCTGCTCGTCCAGAGCTGTGGCGATAGTCTGACTCAGGGCACCGAGGTCTGCGACGACGGCATCAATGATGGCGGCTCCGGCCAGTGCACTGCCGGCTGCCTCGCCATCCAGGTTTGCGGTGACGGGATCGTCAACGGAACGGAGTTCTGCGACGACGCGGTCAACAACGGTGACGAAGGCCAGTGTCTTCCAGGGTGCTTCGGTGTGCAGAGCTGCGGTGACAATGTCACCCAGGGAACCGAGCTTTGCGACGACGGGATCAACAATGGTGATCCCGGACAATGTGCTCCGGGCTGCCTCACCTTCCAAAACTGCGGTGACGGCGTGGTCGAAGGCACTGAGCTTTGCGACGACAGCTTCAACGATGGCGGCGAAGGCGAGTGTGCGCCGGGTTGCTTCACGATCCAGACCTGCGGCGACGCGGTCACCGAGGGTACCGAGGAATGCGACGACGGCGTCAACAACGGCCTCGGTCCGCTCGGTTGTTTGGCGGGCTGCCTAGCGCCTGCAAGCTGTGGCAACGGCACGATTGAGGTTCCCGAGGCCTGCGACGACGGTTTCAACGACGGCGGCGAAGGCGAGTGTCTCTCCGGCTGCATCGGCATCCAGAGCTGCGGCGACAATCTCCGCCAGGGCACCGAGCTTTGTGACGACGGTGTCAACGATGGTGACCCAGGCCAGTGTGCCCCGGGCTGCCTGAGCTTCGAGACCTGCGGCGACGGGGTTGCCGAGGGCAAAGAGCTTTGTGACGACGGCCTCAATGACGGTGGCGAAGGCGAGTGCGCGCCCGGTTGTGTGACGATTCAAACCTGCGGCGACGCGGTCACCGAGGGCACCGAAGAGTGTGACGACGGCGTCAACACCGGCGTCGGTCCCCTGGGTTGTTTGGCGGGTTGTCTGTCACCGGCTGCTTGCGGTAATGCGATCGTCGAAGTACCGGAGGTCTGTGACGACGGCACGAACGATGGCGGCGAAGGCGAGTGCCTTGCCAACTGCGTAGGCATCCAGGTCTGCGGCGACAATCTGCGCCAAGGCACCGAGCTCTGCGACGACGGCGTCAACAACGGTGACCCAGGCCAATGCGCGCCAGGGTGTCTCACGATTCAGACCTGCGGCGACGGCGTCACCGAGGGCACCGAGCTCTGTGATGACGGCTTCAACGACGGTGGCGAAGGCGAGTGTGCGCCGGGTTGCTTCACGATCCAGACCTGCGGCGATGCGGTCACCGAAGGCACCGAGCAGTGCGACGACGGCACCAACGACGGCACGGGTCTCCTCGGTTGTCTCCCGGGTTGTCTCGCACCGGCGGCATGTGGCGATGGCGTGGTCGAGGCCCCCGAAGTCTGTGACGACGGCTTCAACGACGGGGGCGAGGGCGAGTGTTTGGCGGGCTGCGTCGGGATCCAGTCGTGTGGCGACAGCCTCACCCAGGGCACCGAGCTCTGCGACGATGGGGTGAACGACGGCGGGCAGGGCCAATGCGCGCCAGGGTGTCTGACGATTCAGACCTGCGGCGACGCGGTGGTCGAGGGCACCGAGGTCTGCGATGACGGCACGAACGATGGTGGCGAGGCCCAGTGTCTCCCGGGTTGCTTCGGCATCCAAAGCTGCGGCGACGCGGTCACCGAAGGCACCGAGCAGTGCGATGACGGCGTCAACACCGGCCTCGGTCCGCTTGGATGTCTGCCGGGCTGTCTCTCGCCGGCCTCTTGTGGTGATGGTGTGGTCGAGCCGCCCGAGCTTTGCGATGATGGCGTCAACAACGGAGATGAGGGCCAATGTCTCCCCGGGTGCGCGAAGCTCCAGAGCTGCGGCGACAATCTGACCGAGGGTACCGAGCTCTGCGACGACGGCCTCAACGACGGCGGGCAGGGCGAGTGTGCGCCAGGGTGTCTGACGATTCAGACCTGCGGCGATGCGGTGGTCGAAGGGACCGAAGTCTGTGACGACGGCCTCAACGATGGCGGCGAGCTCGAGTGCGCACCGGGCTGCCAGAGCATCCAGACCTGTGGCGACGCGGTGACCGAAGGCACCGAGCAGTGTGACGACGGCGTCAACAACGGCACGGGTCTCCTCGGTTGTCTCCCGGGTTGTCTCGCGCCGGCAGCCTGCGGCGACGGGGTGGTCGAAGCCCCCGAAGTCTGTGACGACGGGATCAACGACGGTGGCGAAGGCGAGTGCTTGGCTGGCTGCGTCGGGATCCAGTCGTGTGGCGATGCGCTTACGCAGGGTACCGAGCTTTGTGACGACGGGATCAACAACGGGGATCCGGGCCAATGCGCGCCAGGCTGCTTGACGATTCAGACCTGCGGCGATGCGGTGGTCGAGGGCACCGAGGTGTGTGACGACGGGATCAACGATGGTGGCGAGCTGCAGTGTCTGCCGGGTTGTTTCGGCATCCAAAGCTGCGGCGATGCGGTCACCGAGGGCACCGAGCAGTGCGATGATGGCGTCAACACCGGCCTCGGTCCGCTTGGATGTCTGCCGGGCTGCCTGTCGCCCGCGAATTGCGGCAACGCGATCATCGAGCCGCCCGAGGTGTGTGACGACGGGATCAACAATGGTGACGAAGGTCAGTGCCTCCCCGGGTGCGCCAAGCTCCAGAGCTGCGGGGACAATCTGACCGAGGGTACCGAGCTTTGCGACGATGGCCTCAACGACGGCGGGCAGGGCGAGTGTGCGCCAGGGTGTCTGACGATTCAGACCTGCGGCGATGCGGTGGTCGAAGGGACCGAAGTCTGTGACGACGGCCTCAACGATGGCGGCGAGCTCGAGTGCGCACCGGGCTGCCAGAGCATCCAGACCTGTGGCGACGCGGTGACCGAAGGCACCGAGCAGTGTGACGACGGCGTCAACAACGGCACGGGTCTCCTCGGTTGTCTCCCGGGTTGTCTCGCGCCGGCAGCGTGTGGCAATGGCACGGTCGAGGTGCCGGAGGTTTGCGACGATGGCATCAACGACGGCGGCGAGGCGGAGTGTCTCCCCGGCTGCACCGGCCTTCAGAGCTGCGGCGACAACCTCACCCAGGGCACCGAGCTTTGCGACGACGGGGTGAACGACGGCGGTCAGGGCCAGTGTGCGCCAGGCTGTCTCAGCATCCAAACCTGCGGTGACGGCGTGTCTGAGGGCACCGAGGTCTGCGACGACGGAATCAACGACGGCGGTGAAGGCCAGTGCGTAGCCGGTTGCCAAAGCATCCAGACCTGTGGCGATGCGGTGACCGAGGGCACCGAAGCATGTGACGATGGTGTCAACGACGGCACCGGTCTCCTTGGCTGTCTCCCGGGTTGCGCCGCACCAGCCTCTTGCGGTGACAGCGTCGTGGAGCCTCCCGAGGTGTGCGATGACGGCTTCAACGACGGTGGCGAGGGTGAGTGCGTCAACTGTGTCTTGGTCCAAACCTGCGGCGACAGCGTGAAGCAAGGCACCGAGGCTTGTGACGACGGTATCAACGACGGTGGGTTTGGCGAATGCGTGCCTGGCTGCCTCAGCTTCCAGATCTGTGGCGATGGCACCGCCAACGGCACCGAGGTGTGTGACGACGGAACGAATAATGGCGGCGAGGCCGAGTGCCTCCCGGGTTGTCTCGGTATCCAAAGCTGTGGCGACGGCGTCACCGAGGGCAGCGAAGCCTGCGACGACGCGGTCAACGATGGCACCGGTCCGCTCGGTTGCCTTGCGGGCTGCACACCACCGGCAAGCTGCGGTGACGGCGTGGTCGAAGGTCTCGAGCTCTGCGATGACGGCTCCAACGATGGCGGCGAGGGCGAGTGCCTCGGCTGCACCGTGATCCAGACCTGCGGTGACGCGATCACCGAGGGTACGGAGCAGTGCGACGACGGAGTGAACAACGGTACCGGACCCCTCGGCTGTCTCGCCGGCTGCACGGCCGCTGCCAACTGCGGCAACGGCATTGTCGAGGTTCCCGAGGTCTGCGACGACGGCTTCAACGACGGCGGCGAAGCCCAGTGTCTCCCGGGCTGCACCGGTCTTCAGAGCTGCGGCGACAACATCACGCAGGGCACGGAATTCTGCGATGACGGCCTCAATGACGGCGGCCCCGGAGAGTGCGTGGCGGGTTGTTTGAGCCTCCAGAACTGCGGCGACGGCGTGACCAACGGCACCGAGGTCTGTGACGACGGCTTCAACGACGGCGGTGATAATGAATGCTTGGCAGGTTGCACTCGGATCCAGGTCTGCGGTGACGCGGTCACCGAGGGCACCGAAGCCTGCGATGACGGCGTGAACAACGGCACCGGGCCCGGCCTCTGTCTCCCGGGTTGTGCTCCGCCCGCAAACTGCGGTGATAGCGTCGTCGAACCGCCTGAGGTCTGCGATGACGGCTTCAACGACGGCGGCGACCTCGAGTGCTTCGCATGCACGGTCATCCAGACCTGTGGCAACGCCGTCACCGAGGGTACCGAGGCCTGTGACGACGGCGTGAATGACGGCACCGGCCCGTTGCTCTGCCTCGCCGGTTGCCAGCCGCCCTCGGTTTGTGGGGACAGCGTGGTCGAGGGGCTCGAAGCCTGCGACGACGGGGTCAACGATGGCGGCGAGGGCGAGTGCCTTGCCGGTTGCGGCGGCCTCCAAGTTTGTGGTGACGTCGCCATCAACGGCACCGAGGTGTGCGATGACGGCGTCAACGACGGCGGCGAGGGCGAGTGCATCGCGGGTTGCGTGGCCATCCAAAGCTGTGGCGACGCAGTGACGAACGGGACCGAGGCCTGCGACGACGGCGTCAACAACGGCACGGGCCCGCTCAACTGCCTGCCCGGATGCACCGCGCCCGCAAGCTGTGGCGACGCTACCGTGGAGCCACCCGAGGTCTGCGACGACGGAATCAACGACGGCGGTGATCTCGAGTGTCTACCGGGTTGCACTGGTGTCCAGACTTGCGGTGACACCCTGGTCCAAGGGACCGAGGTCTGTGACGACGGCGTCAACGACGGTGGTCCAGGGCAGTGCGTGGCTGGCTGCCTAGGCATTCAGGTTTGCGGCGATGGCGTGCCCAATGGTACCGAGGTCTGCGACGACGGCATCAACGACGGAGGCGAGGGCGAGTGTCTCGGTGGTTGTCAAAGGATCCAGATTTGCGGCGACAACATCACCGAAGGCACCGAGCTTTGCGACGACGGCGTCAACGATGGCACGGGCCCACGGCTCTGTCTGCCGGGCTGCGATGCACCTGCGGCTTGCGGCGATAGCGTCGTCGAGGGGCTTGAGGTCTGCGATGACGGGGTCAACGACGGCGGCGACGGCGAGTGTTTTGGTTGTAGCTTGATTCAAGTCTGCGGTGACGGGGTAGTCGAAGGCTCCGAGGTCTGTGACGACACCGTCAACGACGGTGGCCCGGGAGAATGCCTACCTGGCTGCGAAAGCGTCCAGACCTGCGGCGACGGTGTCGCGAATGGCACCGAGGTCTGCGACGATGGCACCAACGACGGCGGTGAGAACCAGTGCCTAGCTGGATGCAACAAGATTCAGCGCTGCGGCGACGGCGCGGCCGATGGCACCGAAGCCTGTGACGACGGCATCAACGACGGCGGCAATGGCGAGTGCCTGACCTGCGCCTTCATTCAAAGCTGTGGCGATGCCAACATCGAAGGCACCGAGCAGTGCGACGATGGCCTCAACAACGGAACAGGGCCACTCGGTTGTCTCGCGGGCTGCCTGTCACCGGTGCCGGCCTGCGGCGATCTGGTAGTAGTCCTGCCTGAGATCTGTGACGATGGTATCAATACCGGTGGCGAGGCGCTCTGCTGGTGGTGCTTCACGACGCAGTCATGCGGCGATGGCTTCATCCAGGGCACCGAAGAGTGCGACGACGGTGTGAATGATGGCACCGGTCCGCTCGGCTGCCTGGCCGGCTGTTTCCGACCTCCCTTCTGCGGCAACGGCGTGCTCGAGGCGACCGAGGTTTGCGACGACGGCGTCAACGATGGCGGCCCGGGGCAGTGCGTCGCCGGCTGCCTCGCCATTCAGGTTTGTGGCGACGGAATCACCAACGGTAACGAGGTTTGTGACGACGGCATCAATGACGGTGGCGAAGGCGAGTGTTTTGCTTGTTTCTTCATACAGATCTGCGGCGACGGTCTCACCATGGGTACCGAAATTTGTGATGACGGCCAGAACGACGGCTTTGGTCCGCTCGGCTGTCTGCCCGGCTGTGCGGCACCTGCTGTTTGCGGGGATAGCGTGGTGGAGCCACCCGAGGCCTGCGACGACGGCATCAATCTCGGCGGTGAAGGGCTGTGTATCCCGGGTTGTAGCGCCATTCAGAGTTGCGGCGATTTGGTGACCAACGGCACCGAGGTCTGCGACGACGGCATCAACGACGGCGGCGAGGGCGAGTGTCTGAGCTGCACCCGTATCCAAACCTGTGGCGACGCCGTCACCGAGGGCACCGAGCAGTGCGACGACGGCGTCAACGATGGAACGGGCCCGCTCGGCTGTCTGCCCGGCTGTCTCTCACCCTAGTCAGCAGCACGTGGCGTTCTACGCCCGGAGGCGCTTGGACAGCTCTTCGTGCCACCAGTAGATCGGCGCTTCTTCCGTGCCGCACGTCAAAAACTCGTTGGCTCCGCTCCCGATGCCCTTTTGGATCTGCTCGCAGACCCAGAGATCTTCTTTGTCGAACACGCCATTTTGGATCAGCTCGTAGTTGAGCTCCCAGTGCGCGCGCGCCTTTTCGGTCTTTGGGGCCTCGGGGATGATCAGGTCGTGCTCCCAATAGATCTCGTCGATCGACAACGGATAAACGGTGGCTCTGCTGACGAAATCTGGCTGCACGACGAAGATCGTGTTGGGGAAAAATACATACGTTGGCGTGGCGATGTCGCGGATGTTCTCGATCGCGTCGTTTTCGATCGCGTCGGAGAAGCCGCTTCGACCCACGATGGAGCGCACGTGCGGACCGGCAGCCTCGGTGAAGCTCTGGTGGTCCTGAAAGTACGGGCCGACCGTGTTCTTGTGGAGATGGCGGACGTGGTAGCCGTCGAGGAACGCCTCCATCACGATCTTCCAGTTGGTGCGCCTGGTGGCTGTGCCGCGCCGAAAGACCACATGGGTGTCCAGCTTCAGCGGTTGGAGGTCGGCTTCGAGCGGATCGAGGAAGGAGTCGAAGTCGTAGTCGTCGCCAGGAGTCGCCACGACCCAAACGAAGCCAAATCGTTCGTGGACTGGGACCGAGACGAGATTGTGCGCTTCCTTTTCGAGCGATGGGAAGAGCTCCTGCTTGGGGACGTTCACCAGCTTGCCATCGATGTCGTAGTTCCAGCCGTGATAGCGACAAAGGAAGCCCTTGCGGACCTTGCAGAACCCTTCGTCTTCGAGCAGCCGCGTCCCGCGATGGCGACACACATTGAACATCGCGCGAAGCGCACCCTCGCGATTGCGCAGGATCATGAGCGGCGCCCCCAACGCGTCGTGGACTAGGCAGGAACCTGGCGACGCGAGCTGCGAGACGTGCGCCACGACGACCGGAAGCTCACGCAGCAGCCTTCGCTCTTCTTCGAAAAGCGCCTCATCCGTGTAGCACTTCGTCGGAATCTCGAACTCGGAGACAGGTGGCTTCAGCCGTCCTTGGTACACCGCCGTGAGCTCTCGAAGAAGGCGATCGTAAACCGGGGGGTGGGTGGACACGCGATGAGAAGCTTACACCGAAGGCCGCATGCGCAAATGCGGCACCTCCCTGCACCCCGCATTTAGTGGTCTTCGAGCACATCGGGAACAGGGGGGCTTCGTGGGGCGATTTGATCGGTAGACACGCTGCTCCTCGCATGAGAGTGATAGAATAGGCAAATCACGATGACGATGGAAATGACCGAACCGAGGACCGGACCGACCCGGTCGACCAGCTACCGGTCCCAAGGTGAGCTCCCGTTGGTAATTCATGCGGACGGCAACCCTGGGGTCGAAAGTCTCGTCGCATGGCTCACCAGCCAGGCGGATCACGTACGCGAACAACTCACCCGGCATGGGGCGATCCTTTTCAGAGGCTTCGACGTCACCGAGGCGAACGACTTCGAGCGCATTGCGCGCGGGATCGATGACGGCCTTCAGAACGAGTACCTCGGGCTTTCGCCGCGTAATGCCATCACCGATTACGTGTTTACCGCGAGCGAGATTCCGAGCTTATTTCCGATCCCCGAGCACAACGAAATGAGCTTCGTCTCGAGCCCTCCAAGAAGCGTCTTCTTTTGGTGCAAGACCGAGCCTGCGGCGGGGAGCGGTGAGACGCCTCTCGTCGACATGCGGAGGGTCTACAAAGACCTCGACCCAGAAGTGAGAGAACGCTTCGAGAAGCGCGGCATCCGAATCGTGCGAAACTACCGGGCGCCGGGCCAACAGCGGCCGTGGGATCTCACGCAGCTCAAGCCATGGGTCGACATGTTTCAGACGACCGACCGCGCGATCGTCGAAGAGAAATGCGCGAGAGAGAACTTCACACCGATTTGGGGAGACGACAACTCACTCAAGCTGCTCAGCTCGCAGCCTGCGGTCAAGGCCCACCCGAGAACCGGCGAGATGGTCTGGTTCAACCACGCCGCGGTGTTTCACACTTCGAATGGGGACGGAGAGCTTCGCCGAATCTTTCTCCTGAGGCCTTCGATCCGAAGCTTTCTCGCCTGGATCGCCGGGAAAACGTTCACCGAAGCCCAGCGGCGGCTGCGGAACCCCGATGACCTGCCGATGCATTGTACTTACGGGGACGGGACGGTGATTCCGGATTCGGACATGGAAGCCGTGCGAGACGCGATCTGGAAGAACCTGGTGATCACGCCTTGGCAAAACGGGGATGTCCTCGCGATCGACAACGACTCCACCGGCCACGGGCGGCTGCCTTTTGTCGGGCCTCGGATGATCGCTGTCGCCTGGGCCTAGGGCGCGGTGAATGTGCAGATCAAGCGGGTCTATGACCCAGTCGAGGACGGAGACGGATTTCGCGTCCTGGTCGATCGCCTTTGGCCGCGCGGGCTTTCCCGGGAAGATGCCGCGATCGATCTATGGGTCAAAGACCTCGCACCCTCGACCGAGCTCCGTCGTTGGTTTCACAGCGATGCGGGAAACTGGACGGAATTCAAGAAGCGATATGACCGCGAGCTGTCGGCCCACGAGGACGCTGCGGTCGAGCTCCGAAAGCAGATCGGTCGACGGAAGGCGACGTTCCTCTATGCGTCGAAGGCGGTCGCCCGCAACCACGCCCACCTGTTGAAGGCTTATCTGGAAAAGCTCTAAGGGACGGGGAAGCCGGCGCAGGGCTCGAACACCTCGTTGCATTGGTCGCTCACCGCAGCGATGCAACTACCGCATTCGGTTGACATGGGGTTGGTACAGTCGCTGATGCACTCTTGTAAGATACACTCGGTCACGAGGCCGATGCAGAGCCCGCAGTCCTGTGGAAGCGCAACCTCCTCTTCGAGGCATTCCGCAACGCATCGTGCGACTTCCATCAGAGCACAACCTCGGCTGCTCAGGAGACATTGGTCCGTCACGAGGGCTTCGATGTCTTCGATCCCCCCGAGTACACCGAGGTCATCGAGACAGGCATCGCCCCCAAGGCCACCCGCGCCGCCCATGCCAGCCGCGCCGGCCATGCCACCCGCGCCGGCCATTCCCGATGTGCTCTCGCCGCATCCGATGAGGGCGATGCTCAAGCTTGCGACGCAAACCAAGGAGCCCAAGATATTGGCTCGAATCACGGCCGTTCTTCTATCACATCGCAACTGACTTGGCACCGTCGACCGCTGGTTGAGGCGGGCTCGCCGTGCCGAAAACTACTTGTGACCGGGCAAACGTGGTTTCTTGAGTCCTGTTTGCCATGGGTCGGCAGTCCACGTATCCACCAGCTCCACTCGCGCTCGACCTCCCGGCGCCCATTCGCGCTTCTGTCCGAGAGCTCGTCGTTCCGCAGTTCACCCGTGCGCGTCGGTCTCATCGGCGCTGGGTTCGGGTGGTCAACAAGGTGGGCGGTTCCCTCGAGCCATTCGGCCGTCCCAACGCCGACAGGTACTGGGAGATTGCGCAACGACGGCAGCCCGATGCCGGTGACCCCACTTCGGACACGCAAGCCGCGCTTCGGGCGCTAGTCGATTCGTTGAATGAAGACGCCGCCCTCAACTTTGTCGGCAAGATCGCGGCGCGGATCGACTGTACGCGCATGGCGACGACACATCTTCGCGTCGAGAAGGCCCTCCGGGAGACTCCAGCTATCGAGAGCGCCGAGCTGCCCACACAGGTGTTCGTTTTGGGGCTCTTTCGGAGCGGGACGACATTCCTCCATCGATTGCTCGCTCAGGATCCGACTAGCCGGACGCTCCCTCACTGGGAAAGCTTCGATCCGGTGCACACGCCCGAGGGTCCCGAGGCCCGACAACGAAAGCTCGGGTTCACGCTGGGGCTCGCCGATGTCCTATCGCCCAACATCAAAGCGATCCATCCGATGGACGCTCATCAAACCGACGAGTGCCGAGCGCTCTTCACCAACGTCTTTCGGACGTTGCAGTTCAACGTTCAATATCGGGTTCCGGGGTACGTCGATTGGTTGCTACAACAGGACTCGCGGATCGCCTATCGACACTACCGTCGACAGCTTCAGCTGGTTCACTACCATCGGCCCTTTGGAACACGGCTCGTGCTGAAAGACCCGACGCACACGTTCTTCGTCGACACCATCCTCGAGATCTTCCCAGATGCCCGCTTCGTGTTCATTCATCGTGATCCCGTCGACACGTTGAGCTCAATTTGCAGTCTGCACGGCTACGCGCGCTCGGTCTTCAGCAGCGATGTCGATGCCGAAGCGCTCGGGCAGGAGCTTCCAGAAAGCTACATGATGTCGATGCTCGAGTCGGCGGTGGCTGCGGTGGACCGGTTGCCGGCCGATCGTATCGCCCACGTTCGGTCGTCAGATCTGAGCCGCGACCCTTTGGGGACAGTGGCCACGGCCTACCGTGACCTCGGGATGGAGCTCAGCGAGGACGCGAGCAATGCGATGCAAGTGTTCATCCGCGCGAAGCGTGACAATGCAAGTCCGCGACACATTCACGGCGCAGAGGGGTTCGGCTTGGACCCCGGCGCCATCCGCGAGCGGTTTGCACAGTATTGCGATCGCTTCGACTTGACGGCTTGAGCGCAACCTAGGGAACAAAAAAGAGGGATCGAAAGCTCGTCGGAAAGGGTATGCTCCTCCGATGGAAGCGAAGCGACCCTCTGAGTCGTTTACCGAGATGACGGAGCTCGTCCTGCCCCAACACGCCAACGCCATTGGAACGGCATTCGGCGGGGTGATCATGAGTTGGATCGACATCTGCAGCTCGATCGCCGCAAAGCGCCACTGCGGACGTGTGTCGGTCACGGCTCGAGTCGATGCGCTCGAATTCAGAGCACCGATCAAGATCGGAGATGTGGTTCGATTGACTGCACGCTTGAATGCGGCGTTCAAGACATCGATGGAGATCGGCGTGCGCGTCGAGCGGGAGCACGCCGAGACCGGGGAGCGCGCCCTCTGCGCCGATGCGCGGACCACGTTCGTCAACATCGGTGATGACGGCAAGCCATGTGCCGTACCACCGCTTTTGGCAGACACCGAAGAAGATCATCGCCTCGCTGCCGCGGCCGCAGATCGCCGCAAGCGCCGGCGCGCCGGAAGCGGGTCATCATGAGCGGAGGGCGCGCCACGAGAAAGGTATAGCGATGGAACGCGCGGAGAAAAACGTCCGGTTAGGAGTCACCCTGCCAATCGGCGGCGCCGGCAAGGCAGTGGAGCTCGCCAAAGGTGCCCGCGAGCTCGGTTACGAAGAAGTGTGGATGGCCGAGGTCAATGGAGGCGATTCGTACGCGTTAGCCGCGGCGGTGGCGCAGGGTGTCCCCGAAATGCGAGTTGGAACCGCCGTCGTCCCCGCACAGACACGCACGCCGATGATGCATGCAATGGCGGCGATGACATTGAGCCAACTGACAAACGGGAACTTCATTCTGGGGATCGGCCTTTCGTCACCGAACATCGTCCATGATTGGGGTGGTCAACCCTACGACAAACCGCTTATGCGCATGCGCGAGCACGTCGAGGTCCTCCGACAGATGCTGACTGGTGCCAAGACGACTTACGAGGGGAAAACCGTATCGGTCAAGGGCTTCAGGCTAGGAGGCTCTCCCGTGGGAGAGGTTCCTATCTATCTCGGAGCGCTCAACAAAGGAATGTTGCGGCTCACCGGTGCTCTGTGCGATGGCATTTGCCTCAATATGGTTCCAGAGTCGGCGCTTCCTCAGGTGCTCTACGAGGTACGCGTTGGGGCGGAAGAGGCAGGGCGCGACCCGAACACGATCGAAGTCGTTGCGCGCCTCCACGTCATGTTGGTCGACGACCCATCGATGGGGCGAAACTTGATCCGGACGGTCTTCGGCGCTTATGCGGCTACCCCGGGGTACAACAAATGCTTCGAGTGGATCGGTTTCGAGAAGGAAGCGCGACAGATTCGTGAGTCGTTTGCAAAACGCGATCGGGCAGGCGTGGCAGCGGGTGTCACCGATCGACTCTGCGATGCGATGGCCCTCGTCGGGCCCGCCGAAACGGTACGTGCGCGGGTACGCGCTTATGCCGAGGCGGGGATCGACGTTTGCGTGATCAATCCGATCGCGGATCCGTCGGCTGCGCCGGGGGTCATAAAAGAGCTCTCAGGATGCCTCGATGGTCTAAACCTGCGAAATAGTGGAGTTATTCGGGCTACCGCTTAAATACTTGACTGACTCGTTCAGTCACTTATAATCCTCTCATGCCTCGCGTTCGCGACCCCGAGCGCTTTTCGCAGCTCGTCTCTGTCGCCACAGAGGTGTTCATCGAGCGGGGTTACCGCCGCACCCAGATGAAGGATGTCGCCGACGCCATGGGCGTCGCCAAGGGGACGATCTACCTCTACGTCGAAAGCAAAGAAGCGCTTTTCGATCTGGCCGTGAGGGCGGCCAACGACGATCTTTCCGAGCCGAAGAAGCTACCGGTCGCGACACCAAAGCCAGGGGTGACCATCCGCTACGTCAAAGACGCCCTCGCGAGCGAAGCGCGTTTTCCCAAGCTCGAAGCGGCGCTCGGCAGGTCATGCCCGACTGACGTGTGCGCCGAGCTCGAGGGAATCGTGCGTGAGCTCTACGCCTTGATGCATCAACGCCGGGTCGCCCTCAAGCTGATCGATCGAAATGCCGCACAGTACCCGGAGCTTGCGGCCATCTACTTCGCGATCGCCCGTCAAGCGATACCGAAGTTGCTCGAGAGGTATCTCGATGCACGACTCCCGGAAGATCGACGCGGCGGCGTGTCCTTGACGGCGATCGCACGCGGTGTCGTCGAAGTGATCGCATTCTGGGCGATCCATCGACATTGGGATCCAGCACCGACGCCCGTCGCAGATGAGGTCTCCGAGGCTGCGGCCGTTCGGTTCGCTCTAGGAGCGCTTGGCAGATGAGTTACGCAACCACGAGGCGAGGGGCGATCAGCGATCGGCGAAGCCTGGCTGCCGAAGCGATCGTCGCCGCAGCTCTCGTCGCTGCGAAGCTCGGAATCCACTTGGCTTTCGCCACCCGATATGGCCGACACCGTGATGAGTACTATTTCATCGACTGCGGGCAGCACCTCGCGTTTGGGTACGTAGATCACGCTCCTCTGGTGCCTTGGCTTGCCGGTCTATCGACGGCCCTCTTCGGCGACAACCTGTTGATGCTTCGTTTGCCCTCGATCCTCGCCGGAGCTGGAACCCTTTGGCTCACGATCCTGCTTTCCCGTCGCTTTGGCGCGAACGTGTATGGACAGGCGCTTGCCGGCTTGGCCGTCCTCTTCGCGCCCGCCTATCTCCGCATGCATGGCATGCTCGACCTTCCCGCGTTCGAGCCGTTGTTCTGGACCGTCGCGGCGCTGTTGCTGGCTGACCTGATCGACGGTGCCGATCGAAGGCGCTGGTTGCTGATCGGTGCTGTCGTGGGCCTCGGCTTGATGAACAAGCATACGATGCTCCTTTGGGGACTCGGTGTTGGAGTGGGCCTTCTCGCGACACCGCTTCGTGCAGACCTAAGGACCAGGTGGCCTTGGCTTGGGGCCGCCATTGCGTTCGTGATCTTTACGCCCAACCTGGTGTGGCAGGCCCAACATGGATGGCCGACCCTCGAGTTCATCCAAAACATGCGTGAGACGACCCTCGCGCAAGTCCCACGCCACCTGTTTGTTGCCGGCCAAATCCTCTACATGGGTCCGCTCGCCCTACCGATCTGGCTTTGTGGGCTCGTCTACTTCTTTAGCGACGCAGGGCAACGCTATCGTTTGCTTGGGTGGCTGTTCGTCACCGTCTTGGTCGTGCTCACCGTAATGCACGCGAAGCCCTACTATGCCGCGCCGGCGTACCCGATGGTGTTTGCAGCGGGAGGAGCATGGCTCGGCCGCCGGTTCGAGTCACGGCAAGCTCTGCGTACGGTATTCGCCGCGGCGCTGATCATCTCGAGTGTCGTCCTCGGCGCGATTACGCTTCCTCTGTTTGCGCTTTCTCAGGTGGACGCGACCCTCGAGCGAGCTCTTGGCTGGGTCGTCCGCCCCGTCGATCTGACACACGACATGCACGACGAGCTGGGGTGGGCCGAGCAGTCCGCTGCCGTCGCGGAAGTCTTCGCAGGCCTCTCGCCGGACGAACGAGAGACCGCGACGATCTTCACTGCGAACTACGGGCAAGCTTCGGCGTTGAACCTTCACGGGCCTGTCTACGGCCTGCCGCGCGCGACCTCGGGACACATGAATCATCATCTATGGGGACCCGATCCATCGCGCCCCGGGCCGCTCGTCGTCGTTGGCCTGTCCAGCGAGGACCTTGCGATGTTGTGCGAGAGGCCCCGGGAAGCCGGTCGCATCACGAACCCAGACGCGATGGAATCGAACATTCCGATATACGTCTGCCGAGAACACGTGCCGCTCGGGATTGTATGGTCCAAGCTTGCGCGCTACCACCACGGCCGAGTCGTATACGACCCCCAGTAGTCGACTCAGCTCGCCGCTCGTGCTGGTGGGTCGCAGGGGTTGCACGAGATTCGCGAGCCGCTGCTCTCGACTTGGATGGTGGTGTGATCGATGTCGAAGCGTTCGGAAAGCAGCCTGCGTGCCGCGCTGATTACCGCCTGTGGGTCGACTGTTCCGGTGACGACGAGGTGGGTGGTCGCGACGTGCCGACCGCTGGTGAGCGACCAGATATGCAGGTCGTGCACGTCGACGACCCCAGGCTGCTCTTCGAGCGCTCCGATCACATCTTCCAGAGCGATGTGCCTCGGAACGCTTTGCATTAGCACATCGAGCGTTTCGCGAAGCAAGCCCCAAGCCGAATAGACCACCAGAGTGGTGATCAAAAGCGAAGCGATCGGGTCCGCCCACACCCAACCGAAGATCAGAATCGAAAGGCCGGCGATGATCGCGCCTACGCTTCCCAGTGTGTCTGCCATGACGTGAAGCCAAGCGCCCCTGACGTTGAGGCTTTCGTTTTTGCCTCCGCTGAGAATTTTCAGGTTGATCAAGTTGATTGCGAGGCCGCCGGTCGCGATGCCGACCATCAAGGTCGCGTTGATTTCCTCGGGTTTCGAGAGGCGCTCCCATGCTTCGATCGCGATGAGGATCGCAACCGCAAGAAGCGCCGCGCCGTTGATGAACGCCGCGAGGATCTCGGCGCGATGGAAGCCAAACGTGCGCGCGGTCGTTGCGGGCCGTTGCGCCCAACCCAAAGCAGCGAGTGACAACCCGAGGGCCGCGACGTCGGAGAACATATGCCCGGCGTCCGCAAGAAGGGCGAGCGAGTTGGATAGGTAACCACCGACGATCTCTGCAACCATGTAGACGGCGGTGAGCGCCAACGCGAACGCCAGGCGCTTGCGATTCCCCGCCGCCTTCGCCGCCGAACCCGCATGTGAATGGTCCTGACCCATCGACCTCGATCGTAGCTGAAAAGAGGCCCCCATCCACCTTGCAACGCTAGGCGAACCATTCCTTTTGCTGTTCTTCGAGTGCTTCGTGCATCATTTGCTCGAGCGCCATCACGTGGATCCGGTAGTGCTCGGAAATTTGGGCCGAGAACCGGGACTCGTGGAAGCAGCGGACGAAGATTTCGAGACTTCTCGAGCGCTTTCGAAGCAGCATCGCCAACCGAAAGTTCAATGAGTCGTTGTCGGTGCCGAAAATGAAGACCGGGGGGTGGGCTACATTCTTGAGGAGTACATCGAGTTGGTCCCAGACCGTGGGGTCTTCGGCGTCCCCATCGACGACGTCGACCGGAAAGGTAGACTCTTGGGTCTGCATGTTGAAGGCCGCCACAGCGTTCTTGGCGGTTCTGTCGACGATGACCACCCGCTCGAGCTCATCGCTGGCCTCGCGTCGTAGGTGTTCCAGCATAGTCTGACCGAAGCGACCAAACCCGACGAGGACGACGACGTCGCGAGCCGAGGTTTCCTTGAAGCGGGGAGCGAGATGTTGGTCGTAGAGCCGGTCCGCAGCCATGTGGTGCATGTTGAAGGCGCGGATTCGTTGACCCTCGGCGTCGCCCATCAACCGGTCCATCTCCCGCTTCATTTGAATGTCGTCGATGTGGGCGACGATCGACATCTCAGGCTCGGCTTCGAGCACGGCCCATGCCGCCTCGAGATTGACCAGGTCCTCGCCCGTCAGCAGTGCGACGCCTTTGGCACGACCTAGACCTAGGGCCTCCAATGTCGATGCGCTTCGGATATCGGCACACACGTAGGGCGCGCCGTACTGATTGCGTGCTTTCGCGAGGAGTCGCTGGCTTTCCTGCGTGTCGACCAAGAGGACACGCGGGTTCTTCTCGACCGCGTAGAGGCTTTCGAGAAAGAGCTCTCCGAGTTGGCCGACACCGACGACGATGATGTGATCACGCAGGTTCTGTCGTTGAATCCATGCAGGCTTCAACAGGCGCAGCGCACTTTCCACCAACACGCCCGCCGTCACGAGCGGGGCGAGGAAGTATGCGAACCAGAGCGCGATCCGCGCACCGTCGGGGCCGTCGATTGGGACGCCCAGGTCGAGCCCACCCAACACAAACAAGCCGAGCGAGTAGTAGATGTGCGTCAGGATCCCTGCGCCAAGCACTTCCGGGCGATCTGAAACGACGACCCCGCTCCGAAACGCGTACAAGGCCAGCCCGAAAGCGGAGACCGCCAGGGCAATCCGCCAGATCCAGCCGATTCGCGAGCGCATGAGCAACCCTATCGCAGCGTGGACAGGTCGAAAACCCTTTCGTTAGTCGTCATGTCCTTCGATTCCGAGCTGGTGGAGGGCCTCGGGGGTGTCTACATCGATGTTCACGGAAGCACTTTCGACGTCGACGTAACAGATCGCCGCCGCATGCGTGTGAAAGAGTGCCTTGCCGCCAACATCGCCGGACAACTGACGAAGCTCAGGGAAGTGTCGCGAGCTCCATAGGACCGGATTTCCGCGCTTTCTGCCGAACATCGGGATGTAAATGCTGAGGTCGCCGCCTGCGCTGAAGGCATCGACCAGTCGACCGATCACGTCTGTGCTGACCCAGGGCATGTCTCCAAGGGCGATCAGGACTCCATCGACCTCGTTTCCAATCGCCGAGACGCCGGTTCGAACCGATGAACCCATCCCTTCTTCGTAGTCAGGGTTGTGTACGAGCTCGACGTCACGGTCCCCTAGTGCGTCTCGGATCGCTTCAGGAGCATGACCCGTCACGACGAGAATCTTGTCTACCCTGCTCTCTCGAAGCGCATCGACCACGCGTGCGACCATCGGCGTCCCGTCTACGGGAACTGTGAGCTTGTTGGCCTGGCCCATGCGGCGCGACGCCCCAGCGGCGAGAACCACCGCCACGATGTTCTTCTTGGCGTCCCTGGTGCTGCTGAGGTTTCGCGGCATGGGTCGATCGGGGATCTCTTTGAGCAGCCCGCCCACACCGAGGCCACTGATGAGCGTCGAATCGACGGACTCGCCGACCAAGAATCGCCTCAGCACGTGATCGAACCCGCTCGGGTTGAGAGAACGTGCGCAGCCCGGCAGACCAAACACGGTGGTCTCGTCGAGCGTTCCAACCATCAACAGATTGCCGGGGTCGACGGGCATCCCCAGGTGAACGACCTCACCGCCGACCTTCTGCAACCCGGACGGGATAACATCCCCGCGATCCACGATTGCCGAGGCGCCCAGCAGCAGGATCGGGTTGCACCCTTCTTCCTGCAGGGTTGTGATCGCTCGGGCCACCGCGTCGATCGAATGCTCGCAGCGTACTTCGCGCCGTACCTGAGAGCCAAGGGCGCTCAGGCGTGCCCGTTGTGCTCGACTCGCGCGTTCGAGCAACGATTGGCTGACACCCGGTAGCTCGGTGAGCACGAGCCCGGCGTCGAAGCGCTTGAATGGAGCGACGCGGATGGCAGGGCCATTCGACAAGACAGCCGCCCACGCCTCGAGATCGGCTTCGGGAACAGCGAAGGGGATGACCTTGATCGTGGCGATCATCGAGTTTGGCGCAACCCACGAGTATTCTGGCAACGTCGCAACCGTGATCGATTCGGAGATCCGGTTGCCCGCGTCGACCCGATCCCGGTCGACCATCAGCAGTCCCAGGCCAGTTGCGTGAAGATTGCATCGACCCGTGGTCGCTTGGGAGGCGGTGACCGAGGTACCTACGAGGTGCTCTGCAAGCCTCGCTGCCGCAGCGTCTTCGTGCACGTCGCCTGGCTCCAACTGAGCGACCATGACTTGGTGGTAACCTGCCTTTTTGAGTCGTTCGATAGTGCTCGTAGTGAGCACGGCGCCCTTCTTGATCGCGCCTGCCCCGTTTCCGAGTCGGAGGGTGTGCGCGAGAATCGCTCCCTCCAACTGGTCGGCATCGATGTCGACTGCGCCAAACTTCATAAACCCAAGCGCATGGCCGAGCGCCTACTTGTGACTCTTTTCAAACGCTGCTTGCTGCTCAGGCGTCGCATCGGTCTGGTACTTCGCTTTCCAATCGGCGTAGGGCATACCGTAGATCAGCTCCCGCGCGCCTTCTTTGTCGAGGTCGATTCCCTTGGCTTCGGCTGCTTCCTGATACCAGCGCGACAAGCAGTTTCGGCAAAATCCCGCGAGCTCCATCATCGCGATGTTCTGCACGTCCGTTCTTCCCCGGAGGTGCTCCACCAGTTGTCGAAACGCCGCGGCTTCGAGCTCCGTTCGGGTACGATCATCGATCTCCATTGCCATGCACTCCCTGCTAACCGAAACCCTAGGACGTTCGCCCGCCTCTGGGAAGGCCGGAAAGCCCTTCGGTGAAGTCTATGCGGTCAGCTCGAATTCTAGATCTACCGCTCGTGACGGACGGGCAGTAGAGTCTCTGCCGTGAGCCTCGATTCCCTCGAAGAGGTGACCGCGGCCCTGCAGCAGCAGGGCTACGTGTCGGACCCCAGCCTTTCGATGAGCCTCTTCTTGGCGCTCAAGATGCGCCGTCCGTTGTTCCTGGAGGGGGCCCCAGGTGTCGGGAAGACCGAAGTCGCGCGGGTCTTGAGCAAGGCCTTCGATACGGAGCTCATTCGCCTGCAGTGCTACGAGGGACTCGACGTTCATCACGCGCTCTATGAGTGGAACTACCAACGGCAACTGTTGCGCTTGCAGGCCGGGCAGAAAGAGGATCTCGGCGAGATCTACTCCGACGAGTATCTCTTGAAGCGACCGCTGTTGCAGGCCATCGATCCTGAGCGCGACAAGCCGGCAGTCTTGTTGATAGACGAGATCGACCGTGCCGACGACGAGTTCGAAAGCTTTCTCCTCGAGCTGCTTGGTGACTTTCAGGTCACGATCCCTGAGATTGGCAGGATCGAAGCGGTTCATCGGCCGATCGTCGTGCTCACCTCGAACCGTACCCGTGAGATCCACGACGCACTCAAACGGCGCTGCATCTACTGCTGGATCGACTACCCAAGCTTCGACAAAGAGCTTGCGATCGTATCGATGAAAGTCCCCGGCCTTTCCAAGCACGTGCAGCGCCAAGCGGTAGCGATGATCCAAAAGCTGCGCCATGAAGATCTCTTGAAGCCGCCTGGCATCGCGGAGACACTCGACTGGGCAGAGGCGCTGATGCACCTTGGCGTCTCTGAGCTCGAAACGGCCGAGGTTCAGAAAACTCTTGGCGTCGTGTTGAAGAACCAAGAAGACATTTCGGTCGTGGAAGAGCTCGTCAACGACCCGTCGTATCAGTAGTCGCGTAGCACCGACTGCTTGACCTTCCGTCGTGCGATCGGAAGGGAGATCTTGTCGACCAGACCTCCCCGGAAATGCGTCCGGTAGCGCTCGACGGTGCGGTCGACTTCATCGCGCAAATACAACTTACCCCGGGCGACCACGGCCACGAGGGTGCCAAGGGCCTCGAGACTCTGCGTAGGGTCTTCTCGAAAAACCAGGAGGTCTGCCGGTGCGCCGTCGGTCAGTCGGCCGAGGTCAGGCATCAGGGTTTGTCCCTGTTTCCAGGTCGCCATGGCCCAGACCTCTTCCAAGGGAATGCCGGCCTGCACGAAGAGCAGCATTTCTTCTTGCAAGCTAGCACCGGGGACGACGAACGGCTGTTGCGTATCGGTTCCGAGCTGAACCTTCGCCCCTGCGTGGTAGAGCCGGACCACGAGATCGAGCTTCTTCGTCAACGCTTCCTCGAGGCTCGGTAAAAAGTCGCCGATCTCCTTCCAGTAGGGAATCCCCGACACCGGATTCCAAACGACGTCGGGAAAAATCCGTGGCAGCAAGACGACGGCACGATCGTTTTTGGCCGCCTCGTAGTCTCGATAAAGGAGCAAACGGTGAGACGACACGAGTGTCGGCGTGTTGATGATGCCGTGCTCGAGCGTCGTTTGGACAATGAGCTCGAGGCGGGCGTCGTCGACGTCTTGCCAATCCGCGATGCGGTTGAGGACGTGGTCTCTCTTGAGGCTCTCCGCTCGCGGCACGCCGAAGAAATGCTGAACATCGGGGATCAACGCCTCTTCGTAGGAAAGTTGCGAAGGCACATGACCGATCACGCGCAATCCGTGGCGTGCTGCTGCTGCCTTCAGCGCCTCGATCTTCTCGACGGACAGGTCTTCGTACGCCTTGATGCAGCTATGCCCGGCCTGCACGAGCGCGCTCGCAATGCGCTCTGCATCCTGGGGCTCGTCGACGATCTCGGTGTTGGGCCATCGGCGTGGCTCAGCGCCTGCCACGAACGGTCCGCAGCTCACGATTCGTGGCCCCGCAAACTCGCCATCTTCAATCCCTTCCCGTGCGGCCGGGACCGCGGTGCCATCCGGGTCGCCCGCGTCGCGGATCGTCGTCACGCCATGTGCCAAGAACAGCAAGGAGTAGTAGCCGCTCAGCTTGAGCGGTGTATCGGGGGGAAGATGTGCGTGCATGTCGACGAGACCTGGAAGCACGTACGTGTGACTGAGGTCGGGGAATGCCATGGCTCCACCGATTCGTTCGGAGCCCCGTTGGATACGTCCGTTCACCACCCGTAGCGTCGCTTTGGGATCGCGGCTGAGGGTGGGCTCGATGACCGTGACGTCGGTGAGGACGAAGTCGTCGGCTGCGGTCCTCGCGGATTTCGGCGGTTGGAGCTGCTGGAACACCCAACCTCCAAGCAGAGCCAGAAACAGGGCCAGACCGATCGCGACTTTCCGCATGGCAGCATCGATACTCGCACGGCTCAGCGATCCTAGGAACCGCTCATGAAAGAGGTTAACCTCTGCCTTCATGCCGGGCGCCCCCTCCATGCAGTGGCGAGTCATCGAGTTCGTTCAAGAGCTCCGGGGCCTGGGTTTGCCGATCGGAGTCGACCAGGCTGTGAGCTTCGGCGAGTCGTTCACTTGGATCCAGCCTCTGAGCCGTGAGGAGCTGTACAACGCGGCGCGGGCCACTTTGGTGAACCGGCACGAGTACCTCGAAGTGTTCGATCGCGCTTTTGCCCGCTACTGGGAGCGACGGCGTGATGTGGCCGAACCACAGAAAACACCGCAGGCCCCACGGCATCGCCCCAAAGATTTTCAGCGCCCAAGCCTCGTCTCGTTCATGGCCGAAAAAGCAGCGCGACAAAGCAAGGAGATCGAGATCACCGATCGAACCGAAACCGCTACCGAAGTCGAGTGGCTTCAGCGGAAGGACTTTTCGAAGCTCACCGAGAACGAGCTCCGCGCGGTGCGTCGAGCAGTAGCGGGCATCCGATGGGAGTTCAGCCGACGCCGAACGCACCGTCTCACGAAAGCCGATCGTGGTCGCCTGCTCGACCACCGCGAGGCTCTCCGGCGCGCGGCAAGACTTGGAGGCACGATCGTCGAGCTTCCGCGAAAGCGCCGTAAAGAAAAGATGCGGCCGCTCGTCTTGATCGCCGACATCAGCGGCTCGATGGAGCTCTACAGTCGAATTGTGCTTCAGTTCTTTCACGGCGTCAGCCAGCAGCTCGGCAATACCGAAGCGTTCGTATTTGGCACTCGCCTGACACGTGTCACCGATGCGTTTCGGCTCAGCGACGTCGATGCCTCCCTCGATGAGGTGTCCCGGCAAGTGCTCGACTTGTCTGGAGGCACTCGGATCGCCGAGAGCCTACATACGTTCCGGCGTTTGTGGGGGCCCAAAGTGCTTCGCCGGGGTGCCGTCGTCATCGTGATTTCGGACGGATGCGAAACCGGGGATATCGAGCACTTGAGGCGTGAGGCACAGGCGCTTCAACGCAGCTGCTACCGATTGATCTGGCTCAATCCGCGGCTAGGACAGCACCGGTACCAGCCGAAAGTTCGTGGCATGGCGGCCGTCCTGCCCTATGTGGATGACTTCTTACCGATTCATGATTTCGAGTCACTCCGGCAGCTCAGAGACCATCTAGCCAGGTTGCCGAAGCGAAAGGGAGGTTCGAGTGAAGTTAGCAGGAGATTATAGGTTCGAAGCTCCGATCGCCGACGTCTGGAAGGCGTTGCTCGATCCGGTCGTCCTCGCTGCCGTCATGCCCGGGTGCGAGAAGTTGGAGCTGGTCGATGACACCTACGTAGGCGACCTCAACATCAAGGTCGGGCCCGTGCAGGGCTTATTCCATGGAAAAGTGAACCTGAGTGATGTCGAGGAGGAGAGGGGGTACACGATGAAGGTCGACGGCCGCGGCGCGCCTGGATTCGTGAAAGCCACTGCCGCGGTCAAACTCACCCCCGAGGGCGACGAAACCAAGATGGAGTACGACGCGGACGCCCAAGTTGGCGGCCGGATCGCCAGCGTCGGACAGCGCCTGATCGATGCCTCTGCGAAGGCCATCATTAAAGAGAGCCTCGAAGGTTTGAACGCCAACGTAAAAGCACGCGCGAACGTTGCTGAAGGTGAAGTCGCCGAGGTCATCAAGGCGAGCCAGACCCAATTCGCGACCAAAGTGGCGAAGGAAGTCGCCAAAGATTTGATTCCACCGCCGGCACGCGTGGCTCTCATCGTATTGGCTCTAGTCGGCGTGGGCGCGGTGATATACCTTCTCCTTCGTTAACCAGAATCACCCGCGCTAATCAGGAGAAGACCTGTGATACCAGCAGCGTTTGACTATCATTCTCCGCGGTCGTTGGACGAAGCATTGTCCCTGCTCAAACAGCATGCGGGCGACGCGAAGATCCTCGCCGGCGGACAGAGCCTCATTCCAGCGATGCGGTTTCGGCTGGCCATGCCGGCGATTCTGATCGACATCAATCGCTTGAACGACCTGCGTTATGTCGAGGAGCGAGGTGACCATCTCGCCATTGGAGCGATGACGCGAGAGCACGCGCTCGAGGATTCATCGGTCGTCAGGCGATCGTATCCCCTGCTGCACGATACGGCTGTGGTGATCGCGGACCCCTTGGTGCGAAACCAGGCAACCGTGGGAGGGAACATCGCGCACGCCGATCCAGCCAACGACCACCCTGCGACGATGCTGGCATACAACGCGACGGCGGTAGCCAAAGGGCCGAAGGGAGAGCGGACCATTCCCATCGATGATTTCTTCACCGGTCTATTCGAGAACGCGATGGCCGACGACGAAATTCTCATCGAGATCCGGATTCCAAAGCCGGCCGCCAACAGTGGGGGCGCCTACACGAAGCTCGAACGCAAGGTGGGCGACTACGCGATCTCAGCTGCGGCGGTTCAACTGAGACTCGATGGAGACAAGGTTGCCGAGGCACGTATCGGTTTGACGAACGTGAGCGCCGTGCCCATGCGCGCCAAGGCGGCGGAAGCCGAGTTGGTCGGCAAGTCGATCAGCGATGCGGTCGTCGAAGCCGCGGGCAAGGCCGCTGCAGCCGAATGCGATCCTTCGCCTGACCTGCGAGGCGGCGTCGATTACAAGCGCGACATCACCCGGGTCATGGTGAAACGCTCGATTCAGCGGGCCGTGGCGAGAGCCAAGGGAGGCAAGTGATGAGTGAGCACGAAGTAACTCTGACCATCAACGGCGAGAAGGTGACTCGCTCGGTCGAGGCGCGCACTCTTCTCGTACACTTCATCCGAGAAGACTTGTCGCTCACCGGTACCCACATTGGGTGTGATACTACCAGCTGCGGCGCTTGCACGGTGCTCATCTGCGGAAAACCGATAAAGAGCTGCACGATGTTTGCGGTGCAGGCGGACGGCGCCGAGATCGAGACGATCGAGAGCTTGGCCGCAGGCGGAGAGCTTCACCCGCTCCAAGAGGGATTTTGGGAGAAACATGGCCTTCAATGTGGGTACTGCACGCCAGGGATGATCATGAGCGCCAAGGGTTTCTTGGCCGAGAACCCCAACCCGACCGAGGACGAGATTCGCCACGGGATCTCGGGAAATCTGTGTCGATGCACCGGCTACAACAAGATCGTCGAAGCCATCCAGTACGCCGCCGAAAAACTTCAAGCTGCCGACGCAGGAGGTGAGTGATGCCTCAGCTCGACGATCGTAAAGAACCCCACAGCGAGCTCGCAGAAGGTGTTTCCGCGAGGGTGCCCACCACGGACGAAGTCCAAATCAAGACTCCTGAAAAGATCTGCGGGATGGGTCACCGCAAGAAGCGCAAAGAAGACCCGCGCTTCATTCAGGGCAAGGGCAACTACGTCGACGACGTGAAGCTGCCCGGCATGCTCTACATGGACATCGTTCGAAGCCCCTATGCCCATGCAAAGATCAACAGCATCGATGCGAGCGCTGCGCTCGAGATGGACGGTGTGCTTGCGGTCATCACCGGTGAAGACCTCAAGGCGGCCGGCGATCTCCACTGGATGCCGACTCTGATGTCGGACACGCAGATGGTGTTGCCGATCGACAAGGTCGTCTACTATGCACAAGAGATCTGCGCGGTGATCGCGACGAGTCGTTACATCGCGGCTGATGCGATCGAGCAGGTGTACGTCGATTATGAGCCGCTCGATGCGGTCGTCGATCCCTTCGAGGCGATGAAGGACAAAGTCATCGTTCGCGACGACAAAGAAAAGAAAACCAACCACATATGGCATTGGGAAGCAGGCGACAAAGCAGCCACCGATGCCGTCTTCAAAGACGCCGCCACGGTGGTCAAAGAAAAACTCTACATCCCGCGCATTCACGTCTCGTCGATCGAGACTTGCGGCATGGTCGCAAACTACAACAAAGCGCGCTCGCACATGCAGATCTACATGACCTCTCAGGCGCCGCACGCCCACCGGACCGTCTTTGCGCTGGTGAGCGGCCTACCGGAGCACAAGATTCAGATCATCTCGCCGGACATCGGAGGAGGCTTCGGCGGCAAGGTACCAGTCTATCCTGGCTACGTGATCTGTGCCGTTGCCAGCTTGGTGACCGGAAAGCCGGTGAAGTGGATCGAGGACCGAAGCGAGAACCTCCAGGCCGACAGCTTCGCTCGCGACTACCACATCGAGGCCGAGATGGCTGCTGATAAGAACGGCAAGATCACCGGGCTCCGCGTGAAGACTTTGTCCGACTGCGGCGCCGCAGATGCCGCCGCCAACCCGTCGAAGTTTCCGGCCGGCCTTTACAGCATCTGCACCGGCTCTTACGACATGAAGGCAGCCCATGTCGAAGTCGACGGCGTGTACACGACCAAGCCACCTGGGGGCGTCGCCTACCGCTGCTCGTTCCGGGTCACCGAGGCGGTTCACATGATCGAGCGCATGGCGGACATCATGGCCCACCAGCTTGGCGAAGACCCAGCAGACTACCGGCTCAAGAACTTCATTCGTCCCGATCAGTTTCCCTACAAGTCGCCGACCGGTTGGGAGTATGACAGCGGGAACTATGAAGCGGCCTTGAAGAAGGCGATGGACATGATCGACTACCGCACGCTTCGCGAAGAGCAAAAGCAGAAGCGCGCCAAAGGCGAGCTGATGGGCATCGGCATTTCGAGCTTCACCGAGGTGGTCGGTGCAGGTCCGTCGAAGGACTACGACATCTTGGGCATCAAGATGTTCGACTCTGCCGAAATCAGAATCCATCCCACCGGAAAGGCCATGGCGCGCTTTGGGACGAAGTCTCAGGGTCAGGGTCACGAGACGACCTATGCTCAAATCATCGCAGAGGAGCTCGGCCTTCCTTCCGACGACATCGAGGTCGAAGAAGGCGACACCGACACCGCGCCCTACGGTCTCGGCACCTACGCGAGCCGCTCCACTCCGACGGCAGGCGCCGCCGCAGTGATGGCGTCGCGGAAGATCAAGGCCAAAGCCAAGAAAATCGCCGCGCACTTGCTCGAGGTCGGCGAAGGCGATCTCGAATGGAACATCGATCGCTTTGAAGTAAAGGGGTCACCGGACCAGGCCAAGACGATTCAAGAGATCGCGTTTGCTGCGTACACGAATCATCCGCAGGGGATGGAAGCCGGCCTCGAAGCGGTCGACTACTACGACCCGCCCAATCTGACGTTTCCGTTCGGCAGCTACATCTGCGTCGTCGACATCGACAAAGGCACCGGTGAGGTTGCGATCCGTCGCTTCGTGGCGGTCGACGACTGCGGGCACATCATCAACCCGCTCATCGTCGAGGGTCAGATCCACGGCGGTCTCACCATGGGTCTCGCACCTGCCCTGTACGAGGAGATCGTCTACGACGAAAACGGCCAAAACCTGACCGGCACCCTGGCCGACTATCTCGTCCCGACTGCGGTGGAGTCACCCAAGTGGGAGCTCGGGAAAACCATCACCCCGTCGCCTCACCATCCCATTGGCGCCAAAGGCGTCGGCGAGTCACCCACCGTGGGCGCCCCACCTGCGATTGCCAACGCGGTGGTCGATGCGCTCTGGCACCTCGGCGTCCGGCACATCGACATCCCGATCACTCCGCCGAAGGTCTGGAAATTGCTGCGGGATAATGGGGTTACAGACTGAGCCCGGGTCACTAGAATGGAGTGATGGACCGCTGGTACCGGACGGCGAAGGAGCTCGAGGCCAAGGGCGAAGGCTATGTCTTGGCGACGGTCATCCGTGCGGTCGCACCCACCTCGGCAAAGCCGGGCGACAAGGCCGTGGTCACCGAGGAGGGAGTGGTGCACGGATGGATCGGCGGAAGCTGTGCGGAGCCGACCATCAAGAAGGAAGCCGAGCTTGCGCTCTTAGATGGCGCTTGCCGCGTCGTTCAAATCACACCTGACGAGAGCCTTCCCAACGACCGGGAGGGCCTCGTCGTCGTCCCCATGACTTGCTACAGCGGTGGCGAGCTCGAGATCTACCTCGAGCCACATCGGGCGAAGCGAGAGTTGGTGGTGTTTGGCAACTCGCCGGTCGCGCAAGCGCTCGTCGAGCTCGGCGTTGCAGTGGGCTACATGATCACGGTAGTCGACACGACCGAGCGCCCTCCGCTCGAGGGCGCGACTGTGCTCACTTCCGTCGATGAGGTCGCGCTCAGGCGTCCGGAGGAAGCCGCCATCGTCGTCGCGACCCATGGGGTGTTCG